>JAEEGL015505353.1_pt1 | contig 13646 bp, 18 predicted proteins | sample 9134231 | NCBI WGS metagenome assembly JAEEGL01 (sample SAMN16246548, study PRJNA631951) | gut metagenome | biome: gut microbiome; feature: rumen; material: fiber-attached | host: Bos | place: Iran: Karaj | collected 2018-10
AACGCCGAACGCGGAGAACAACCGCATGAGCGCCATCGGCATTGCGCTGATCGAGGACGGCGCGGTGTCCGGGTCGTTCGGTACGCTCGTCAATCCGGAGACGTACTTTCTGCCGTTCAACATCGAGCTGACCGGCATCACGCCCGAGGACGCGGCGCAGGCGCCGGACTTCGGCGCGCTTTGGGAAACGGTCGAGCCGTTCTTTTCGGACAGCATCCTTGTCGCGCACAACGCGCCGTTCGACCTCGGCGTGCTCGCGCGGTGCCTTCGAGCCTACTGCATCGACTGGCATCGCTTCGTGCCGTACCTTTGCACGGTGAAAATGGCGCGGCGGCTTTTGCCGCAGCTGCCGAACCACCGGCTGAACACGATGTGCGCCTATTACGATATCCCCTTGAACCATCATCGCGCGGACAGCGACAGCCTCGCCTGCGCCGAGCTGCTTTTGCGTTACCGGCAGGGCGGGGCGAAAATCGAGCCGTTTTTGCGGTGGTATGACCTGCGCGATATGCGCACGCTCTCCTTTGCGGAGGCGGCAGAATACAGACGGGAGGGATGGCTATGACGGTTGTGATCAAGCCCATTGAGACGCAAGCCGAGCTGATGGGCAAGGCGTATGTGCATTGGAAAGCGTGGCACGAAACGTACCCCGGCATGGCGGACGCGGACTATCTCGACCGCATGACGCTCGAAGTGTGCGAGCAGAAGGCCGCAAAATGGGGCGGGGACGGGCTTTTGATCGCGGTGGAAAACGGCCGCGTGATCGGGTTTGTCGGCTACGGCAGCCGAGGTGAGGAAGCGCCGAACGTCGGGGAAATCTTTGCGCTGTACGTTTTATCGGACTGGTACGGCAAAGGCGTCGGCAGGGCGCTGATGGACGCCGCGCTCGAAAAGCTGGCCGCATATCCCACGGTATGCCTTTGGGTGTTTAAGGAGAACCGCCGCGCGATCCGCTTTTATGAGAAGTGCGGCTTTGCGCCGGACGGACAGGAACATTACAGCGAGGCGGTCAAGGCTATGGGCATCCGCATGGTGCGGAAAACGGGCAAACGATAAAAAAGCAAAGAACAATGAAAAACGACCCCGTGCGGGTCGTTTTTGTATAGGCTTATACGTCCAGCCGCAGCAGATCGTCGAGCGTTTCGCGGCGCACCGCGACAGAGGACGTGCCGTTTGACAGCATCACGATCGGCGGTCGGGGGAGACGGTTGTAGTTCGACGCCATCGAGTAGTGGTACGCGCCGGTCGTGCAGACGGCCAAAAGGTCGCCGGATTGGAGCGAAGCGGGCAGCGGCACGTCCGGCTGGATCACGTCGCCGCTTTCACAGCAGCGCCCCGCGACAGTCGCCGTCATATCGCGCGGCTCGTCCATGCGCGTGGCGGGCAGGACGGTATACGGCGCACCGTAGAGCGCATAGCGCGGGTTGTCGGTCATGCCGCCGTCCACCGAAACGTAGTTCCGCACACCGGGAATCTTCTTGACCGGGCCGACCGTGTACAGCGTCAGGCCCGCGTCCGCGACGATGCTACGCCCCGGCTCGAACAGGATCACCGGCATCGAAAGACCGCGCGCTTTGCAGCCCCTTCGGACAAACGCCGCGATCTCGCGGAGGTTTTTCGTAAGGTCGAGCGTGGGATCGTCCGCCGTATAGCGCACGCCGTACCCGCCGCCGAGGTCGAGCTGCCGCGCCGCAAAACCAAACTGCGCCTTGGCCTTTGCCATAAAATCGAGCATGATCGCCGCCGAGCGCACGAACACGTCCGCGTCGAACACCTGCGAGCCGACGTGACAATGCAGCCCCGCCACGTCGAGGTGGGGCAGGGCAAGAGCGGCCTGCAAAAATGCTTCGGCCTGCCCGGTTTCGATGGCGACGCCGAACTTGGAATCGACAAGCCCGGTCGCCACCGCCGCGTAGGTGTGCGGGTCGATGCCGGGCGTCAGCCGCAAAAGAACCGGCTGCACCGCGCTCCTTCGCGCGGCCTCGGCTTCGACGGCATACAGCTCCTCCACGCTGTCGATCACAAAATACCCGACGCCGCAGTCCATCGCAAACGCAATATCCGCGTCGGTCTTGACACTGCCGTGAAAGTAGACGTTCGCCATCGGAAAGCCCGCCTTGACCGCAGTTGCGATTTCGCCCGCCGAAACGACATCGAGATACAAGCTCTCTTCGCGGATAATCTCTGCCATACGCACAAATGCCGCCGCCTTGGACGCGTAGAGGATCCGGAACCCGTCCCCGAAGGCCGCCCGCGCCGCGCCGGTATACGCGCGGCAGTTCTGCCGGATACGGTCCTCGTCCATCAGGTACAGCGGCGTGCCGTACCGCGCGGCAAGCGCCGGGCAGCTTTGCCCCGCAAAAAACAGGGTCGCACCCTGCGCATTGAGATTGTCGCAAATCATCCGTTCCATAAGCATCCTTTTTGGCAAACGCCGTGTAGTAGTACCTTTATACCCTAAAAGCCGGGCATTGTCAATAGATTGTATATAATTTTTGCGCGACATTTTGCTTACCGCCCGTTTGAATTGTGAACATTGTGAACTCGTTTTCGGAGGCACTACGGGCGGAAGCATGTTATGCTGTCCCTGTCGGGAGAGAAAGGAGGGATGCATGGCATCGAAAACAACGAAGGGCGTGCGGGCAAGCGCGTGGATCGCGCGTCTTAGGGCGCAGGTAGGGCGCGGCGTGTATGTGTGGGGCGGCAACGGGCAGCGGCTCGACACGATGGCAAACCCGGAAGCGTGGATCGAAAAGCGGGAGACGAGCGCCGAAAACGCGGCACGGGCGAAGCGGCTGTACCGGCTCCGGCGGGACGCGGGCATTGCGGAAATTCGGGCGTTCGACTGCTCCGGCCTGCTGTATTGGACGCTGAAAGGACTGCGGATTCTGGACAGGGACCTTTCCGCACAGGGGCTGTATGATCGCTGCAAGCCGTTTGCAGGCGCGGACGAGCTGCAGCCAGGGGACATGGTGTTTCGGCATAACGGCGAACGGATCGTGCATGTCGGCGCGTACATCGGGAACGGCAAGGTGATCGAGTGCCTCGGGCGCGACGACGGCGTGACGGAAACGGCGCTTGCAAAAAGGAACTTCAACCGCTTCGGGCGGCTCGTCGGGGCTTTTCTCAAAGAGCCGCAGGCCGAAAGCGAACAAGCCGGGGACACGGCAACGCAGACCGAGTATGCTGCGGCGCAGAGCGAAAGCGCGCCGGTGCCGTATGTGCAGATCAAGGGCGGCAGCGTGCGCGTCCGGGCGGGCGGCAGTACGGCGTTTCGCACCCTGCGAATCGCGCATGCGGGGGAACGATACCGGCTGCTCGGCACGGCGCAGGGCGGCTGGCATCGGATCGACCTCGGCGGCGCGATCGGGTATATCACCCCGAACCCGAAGTATACGGAGGTGATCGAATATGCCTGAACCGAGCCTTAATGAGATCATGCGGATGCTGACGCGCATCGAAACGACGCTCGGCACGATTGCCGAAAGCGCCAAGGATCACGAAACGCGGCTCCGGAAACTGGAGGGGCGCGGCGGTACCAGATGGGACGCGCTGACGCTGTCACTTTTGACATCGGCGGTCGTCGGGATCGTCGGCTATTTTATCGGAAAGCAATGAAGGGAGGAACGGATATGGAAGTGAACATCCAAAGCCGCATGAAGTCCCCGATCTTTTGGATCGGCATGGCGGCGTGCGTGTATCAGGCGGTAGCGTCGAGCCTTCTCGGCAGCCCGAACGTGGCGTTAAGCCCCACCGCACAGGCGATTTTGAGCGCGATCAGCGTCGGCCTTTCGGCGGTGCTGCTCTATTGCAACGGCAACAATCCGAGCCTGGATCGGTATTGACCGAGGGCAAAAGCACGTTTTGCACGGTTGCCCGAAAATTTTTGAGCATGGCGCAAAGAAATTGTGACAAAACCGTAAATTGTAAAGGAACGGTAAAAACAGGACTTGCAAACTGGGGCGGTTTCGGGTATACTGAAGATGTTCCAAAGGGAACACCGCATATCGGCGGACTGTTTGCTCCGGCCGACGTGCTATTTGAAGAAGCCGGCTTTGTCCGGCTTCTTCCGATTTTGGGGAAGGTTATTCCTCCAAGAGCCGTCCAAGGTAGAGCGCGACGGTCTTGAGCGTTTGCAGCTCGGGCGCGCCGAAGCGTTCGCGCAGGGCTTCGGTCAGCAGCAGCACGCTCCCGGCGGGGTCGCCCGATACGGTCACGGGGACGGCGCAGAGCTGCCGAAACTCCTCACCTCCGGCGGCAAGAAACGGCGAACGGTTCGGGGTGCCTTCGTCGAACGCGATAAGCTGCCGCTTTCGCATGGCGGCAAGGTAGCTTTCATGCAGCGCCGCGCCGAGCAAGCGGCTTTTCAGGCTGCCTGCGGCGGCGATGACGGTTTCGGTGTCGGTGATCGCGGCGGTGAGGCCGAACGTGCCGTTCAGCGCCTGCACGAGCGCCGCGGCGTAGTCCCCGAGCTCCCGCATCCGCGCGTACTTGCGGAGGATAATCTCGCCGTCGCGGTCGGTGTAAATTTCAATCGGGTCGGATTCACGGATGCGCAGGGAGCGCCGGATCTCCTTGGGGATCACGAGCCGTCCGAGCTCGTCGATGCGGCGTACAATGCCGGTAGCTTTCATGTCATTCTCCTTTGCTGGTTGCATGGGCATAGTGTTTGCGCATCGTTGGGATTTTATGTAAGGAAAAAGGACGCGTTACGCGTCCGTTTCGGGAAATAGCAGCGCCGCAAGGTGCAGGGCGTTTTGGCCGCCGAGCAGCAGTCCTTCCAGACAGTAGTGACAATAGCAGACGACGGTATCGGTCGTGAAGCGGCGGCAGTAGTCGCGCATCAGCGCCTGCTGCTCCTCCGGCGTATGCGGGAGAAACTTGCCTGCCGCGCCGTGCAGATAGTGGCGCGGCGCAAGGGCGGGGTTGCGCGGCGGCTGCGGGCGGTACAGCGAAGCGCCGCAAAAATCGGTATCCATGCGGTTCGGCGTCGTTTCGCGGTAAACGATGCGCATGCGGTCGAGCAGCGTGCGCACCGCGTCCTGCTCGGCAGCGCGTTCGCGGGAGCGCCAGCAGTCCTGCACCGTCACGCAAAGCCCGTCATAGTGTGGCAGGGGAAAGGCAGGATCGCCTGCGAGCAGCTCCCACACGGACGAGACGGCGACACCTGGGCGCGTTTCTTCGATGATGTTGTTGCAGTTGTGGCAGAGCGAATACACACGGTCGCCCGGTGCAAACGCGGCGCAGTCCGGCAGCGCCGCCCAGCGGGCGCGCATATCGCCCTCCGGCATACGGTCGGTAAACTCCCGGAGCTTGTATTTGGGAACGCAGCACCGTACGACGGTCAGCCCGTACCGTTCGGCCATGACTTGCTGTATGCGTGCCGACAGCGCGGGAAAGCGGGATGTGAATACGCAGCTTGCGATATAATAGTCTGCCATGGGACGCCCTCCTGTTCTGCGATAAGACTATTGTAGGGGAACGCGCAGGGCATTGTCAAGAAACGTTTTCGATTGCCGGTTGCAATCGACCGCCCCCGCGTGGTACAATGGCGGCACAGGGAGGACGGAAACTATGGCAAATGAGCAAACGAAAACCAAGCTGCCCCTCACGGCAATCGGACTGTATATCTGCGCGGGGATCATGGCGGTGCTGTTCGTGCTGAGCATCGTCGGCATCGCCATCGGCGGGCAGGACGGCACGCGCCCCACGTTCATCATGGCGGCGCTGCTGACCGCGGTCATGCTGATCACATCGCTGCTTTCGGCCAAGTGGGTCATCGAAAAGGCCGCCGCGCGCAAGCCGAAGGCCTTCGCGTCCTATGCCTTCGAAGGCGAATTCGCCCCGAAAAAGAAACCCCTTGTCTATCCCAAAAAAGATACGGAGAAGGGGAAGAAGTAAGGCAGGGACTGGAAAAGCCTTGCTTTACGCGTAAGTCCTTTGCATACAGAGATTCGCTGTCGTTCCTTTGCGGAACGACTTTTTCAGTGCAGCCGCTTGCAAGCTCGCGCTGTCCGTTCTCAATACCCCTTATCCGAATCAATGATGCTGCCGTCGATGGCGTTGACGATCAGAAGCGGGTTCAGCGCGTCGAAATACCGGTCGTTGCGATAATCCTTTTGATACGGCTCCGCGTAGGCGAGGTGGCCGGTGAAAAACCACGCCGGAACCAAAAGGCCGGTGTCCATGCTGTTTTGCTCGCGGATGCGGAACAGGCCGAGCTGCACATCGTCCACGGTCAGCGTCGCGTCGGTGTTCTCCTCGGTGGCCAGGACACGAGCCGTTTGCTGCCGGAAAATGTCCGTGATTCGGTCATAGGGCAGCAGCTCGACCGACTCCGAAACGGTATCGGTCACGCGAAGCGGCGAAATCCAGCATAGGGAGATCAGCGACCCGTCCGGCGCGATGGCCGCGCGGACGCTTTCATAATACCATGTGCGCGCATAGATGCCGTCTGCGCTGCTGTCGAACATCGGTGTTTCACAGTAGGGCTGAAATGCTCCGCCGTACCGCCCGGTCATTTCCACAAGATACGCCCACCGCGAGGCGCGCCCCGCCGTGGGGCCGTCGGTCGGCGCGTTGCTCGTCCAGTACACATCCGTCACGGCAAGGTCGGCGATCCCGTCAAAGTACGACAGCGCCGTTTGCATCGCGTCCATAGCCGATACGGTCGCGCCGGCGTGGACAGCATCGTAATCGCTCGGCAGAATGCGCTCAGTGCCGGCCTTTCGGCCAAGCTGCGGGTCGAAAAACCAAACCGAGGTAATGTCGTCGGGGCCGGTGATCGGGCAGCTGTATTCCGCGGGACGATCCATCTCATTCGCATAGAACATGATGTGGCTTTGGGTTCCCAACGAGACGGACACGGGAGAACTGACGATCCGAACCTCGTTCGGCGTAGAATGATCGCGCGAATAAGCCGGTACAGCGCCGTCCCACGGCGCAAGCGGGATCGGCGCATCGTCTGCGGAAAGGGCGTTATACTGCGCCTGCAGACGTGTCAGCTCGGCCTGCCGCCACTCCAGAAGCTCTTGAAAATCTTCCTCGGTCGAGTCCGTATCCTCCATCCATTCCTTCTTTTCCTCCGGCGTGATCTCCCGCATCAAATCGGCGATCTGCGTCTCCAGATCCTTGCGCGTCGGGTGTTCCTCCCAAACGTAAAGCTGTTCGCTCTTCAGGATGCGTCTGCCGAGCGTCAGCCGTTCGGGGCCGGTCAAGAACCGGTGCTCCACACGCAGCAGAGGAAACGTCCCGTCCGTCAGCACGCGCAGCGGCACATCCGCAAGGATGTGAACATTTCGCCCCTCGGTGTATTCGTCCATCGTAAAGCACGCGGGAAACTGCGTCGCAGCGGGGACAGCATCCGGCGCGTCGGGCTTTTCCTTTTCGGCGGCCTTGACGCTTTCGATCAGTTGATTCGTGTTTTTCTGCTTGACCGCGTCTGTTTCGGGCGTCGGCTGGCAGGCGGCCAAAAGCAGCAGCGCAAGCCAAAGGACAGCGGTTCGTTTCATGGGTTTTCTCCTTTCGGGGTTCTCTTGCTTTTATTCTAACATTGGGATTCGTCCAAAACGTCACAGAAGTATGAACAATGCCTCGAAAGTTGTAACAGAGTTGTAAAAATGGGAGGATAACCCCAAAACGTGACAAGCCGCCGCATCAGCCCTGTACGGAATTTGATACGGCGACCTGCCACGGATTATGAGGTTGGGGCATTCCTGCAAGGAGACGGGGCTTCTCCTGCAAGGGTATGAAAACGGCCAGAGACCGGTTTTCTAAAGGGTAGGGAGGGGACAGTGGACGGCTTTTGCTTATACGGCCTTTTTGCTCTGCTCCTCCATCAGGAGCTTGTCCGCGACGAGGGCGATGAACTCGCCGTTGGTGGGCTTATCGTTCTTGCCGTAGATGTTGTAGCCGAAAAGACCGTTGAGGTTTTCGATCTTGCCGCGCGTCCAAGCGACCTCGATCGCGTGGCGAATCGCGCGTTCGACCTTGCTTGCGGAGGTGCCGAACTTCTTGGCGATGCCGGGGTACAGCTCCTTGGTGATGCGGTTGATCAGCTCTGGCTCATCATAGACCATGCGGATGCCTTCGCGCAGATAATGATAGCCCTTGATATGCGCGGGGATGCCCGCGACAAGGAAGATCGCCGTTACCTTTTCGTCGAACGACTTCGGCGTCTGGGCATAGGGGAGGATGCCACCCTTGGGCTGCTCGGCTTCGAGCATCTGCAGCAGCCGCTTATACAGCGTCTCCGGCTCGATGGGCTTGACCATGTAATACCGCGCGCCCATCGCGCAGCAGCGGCGCACCATGGCTTCGTTGCGAAGCTCGGACAGGATCACGACCGCGGGCGCTTCGGCGCCGCAGACGGCAGAAAGCTGCTCCAGCACGGTCAGCCCGTCCACGTTCGGCATGATCAGATCGAGCGTCAGCACATCGTAGCGGTTGTCCTTCAGAAGCTGCAGAGCTTCCTTGCCGTCGGCGGCGGTGTCTACGCTTGCGATGCTTTCCTGCGCCAGCAGGTATCCTTTCATGGTATCGGTAAACCGGCTGTTGTCGTCTGCCAGCAGAACGCGGTATTTCGCCATTGTTGCCTCCTTTTGCGCCGCAGCGCGTTTGCTTTTGATGGTTGTATTATAGCGCCGCGGGACAAAATCGGTTAGAGGGCAGTTTCAGCGAACCGTAGCATATTTTCCGCGAAAAATGAAAGATCCTCCGCAGGGAGAATCCGCACAACAAAAAAGCGCCTCTCAAAAGAGAGACGCTTTTGTGTATTCCGTTATGCTTCGACGGTCTTGGTATAGCAAGCCTTTTCGTCGAGTGCGATGATCGCAAGGAACACCGGGGACAGCAGCGCCATGCCGACGCCGAAGCCGTTGCTCTTGCCGAACGCGCGCGCCCACTTCATGCACATCTGAATCCACAGCACGATGTTGTAAACCGGAATCAGGAACATAAACACGCGCCAGCCGTTTCCGTCGAATTCTTCGCAGAGCGTATAGAGGTTATAGCCCGGCACAAGACCCTTCCATTGGACAAGATCCATCTTGCCGAATACCATGTACATAAACAGCAGCGTCGCCGCAATCCAGAAAATCGTAAAAACACGCATCGTTTTGAACCTCCTGTTGGTTTGCCTTTATTGTATGCCCGTGCAGGCGCGTTGTCAAGCAAAAACGCTCGCTTTTCGACAAATCCGCGTTGCAAACGGCGCGGCGGGATGATATACTGTTGACAAACAGGGAGGATGAAGCAATGCGGATTTTGGTGATCGACGGACAGGGCGGGCGCATCGGGCGCGAAGTGATCGAGCGGATCAAGGCGGAGGGGATCGACTGCGATATCACCGCCGTCGGCACAAACAGCACGGCGACCGCTGCGATGCTCAAGGGCGGCGCGGATCGGGCGGCGACCGGGGAAAACGCCGTGCGCGTAAATGTGCGCCGCGCGGACATCATCATCGGGCCGATTGCGATCGTGGTTGCGGATGCGCTGCTCGGCGAGATCACGCCGGATATGGCCGTGGCGGTCGGGCAAAGCCCTGCGCAAAAGCTGCTGATCCCGGTCAACCATTGTGACAACACCGTGATCGGCGTCGGCGATTTGTCGCTCAAAACGCTGCTCGGCGGCGTGGTCGAGCAGCTGAAACGGATGCTGTAACCGTCAAGCGGGAGCCTACTATGGAGTACAGACCGGCCGTAAACGCCGATATTCCTTTTATTGCGGACGTGTATGCGCAGAATATCGCCGCGCTGCACGGCACACACCGCAGCCATGCCGTTTGGGAAAGACTGCTTGCCGATCCGGCGTCGGCCTACTATATCGTATACGATGCGACGCCCGCCGCATGGTTTCGCGTGGACGACGCCGCCGATGCGTTGGAGCTGGGCATGCTGCAGGTGGCGCCTTCCCGACAGCGGCAGGGGGTCGGCAGGTATATTCTGACCGTCATAGAAACGATGGCGGCACAGCGGCAAAAGACGCGTGTGATCATTCACACGACCGAGGACAATCTGCGCGCGCAGGCCCTGTACACCGCCGCCGGTTACGTGCTTACGGAAATCGGCCCCTGCACCACGGCGGACGGCCGGGAGCGCATCGGGTATACCTATCAAAAAACGCTGCCGACAGAATCGGGCGGCTGAAGCGGATGCTGTGAACATAACCCGCCGGCGTTTTGCATAAAAGTCGGAGAACAAAACCATAAAACGATTACCGTCAACGTCCGCTGCAAGGCGGACGCTGTTTTTGCGCAAAATTGCGATTCACCGCAAAGATGCGCGAAGCCTCGTCCGTCTTATAAATCGGGGTTGGCAGGCAGGCCGGAATATGCTATACTGGCCGCAAAAGGAGATTACGATGCAAAAACGTTTCGCTCACCGAACCGAATGGCTGCTCATCGCCGTGTGCTGCACGGCGCTGCTGTGCTGCTTCGGCATGTACTTGCAGAATTTTTCGCTGGACACATGGCAGGAATGGGCGATTGTGCTGTGTGACCTTGGGCTGTATGCGGCGGTCGGCGGCGTGTTTGTGTTTCAATGGGTCGCGGCATGGCGCAGGGCCGTAGGGCGGGACGATGGCAAAACGCCGGATGCGCCGAGCGGCGTTGATCCTGCGATCATAGAAACGGCGTCTGCGGAGAAGAATGATCACGAAAGCCGCTGTGAACCGCTGTCCCTGCCGGACGACGGATGGCGGACCTATGCAGTGATCTTCCTTGCGATGCTCGGCGTCCACGCGGCGCGGATCGTGCTCGGGTGGGCGTGGCGCGCGATGGCGTCGGAGTACGGCGGGACGCTGCTCGACAGCCTTTCCGGATGGCGCGGGAGCGACACGCCGCATTATCTGGCGATCGCGGAACATTGGTATACGGATTACGACGGAAGCGGGACCGTGTGGCGGCTCGTGTTTCTGCCGTTTTATTCGGTTTTGATCCGTCTGCTGCTGCCGCTGACCGGGAACGCGTTCGCGGCGGGGATGCTCGTTTCGGTGCTGTGCTCGAGCGCGGGCGGGTGCGTGCTGTATCGCCTTGCGCGGCTCGATTACGACCGGGCGACCGCGCGGCGGGCAGTCAAGTTCTATGCGATCCTGCCAGCGGCGCTGTTCTATACCGCACCGCTCAGCGAGGGGACGTTTGTGCTGCTGTCGCTGCTTTGCATGCTGTTTATGCGAAAGAAACAATGGATGCCCGCAAGCATAATGGGCTGCCTTGCGGCGTTTACGCGCTCGGTCGGGATCATCCTGCTGGTGCCGGTCTGCTTCGAGTGGATCACGGCGCTGCTCGAATCACGCGGGCGCGACCGCAAAACGTGGCTTTGGGGGCTGACGCTTTTGCTGATCCCGGCGGGGTTTGGGGCGTATCTGCTCATTAACTATGTCGAAACCGGCAGTGCGTGGACGTTTACGGTCTATCAGCGGCAAAACTGGAGTCAGCAGCTTGGCTGGTTCTTCGATTCGGTGCGGTATCAGCTGAACTATGCGATGAGCTGGTTAGAGAACGGCAAGCTCCAGGACACGCTCGGCCTGTGGGTGCCGTCGCTGCTGTCGCAGTTTTCGGCGCTGTTTGTCATGGCCGTCACCGCGCGCAAGCAGCGCGCGTCCTATACCGCGTACTTTTTGATCTACTTTGCGGTCACAATGGGCGCAACGTGGCTCCTGTCTGCGCCGCGATATTTGCTTGTCTGCTTCCCGCTGCTGCTCGGCATGGCGATACTTGGCAAGCGCCGCTGCGTCGATCGCGCCATGACCGCCGCGTGCCTTGTGCTTGGACAGTTTTATCTTTACGCGTTTCTGTTCCGGTTCGATGTGTATTGAGTGATAAAAAACGGGAGGTCCGCAATAAGGACCTCCCATGATTTTTTGGATCGATTTATGCCTGTGCGGTCGGCGCTTCGGCTGCGGCCTGCTTCGGCGCGGTGACATACGCAAGTGCGGTGAGCAGCACGGCGGCGCAAAGGATGCCGTTGGAAACCGTGACCGTCATCATAAGCACGAAAAGGGTGGAGAACATACCGAAGGAAGCGCCGTCTGAAAAGGAGAACAGCGGACCGAAGCTGATGACGACGGAAGCAAGAAGATAGGCCGGCAACACGAAGATCAGCAGCCACCACGGGCCGCGCGCGGGGCCGTGCCGCCTGCGAAGACAGACCAACCCGAGACCGCCCCACAGCAGGGCGGCGATCCCGTAGAGTGTTGTTGCGTCCCACCAGTTCCATCCACGGAACAGAACAAAAACAAGCACAAGCAACTCATAGCCCGCGGCTGCGAAAAACAGGATGGCGGGGACGAGGCTTCTTTGCCGCCGGAACAAAAACACAGCAGCGGCAAGAGAGAACAGGGAAAGCAGCAATACTGCCGCATCGAAGCTGAACGACTCCGTGCCGAACATGGCTATCCGCAGAAAACGCAGAAAGGCATATACCGACAAGCACACGCCCGCGGGGACGGCGCAAGCGCCGAGACGAGCTTTGTTTTGCATCACGTTTTTCTCCTTTATTGCTATAAAAAGTATAGCATAGGGAAGGAAACCCTGTCAACAAAGGAAGTCTACGGGAAAGCATCGACACAGCACAGGGAACGGTGCGGATGAAGGAGCGCATCCGTCCCGCATGGACAGGCAGGGGAGAAACGGCACAAAAAGTTTTTCGCAAAATTGCCGCAAAACGCTTGCATTTTCAGGGGTTGTGTGATATATTTATTCGGCTAACGGTCCTTCTTGCTTTCCGGGAGGAAGGCCAAAAGTCCATAAGGAGGTGAAAAACATGAATCAGTACGAAGTTTTGTACATGATCACGCCCGAACTTGAAGAGGAAGCAAACCGCGCCGTCCAGGACAAGTTTGCTAAAATCATCACCGATAACGGCGGCGAGATCACGAAAACGGATGTATGGGGCAAGCGTCACTTGGCCTACGCAATCGACTACAAGACCGAGGGTTTCTACGTTCTCGTCAATTTCAACGCGAACCCGGAACTCCCGCACGAGCTCGAGCGTAATCTGAGAAACGATGAGCGCATCATGCGTTACATGGTTACCCGTAAAGAAGCATAACAATCACGGAAGAATATCACGGAGGAACGTATGAATAAAATCACGCTGATCGGTAATTTGACCCGCGATCCCGAAACCCGCACCACGGCAAGCGGCGTGACCGTTTGCACGTTTACGATTGCCGTCAACCGCAGATTCGCCCAGCAGGGCGGCGAGCGCCAGACCGACTTTTTCCGCATCAACGCATGGCGGCAGCTCGGTGAAAACTGCTCCCGCTTCCTCGCCAAGGGCCGCAAGGTCGCCGTCATCGGCGAGCTGCAGGCGCGCCAATACCAGGCGAACGACGGTACGATGCGCATGGCGCTGGATGTATCGGCGGACGAGGTCGAATTCCTGTCCCCGCGTTCCAATGAGGAAGGCGGAAACAGCGGCTATTCCGCGCCGCGTCCCCAGGCGCCCGCGCAGGATCTGTCCTCCGGCTTTACCGATATCAGTTCCGACGACCTGCCTTTCTGATCGAAGGGCAACCCATTAAAATTTACAGGAGGCTTGCACCATGGAAGATCGTAAACAAATGCGTCCGCGCCGTCCGCGTTCGAGACGTAAGGTTTGCCGTTTCTGCGTTGAGAAGGCCACATCCATCGATTATAAGGACAT
>JAEEGL015583252.1_pt1 | contig 13646 bp, 16 predicted proteins | sample 9134231 | NCBI WGS metagenome assembly JAEEGL01 (sample SAMN16246548, study PRJNA631951) | gut metagenome | biome: gut microbiome; feature: rumen; material: fiber-attached | host: Bos | place: Iran: Karaj | collected 2018-10
GTAGATGGAATTTCTATCCATCCTCTTTTTTTTATTTTAGTCTACAAGATTGTCTATCCTGTCATCAAGTTCATGACAGTTTTCAAAGAGGGTTCTGATTTTCTCATCATTTTTTGATGTTAGGACTATCTTAAGTCTTTTTTCATCTTTAAAGATTTTCACTTGGTCTGACTCCTGATTATCATCAAATGCATCAAGGATTAATGATTTGATTTCATTATATGTGTCTTCAGTTAAGTTATGCATCCTATTGTGGTTTAACAGGTTCATCGCATGAATAAGTCCGTTTTCTTGCCTGTCAATGCAGGTGGACAGTCTGATTTTGGTGTCCATGTAATAAGGCGCCTCTATCTTGTCCCGGCGAAGCACGATTGAAATCTTTGATATCAAATGATCATCATCGCAATTTTCATTAATGAATTTAATCAGTTGAAACTGTTTTATATTAGCACTTTTATTCATGAAAGTCATGATAATATATTATTTTTAAAAATATTTAAGTTTAATGTAGCAATATTCATTTAAAATGAATTGGGAAGTGGTTTAATAGCTAATGGCGATGTTAATCTTCATAACCTATGTTTCCAATAAGATAATTAAAAAAATAGTTAGATGATTCCGTGAATCATCCTTAAGGCATCAAGCAAGCCGTGGCTGTATTCGATACAGCCGAATGCGGTTCTCATGTCCTCTTTTTCAAGATAGTATTTTGAATCGTTCCAGTAGTCAATTGCTCTGTCATAGACTTCCTTTTCCTTTCCGACAAACTCAATGTGAGCCACCTGATTAAGGTTCCTTTCCAGTTTTGCAATGTCCTTTGCTATTTTTTCCGGGCTTTCCAGTTCAGTCATTTCAATTGCCTCCAAACATGTACGATTCTTTGTCCAACGGTAAAGTATGATAGGATTACTAACAAGTAAATAATGTATGTAAAGTAAATGTCGCCTGCAAAGTAACCGATAATTGCTCCGACCATCAGGATTATCATACGAACTGCCCTTTCAGCAATTCCGATGTTGCACTCTGCACCCTGTGATTCCGCTCTTGCACGAACGTAACTGACGGTTATCGCTGAGTGTATTGCCAAAACACCGACAAACCAGTCGCAGTATCCTCCAAATATGATTCCGATATAAATTATTGCATCGGCAAACCTGTCCATTGTTGAGTCAAGGAATGCGCCGAATGGGGATGCTCTGTCATGGTATCTTGCAACCGCACCGTCGACAACGTCCAGAAATCCTGAAAACAGTATTGCAATGCATCCTAAAATCAGGTTATGATTTGCAAATCCATAGGCTGCAAGAACCGCAACGAATGGGGAAATCACTGTTACTATGTTAGGATTTATGTTCAGATTTCTAGCGAGTGGATTCAATATTTTTGTCAATAATGGTCTTAAACTTTGAAGCATAATTATATATAAAGATTTTATCTAATATAAAGTTGAATGAAAGTCTTAAAAACAAGTATTGATAAAATTGATGAGGATATTATTTTTGAAGCCATAAGCGTACTGTCCGAGGGAGGAGTCATATTATATCCCACCGATACGGTTTATGGTCTCGGAGCCAATATCTTCGATAAAAAAGCTGTCAAAAAAGTTTTTGGCATAAAGCAAAGAAGTTTTTTAAAACCCCTTTCAATACTTGTCCGTGATGTTGAAAGCATCGATTTGGTTGCTAAGGTGTCCTCAAGCCAAAAGCAAACACTGAACAAATATCTTCCGGGGCCATACACATTTATTCTAAACAAGCGCAAGATTGTCCCTCGAGTCATAACAAGCGGCTTGAGCGATGTTGGTGTCAGGGTCCCCGATTGCGAACTCGCCTGCAGGCTGGCAGGCATATTTCCAATAACTACAACCAGTGCAAATTTGTCTGATGATGAAATGCTGGCAAATCCGGATGAAATTCTGGATCAATTGGACTGTGAGGTTGATTTGGTTATTGATGTCGGCGATTTAAACTCATCTCACGCATCATCAATCATTGACTTGACCGGCTTTCACCCAAAAATAATAAGAAAGTAGATATTAATCGTAATATCTAATGTATTTGATTGCCACGATGAATAACAGTATCATCAGCATTATAATTCCAATTGAATGGTTTCTGCCGGTCACATGCTTTGATAGATTCATTATTCCATTCTTTTTTTGTTCATTTTCTGTGCATGGGGTGGTCTCGCCAGCTTTGTTGTGTGACGCTTTTTCTTGGGTAATGTTTTCATGGTGGGTGGTGGCATTTTGTGATGTTGAATTTTCCATTTGTTCAATCATGGTGTCATTTGTTGTATTGCTTTTTAATATTTCTGGGATTATGTTCCTGTAGATGATTTTGTATATGAAGAAATTCTGATTGTCGGTTTCACCGGATTTCAACACTTTAAAGTCAAAGACAGCCTCGGTTGTATTGTTAATCTTCTTGACTGCTCCGAAATCGGGAATCTCTTTTGTTGAGGATGCACTCCGGATGTTATCGATCAGGTCATAATCCAGTCTCCAGCCATTGAAATCATCTGTGAAATGCCAGATTGTGTGCTGGGTTACGATTTCATCTTTCATCGCATGGTCATAATACTCCACAAAGAATGTCTTAAGGCAATTTCCAACATCTTCGCCGGTATTCCTGTTTGTTGCATATGATGTGTTTTCTGGGCTGAACGAGTCGCCGATTTCGGCTTCATGCTTTCCGTAATTGATGCAGTACCCACGGTATCCGTCTTCAAAGCTAATGTTTATGCATCCGCTTTCAAGGCATTCAACCTTTTCACTATTTCTGCCAATATTTTCATCTTTGGTATTGGCTATGGATATTTCGGTTTCATTCTGAGCGGTTACGAAATTAATGCTCGATGTCACCGATAAGATTATTATTAAAATCATGATAAATGCTTTTTTCAATATTTTCACCTCTATTTGAGTTTGTATTATTGCATTGTCGAAGGGCAGTATATAAAGCTTAGGTAACCTTATGGTAATGTTGGATTTGGGGTAGATGGCGGAATTTTTTGATTTGAACTGTCTTGGGGGATCCATATTTTATTTTAGAGGTTGGAATCGGTTTTGGGCAAGTGTCCAATGCCCTCTCAAAAAATTCCTTTTTGGAAAATCCAATGAATATCTTTGTATGGCTGACTGATTTTTTATGTTTTGATGCATTGCCAATAACTTATTTTCATAGTATCTATTTCCGAGGAAAACTCTTCATCTTCATTTCCAATGTTTATTCTATTGTTTTTTGCCATCTTCTAAAAGTTGAAAGCCATAAATTATGACTTTCAATTCAATCTTAGCTTAAAGGATATATAAAAGCTTTTTGTAACCATTTGGTCACCTTCAAAAAAATAGAAAGCTTTATATGCTTTAAAAACAAGTCATTATAACCGACTAATTTTTAGGAGGAAACTATTATGAAAATCACCAAGCATATTAAAACATGTCCTATTGAATTAGTTGTTGACTTATTCAGAAAGAAATGGGTTATTCACATCATTCGTGATCTCTTCTATGGAAAGACAAGATTCAATGAATTCAAAGAAGGAAAACCTGAACTTTCAAATAAGGTTTTAAGTAACTGTTTAAAAGACATGGAAGACAATGGTCTAATCCACAGGGTTGTGGATAAATTCGATAAACGTGACATAAGATATAAATTAACTGATAAGGGCAAATCATTGAACAAAGTGTTGTATGAGATTGCCATGTTAACTGTTGAAAGCGGAAACTACTCAGACAAGCTTAAAGACGAACTGAAAATAAGTTTCAGGGAAAACTTATTGTAATATAAAAAACGAAATTATGCGGGTTTCGGTGTGGGCCCCAACAAAACTTTTTTTTTAAATTAAAAATTTTTATAATGTATAACAGTCAATATGATATTATGAAAGTATTGGCCAATTTTGAAGACAATCATAAGATTCCATCAAACTCCTCACTTGATGAACTGCTTGAGGGAGGATTTGAAAAAGGCTGTATAACACAGATATATGGTTCCCCAAGTTCAGGTAAGAGTAATGTGGCATTAACACTCGCTGTAAATGTTGCAAAAACAGGTAAAAAAGTAATCTACATGGACACTGAGGGAGGAATCTCAATTGATAGAATCAAACAGATTTCAGGACATTATTTTTCAAATGTGGCCAACAACATAATGGTTTTCGAACCTACTGATTTTATTCAACAAAGTGAAAACCTAAGGTCAATTGACGTGTGGCTTAGAAAACACCATGAAGAAGTGGATCTAATCATATTGGACTCTGCCGTTGCGCTTTACCGTGTCGATGACATGAAATCCTATAAGTTAAGTAAAGAATTGAGAAAACAGATTCAGTTACTGGCATCCATAGCGCGCAAATACGATATTGCTGTTGTAATTACAAATCAAATATATAATCAATTTGATGCTGAAGGAAACAGTGAGGTTAAGGCAGTGGGTGGAGATATAATAGAATACATTAGCAAGGTGATAATCCAATTGGAACGTGGTGATGAGACAAATCAAAGGATTGCCACATTAAAAAGACACAGAAGCTTGCCTGAAGGCAGGAGAGTCACTTTTTCAATCACTTCAAATGGTATTGAATAAGATAATTTTATTAACAATTAATTATATATATTTATTTTGGAATTGTTTGAGCTGATAATATGAGGGAAAAGGATTTCGATATTAAAAACCCAAGAAAGAAATTTCAAAAAACCGAAAGAGTACCTCCAGAAGGATATGAGTGTGCTAACGACTTTTTTGAAGATATGTATATGGACGAAGACATGATATGGATGGGACAAAACACCAACCATCTGCACGACGACACAATAGCCGATGCCATGATAGAAGCCATAAAGGAAAAGAATTATTGTAAATATCCTGCCCCAGAAGGATTCAGCGAACTTAAACAATTGATTTTAGATGATTTAGGATTAAAGGATTTGGAAGTGTTATTGACATCAGGCGCAACAGAATCACTATATCTGGTTATGCAAGCTCTCCTGGAGCCTGAAGACAATGTGATACTGTCCGACCCAGGATACTTCATCATAGGGGACTTCGCTAGCCGTTTTGCAAATGAAGCAAGATACGTTCCAATCTATTATGATGAAAACGATTACAAGTTGACTCCTGAACTGTTAAGGCAAAACATGGATGAGAACACCCGTATGGTAATATTGATCGACCCGTTAAACCCATTGGGTTCAGGATACAATGAGGACGAATTGAAGGAATTCGCCGAAATCGCAAAGGAAAACGATTTATACTTATTGCATGACGTAACCTATAAGGACTTTGCCCAAGTGCACTTCAACATGGAGGACTATGCTCCAGGCCAAACCTTGACAATTTACAGCTTTTCAAAAATATTTGGAATGGCAGGATTGAGAATCGGAGGGGTAATCTCCTCAAAACCAATCATAGATTCCATAAAGAATGCTGTGGTCAACGATTTGGGTGTGAACATCATATCACAATACGGTGCAATTGCAGGGCTCAAGTCAAAGCCTCAATGGTTTGACAGCATGAGGGAAACATGCTTCGAAAACCAAAGGTTAATTAAGGAAATGATTGACCCGATTGAGGGTGTGTTCCTGCCGGTTTACCCTTCACAGGCAAACATGATGGTCATTGACTTATCCGGTGCGGGAATTGATCCGAAGGTCATGTCAAATTATTTGGTTGATAAGAAACTGTTCACAAGAGAAGGAGAATACACTTCCGAAGAGTTTGGAGACAGATACTTGCGTATAAGTTTCTCAATTCCAACAGAGGAAATCAAAATCTTTTGTGAAGAATTCCCTAAGGCCGTCGAGGCCTTAAGGACAAAATAGGTTCGTATGAGATTTAGATATCATCAACCTATTCCTAATTTTTATCAAATTGAAAACCCTCACCATCCAAAAACCGTCATCTCCAACGATTTTTTAAATGAGTTTAGAGACATTGCCATTGCCTCAATGTTTGCGGGGTTGAGCTATGCCAAACTGGACGATGAGTTTAAAAAGGAGTGGGATATCGACTGGAACAACATCATAATTTTGAAATATCCGATGTCTGAAGAGATTCTGAAGATGGAACCCTCAAAAGAGAAATGCAAGTTGATGGATGAGGAATTCCAGGAAGTGGGGGCAAAAGTTTTCGCTCTTGCAGACTTGCTAAGGGAAAACGGCTTCAGGGCGGATCTGATAAACCCTTTGGATGATCGAGTAAGCCTTAGAGCCATTGCGCTTCAGTCAAATGATGCGGTAATCACAAGAAGCAACATGTGTCTTTTCAAGGAAGGTTTGAACCTCGGATTTTTCATGATTGAGACTTCAATCGAAAACCTGCCGTTCAAGACGGAAAACGAGCTGGAATGGGTTCGGGACCAATGTTCAAACTGTGGAATCTGCATTGATTTGTGTCCCGAAAAGGCATTTGATGAGGATGGAAGGTTTTTAAGGAAATTGTGCACTGCCCATCGTGAAGGATGCAGTGTATGCATTAACTATTGTCCATTTTACAAAAGAGGTTATGAAAAGGTAAAACAAAGATATTTGAGGATGAAAAAATGAGTGATAAAATAGCATTGGTTTCATGTAGTGGATTAAGTCCTTTAGGACTTGTTGTAAGGGCGGCCAGCGTCGAATTGGCACTTGAAAACGACAACATTGTGGCAGCATGCATTACTGAGTATTCTGCACAGCCAAACAATTGCTCACCAATTCTGGATGATGCAAAGATTGTCACAATAACTGGCTGTGGAGACGATTGTGCTTCCGTAATCCTGAATGATAAGGATGTAAGTGTTGTCAAAAACATTTCAGCCGACGCTATCGTGAAGGCATATGATTTAAATCCATTGGATGCAGTCAGATTGGATGAAGATGGTGAAAAGGCGGTTGAAATATTAAAGAAATATATCCTAAAAGAATTAGAAAAAATTTAAAAAAGGGAAAATATTAATCTGAAAGGTAATAATATTCTCCTTTTTCCTTTTGCTCACGGTCTTTGTAACTGTCAAGCTTGTTGACCCTTGGCCTTTTGGTTTCCTTGTCTCTTCTGAATGTAATGTTTAAGTTTCCTAAAAACTCGTTCATTGCATTCCTTAAATCGGTAGGCTTTGAAGCATGACCGTTCAAACCAGGAGTACCATTGAACACCATTGCCCTATCGGAGATATAATCGATAAACACGATATCGTGGTCAACGATAAGTGATGCGGCGTTTCTGCTTTCAATCATTTTACGGATGACTCTTGCTGCTATCAGCCTTTGCTCAACATCCAGAAATGCTGTAGGCTCGTCGAAAAGATATATTTCAGCTTCTTTTGATAATGTTGCAGCTATCGCCAATCTTTGAAGCTCACCACCACTTAAACCCTTGACCGGCTTATCCAGCATCTCATCAAGTGTCAACGGCTTCATGATTTCACTTTCAAAGATTTTTGACCCGAAACTAGGGGCGTTCATGTATAAAAAGTCACTGACGCTTCCTTCAAAGTTGGAAACGATATATTGTGGTTTGTATGCTATTGTAACTTCCTCATCAACTTCGCCTGATGTTGGCTCCTCAACTCCTGCAAGCATTTTTGCGAAGGTTGTTTTTCCAATACCGTTTGATCCGAATGCTGTGACGATTTCATCGTAGAATATTTCACCTGCCTCAGCGCTAAGGCTGAATCCGTCATATTTCTTGCTTAAATCGGAATATGATGCAATCGCATCTCCTTCATCTTCAGGAGTCGGCGGCCTTATTGTGAATTCAATAGGATTTCTTCTGATTCTGACATTTTCCTCAGCCAAGAATCCGTTGATGTAAGCGTTAATTCCTAAACGAACTCCTTTTCTTCCGGACACTACACCATATCCTCCAGGCTGTCCGTATAGGATGTGGATGTTGTCGGACAATGCATCTAATGTAGCGAGGTCGTGCTCGATGACAAGTACGCTTTTGCCCTCTTCGGCAAGGGACCTGATTACCTTAACGGCATTCAGCCTTTGGGACACGTCCAGCCATGATGTCGGCTCGTCGAAGTAGTAGAAGTCCCCTTCCCTCAGGACGGTTGCGGCTATTGCAACCCTCTGGAGCTCTCCTCCACTCAGGTTTTCCATCTTACGGTCAAGAACGTTTTCCAGTTGAAGCTCTTTGGTCACGTAGTCAAGCTTGTCCCTTTCGTTTACATTGCCGAGAAGGTCTTTGACCTTTCCCTTGACGACTTTCGGAAGCTTGTCGACCATCTGCGGTTTCAGGATGGTCTTGATGTTGCCTTCAGACAGGTCCTCGAAGTATTTCTGAAGTGATGATCCCTTATAGAAGTCAATCACGGCATCCCAGTTTTCAGGTTGGTTCTCGAAGTCTCCGAAGTTTGGTATCAGGCTTCCGGACAGGATGTTCATTATTGTGGACTTACCGATACCGTTCGGTCCTAAAAGCCCAAGGACAGTTCCCTCCTCAAGGTGGGGAAGTCCGAAAAGTTCAAATTGGTTTTGGCCGAACCTGTGAATCGGTTCACCTGCAGCTTCAGGCAAGTTTATAATTGAAATAGCATCAAATGGGCATCGGTTAGTACATATTCCGCACCCTTCACATAATTCCTCTGATATCAACGGTTTTTTAGTATCTTCATCAATCACTATGGTGTCCTCTTCCATTCTAACGCCGGGACAGTAGTGAATGCAAAGATAATCACACTTTTTCGGTTGACATCTGTCTTTGTCTAAAATTGAAATACGTGTCATTATTATCTCCTTAAAAATATAATCATTAATAATTTTATTTTAACTGTTAATTAATATTATTGTTGAAATTCGAAATTGAAAATATTTTTTTTAGCCTTTTCAGCCAGATAAACAGTAACTATTTTAAATATTAACTATAAATTGTTAAATACACAATTGTCAATTTTGAATTTGAAGCAATTGAAATTCAACAATTGGGGTGATTAAATGAAAATAAATAAAATTATAGCTATACTTTTGGTATTGTTTGTTTTAATTTCCGCTTGCGGAATGGCTTTTGCTGAAACTAGCGATGCTGGAAGTTCCGATTCCGGTGATGGAGGCGGCTCTGAATCTGGTGACGGTGGAAGTTCCGATTCTGGTGATGGTGGTAGCTCTGAATCTGGTGACGGTGGAAGTTCCGATTCCGGTTCAAGCTCTGAATCTGGAAGTAGTTCAGATTCTGGTTCCAGTTCTTCTAGTTCTAGTTCTAGTTCCTCTAGTTCTAGTTCCGGCAGTTCAGGTTACAGGTACAGCAGCTATTCTCAACCTACACAAACATATAGCTATGACTCTTCAAGCGATACTGGTTCAACAGATAATGTAAACGTTACAAATCAGACAACAACTAACGTGACAAATACCACTACAAATCATACTAATGTTTCTGCAGTTCAAGATCAAGGCTTTAACTTAGGCCAAAACGCATTCCTTATAATGCTAATTATTGCAGCAATCATTGTGACTATTGCTATTATTGTAGTGTATTTCAAAATGTAGATAATTCGTTTGTTAAATAAATCAAGTATGGGATGCTTAGTGGTAACTTCAAGTCTTTAATCGAGATTTGATTGCTATAGCTTCCTTTTTATTTTATTTTTATTTTTTTTGGATTATGCAAAAGCTTTTTAATGCATGATTAGATATCTAATTAGTGATAGCATGAAGCAGGTAATGATAGTAAGGACAGATTTGAAGATGCGCAAGGGGAAAATCGCAGCGCAATGCTGTCATGGATCTATTGGTGCGTACAAGAAATCACCGGCAGATAAGGTAAGAAAATGGGAAAACGAGGCATATGCCAAAGTAATACTGAAGGTCCAGACCTTGGAGGAGCTCACTGCCTTAAAGAAAGTGGCCGATGAAAAGGGCATTGCGAATTATCTTGTAGTTGATGCCGGAAGGACCCAGATACCTACATCAAGCGTTACTGTTTTGGCGCTCGGTCCCGATGAGGACGATATTATCGATGAAGTGACTGGGGATTTAAAGCTCTTATAGTTAAAGTATCATTTTAATCAAAGCTATTTTTAATTAAACGTGGGTGTGATTATTATCATAAAACAGGTTGTAAAGATTGGGGGGAGCCTATTTCCAAAATATGCAATTGATCTTGCCGACAGGCTGGAGAACACCGGTTCGCTCATCATACTCGGCGGAGGGGAATTTGCCAACCTGATTCGTAAATACAATGACGAAATGGATTTCAGTGAAGAGACAAACCACTGGACCGCCATTGATTGCATGGACATCATAGCAACACTTGTCAATGATAAGGTGGAATCCACAAGATTGGCCTACACTATTGATGAGGCTATGAAAATCTCAGATGATGGGCTTACTCCAATATTTGTGGTTTCCGAATTTTTAAGGGCCGAAGACCCTTTTGAATGCAGCTGGGATGTGACTTCAGATTCCATTGCGGCATACGTTGCACACCTCATAAATGCAAAGCTTTTAATAGTAACAAATGTAAATGGTATATATACCCAAGAACCAAGGGAGCCTGGTTCAACATTCATAGGTAAAATCGATGCAACAACATTACTAACTTTTCAAGAGTCATCGATTGATGTAATGTTACCGTCCCTTCTATTAGAGTTCGGGTCTGATTGTTATGTTGTGAATGGGAAGTTCCCAGAAAGGGTTATGTCTTTAATAGACGATAATATAAATGATTATAACTTCGATTACACACAAATAATAGGTGAATAAAATGAAAGAAGTAGAATGTATTTCATGTAAACAAGAAATTCCATTAACTGGACCATTCGTAGAATTCGAATGCCCAATTTGTGGAGCAAAAATTGCAAGATGTGAAAAATGCCGTACTTTCGGTCACGGTTACAAATGTGAATGTGGTTTTGAAGGACCATAAGATTAAATGGAGGAATTAGAATGGGTGAAGTATTAACAACTATGAAAATCATGCCTGACAGTCCTGATGTGGACTTAGAAGCAATCAAAGCAACCATTGAAAGTTCAATGCCTGAAGGAGCTAAACTTCATGAAATGAGCGAAGAACCAATCGCTTTCGGTTTAGTTGCTATTATCTTACAATTCATCACCGACGACGGTGAAGGCGGATCTGAACCTGTTGAAGAAATGGTTTCAGGTATTGAAGGCGTTGCCAGTTTCGAAATTACTGGCGTTGGAAGATTAATGTAAATTCTTTCCAACTTTTTTTATCTTTTTTTTAATTATTTTCAAATTGACTTTTTGTCCATGCTTCGATATTTTTATATACATTTTTCATTAAATATTCTATTATACAATTTTGTGATGTATTGCTATGATGGAAAGACTTAGAAAAATTAGTTTGGGCAACTGGATTTTAATTGGAATGGTTCTAGGTTGCTTGTTTGGTTTATTTTTAAATTTCCATGTTTCAAGTTATTTCATCAAGCAGATCATATTCATTGACAACATTTTCTATTTGGGCGGGGACTGTTTCATTAAGCTGATGAAGATGCTTGTCGTTCCTCTTGTTTTCTGTTCCATCGTTGTTGGAGTTGCATCAATCTCCGATGTAAGAAAGATTGGTTCCATTGGAGGGACAACAATTGTTATTTACCTTATCACAACAGCCGTGGCCGTTACAATAGCTCTTTTAATAGCCATGGCAATAAAACCGGGTGTCGGCTTGAATTTGGCTGGTGTTGTAACTTCTGCCAACGTAACAGTTAACCAGACAGTGCCTGATGCAATCCTGAATATGATCCCGGACAATCCTATCGCCTCATTGGCCACTGGGGACATGTTGCCTGTCATTATATTTGGGGTATTGATTGGAATCATTCTTGCCAAATTGAAGGAAGAGACCCAATTGGTCAATGACCTGTTTTCCCAGGGCAACTCTATTATGATGGAAATGACTTCAATAGTTATGAAATTCGCACCTATTGGTGTTTTCTGTCTGATGGCACGGACCTTTGCAGGATTAGGCTTTGAAGGAATTATTCCGCTTGGAAAATATGTGATGTGCGTTATTGTGGCTTTGGCGGTGCAGGCTTTTGTCGTTTATCCGATGTTGCTTGTCGTTTTCACCAGGCTGAATCCAATCAAGTTCTTCAGGAGATTCTTTTCAGTCATGCTTTTCGCATTTTCATCTTCCACTTCAAATGCAACAATTCCATTGAACATGGAGAAATTGTCAGAGATGGGGGTTTCCCGTGACGTATCCTCATTCACAATTCCTTTGGGAGCCACAATCAACATGGACGGAACTTCAATCATGCAGGGATGTGCTGTCATGTTCGCCGCTCAGGCTTATGGTATGGATTTGGGCATTTCAGCTCTTATCACTGTTGTTTTCACAGCGGTCATGGCATCTGTCGGTACTGCAGGTGTTCCTTCAGTGGGATTGGTCACATTGAATATGGTATTCTCATCCGTAGGATTGCCGGTTGATGCGATTGCGATTATCATGGGAATAGATCACATTTTAGACATGATCCGTACTGCCGTTAATGTAACAGGTGACGCTATTTGTACCATAATTGTTTCATTTAGGAATAATTCATTTGATCGTGATGTGTTCAATGGCAAGAAAGAGCCAGACACTCATAGTTCGATTGACCTTTTCTAGTTTTGCACAAAACATTTAAATACTAGGTCATATTACTATTATATAACACGTGTTAACTTGGAAAATTCATAGTAAAAATTTAGGTTTGCCTAAAAATTTCGAAACCTTTATATACTATGAAAGACTACTTTTATACAAGTGAGCTAAAATTTAGGCATGCCTAAATTTCACTTAAACAAAACATATTATTAGTCAATAATAATACAATCTCCAAAATATAATATGTATTAAATTAGTTTCCACAATTTTCTAATTTAATACCAGGAAAATTATCTGCCAAATTTTCCGAAAACTAGTTGGTGTTTAACTCTCCTCAAACTAAACACCAATATTATCTATTTTTTCAGTTTTTTTTTAAAGATTTAAAATTTTTTTCTAAGATCAAAAAATAAAATTTAGGTATGCCTAAAAATTTAGAAACATTTATATACTACCTCGAATAACATTAATATTAAGTGATAAAAATTAGGTCTACCTAAAAATCTAATTTTTAATTGCTTGCATGGTTTTTCAAGAACCATGTCACTACACTCCGATTATTTATTAAATTAGTTTATCTCTCTTTCTAATTTAATAAAAAGCATATAACTACTCTCACGAAATTAAATATGTTCATCATATTTAATTTCACCTATTAAATTTCTTTTTTTAAAAATATTTATACAATGACTTTAAAATATTTACTTGCTTTAAAATTAATTAATTGACGTAGGTAATTATTATGAATAGAACAAAAAGACTCATTGTTGCAATATTGATTGTCCTTTTCATCGGATTAATTGCAATAATTGCAGGTGCGCTATTCATTGGGCACGATACTGACCTGGTAAAGGGAGAAAAGAACATTTTGGTATGTGCCATTGATGAAGGGGAAGACAGGCCAGGTATGGGAGCCTGTGACATGGCATTCATCATCCATTTGAAGGATGGAACCATTAGGAATTACACTCCAGTATATCCTGGAGGACTGACCCACCATACAGCTGCAGAGCCAATGGAGGCTCAGGAGCAAGGTGCCGGATCCTCATTGCTATTGCATGACGCATTCTGGGATGCGGATAACGAACGAGGAATGCAGCTTGCAAA
>JAEEGL016184863.1_pt1 | contig 13646 bp, 14 predicted proteins | sample 9134231 | NCBI WGS metagenome assembly JAEEGL01 (sample SAMN16246548, study PRJNA631951) | gut metagenome | biome: gut microbiome; feature: rumen; material: fiber-attached | host: Bos | place: Iran: Karaj | collected 2018-10
GCTCTCCTCTCTCGCCGACTGCGCGATCCGGGTGGGGGAGCGGGAGACCTACCGGGTACAGGAACTGCATCTGCCGGTGTATCACTGGCTCTGCGCGAAGCTGGAAGACATTTTCTTCACGGAGTGAATCAATATGAAGCTGTTTCTCGATACTGCCAATCTTGACGATATCCGAGGTGCCGCCCGGCTCGGCGTGATCCGCGGCGTCACCACCAATCCGACCCTGATCTCCCGGGAGAAGGGGGATTTCGCCTCCATCATCCGCGAGATCGCCTCGATCATCGACGGACCCGTGTTCGCCGAGGTGATCGCCGGGGACGCGGAGGGCATGATCCGCGAGGGCAGGGAACTGGCCGCCGTGTCGGACCGGGTGGCCGTCAAGATCCCCATGACCCTCGAAGGGCTCGACGCGACTTCCGTCCTCTCGAAAGAGGGGATCCATGTCGCCTGCACCCTCGTGTTCTCCGCGGCTCAGGCCCTGCTTGCCGTGAACGCCGGAGCCCGGTATGTCGCGCCCTTCCTCGGACGGGTGGACGATATCGGCGGGGACGGCATCGACGCCCTGTCCTCCATCGCCGAAGTCGTGGACGCCTGCGATGCGGACTGCGAGATCATCGCCGCGTCGGTCCGCTCCCCCCTGCACGTGGTCGAAGCTGCCAGAGCGGGGGCTCACATCGCGACGGTCCCCCCGAAGGTCCTGTACCAGATGGCGGCGCACCCCCTCACCGACGCGGGCCTCGACCGGTTCATGAAGGACTGGGCGGCGTCCGGGAGGGAGAAGGGATAAGCCATGTCGTCCTATATCATGGATCTGCGCAAGATCGTCGGACACCGGGTATTGATGCAGGTCGGCGCGTCGATGATCGTCGAGGACGCCGCGGGACGCACCCTGCTCCAAAGACGGACCGACAACGGCAAATGGGGATACGCCGGGGGAAGCGCGGAGCCGGACGAGGTCGTCGAAGAGGCGGCGAAGCGGGAGCTTTTCGAGGAGACCGGACTCACCGCCCTCGAAACGGAGCTCTTCGGGGTGTTCTCCGGGCCCGAGACTCACTATATCTATCCGAACGGGGACGAGGTCTCGAACGTCGATATCGTCTATCTCTGCAAAGAATTCGAAGGGGAGCCGAATCCCCAGCCGGAGGAAGTACGGGCCCTCGCCTGGTTCTCCGCGGACGCCCTCCCCGAGACCGAAGAGCTCTCCCCGCCGATCCGGGTCCCCCTCCTGACCTGGGCGGAGAAAAAGCGGGCGGGGAAGACCCCGGTGCCTCAGATCGAGATCCTCGGGGACAACCGGCACGAGACTTTCGATCACACCCGCGAGGGCAGCCGGGGCATCGTGATCCGGGACGGGAAGATCCTGCTCTCCCACGAGCGCGGGACCGGGTGGTTCCTGCTCCCGGGCGGCGGGATCGAAGCGGGGGAGACCTTCGCCGCGTGCTGCGAGCGGGAGATCCTCGAGGAGACCGGATGGATCGTGAAGGCGGAAAAGGAAGCCCTCGCGCTCTACGAATACTACGGAGACACCCGCTTCGGAAGCCGGTATTTTCTCTGCTCCGTCGAAGGGCGGGGGGAGATGAAGCCCACCGAAGAGGAGAAGAAACGCGGCCTCGAACCCCTGTGGCTCCCGGTGGAGGAGGCGGTGAAGATCTTCTCGGGGCACCGGTGCTGGGCCTCCGTGAGCGAGGAAAAACGCGGGAGCTATCTGAGGGAGTATACGGCTCTGTCGGAGATCCTGCGGCAGACGGAATAAAACGGAAAGGATGCGGAACATGACGGAAGAAAACAGACGGGCGACGGAAAAACTGATCGCGTTCATCGAAAAAAGCCCCACGGCGTTCCATGCGGCGAGGACCGCGGCGGAAATGCTGGAGGGGGCCGGATTTGCGCGGCTGAAAGAAAACGGCGAATGGAAGCTCGAGGCGGGCGGGAGATAGTGCGTCACGCGGAACCAGTCCTCGATTATCGCCTTTGCCGTGCCGGAGGACGAGGGGGCCCGGGACAGCTTCCTCCTCGCCGCCAGCCATACGGACAGCCCCACCTACAAGCTCAAGACCGAGGCGGTGGTCGAAGCCTGCGGCACATATCTCAAACTCAACGTCGAGGGCTACGGCGGCATGATCGCCCCCTCCTGGATGGACCGCCCCCTGTCCCTCGCCGGACGCGCGGTGATCCGGAGGGAGAACACCGTCGAGGCGAAGCTCGTCAACATCGCCCGGGACCTTGTGCTCATCCCCAACGTCGCCGTGCACCAGAACCGCGGGATCAACAACGGGTACAACTACAATCCGGCGGTGGACCTCATGCCCCTCTTCGGCGCGAAGGAGCAGAAGGGAGCCCTGAAGCGCATCCTCGCGGAAGAACTGGGCTGTGAAGAGAGCGAGATCGCCGGGGCGGACCTCTTCCTCTACAACCGGACGAAGGGGACGATCTGGGGGGCCGACGGGGAATTCTACTCCTGCCCGCGGATCGACAATCTCCAGTGCGCCTATACGACCCTCGAAGGCTTCCTCGACGCCGTGGGTGCGGGCGAATGCCGTGCCGTCCCCGTCTACGCCGCCTTCGACAATGAGGAGACCGGCTCCGCCACGAGACAGGGCGCGGGATCCATGTTCCTCGCCGACACGCTTTCCCGGATCGCGGAATCCCTCGGCGCCCGCCTGAGCGCCATGCTGGCCTCCTCCTTCATGGTCTCCGCCGACAACGGACACGCCCGGCACCCGAACCATCCCGAGCTCTCCGACTCCGGGAACGCGCCGCACCTCAACGGAGGCGTCGTCATCAAGTCCAACGCCGCGCAGAAGTACACCACGGACGCGGTTTCCGCCGCCGTCTTCGGGGAGATCTGCCGCCGGGCGTCGGTTCCGACCCAGCTTTTCGCCAACCGCAGCGACATGGCGGGAGGGGGGACCCTCGGCTCGATCTCGAACACCCGGGTCGGCGTTCCCACGGTGGACATCGGACTGGCCCAGCTCGCCATGCACTCCTCCTACGAGACCGGCGGCACCGCGGACACCGCCCACATGATCGCCGCGATGAAGGCCTTCTACCGCGCGAAGATCCGCTTCGACGACGACGGGTTCTGCACGCTGGAGGCGTAGACCAATTTCGGATCGGCCACTGTACCCCCCGTTCCGCCCACACTTTGTCATTCTGACGCACCGACGCGGTCGTGCTGTCAGCGAAGAATCTCCCAGCGTCAGGTTTTTACTGGCCTCCACGTTGGAAAAAACAAATCAGCCGTTTCCCGCGTCGGACGACGTATGAGAAACGGCAATTCTTTTTTGTCTTATTTCCCGAGCAGTTCCCCGACCTTCTTGTCCCCGTAGACGGTCTCCCAGTCCTTCGAGAAATCGTCGATGGCGTAGTAGGTCAGCGGGTGGTAGATCAGCGTGTCGAACAGATCCGGGTTGATCGTCACCGCGTCCGCGCCGGTCAGGGAGACCTTGTGGACCTGCTCCGCGTTCTTGAAGCTGGCGGCGAGGACCTTCGTCCCGATCCCGTATTTGCGGTAGATGTCCACGATCTCCTCCACCACCCGGACGCCGTCGGACACGATGTTGTCGAGGCGGTTGATGTAGGGGGCCACAAAATCGGCTCCCGCCCGGGCGGCGATCAGGGCCTGGGGCTGGGTGAAGATCGCGGTCATGGTGACGCCGATCCCCCGGCTCTTGCACAGTGCCGTGGCTTTCAGACCCTCCCGGGTGACGGGGATCTTGACGTAGAAGTTCCCGCCGACGGCCTCCCGGAGCTGTTCCGCCTCTTTCAGGATCGCGCCCGCCTCCTCCGCCGTGGTCTGGATGTGGAGCATCTTCTCCGGCCCGATGATCTCCCGGATCCCGGTGATGATCTCGAGGAAATTGTCCTTCTCCCGGGAAATGATCGTCGGATTCGTCGTCACGCCCGCCACGGGGAAGTACTCGCAGCAGGTGCGGATGGAGTCAAGATTGGCAGTATCGAGCAAATATAACATTTCTAACTCTCCGTGAATGTGAATTGGTTTCGTTCTGCGCGATATTTTAACACATTTCACATTCCGCGTCAATGGTCGGCCTGCCGGTTTTTGCCTGTTCCGCGCCTTCGCTTTTGGCGATTTTGGAGGGGGTCAGCCGCCCTGTTCCTCCGAGAGGATCCGGTGGACCGCTTCCGCGATGAGGACCCGCTTTTCCTCCGTCAGCCCTTCGGGGAGGAAGGTCACGTCCCGGGCGTCGATCCCGCAGAGGGTTTCGAGCCAGACGAGGGCGGCGAGATACCGTCCCGCGGGGATCGCCAGGTGGAATCCGTCCCGGCAGAGGCTTTCCCCGCCGTGGGCGTAGTCGAATCCCGGGACCGTCTCCCGGAAGCGCTGGACCACGTCCCCCACAGGGATGAACCCTGCGTCCGCGGATCGCGCGGCGTCGAGATAGGCGGCCCGGAGCAGATCGTACATCCGCCTCTGGTCGCATCCGTAGTCCGGGAAAGCCCCGTGGGTCGAATCGGTCTCGTAGGCCCAGGTCTCGTGGATCATCAGCCTTGCGCCGGGCTGGGCTTTCCGGCAGGCCTCCGCCAGTTCGCCGAGATGGGGCTGATACGTCTCCGGCTTGCCGCTGAAATGGCTCGCCTGCTGGAGGGTGATAAAGTCGTCCTCCCCCATGCCGAGGGCTTCCGGGATCGAGATCGTCCGCCCCGTCCCCTGCCCGTTGATCTCCAGCGCGTAGTTCGAGCGGTTTTCCCGCAGGTTTTCCGCGTGATACGCCAGCGAGCAGCCTCCGATGTAGAGGTTGACGCATTCGAGGTCCAGCCCTGCCGACGCCGCGGCCTGATGCAGATAAGCGCAGGCATCCTGTGAAAAACTGTTGCCGATGGAAAGCGTTCTCATGAGTCCTTCCTTTCCGGGATCAGACCGCGCGTACCGTTTTCCACGGCTTTCAGAAGGCGGCCGTCCCTCGCGTATTCCAGTTTGAGCGTGAAGAATTCCCCGGGATCCTCGATCTTTTTGAGGAAGATCCGGTCCCCCTCCCAGAGGTCCAGCCCGTACAGAGCCTCCTTCGGGATCCATTCGAGAACGCCCTCGTCGCAGTCGGAGAGGGTGCCCGAAAAATCGGCGCATTTGAAGAGGAACATGATCTCCCCCTCGTCGCCCTCCATGACGAAGGTGACGACGGAGCGGAGCACGGGGGCGCAGAGGGTCAGTCCGGTCTCCTCCCGCGCCTCCCGGCAGACGCATTCCTCCGGGGATTCGCCCTCGAGCATCCCGCCGCCCACGCCGATCCATTTGTCCCGGTTGACGTCGTTCTTTTTGCGGACGCGGTGGAGCATGAGATACTTCCCGTCTCGCTCGATATAGCAGAGTGTGGAATAGCGCATCGGAAACCTCCCGGGGGCAGTCGTTCGTCTTCTGCCATTCTAGCACAAACCCCGCGAAAAAACAAGTTTTTCGGTAAACAATTCGTAAATTCAGCCCCCTCCTCCGCCGCAGCCGCCCCGGATGTGGTATAATGAATCACTTCGATTTTTTGGTTTATACGGAGATTTTCATGAATTTCAAGCGTTTTGCCGCGTGCCTTCTGTCCGCCCTTCTGCTCCTCTCCTCCAGCTCGAAGCCGGAACCCGCCGGCACGGAGACGGGAAGCGGGGAGACCCCCGTCACGATCGCGGGAACTCCCTCCATGCCCGCCGATCTGCCGGATCTCAGTACCCTCGACGACGAGACCGTCAAGGCCTGGGCCGATCTGCCCGCCTTCGACTACAAGGCCGCCGACCTCTCCTCCCTTGTGAAGCTCGGGCAGGTGGAGGGCCTTTCCGTGACCGCCGAATCCGCCGCCGTGACCGACGAGGAATTCGACCGGGAGATCGACTCCCTTCTCGACTCCTACGCCGAAGCCGTGGAGATCACCGACCGCCCGGTGGAAGAGGGCGACCGGGTCCGCGCGGATTATGCGGGCTATAAGGACGGCGTGGCGTTCCAGGGCGGCACCGGCTACGATCAGGAGATCACGGCCAAGGGCGGCACCGGCTATATCGAGGGCTTCGCCGAGGCCTTTATCGGACAGACGCCCGGGGAGGAGTTCAGCTTCAACGTGACCTTCCCCGAGAACTACGGCGTGGACGATCTGAACGGTCAGGAAGTCACCTTCGTCTGCACGGTCCACGGGATCCTGACGGACGAGGAGATCGTGCCCGAACTGAACGACGAATTCGTCTCCTCGAAATTCGGCTACGACACCGTGGACGCCTTCCTCGAGGTCTACCGCCTCTCCGTCGAGAAGCGCAAGGAGGAGTCCGTCCGCAGCAAGCTGTACAACGATCTCTGGTCCATGCTCGTCTCCGGGGCGGAAGTCCTCTCCCTCCCGGAATCCGAGGTGCGGCGGATCTATGCCTCCCAGCGGGCGTCCTACGAGGAATACGCCTCCTACTACAATACGGATTACGCGACTTTCCTCGCCTCCTACGTCAACACGACGGACGAAGAGCTCTACCGGGACGCGGAATCCTATGTGAAGGAGGATCTCGTCCTCTACGCGCTGGCGGACCGGATGGGCGTGGATCCCACCGACGAGGAGTACGACGCCGGGATCGAGGAGCTCGCGGGCTTCAACGGCATGACGGCGGAGGACATGAAGGACTACTACGGCGAAGACACCCTCCGCGTCTCCGTCCTCTGGGACAAGGTCATGGAGGCGGTCGCGGAGAAAGCGGACGTTCGGGAGTAGTCAGCGAGGAGTGAGGAATGAGTTTTTGATTCCTATCTCCTGCTTCGGGTGACTGATTCTTCAATTGCAAAGAAAAAGATCTGCCGCGTCCTTCCTCTTGGGGGGATACGGCAGACCGTTTTTTATTCGGCTTTTTTCTTTCCTGTGAACTTGTACTTCCACGTGCCGAAGTAGAAGACGGGGAGCTTGATCATGCGCCTGATCCGCCAGGGCTCTTTCATGAGGCGGTAGAACCATTCGAGGCCGAGTTTGATGAAAATGTCGGGGGCGCGCTTCACGATCCCGGCATAGCCGTCGAGGGATCCGCCGAGGCCGAGAAAGAGGGTCACGCCCGGGAGCTTTCCGCGGTTTGCCGAGATCCATTTCTCCTGGGTCGGCGCGCCGAGACAGACGAAAAGCACGTCCGCCCCGGATTCGTTCACCGCCCGGATCACGCCGTCGTTTTCCTCGCCCTCTTTTTTGAAATACCCGTCCCGGCATCCGACGAATGAGAGACGCGGGAATTCTTCGAGGAGCTTATCTCTCGCCGCCTCCGCCACCCCGGGTTTGCCGCCGAGGAAGTAGATCCCGTATTTCGTGCCGTCCGGCTTTTCCATCCCGTCGAGACGCCGGAGCAGTTCCCGCCCCAGGTCGAATCCCGCCACCCGTCCGCCGGGGAAGGGAGTGCCGAGGATCCGCCCTGCCTTCACCACGCCGATCCCGTCGGGGGTGACGAGTTCCGCGGAATTGATGATGGGATAGAGATCCGGGTTTTCGACGCACATCTGCACGATCTCGGAGTTGGGGGTGAACAGCGCGGTGGGCGTCCCGGATCTCAGGGCGTCCGTCAGCCGGTCCGACGCCTCCCCGAAGGTCACCCGGTCGAAGAGCACGCCGCGGATGTCGGTTTTTTCAGCCATGTTTCCCTCCTCAGAAAAAAACGCGCCGCTCGGACGCGCTTTCGGTTTTTCGGACGGTTTCTCAGTTCTTTTCGGCCTTTTTGTCGAGGTAGTCTGTGACGTCCTGAACCGTCAGGAAGCTGCGGACGTCGTCGTCGCTGATTTCGATGCCGAACCGTTCCTCGCACAGAAGAACGAGATCCGCCAGCTCAAGGGAATTGATGCCGAGATCGTTCACCAGTTCCGCATCGGGCTTGATATCGGCCTCGTTGACGGAGAGTTCGTCCACCAGCATCGTTTTGAGCGTATCAAACATCATTCGGGTACTCCTTATGTAAAATCATTGATCGGCTTTATGAAGGGCTTTTCTATATCATTATAGTGAGAATCCGGCCGTATGTCAAGATATTTCGGAAACAAAAATACAAAATTCTTCATGAACCGCTCTTGAAAAAGCCGGAAAGATCGGCTATAATAGAGAAAAAGACCTCCGCGGTTTTTAATTTTCCACAATCATCAAAGGAGAAACCTGTATGAAGACAAGCGTTACGTCCTACAGCTTCGGCGGATATTTTTCCGAGGAAAAACTCGGCTATCTCGGTATCATCGACAAGGCGAAGGAAATGGGATTCGACGGCGTCGAGTACGTGGACGGCGGCTATATGTCGAAGCCGGACGCCGCTCAGAGGATCAGGGAGCGCGCCGGGGAGCTCGGGATCGAAATCGCGGCTCTCGCTGTCGGGGCCAACTTCCTCCAGACGGATCCCGCGAAACTCAAGGACGAGATCGCCAGAGTCTGCGGCATGGTGGATTTCGCCGCGGCGATGGGCGCGAAGGCCATGCGTCACGACGTGGCGGGCGGATTCCACGACGGCCGGAAGCACTCCCGCGGCTATGACAACGCCATCGCCATCGTGGCCGATCCGATCCGCGAGGTCACCAAGTACGCCGAACAGAAGGGCGTGAAGACCATGACCGAGAACCACGGCTACTTCTCCCAGGACGCCGCCCGCGTCGAGAAGCTCATCAACACCGTGGCCCACGACAATTTCGGCGCGCTGGTCGACCTCGGCAACTTCATGTGCGCGGACGAGGATCCCACCCTGTCCGTCTCCATCATGGCCCCCTACGCCTTCCACGTCCACGCGAAGGACTTCCACTACAAGAGCGGCATGGACGTCAATCCCGGCGCGGGCTGGTTCCAGACGAGAGCGGGCAACTACCTCCGCGGCGCGATCATCGGCCACGGCGAGGCGAAGATCTATCAGAGCATCCAGACCCTGAAAAAGAACGGCTACGACGGATTCGTCACCGTGGAATTCGAGGGCATGGAAGACAACCTCACCGGCATCAGCCTCGGCCTCGCCAACCTCAAGCGGTTCATCGGCTGAGGGACTCGGCAGATTATCAACTTAACGCTGAACCATGTGAAAGTTTTTGATCGAACTTTTTTCAAAAAGTTCGCGGGGTCAAGGGGCAGAGCCCTTGTCGACGTCCGCAGACGTCGAAACACCCATTGCTCATAAAGAGTTCCTCTTTTGGTTCTTTTCTCCTCGATAAAGGAGAAAAGAACAGCGGGGAAAATGGGATGACATGATTCAGAAGGAACGAAAGGAGACCGGAGCATGACGGGAAACGAAAAGAAACCCGCCCCCGACAAGAAAAAGAAAAAGCGGATCCTCATCGTCGTGTTGATCGTCGTGACCCTGCTCGCGGGCGTGAGCTACGTCATGACGCTGAAGCCGGATCTGATCGCGGGTCTGTTCTCGCGGAAAAAAGCCGCTCACTCCGGTCCCACCTCCATGTATTCCGACGAGCTCCGCAGCTACGTCTTCTATCCCTCGGACTACAGCCTCGATCCCACGAAGGACGAGGAATACATGGGCCTCGACCGTCAGCTGTGGTATCACGCGGGGGGCGTGGGCGTCGGGGGGCCCCTCGAGGATGACGGAAGCTGGAACGGCTACAACGACGCTGTCCGCTTCTTCACGAAGTATTTCCGCACCGTGATCGCCGGGGACGCCGGGACCTACAACACCTTCTTCACCGACCGGTATTTCCGGGACGCCGACCCCTACGTCCGCTTCGCCCCGCAGATGCTCTACGACATCCACGTCTACGAGCTCTCCGAGACGACGGGTCAGGACGGCACGACCACGTGGACGTTTCAGGTGGAATACCGGATCCACCGCAACGACGGCACCTTCCGCAACGACATGGACTCCGACGGCGTGAGGCCCCTGCTCTTCGTCCTGTACGGCGACGCGGAAGGGAACGTGAAGATCGACTCCATCGAATACTACCGCAAGAAATAAACAGAAGGGATCCGCTCGTCCGGGCGGATTTCTTCGTGTTCGGAGGGTTTCTCTCCTGAAAAAAACTGACTGTATGGGTTTCGATCGCTCCCCGTAGAGTGCGAATGACGGGGTGGGAATGCCATATATCCAAACATGATACGGGCTATCCAACCCCCGAGAATCCCCTTTGGGAATTCTCGCTGACGTCAGCCGAAACATGTGAGCTCACGAACGATAACTCTGATAAGGTTGGATAGCTAAATTGGTGTGCCGGAGTTCAACCGCACTTGATTGGTATAACCTTGTCCTACCCCCATTGAAGTTTCTTGCCAGGCTTCTTTTCAAAGAAGCCGCGTCTCCCCTTATAATAAATCCAGGAGGTTGACATGCCCGCGCTGTCCGTGCTCATCAAACCCGCTTCGGGGCTCTGCAATATGCGGTGCCGGTACTGTTTCTACGCCGACGTGACGGAGAACCGGGAGATCCGGTCCTACGGCGTCATGACGGAAGAGACCGCGGAGGCCCTCATCCGCCGCGCGCTGGAATTCGCCGAGGGCTCCGTGACCTTCGCGTTTCAGGGCGGGGAACCGACGCTCGCCGGGGAGGGGTACTACCGCTTTTTCACCGATACCGTGAAGCGGCTGAACGAGAAGCGGATCCCCGTGAACTACGCCATGCAGACCAACGGATACGAGATTTCGGACGGCCTCTGCGATCTTCTGGCACAGCACCGCTTCCTCATGGGCGTATCTCTCGACGGGACGGGGGCCTTCCACGACGCCGCGCGGCCGGACGCAAAGGGAGAGGGGACCTTCCGCCGGGTGAACGGGACCATCGCCAAATTCCGGGAGCGGGGGATCGACTTCAACATCCTCACGGTGGTGACGGAGCGGACGGCGAAGAACATTTCGTCCGTCTACCGCTATCTCAGAAGCCGCGGATTCCGCTACGTCCAGTTCATCAAGCACGTGGACGGCTTCGGGGACGCGGAGGATCCGGACGAATGGTCCCTTTCCCCCGCGCGGTATGCGAATTTCCTCAAAACCGCCTTCGGGTATTATTACGACGACATCCTCGCCGGGAAATACATGAGCGTCAGGGAATTCGACAATTTTGTCCTGCTCGCCTCGGGACGCCCGGCGGAGTGCTGCGGGATGAACGGCTCCTGTCCCGCGAATCTGGTGGTGGAGGCGGACGGCGGGGCCTATCCCTGCGATTTCTACGTCCTCGACGAATGGCGGATGGGAAACGTGAAGGACTCCCCGATCCGGGATCTTCTGGAATCCGACGCGGCGAAACGCTTCCGGGCCCGGTCCCTGAAAATCGACGAAGAATGCCGCCGCTGCCGCTGGTTCTCCCTCTGCCGCGGGGGATGCGCCCGCTACCGGGAACCCGCCGGGGAGGACGGACTGCGCCGGAACAAATACTGCGAGAGCTACCGGGAGTTCTTTGAATGGGCCGCCCCGAAGCTGGCGACGCTCGTCCGGCTGGCGGGGGAGGGGAGGATCCGGTGAGAAGGCGGAGGGTTTGCGCCCCCCTTTGTGTCATTCTGAGGAGCCTGCGACGAAGAATCTCCGCACGTAAAGAATGGGTTGGCCTTGACGCTGGGAGATTCTTCGCTACGCTCAGAATGACAAAGAAAAGTGCTCAGAATGACAAAGTAAAGCCGGAACGGGGACGTACACCCCCCTGAAAATAGAAAAACCGGACGAAAAGACTTCCGTCCGGCAATGGGATTATGTACGTCTCAGTTGTCGATATCCTCGTACCACCTCTGCCACTCGGCGCGGTTGGCCTCGTAGAGCCATTCCACCACCTCCCGGGGGAAAACGCCCTCCACGTAGGCGGATTCGATCTGGGAGCCGAGATAGGTGATATAGGGCATCATGGCCTTGAGGTAGTGCCAGTCCAGCTCTCCCTCGAGGACCTTGCCGAAGAGCGCGGTCTTGGACTTCTCGTCCAGCAGGGGGATCAGGTGCTCCATGAGCTCCGTCTCCGTCCGCCCGTCGAGGGATTCGAAGGACGCGTTCCGGATCATTTCGGCGGTCCCGGCGTCGTCCAGGTACTTCGAGAGCTCCACGATTTTCGAGATATCGACGCCCTGGGCCCGCAGTTTTTCGGAAATGCGCTCCAGCGTGGAGGGCCGGAGAAGGGGAGCCAGATTTTCAACGTCTTCCATATTGTCAGCCTCGCTTTCTCTGCCGCGGGCGAGATCTCCGAGGATGCGCCTCTCCCCCTCCGAGGGATCCCCCGCCGCGATCAGGCTGTCGACGGAGACGCCGAAGACTTCCGCGATGGAGGAGAGCATGGAGAGGTCGGGAAAACTCGCGCCGATCTCATACTTCGACACGGCCTGACGGGTGACGCCGAGGCGGTCTCCGAGCTCCGACTGGGTCATGTCGGCGCGTTTGCGGAGCCGAGCGATGGCAAGGCCGAATTTGGCGGGATCGAACACGGGTGTCCTCCTTCCGGCGGCGTCCCGGGGAGAGAGCCGCGGCATGATTTTTTCCGCTTCCATTATACCGCATCCCGCGGGGTTCGTCAAGCAAAGATCGGTTGCGCGGGGAGAAAAACGGACAAAAATGGGGGACTTCCGGCAAAGGCGATTGGAAGAGGCGAAAGATCAGCAGATTCATGAAAAGTCGGACTTACACCACCCGCAGCGCTTTTCCCCGGGCTTTATAAAATTCCCGCAGACAGGGCAGATATACTCCGCGTCTTCCGGTATCGGAAGTCTGACGGGATATTTCAGTCCCTGAATTACGAGCACCCGGTCATCCTGCTTATAATAAATCTCTTTGGAGAGCACGCTGGATTCCTTATATGTAGTCACAAACTTCTCCCCATGATCCCCTCTGAATACCACTTCAGCAGTCAAAACTTCAAGTTCTTTCGCCTGATTCCAGGTAATAGGTCCTGTCGTCGTTTTGTATCGGGAGGAATACTTTGCGGATTCCACTTTCCCATAAAATGTTCTGGTGCGAAGCAGCTTATGGACTTTGAACGGATAGAACGGAAGGATGCACAACATGGGATAGATGAAATTGGACGGTGAGTTGATGGGCCTTTCCGACAAGATTGTCCAGACAGCGCCGACAGAAAGGATGCCGACACACCAGAGAACGGTAAGCGCTAATGTTTTGAAATACTTCTTATTCCCAAGTCTGAGAAGTTTTCGCTCTGTATTGGGATCAAGACGATCTGTCATATTTCTCCCCCTTTTCGGTAATAGCTTTCTGATCTCTGTTTTTCGGCAAGGCATCCTTCCAGATAAGTATGCTGACGGATCACTTCTTTTTTGAATTTCCTGAAAAGAAAGAAGTTGTAAAGGGCAAAATAGATAAGATAAATCAGAAGGAACACAGCGGTGTCGACAAGACTGGCGTGACGGTTTACCATGACTTCTTCGTACTTGTCCATGGGATTTACATATACAAGAGTATATAACAGGTAGGTCACAGGAGAGGTGAGGACGCCGTATTCTGTAAAAGGCAATGGGACCAGCCCTGCCAAAAATCTGACCGCCTCTTCCGGGGCAATCAAACGAATGGCTTTCTTGTGCCATGTGTTCACATCGTCGCGCAGAGAAAACAGCTTCGGAACAGCCGAGGCAAGGTAGCGGTGGACAAGAAAGCTCGGCAGAACAATGGCCACGGGGATCGTCAGAAGGACTTGCAGAACGACATAGGTCGCCGTACCTTTCCACAATGAAATCAATGAAGTAAAGCACAGGATATAATAATATGCAGCGAGGTGTGCTCCGGCTGAAACAGCTATAA
>JAEEGL011839270.1_pt1 | contig 13645 bp, 10 predicted proteins | sample 9134231 | NCBI WGS metagenome assembly JAEEGL01 (sample SAMN16246548, study PRJNA631951) | gut metagenome | biome: gut microbiome; feature: rumen; material: fiber-attached | host: Bos | place: Iran: Karaj | collected 2018-10
CTCCAGGGATTTGGATTTCTGTTTCTCCGGCGACTGGTAGGCCATGGTGCGCATGTTGTGCAGCCGGTCGGCGATCTTGATGAGGATGACGCGGATGTCCTTGGCCATGGCCATGAGCATCTTGCGCAGGTTCTCGGCCTGCTCGTCCTCCTTGCTGGTGTACTGCACGCGCGTCAGCTTGGTGACGCCCTCCACGATGTCGGCGACCGCCGTGCCGAACTGCCGGGCGATATCCTCGTGGGTGAGGCTGGTGTCCTCGATGACGTCGTGCAGGAGAGCGGCGATGATCGAATCCTCGTCCAGACCGATATCGAAGCTGATATCCGCCGCGGCGACGCAGTGCGTCACATAGGGCGAGCCGTCCTTGCGGAACTGACCGGCATGCGCCGTGCGCGCCATCTCGTAGGCCGCGCGGATGCGCCCGAGGTCCATATTATGACCGCTGTCCCGGATCTTTTTGACCAGCTCTTCGAACTGAAGGTCGGGATCGACGTTCTTTTTTTCTTCCTGTTGATCCATAGGGCTCTCCATTTACTGCATACTTCTGAGACTGCGCAGCAGGCGCGTCGCCTCGAGATCGGCCTTGCCGCCGATGCTGACCGGGCGGGCAGAGAAGATCTCCCCGTCCTCGCTGGCGAGAAGCCCGGCCTCCCGCAGGGCCATGAGGCACAGGCAGCAGCGCTCCGGCTCCATGCCGGGCGGACACTGGCCGAGCACCTGACGCGTATCGGCGCCGACCGCGAAGTCCTCGTCCATCGAGCGCCAGACGCGCACGAAGTCGGCGCGCTCCGGGCAATAGGGGACGCAGGCCCACTCGACCGCCTCGTCGCCGTGCAGGATATGCTCGCACAGGGCCTCGGGCTCATGCGGACGCACGGCCGCGGCCACGAGCTGTACGGAGGTGTTGCCGCGGTACTCGTTGATCTGCGGGGTGAAAGCCATGTCGATGCGCTGCCCCTCACGCACGCCGGCCTCCTGCACGTTGTGCGAGAAGAAAATGCACTCGAAGCTCTGCCCGCCCAGGCGGATGCGCATGCGGGAATGCCGCCCGCCGCCGACCAGGCTCAGGCTTTCGAGGCGCACGCCGCTGACGCACAGCAGCGGCTTGGGGTTGGCGTTGCCGTAGGGCTCGAGAAGATCGAGGGAGCGGACGTTTTCCAGAGAGAGCAGCGCGGGGTCCGTGATGAGCAGATCGCACTGCAGCTGCGCCGCCTCCTCGGGCTTGTTGCGCAGATAGTATTCGCGCAAAGCGCGCGTGAAATCCTCCAGCCGGTCGCGCCGGATGTTGAGCCCGGCGGCGAGGGCGTGCCCGCCGAAGCCGATCAGATACTCCGAACAGGCGGAGAGCGCTTCAAAGAGATTGAAGCCGCCGTAGCTGCGGCAGGAGCCCTTGCCGATCTCGTCCTTCATACAGATGATGATGGCGGGCAGAGCGTACTGCTCCGCCAGGCGGGAGGCGGCGATGCCGATGACGCCCGGCTCCCAGTCGCCCCAGAGGACGATGGGGCCGTCGGGCGTCTGCCCGGCGAGCTTGGCGTTGGCCTCGTTCCAGATCTCGGTCTCGATGTTTTGGCGCCGCTTGTTGAGATCGCAGAGCTCGCGGGCGAGCAGGGAGGCCCTGGCGGGATCCCGCGTGCGGATGAGACGCTCGGCGACCTTGACCCGGTCCAGTCTTCCGGCGGCGTTGAGCCGCGGGGCGAGCGAGAAACCGACCGTCGAGGCGGTGAGCCGCTTCGGGTCGATGGCGGATTCGCGCAGCATGGCGGCGATGCCGGGGCGCGGCCGGTGGGCGATCTGCTCGAGGCCGCGGCGCACGAGGAAGCGGTTTTCCGGGCTCAGGGGCATCACGTCGGCAATGGTGCCGATGGCGACCAGATCGGCGTATTCGTCGAGGACGGAGCCGCTCTCCCCCTCGCAGGCGCAGACCAGCTTGAACGCGACGCCGACCCCGGCCAGATCCTTGCCCGGATAGCGGTCGTCCGCGCGCTTGCAGTCCACGACCGCCGCCGCGTCGGGCAGCGCGTCGGGCCGGCACTCATGGTGGTCGGTGATGACCATGTCCACGCCGAGGCTTTTCGCGTACTGGGCCTCCTCCACGGCGGTGATGCCGCAGTCGACCGTGATCACGAGGCTGACGCCCTTCTGCCGCAGCGTGTCGATCGCGCCGCAGTTGAGGCCGTAGCCCTCCTCGTTCCGGCCGGGGATATAGGTATGGCATACAAGGCCCTTGCCCCGGAGATAGTCCGCCACAAGGCAGGTGGCGGTGATGCCGTCCACGTCATAGTCGCCGTAGACGGCCACGGTCTCACCCGCCTCGATCGCGCGCAGCACGCGCGCACGCGCCTTGTCCATGTCGCAGATCAGCATGGGATCGTGCAGCGAGTCCTCCCCGCCGTAGAGCAGCGCGCGCGCCTGCGCCGCGCTGTCGATCCCGCGCAGGCTCAGCACCTGGCTCAGCAGCGGCGTCAGTCCCGCGGCGGCGAGATCGGGCGATACACAGGGCCTGGTATAGGGAATGATCCAGTCCTTCTTTTTCATTTCTCGATCAGCTTTTCATGTTTTTTAATAACTAATGATAACAAAATCTTCCTGTCAATGCAAGAGCGGCACAGAAAAAACCGCATTTTCCCAGCGAAAATGCGGTCGAGAGGCTCAGGCATTGTAATCGGAAAGGGTGCGGGGCAAACGGTCGGCGGCGGGAGCGCAGACGCGGCGGAGCGCTTCGGCCGGAGACGCGCAGAGCGCGTAGGCCTCGAGGACCTGGGCGCTCATGAAGCCGTCAAGAGCGAGGCTGCGGAGAAGGGCGTCGAGCGCGTCGTAGAATCCGAGGGTGTTGAGCAGGACGATGGGCTTTCCGTGCTGTCCGAGCTGGCGCAGCGTCAGCGCCTCGAAGAACTCGTCGAGGGTGCCGATGCCGCCGGGCAGGGCGATGAAGGCCTCGGCCGACTCCAGCATGAGCGACTTCCGCTCGGCCATGGTCTCGGTGAACAGGAGCTCGGCCCCCTCGTGGTCGAGGATGCCCGGCTCGTCAAAGAAGCGGGGGGCGATGCCGAGCGGGCGGCCGCCGGCGCGGATCACGCCCCTTGCGCAGGCGCCCATCAGCCCGTCCTTCCCGCCGCCGTAGATCAGACGGTGCCCGAGCGCATGCAGCAGCGCGCCGAGCTCCTCGGCGGCGGCAAAGTATGCGGGATCGAGCTTGTCGGCGGATGCGCCGAAAACGCAGATATTCATGGACAGGCCCCTTTCCGGACGGCTTTTCTCCATTATAGCACGGACAGGCCGCCTTGAAAAGCGCTTGTTCTTGACAAACGCCCTGCCGCGCGTTATCATACCATCCGATTGTTTGACGGCTTTTGTGAACCAAGGAGGTTCGTTTTGCTGGATTTGTTTTTGGACTGCGCCCTTGACGCGCTGAAGGACGGCCTGCTGAGCATCCCGATCCTGTTTCTCGCCTATCTGCTGATGGAGCTCCTGGAGCGCAGCCGGAGGATGGACGAGTCCATGCTCCGCGCCTACTCGGCCAAGGCGGGCCCCGCGATCGGCGGTCTGCTCGGCGCGGTGCCGCAGTGCGGCATCTCCGGCGCGGCGGCGACGCTGTTCTCCACCGGCGCCATCACCGCGGGGACCATGCTGGCCGTGTTCTTCGCCACCTCCGACGAGATGCTGCCGGTGATGCTCTCCTCCCTGCGGGCGGGCGGCGGCCTCACGGTCGGGACGATCCTCGCGATCGTGGCGGCCAAGGCCGCGCTCGGCATCCTGCTCGGTTATCTGGTCGATCTGACGGCCTCGCGCCTGTTCGGCCTGAACAAGGACATCCACTCCTTCTGTGAGCGCGAGCACTGCGCGTGCGACGAGGAGGAGGGCAGCGCCCTGCACGCGGCGCTCGTGCACACGCTCAAGATCGGCGGCATGCTGATCGCCGTGACCTTCGCGCTGAATCTGATCCTCGCTCTGGTCGGGGCGGAGCGCCTGAGCGCCACGCTCTTTTCCCGCCCCGTGGTCGGCGAGCTGCTGCTGGCCCTCCTGGGGCTGATCCCGAACTGCTCGGTCTCGGTCATCATCACGGAGGCCTATCTCTCCGGCATCGTGGGGCTCGGCGGCCTCTTCGCGGGTCTGCTGTCCAACGCGGGGATCGGCCTGCTGGTGCTCTTCCGCAGCAACGCGGACCTGCGGGAAAACCTCACGGTTGTGGGCATCAGCTACGTGCTCTCGGCCCTCTGCGGCATCCTGATCGGCGCCTTCGTATGAATATCGGCAAAAAAGACCGCCTGCGGCGCAGGCGGTCTTTTTTGCGTTTCTTTACAGGACCTTCGACAGGAAGAGCTGCGTCCTGGGATTCTGCGGATGGTCGAAGAGCTCGTCCGGGGTGTTGACCTCGACGATCTTGCCGCCGTCCATGAAGATCACGCGGTCGGCGACCTCTCTTGCAAAGCCCATCTCATGGGTCACGACGACCATGGTCATGCCCTCCCTTGCCAGCTCCTTCATGACGTCCAGGACCTCGCCGACCATTTCGGGGTCGAGGGCGGAGGTGGGCTCGTCAAAGAGCATGACCTCGGGCTCCATGGCCAAGGCGCGGACGATGGCGATGCGCTGCTTCTGGCCGCCGGAGAGCATGGCGGGGTAGGTGTCCGCCTTGTCGGAAAGGCCGATGCGCTCCAGAAGCTGCATGGCCTGCGCGTCCGCCTCCGCCTGCGTCTTGAGCTTGAGACGCACAGGGGCGAGGGTGATGTTTTTCTTGACGGTCATGTTCGGGAAAAGGTTGAAATGCTGGAAAACCATGCCCATCTTTCGCCGGTGCAGGTCGAGGTCGATCTTCTCGGCGGTGATGTCGACCCCGTCGACGAGGACCTTGCCGGCGTTGGGCTGCTCGAGGAGGTTCAGACAGCGCAGCATCGTGGATTTGCCGGAGCCGGAGGGCCCGATGATCGCGACGACCTCGCCCCGCGAGACGCTCAGGCTGCAGTCGTCCAGGGCCTTGACGCCGCCCTCGAAGAGCTTGACGATATGCTCGACCCGGATGATCTCCTTACTGTTTGTCGCCACGGCGCATCCTCCTTTCGATCGCCTCGATGGCCTTGGAGGCGGGGTAGTTGATGCAGAAATAAATCAGCGCCGCCAGGGTATATGGCGCGAGCGTGATATAGGTCGAGGAGGCGACGGCCTTGGCGCCGAACATCAGCTCCGCCATGCCGAGCATGGAGCAGATGGAGCTCTCCTTGACCATGGTGACGATCTCGTTGGCGATGGCGGGAAGGACGTTCTTGATCGCCTGGGGGAGGACGACGAGCTGCATCCCGTCCCACTTGGAAAGGCCCAGGGAGCGCGCGGCCTCCATCTGCCCGGCGTCCACGGCGAGGATGCCCGCGCGGAAGATCTCGGCCACGTAGGCGGAGGAGTTGAGCGCGAGGGCCACGACGCCCGGGACGAAGCGGCTCAGATCGACGAAGCCGAAGAGAGAATAGCGCGGGATCGAGATCACGCCGAAGAGGCCGAAGTAGATGATCGACAGCTGCACCAGCAGGGGCGTCGAGCGGAACGCGGCGATGTAGGCGCCGGAGATGGTTTTGACGATCTTGTTCTTGCTCAGACGCATCAGGGCGAGCGTCAGGGCGGGGATGATGGCCAGGGCGACCGAGACGACGGCCAGGAGCAGGGTGTACTCGATGCCCTGGATGAAGAAGGCGCCGTACTTCGGCAGGAAGGAGAAATTAAAGAAGCTGGCCGGACTCATGTCCGTAAAGAGATTGCTCCACCACATAGGCAGCTTTTCCTTTCAAAACTGGAATCAAAACGCGCGAATGTGCAAAGCCCCGAAACGGGGCTTTGCACATTCTCATCGGGCAGACGAGGAAGGGATCGCCGGGAGCGGATCAGCCCTCCGCGGAGACCTCCTGCCACACATCCTCGAGGGAGCCGGCGGCGTCGACGAATTCGCTCACCTTGTCGTTCTTGAGCATGTCGGCGATGGCCTCGTTGATGCCGGGCAGCAGACCCTTGGGATCGCCCTTGGCGACGGCGACGCAGTAGGGATAGGCCTCGCCCAGGTCGACGGACGCGATGGCGAGATCGCTGTTGCTGGCGACGAACTGCAGCGCGACCGCGCCGTCAAGAACGACCGCGTCGATCTTGTCGTTGACGAGCTGGTTGACCAGGTCGTTCACGTTCTGGAGGGAGACCAGGTTGGCGCCGGTCATGTCGTCCTTGACGATGCCCTCCTTGGTGGTGGCGGTCTGCGCGCCGACGGACTTGCCCGCAAAGGCCTCAAGGGAATCGAAGACGTCCTTGTCGGCGGCCTTCACGAGGACCATCGGGGGATAGTCGGTGTAGTAGGGATCGGAGAAATCGGCGCTCTTGAGACGCTCCTCACTGACCTCCATGGCGGCGATGACCATGTCGAAGTCGCCCTTCTGCAGACTGGCAAGGAGGTAATCGAAGCCCATGTTCTCGATCTTGAGCTCCTTGCCGGTGTACTCGGCGATGTACTTGGCGACGTCAACGTCGATGCCGCCGTAGACGAGCTCGCCCTTCTCGTCGGGGTACATGAACTCAAAGGGGGCGTAGTCGGCGGAGGTGCCCAGAACGAGCGTCTCCTTCGCCGCGGCGGCGGGAGCGGCCGGCTTGGCGCCGCAGGCGCAGAGCGCGAGGACCATGACCAGGGCCAGGGCAAAAGCAAGAATCTTTTTCATTGTTGTACTCTCCTCAGAAATCATTGTTGTCGGATGCTTGGAGTATACCTCCTGCCTCATGCAATGTCAATAGATAATTATGCAAAAATTTGCAGGCAGGAACTGGAAGTCTTTCGTCAACTTGAAACAAGGCCCGGCCCCGAGGAGGACCGCCGGAGCGTGAAACGCGCCGAAAGACGACAAGAAGCGCCGGATTCCGGAAACAGTTCTTGCAAGAACGGGCGGAATACGCTATAATACCAGCACACAGCCCCGGGCCTGCTCCGAGGGGCGGCACGGAAAAGCGGAGAAGACAAATATGCAATCGAAAATGAATATTCACAACCACAACTCCTTCCTGGAGATCGACTTGGCGACGCTGCGCCGCAACGCACGCACGATCCTCGATTCCCTGGGGGAGGGGACGCAGCTGATCCCGGTGCTCAAGGACGACGCCTACGGCCTGGGCGCCGTGCCGATTGCCCGGGAGCTCTGCCGCCTGCCGGAGATCCGCCTCCTTGCCGTCGCGCATGTGAGCGAGGGCCTGGCCCTGCGCGAGGCCGGGATCGACCGGGAGATCCTCGTGATGGGCGGGGCCCTGCCCTTCCAGACGGAGGCGGCGGTGAAGGCCGGCCTCACCCTGGCCTGCGGACGTCCGGGCTTTGCCCGGGAGCTTGCGGCGGCGGCGAGAGCCTGCGGCCGGCGGGCGAAGCTGCAGCTGAAGATCGACACGGGCCTGCACCGCATCGGGATCGAGCCGGGGGAAGTGTCCGCCTGGATCGAGGAATACCGCGCCGCGGGGGAGGCACTGGAACTGACGGGGGTCTTTTCCCACTTCTCCGACGCGGAAAACCTCTCGCTGGACGAGGCGGAATTCGCCCTCTTCCTGCGCACGCTCGGGGAGCTTGAGGCCGCGGGGATCGCGATCCCCCTGCGGCACATCGCCTGCTCCGCCGCCTCGGAGCGCTTCCCGCAGTTTCAGATGGACGGCGTGCGCTGCGGCCGTCGCCTCTACATGGACCGGACACAGGGGGGCCGCGGGGACATCCGCGAGCTGGCGAGCTTCCGCAGCTTCATCACCCAGCTCCGGGACCGCCGGGCCGGGGAGACGCTCGGTTACGGGGCCGCGGTGCGGCTCGACCGCGACACGCAGGTCGCCACCGTCGGCGTCGGCTACGGCGACGGGCTCAATCAGGAGCTGTTCCGCATCGGCGGGCCGGTGCTCGTCGGCGGCAAGCGCTGCCGCATGCTCGCCTGCTGCATGGACCAGTGCATGATCGACGTGAGCGGCGTCGGCTGCGCCGTCGGGGACGAGGTCACCTTCTTCGGCTATGACGCGGAGGGGAGCTTCCTCTCCTCACAGGAGGTGGCGGCCCTGGTCGGCGGGGACGAGGGCTGCGGCCTCACGTCCGCGCTCTCGCCGCGGGTCGCCCGGGTTTATAAAGAAATGGAATAAGAGAAAGCATATTAGCACTCCAAATGTTGGAGTGCTAATATTAACATTCCGTTCATAAATTGTGCTATATTTCTTAACATTTGTATTATATTTTATATACAACAGCAAACAAGAGAATGAATTTGGCGAACGAGAAATTCATTCCGAACACATTTATGGAGGGAAATACCATGTTTGAACTGATTCCTTTTGACCGTCACATCCGCAGCGCCGCGAGCTTCGATCCGTTCCGGATGCTCGACGAAATGGACCGCCACTTCTTCAACAGCGCTCCGGCCGTCTCCGCCTTCCGCACCGACGTCATCGACACCGGCGACGCCTTCAAGCTCGAGTGCGAGCTGCCCGGCTTCAAGAAGGAGGACCTGAGGATCGACGTTGAAAACGACGTGCTCACCATCAGCGCCGAGCGCAAGTCCGACGAGAAGGAGAGCAAGCCCAACTACGTCAAGCGCGAGCGCTTCTACGGCAGCTTCTCCAGAAGCTTCGACGTGTCCGGCGTCAACGTCGACGGCATCGAGGCTTCCTACACCGACGGCATGCTGAATCTGACGCTGCCCAAGAAGGCGGCCGAGATCCCGGCGTCAAGGCGCCTCGAGATCAAGTAAGCGCAAGCGCAGAGCAAAAAACAGGGAGGAAGTTTTTCCTCCCTGTTTTTTTGGCCTTCGTTCCGGCTTGCACGGGGATCGGGAGCGTGGTATCATGTGCCCAGTAACAACAAGGGAAGTGGCAGCATGAACAATCTCTTTCTGGAAAAGCTCAGAGCCGGGCAGAAGCCCGTCGGCATCTTCTCCGACACGGCCAGCCCCTATGTCGTGGAATGCCTGGGCAGGGCGGGCTTCGACTATGTCATCATCGACAACGAGCATTCTCCCGTTGAGGCCGAGACCAGCGCCGAGATGATCCGCGCCGCGGAGCTGACGGGGCTGACGCCCTTTGTCCGCGTGCGTGAGATCAGCCGACCGGCGGTGCTCAAGCTTCTGGACGTCGGCGCGCAGGGGCTGATCGTCCCGAACGTGAATAGCCCGGACGAGGTCCGCGCGCTCGTCTCCTACGCCAAGTACGCGCCCGTCGGGAACCGCGGCTTCTGCCCGAGCCGCAAGGACGGCTGGGGCTACGGCCTGGAGCTGGATGTGGCGGAGACCATGGCGCATTTCAACCGTCAGGTGCTGCTGATCCCCCAGTGCGAGACCATCGGCGCCCTGGAGCACATCGAGGAGATCGCGGAGACGGAAGGGGTGGACGGGATCTTTGTCGGGCCCTTCGACCTCTCGATCGCCATGGGCATCCCCGGCCGCTTCGACACGCCGGACTTTCAGGCGGCGCTCGCGCGCATCCTGCGCGCCTGTCACGCGGCGGGCAAGTTCTGTCTGCTCTTCGCCATGAGCACGGACAAGGTCCTCGAGGGCTTCGGGCAGGGCTTCGACTCCATGACCTACAATCTCGACGCGGGACTGATGATCGAGTGCTTCCGCGAACGCCTCAGGGAGATCCGCGGGGAGTAAAGGAACAAAGAAGGGAAAACCCCGGCCGGCGGCCGGGGTTTTTCGTTTATATCCGTGTCTCGTCCGAGCGGATCTGCTCCATGATCCGGGCGATCAGCGAGGTGCGGCCGAAGGGTGTGATCAGATAGTAGCCGTCGACCCAGGGGCGGATGCGCTGTGCGATCTCGGCGGAGATGGACACGGCGAGCTCCTCGCCCTTCTCGCGGTCGGCGCCCTCGTAAAGGGCGATGATGCGCTCGTCAACGGTGATGCCGGAGATCTCGCTGTTGATGAAGAGGGCATTGCGCTGGCTGACGATGGGCATGATGCCGCCGAGGATGCGGCCCTGCAGGGCCTGGCGCGCCAGCTTGAGGTTCTCGAGAGCCTGCTCGGTCAGGATCGGCTGGGTCAGAAAGCCGTCGGCGCCGTTGGCCTCTTTCTTCTTCGCCATCTCGAGCTGGACGGAGAAGTTGCGCGCGTTGACATTGAGCGCGCCGAAGATGCGGAAGGGGCGGGGCAGGACGCTGCGGTTGAGGCTGGAGACGTATTGGATCAGCTTGCGGGAGTTGAAGTTGTAGACGCTCTTGACCTCGTCGCGGCTGGCGGTGGGGATGGGGTCGCCGGTGACGATGAGGACGTTGCGCACGCCCTCGGCACAGAGGCCGAGCAGCAGGGCCTGCGTGGCGTTGAGGTTCCGGTCGCGGCAGGTCATATGCGGCAGGGCGGTCATGTTGAGTTCGCGCTGCAGCTTGCAGGCCATGAGACTGGAATCCATGCGGGTCCTGGCCACGGGGCAGTCGGCGATCGTGATGATGTCCGCGCCGGCGGTTTGCAGTTCCCTCGCTCCGCGCACGAAGCTGCGGCTGTCGGCCAGCTCCGGCGGATCGAGCTCCACGGCGAAGGGGCGCCGGGAGGGATCGCAGACCGCGTCCCAGAACGGGTTTTCCTCCGGGCTCTCGTCGGCGGGCCGCGTCTCGGCGGGGCGGCTGATCTGCACGACGGGACGGGCAAGGGCCTCGCGGATGGCGGCGATGTGCGCGGGCGTCGTACCGCAGCAGCCGCCGAGGATGCGCGCGCCCATCGAGGCGAGCTGCGCAGCCTGCTGCCCGAAGTAGGAGGGTACGCCGTCGTAAAAGGTTCGGTTGCCGCGAACGGTGGGATAGCCCGCGTTCGGCATCACGGAGAACAGCCCCTCCACCGGGGGCAAACGGCGGACCAGCTCGACCATATGCCGGGCGCTGCTGATGCAGTTGAAGCCGGCGGCGTCGATGTTCGGGTCCTCGGCCGTCCTTTTCAGAAGCGCCTCGGCCAGCTCGCCGCTCCTTGTGAAGCCGTCGGGCTGGACGGCGTAGGAGGCGATGAGAAAGGCCTCGGGCTCGCGGCTCTTGATATAGGCGGCGATGGCGTGGAGATACTGGTCGCCGCTGTTGGTCTCAAAGAGGAAGTACTTTGCGCCGAGAGCGAGGAAACGATCGGCAACAAAGCGGTATTCGGAGAGCATGTTGCGGTCGTCCGGCGCCTCAATGGGGCCGATGTCGGCAAAGACGAAAGCCTCGCCGCCGGCCGCGCGGACGGCGATCTCATAGCCCGCGTCGATCAAGCTTCCGCAGCTGTCTTCCGGGAAGTTCAGGCGGTTGACGCTGTAGGTGTTGGTCTTGATCGCCCGGCAGCCCACTTCGAGATAAGCGCGGTGGATGGCTTCCACCTCCGCGGGGAGGCTGAGGTTGGCCCACTCGCAGGCGCGGTGGCTGCTCTTCGTGCGTTCGGCAAAATAGGTCCCCATGCCTCCGTCAAAGAGCAGAGGCTCGTCCTTCAAGAATTCCCGAATGTCTTTCATCCCAGCACCTGCCTTGCAATGTCGGCGCTCTGCTTGGCGTCCTTCGCGTAATAGTCCGCGCCGATCTCGTCGGCGTATTCCGGCGTCAGCACCGCGCCGCCGACCATGATCCTGCAGTCGTGCCCGCTGGCGCGGATGGCGCGGATGGTCTCGGCCATGCTGACGACGGTGGTGGTCATCAGGGCCGAGAGGCCCACGAGCCGGACGTCCTCACGGATCACCGCGTCGACCACCTCCTGCACCGGGACGTCCCGCCCCAGGTCCACGACGGTGTAGCCGTAGTTTTCGAGGACCACGCGCACGATGTTCTTCCCGATGTCGTGGATGTCGCCCTGCACGGTGGCGAGGACGATCTTGCCCTTGGAGACGGAGGCCTTTCCCTGCGCGGCGATGCGCTTTTTGATGACCTCGAAGCCCTCGCAGGCGGCGTTGGCGGCGTTGATGAGCTGGGGCAGGAAGATCTCCTGCTTCTCGTAGCGCTCGCCCACGCGGTCGAGGGCGGGGGTCAGCAGCCGGTTGACGACGTCGAGCTCATCCATGGTCTCGAGGGCCTCGCGGGTGAGCGCGGCGGTCTCGTCCTTCAGACCGCGCATGATCGCGTCGGCCAGGCTCATGCGCCCGCCGGGCTTCGGCGCCTCGTGCGCCGGCGCGTCGACGAAGCGGCGGATATAGGCCTCGGCGTCCCGGTCCTGTCCGGAGAGTACCCGGAAGGAGGCCACCGCGTCCATGATCGCGCGCTGGTTGGGGTTGACGATGGGCAGGTCGAGCCCGGCCTGCATGGCCTGGGTCAGGAAGCTGACGGTGATCTGCTCCCGCGCCGGGAGGCCGAAGGAGATATTGCTCACGCCGAGGACAGTGTGCAGCCCCAGCTCCTCGGTGACGGCGCGCACGGCGCGCAGGGTCTCGGCGGCCTGCGCCTGCTCGGCGGAGACCGTGAGGGTCAGACAGTCGATGAAGACGTCGCTCCTCGGGATGCCATAGGAGAGCGCGGCGTTCAGGATGCGCTCGGCGATCGCGACGCGCTCTTGCCAGGTCCGGGGCAGGCCCCCGGCGTCCATGCACAGGCCGATCACGGCCGCGCCGTATTTTTTGCACAGCGGCAGCACGGCGTCAAGGACCGCGGGATTGCCGTTGACGGAGTTGACGATGGGCTTGCCGGACACGAGGCGCAGTCCGGCCTCGAGGGCGGCGGGATCGGAGGAGTCGAGCTGCAGGGGCAGATCGACCACGCCCTGCAGGGCGCGCACGACGCGCGCCATCATCTCCGGCTCGTCGATCCCGGGCAGGCCGACGTTGACGTCCAGGATCTCGGCCCCGGCGTCCTGCTGTTCAACGCCGCGCTCGAGGATGTAGCCGACGTCGTTTTCCCGCAGGGCCTGCTGGAAGCGGCGCTTGCCGGTGGGGTTGATGCGTTCGCCGATGACGTGCACGCCCCGCAGCTCCACGGTGCAGCCGGCGGAGCAGACCCCCTCCCGGGGAGCGGGCCGCTTGATGCGCGGCGCCTCTTCGGGCAGAGCGGCGCGCAGGGCGCGGATAAAGTCCGGCGTCGTGCCGCAGCAGCCGCCGAAGATCGTGACGCCCATCTCGAGGGCGGGCAGGACCTCCAGGGCGAATTCCCCGGGTGTGATGTGATAGGCCCCGGTCGCGGGATCGGGCAGACCCGCGTTGGGCTTGAGGATCAGCGGAAGGCTCGTCCACTGCCGCAGCTCGTCCACCAGGGGCAGCAGCTCCTTCGGACCGAGGCTGCAGTTGAAGCCGAGGGCGTCGACCCCGAGGCCCGTGAGGGTCAGGGCCATGGACGACACGGTGGTCCCGAGGAAGGTGCGGCCGCTCTGCTCAAAGGTCATCGTGACCCAGACGGGCAGGCGGGTGTTCTCCTTCGCGGCGAGGACGGCGGCCTTGACCTCGAGGAGGTCGCTCATGGTCTCGATGATCACGAGATCGGCCCCGGCCTCCTCGCCCGCGACGAGGATCTCGCGGAAGGCCTCATAGGCCTCCTCGAAGCGCAGCGTGCCGAGCGGTTCGAGAAGCTGGCCGAGGGGACCGACGTCGAGGGCGACGCGCACGTCGAAGCCCTCCGCGGCGGCCCTTGCGCAGCGGACGCCGCCGGCGACCAGCTCCGCGACCGAACGGCCGCAACGGGCGGCCTTGAAGCGGTTGGCGCCGAAGGTGTTGGTATAGAGCACGCGGCTGCCGGCCTCCA
>JAEEGL012311875.1_pt1 | contig 13644 bp, 5 predicted proteins | sample 9134231 | NCBI WGS metagenome assembly JAEEGL01 (sample SAMN16246548, study PRJNA631951) | gut metagenome | biome: gut microbiome; feature: rumen; material: fiber-attached | host: Bos | place: Iran: Karaj | collected 2018-10
ATTAAACAAAAATTATATCAAGCATTGAATAATATTAATGAAGAAATAAATGTTAGAATTGATTCAAAAGAAAAATTTAAAAATCCTATTATAAATCTTGAATATTTCTTAAATAAAAATATAAATAAAGAAAAAAATATAAATAATAGAATTAATAATTTGAATAATATTGTTGGAAATTTTTCATCATTTACTCTTGGAGATACTGAATTGAATTTAAATAGAAATCAATTAACTGTTAAAAATAATTCTAAAATATGTAATAATTTAAAATGGAATAATATAGAAAATAAAATAGAAATAAAAGAATTACAAAATGATGATATAAAATATAATCTTAATCTAAATAATAAAAATAATGAAAATAATATATACAATTTTGATTCAGAAATATTTATTTCACAAAAAAATATGAAAATTAATTCATCAAATGAACAATTAAATATTGATTTAAATCATAATTTAATTAATAAAAGTCCTAATAAATCAAATTCTTCTTCCTATCAAAGTCAATATATAGAATTAAATAATTCAAAAATGTCAAATTTTTCACAAAAAAATATTCGATTATATGAAAATAATAAAAATATTGACTCTAATTATACAAATAGCAATTTATCAATCAATAATAATTCAATTCCATCTAAAACTCAAATTATTTCTACTCGATCATTTGAAAATAAAAATAAAGAACAAAAAATAAATGATTTACATAAAGAGATTTTAAATAAAAATCAAAGTAGAGAAAAATTTATTCATAAGTTAGATAAAAGTAATTTAAAATTAAATATTAATTATCAAGATTCAAATAAAAATAATAATAATATTATTAATTTAAAAAAAAATGATATAAATCAAATACAAGATATTTTGTTTTCTCCAAAAGAAAATAATGATAATAATTTCAATCAAGATATTGAATTATTGAAAACAATCAATATAAAACAAATATTAAGTTATTATCAGCATAAATTATTAGAAAAAGAACAATTAAACAAAGACATTAAAAATATATCAATAATATCTTTAAGCGATAGTTCTAAAGAAATAAATTCCCAAATCATTTTAGGTCAAAATAAACAATTAAATGAAAAAAATATTAAATTAAAAAATGAAATTAAAGAATTAAAAAACAAAAAAAATCAAATTGTAAAACAATATTCAGAAGATATTAAATTTTTTTTAGAAATTATAAATAAAATAAATTTCAATAAAAATGTATAATATATGTTTTTATAAATTACATAAAATATTTTAATTTAAATTTCTTTAATACATTTGTTGATAAAATTTTATAGAATTATCATTTTTTTATCATATAATAAATTTTTAAAAACATTTTTATTTAAATTTTTTATTTAATAATTTTATTTGTAATTGTCTCATTTCATTATAATAAAATCTTCCTCTTAATTTTTTTCTTTTTGATAAAGGTTTTAAATAAATTTTTGGTGATGAATTTTCTTTTTCATTATCATTTTTAACTATATCATTATTATATTCATTAGAAGATACATTAACTAATTTAAATTTTTTTTTTTCAGTTTGATTAGGATTATATAAAAAAAAATTTTTATTATTTTTTTTATTAAAATTTATATTTTCCCATATCATATCATTAAATTGAATATAATTTGAATCATCAATTGAAAGACTTTTATATTGATTTGAATTTTCAAATATATTTTTAAACATATTTTTTTTTAATTTATGAAGTTTAATATCTAGTTCATTTTTATTTATAGTTAAATATTTTTTAGGTGATTTATTATTTTTATCAATTGATGAATTTTTATCAATTGAAGGAAAATTACTTTTTTTAGATTTTCTTAAATTTTCATTAAAAGTAAAATTATTTTTATTAGTATGATAATTTAAATTATCCATAGTTTGATTATATGAATGTAGAATTATTTTTTTTTTTTTGAAATTATTTGATTGTTTTTTAAAAAGTTTAAGTAAATTTGGATTATTTTCAAAATAATTTTTAGTATTAGAAAAGGAAAAATTTCTTTTCCCATTTTTATATATTTTAATTCTTTTTTCTTTAGTTATTTCATTTTCAATTTCATTTTCTAATTTAATTCCTTTTTTTTTTGCTTGATAAATATAAAAAGAATTAAAAATATTTTCTCTTATTACCATAAATCTTTTAACAAATTTAATATTTTTTTCTTCAATAATATCAAAATTATTTTTTTTGACTATATAATTTTCATTCTTTAAATCTTCAAAAAATTCTTTTGATAAAGATAAAATTTCACTATGAATAGAAGAACATTCAATATCATAAAAAGAATTTCCATTTTCTAAATTTATATAAGTATCAATTCCAATAACTTCCAAAGAAGAAAAAGTAAATAATTTAATAAAATGTTTTTCTTCCATAAATTTTTTAAATTTATCAGGACCAAAATAAGATCTTAACTCAGTTATATCTTTTAAATAATTAATATTAATATATTCAATAACTTCTTTTATTTGATCTTTATTATTTATTTTATTTATATAATATTTAATTAAATCAATAACTTCATTAAAAGTAAGTTTAGTTGAAATATCAAAATCACCTTCTTTAATTAAATAAATATTATTAATAAATTCGAATTGTTTAATTAATTTGTCTCCTTTTTTATAAAAACAAGTAATAAAATCATTAAAATAATTTTTATTAATAGAATAATAAGTTAAACCTTTTAATAAAGGAAAAGATGTTAAAATTGAAATAGTTTGTCTTCTTTGTCTTTCAGCAATTCCTTTAATACATAAATCATAAGATCTTTTATTTAAAATTCCCATATCACAATTTGTTTTAGAAATCATTGTTGCTGTTCTTAAAAATAAACGATCACCTAAAGCAATTTCTCCTATTAAAGATCCAGTTTTTTTTGTAATTATTATAAGATATTCATAAATAATAACATTAATTATTTTTTCATTGAAATAAATTTCACTATTATTTTCATTTTCAATAATATTATTTATTGGTTTATATACTTTTAATCTATTTATATAATCTTCACTTGAAGTATTTGTTAAAGTATGTTCATCAAAATTTGGAAAATTTTCATCAAATAAATCTAATAAATAACTTAATTTTATTGTTTTTATTTCATCATCTTCTTTTTTTTTTGTATCTGGAATAATCTCATCAATTAAATTTTTAATATTATATTGTTTAATAGATGATATTATTATATGAGACGATGTACTACTTACTGATATTCTTCTTGGATTAGTTTTTTTTATTTTTTTATTTTGAATCATTTCTTCATAATCATCTAAGATTTCAAAAGGATAAAAACTGTAATTTTCTTTTATTACATTTACTAAAAGAGAAAATTCATTATATTTTATTAATGTTGCTAAATATAAATGAAAGTCTTTTTCTGTTATATTGTAATTTTTTCTATTTTTTATTAAAATATCTACTTTTCCATTTAATAAAATATATGCTTTTTTTCCTTTATCTCCATATTTACATATAACACTATTTTGTTTATGATTTATATATTCTAAATAAAGTGATACATCTTTTATTAATTCTGTGAAATGGATATTATTTTGTTTTTTTAATATATTTACAAATTCTTTCATAAAAAATAAATAACAATATATTAAATCATTATCATTATCATTTCTTTTTGGTTTTGATAAACAATATTTTACAATTTCTAAAAATGTTTCTAGATTTATATTTAATTCTTTTAATGTAGTTTTAAGTAAGTAATCATTTAAATCTGCTGGTATTAATAAATATTTTGGGGATTGAGTTAAATATAATAACTTTTCTATTAAGGGAATTAAAATTTTTTCAAATTCATAATTTTCTAAAAATTTAATACTATGATGTTTATTATGAGATTTTTTTTTTTTCATATTATTTTATTAATATAAATTATAATAATTTATGACAACCCTCAAATTTTTTTATATTTTATTAAAATAAAAGTTTTTCATATATAAAATATTATTTCAAACATAAAATTTATTTAAAAACAATAAAAAAAACACCTAATCTATATAAAAAATATTCAAAAAATATATTTAATAAAAATGCCAAAACAATAAAAACGTACAATTCATTTTTTAATATAAGTATCAAATATATATATATAATATAATTTATTTCTTTTTAATATCACTATTAATAGAATTAATCTTATCTTTACTATCTTTACTTTTTTTATTAGTAATATATTTTTCCAAACCTTCTAAACCAATAACAATAACACTTAAATTATCAGAACTTAATTTATCCATTGCATTTTTAATAATCATATTACAAACATCAAGAGTAATAAAATTAATATCATATTTTCTTTCTTTAGCAACATTATCAATAGCAAACCAAGCACATTCAATAATATCATTATTACTTAAATTATCAAAAATCCCATCACATCCCATAATAATAAAATCCATATTAGAATTAATATCAACAATATAAATATCAGGAATAGAAATAATTTCATTATGTATTCCTCCATAAGAAGTATCTTTTGCTTTAATATCTCCAATTGTTCTTGAAACTGCTAAATGACAAGGATATATTCTATAAATAATATTTGGTTCTTCTAAATATTTATCAAAGTCACTTAAATTATTTATAACTTTTAATTTATTTATATCTCTCTCATCATCATCTTGATCAATATAAACTTTACCTCCTATTTTTATTATTCTTTCAAATTCTTTTGGATTATTTGGTTTATGATCAATTGTTAAAGGGTAAATTTTATTTCCTTGATTTAATGATATTATTGCTCTTGAGTCACCTACATTTGCAATATAAATTTTATTTTCTATTATTAATAATATTAAGGCACATGATCCAGAAAAATCTATATTATTATTTAATATATCTACGTATTTATTATTAAATTCTTTTTCTATTTTTTTTATTGTATTTAGTAATGATTCTTTTATATCATTTGGAAAATTTTTATCTTCAATTAAGTAATTTAAAAAATTCTTTTTTAAAAATGATGAACATAATTCTCCACCATGACCATCAAATATTGCAAAATATGACATTTTTGGCCAAACTCGAAATTTTGAATTGTTTGGTTTTTTTATTAAAGACTTTATTGATATTCTATCTTCATTATCTTCTTTAATTAATCCATGATATGAATTATATGAAATTGATTTTATTGTTGTTGTTGATTTTAATTTTATAATTTCTCCAATTGGATATTTTTCATATTGTTTTAATAATATATTCATTGAAAGATTATTTGAATTTAAAAATTCTGAATCACTTAATCTTCTAAATTGTTTTTCAGAAATTATTGGTGTTTTTGATATTATTTTATTATAATTATTTGAAAATTCATCTGTAAATTTTTTCTTTTGAGGAGGAGGACTTTTAAGTATATTACTTAAATTTTCTAATTTTTCGTCTTTAATTAATGTTTTTGCTGTTTTGGATTTTATTGATGCTCTTATTTTTGACATTTTTTTATATTTTTTTTTAAGTCTAATAGAGATTCTTTTATATATATTTTTCATAATAAATATTTAATAATAAAAATATTGATAGTAATTATTTTTTTAATTTTTATGTTTAATATTTAAAAAAAATTTTTATCAAATAGAAATAATGATAAGTAAATCAATTATATTACATAGTTATTCAAAAAAGAAAAAGAAAAATATATTTGATATTCAAGAATTCAAAAAAATATATACAATGAATAAAAGTTTTTTATTTAAACATTTTGGGAAAAAATTTATTTCAATTTCAACGCCAAAAAACATCATTTCAACTGAAAAAAAACATAAAGATAAAATAGAAAAAAATACTAATATAAATCAATTTAATAGAATAAATTCAGAAAGAAATAATTATTGGGAATCACCCTTATTATTAGAGAGTAATAAAATATCAAATTATAAACAATTTAAATTTGATTTTTCTGAAATTAATAAAAATATTAAAAATTTAGAAAATTTAGTTAATTCATATTCATTTAAAAGCTTTTGTCCAACTATGAAACATAATAAACTTTATGTTAAAATTCCTGATAATTATGAAGAGGAAAATGTTTCTAATATATCTTTTATAAAAGATATTCCAAAAAAATATTATAAAAATAAGATAATATCTTCATATAAGGAATTAAAGGAGGAAAAATTAGTTAATAATTATGAAAATTTAATTGTTCATAATTTTAAATTTTTAGAAAAAGATAATAATTTTTCAAATATAACTATTAAGGCTGATTCAAAAATTGTTAAAAGAAAAGAAGAAGAAAAAAAAAATTATATTAAAAATTTAACAGAAAAAGGAACAGAAAAAAAAAACGAAAATTTATTAATTTCAAATGAAATAAAAATCTTAGAAGAAAAAAATGAAAAAAAATTTAATGAAATTCAAAATCTTAAAAAACAATTAAATAATAATCTTCATATTATAAAAATACTACATAATAATATATATGATTTAAAATCAAATTTTTTTTTGGTTGTTTGTTAAATCAAAACAATACAAATAAAAATATTGAATATTCAGAATTTTCAATAAATATTCATAATGAAAATGAAATATTTAATTTTAATTTTGATAAAATTTTCTTGGAAAATAATGTAATTTTTTCAAACATTAAAGGTAATATTGAAAGTTGTTTAAAAGAAGGAAAAAATTTGACATATTTTTCTCTTGATTTATTAAATAATGAAAATTATTTAATAGAATTAATTGAATTTTTTTTCCATTATTGTATTTCAAAAGATATTTCTTTATATTATAAATTAATTTCTATTAAAGAAAATAATTCTATATATCAGTTAATAAATGGAGAGTTTATTGAAGTGAGTCAAATAAAAAATAATTCACAATTAGTTTCAAATATTGAATTATTTAAATCATTAATCATAAATGAAAATAACAAATATAATTATTTAATTTATCAATTTTCTTTTCAAAATAAATTAAATTTAAATGGAAATTTTACATTTGTTAATTTACCATATAGAGAAAACGAACCTAATACTATAAGTTTGATAAAAATACTAGGATTATTAATTAATAGAAAAACTTCTAGAAGTCAAATTAATTTTAAAGAAAGTAAATTAACTTCAATTCTTAAAGGATTAATAGATTTCAATTCAAAAGATTTTATTTATTTAATGATTGTATTAAATGATGGTGATGAATCCATTAAAAATAATTTGAATGTTCTAAAATTTTTACAACGTTATAATATTATATTTTAAAATTTTTATTTAAAAATATTACTCTATAAATACAAAAAAACTTACATTTCCAATAAGAATAATTAATATTTATTATAGATTATTATATTATTCAAATACAATACAATAATTATTAAAAGAAAAAAATCATTTAATAAATGATTTTAATAAAAATTTTTCATGCTTAATAAACTATTGTAAAAATCTTCATCTTTTATAACATATTTATGTGGAAATATTGCCATAAAATTAGAAAAAGTACAAAAATTGTTTTTTATTTGTTCAATAAAAAAAAAGATTAAAACATATGAAAGAAAATAGATAAAAATAAAAAAATATAATACAATGTTTAAATCTTGAATTATTTCCATTTTTTTATTTTGTTTTATTATAGTAAGTAAATCATCAGAATAACCTTCTGCAATGTAAAAATAAATTAATAGATAATTTTCAATTCCAATTAAACTTTCTAAACAAGAATTAAATATACTTAAATTATTTTCTTCTTTATGATAAAAAAAAGTAAATAAAATCTCTTTTTGTAAATCAAAAAAATAAATAATACTTTGTTGTAAACCTTGAATTAGAATTGAATCCCAAAATGTAATACAATTATCATAATCAATTTTAGAATCGTTTTCAATTATTATATCACACATATTTCCATAGTATAATTTAGTTAAATTATATTGAATTAAATTTGATTGAACATTCATATCTTTGATTATTGAAAAATATAAAGAATTATCAAAAGATATTATATTGTTTTCAAAAATTGAAAAATTAAATTTAAAATTATTTATATTTGATATAGATACTATTTGATTGCTTAATGTACATTCATTTTTTCCTAAACTAAATTCTTCATAACAAAATTGTTTTTCAATAATAAAAGATATATAATTTATTATGTTTTTTTTTATATGAATATAATTTAAATAAGTTGCTATTGTAATAGTTTCTATTTTTGTTATTCTATTATCATATAATAAAAAGTCATTTTTTTTTGTTATATATAATGGATAAATTACTATATAATATGTCATAAAGAGAAATAATATACCACAATATTTTATTGATGAAAAGAATTCTAAGAATATATAATATTTAATCAATATTTTTTGCTTTTGTTTTTTTTGTAATTGAAGTAAATGAAATTTCTTTCTTTTTTCTTTATCTTGCCCTTTTTTATCTTTTTTTCTTTTTAAATCTTTTATTGTATAATTTAAATTTTTTAATATATTTTTTTTATTGTTTTGAGTATATGATATTCCTTCAATATTATTATTGTTTTCTTCAGAAATTTTAATTTCTTCAATATTATCATTATTTAATTTTTTGCTTACTTCTTCAATATATTTGATATAAAAATTAAATTCTTCTGTTTGAAAATTAATCATTCTTTGTATTAAATTTTTTTTTACTTTATATCTTTTAGAAATTATCCAAAGGAAAAATAAAAAAAATATAATGAATAAAATTAAATGAATTATAATATATATTAAACTAATTTTATAATCACTTTTAGTATTTATGATATGTTTTATTTGTTCATAATTTAATCCATAAATATTTGAAAAAGAATAATTAAAAGAAGAATCAATTATATTTTGTAAAATAATATCATAATTATTAAAATTTTCATCAAAATAATCTTGAGTATGATTCAAGAAATATAATGAATTAGAAATAAGAAAGTGTAAAATATTAATTTGATTTATATTATAAGTAATAGAATAGTTATAATTAAAAACAAAATAATGTATTGAATTTAATTTAAAAATTAATTTATTATATTCATCACTAAATTTTGGAAATTCATTTATTTCATTAATTAAATCATTGATTATTCTTTTATTTATCGATATAGTATTATCCAAATATTCTTGATTAAATATATCATTAGGTATTAATTTATTTTTAATTAATTGAAAATTAGTAAAAGAAATATAAAGACAAGATGTAAAATGTATAGTATAATTAAAAAAATAATTTTGAAATAAAAAATTTTCTATATTTGAAAAATTTTGTTTTAATGATTTGGTATTATTAATAATAATAATAAGTGATAAAATTGAAAAAAAAAAAGTAGATATTCTTAAAAAAATAATATTTTTAGGAGTTTTTTTTAAAATAACATTTTCTTTAATCGAACTATATAATATTTGATTTTGTAAAAAAACAGAATTATTTTGTCCTAAATCAGTTAAATATCTTTTAATTTTATTATGTTGATTAATTGCATTATTTAATTTTGATTCTTCAATATTTATATGTAATCTACTTCCAAGTATTGTTATTTGTTTTTTAAATGTTTTTTTCTTTTTTAAAATTTTTTCAGGAATTTCAAAATTAATTTTAGTTTCAGTTAAAACTTTTTTTTTTTGATTATTCATATTATCTAATTCTTTTATATTTAAATCAATTGAAGTATCTTTTTGTATAAAAACTTTATAAAATGAATATTGTTCTTTAAAATAAGTACGATGAATCACACGAAAAAAAATACTTTTACCTTTATTTATACAACAATTTTTAATTTCATATAAAAAATCTTTATATGCAATTAAATCATTATTTATTTCAAAATCATTTTCAATACTTTTAAAAGTTGTAGAAGTTTTAATAACAGATTCTTTTTTTTTCTTTATATTTGAATTTACTTTTCCTTTTAAAGTAATTTTTAATCTTCCATTTAATTTAATTTGTTCATAAACTTGATTTAATTTATTTTGAATATTATTTGTTGTTATTACATTACTATAAATATTTCCTTTTTGTTCATTATAATTATTTTCAATAAAAAATTTATTATTTTTATATTGAATTAAATGTAAAAATTCTGGAATTAAAGTTGCAATATGATTACCAATTACTTTAGGACTTAAATTATAAGGATATAACCAATAATTTTTTTGATTTAAATAACCAATATCTTGATGAGATGAAATATTACTCATTGAATTAATTTTAAATTCATTATCTAATAATATTAAAAATTGATTTGTATTTTCTTTCGTTATTGAAATTATAAAAATTAATCCATTTGAAAAAGAAGGAAGACATTTAACATAAGCATTAATATTAAATAATGTATCATTTATTTGAATAGAAATATTTTTTTCTTCTCCAAAAATATTTTTTAAATTTGAATATTCTAAAGCATCTTCAATTAATTTATGATGAAAAGTTGATATACATTTAGGAACTAAATCTTCAATATAAAAATTAATAATTTGACTATCATGAATTAAAAATATTTTTGGAAAATTTAATGTGTAATATAATAATTTACCACTATTATTAAAACCATCAAATAATAAAATACATGAATTATCAATATTAAATAATTTATGATATTTATTATTTTTTTCTAATAATTTTATTTCCCTTATTCTATTAAATTCTTTACTTGATTTTTTTAATAATTCATCATCTTGAATTATATTATCTAAATACATTATAAAATCTTGTTGTATATCATCACAAAATGGATTTAAATTAATTATTTCATTCCATAAGTTTAATATTTCTTTTCTTAAATTTAAAATTTTATTTCCAAGTTCTAAAAATTTATTTGGTGAATTTTCAGTTGGTGATTTTAAAAATGTAAAATAATCAGCTTGTGATTGAGTTGCATCAAATATTTTTAATCTTAATTTTTCAGAATATTTATTAAATAAAATTACTTTTGTAATTTCAATATGTTTTATTGAATCTTTATTTTTAATTTTATTTGATATTAATCTATCAATCATATATTCTTTTATATCTTTCATTAAAATATATTTAATATAATTATTTTTATATCCTGTTATTTTTTTCTTTGAACAAAGATAAATTGTGTAAGTTGGATTTTTTAAATTATTAACTAAAAAATAACAAAATAATAAAAGCATATCATCTTTTATATATGCAGATTTTTCCATAAAATAATGATATATACAATAAATAATACAATTCATTTTTAATACAATACTATTTTTTCCAAATTTTTCTTCCATATATTTATTATTTAATAAAGATTGATATAATTCTTCTTCCTCTTGATAATTTAATAAATATTCTTCAAAAGAATTTATAATGCCATGAATATAAATTTTATCATTTATTTTATAATTTTGGATTAAAGAATTAAAATTTGAAATAAAAATTTCAATACTTTCAAGTTTTTCATTTTCAAAAATATTAGATTGAAATAAATAATAATCTATCTTAAATATTAGTAAAAAATACATACAAATAAAAATAAAAAGCCAACCAATAATAATTGTAAATACAACATGAGCTGTAGAAGTAAGAATACAAATTAATAAAATTAAAGAAAGCCAAGTAAAAAAACTAAAACCACATGACAAAAATAAATTCAAATAAAATTTATAAAAATATACATTATAATTTAAATAAAAAACCATAGTAAGACCATAAAAAATATGAATTATTTTAATATATATCCTTAATTTTTTATTTGATTCATAATAATTTTTATGTATAAAACCAATTATATAAATAATAAAAGATAAACAATAACATATAAATTCAAAATATGAATTTGTTCTTCTTAATATTCCTATAATTTTTATTCCTCCAATTTCATTAAAATGAATTATAACTAATAAAGAATAACAAATTATAAAAATTAAATTAGTTAAAGAAAAAAATAAAATAATTATATGAATTTTATCTGAATAACATTTTACATCTAAATATTTATGTTTATCTTTTTCACATATAAAAACTAAACCAAAAATATTAATTAATGGGCAAAACATATAATTAACTAATAAACAATTTAAAAATCCTAAAAATTGGATAATGTAAATATTAAAATTTTTATAATAATAAAATTTTAAATATAACAATAGAAAAATTAAAAGAAAATTATAACAAAAAGAGCAAGATAAAAAAAGAATATATTTTTTTTTTGAATTGATATATAAATGAGGAACAACAAAATATCTAATTACATATAAAAAATTAAGAAAAAAGTCATCTTTTAATTTTTTTATTGATGTTCCATATATTGTATGTTGCATTAATTGAAGGAAAAATAAACATCTTATTAATAATATTAAAATAGTATTATGTGATTTATGTCGTAATATTATATAAAAGAATTTGTATATATGATGTATTTTTTCTTTTGAAAAAATATCAATATAAGGAAATGTTTCTAATAATTCTGCTTTTTGAATTACTTCACTTTCTATCATTATAATTCAAATTATTTAATTTTTAAATATGATAATTATCATTAATTAATTAATTTATTTAAAAAAATATTAATTAAATAATTTTTTTTTATTTTTTTTTTAAAAAAAAGGTCTTTTTTATATAAATAGTCTCAAGATTTTTAATAATCAATATTAAATATTTTGAAAAATTAAAATTTATGGTAGATGTTCGTTGTTTATTTACTGGATTTATACTTTCTTTACCACTTTTAATATGTTTAATCCTTAAAATAATATCATTATTTGTAATAAAAGGGTATAATGATGGAGTATTCAAAGACTTTTATAATAATTGGGAAAAAAAACCAATAATTTCAATTAAAATAGAATCTAATGGTGAAAAATTATCTTTAGGTAAATCACTAGAAAATGAGGATTTATTTATTTGGAAAGGAAAACAATTTTATGTTGAAAGGGGACAAAGTGATTATTTTGAAGCATTTGACGATAAAAATATTTTGGATTTAAATTTATGTGGAACAGATTCAAATGGTAATCATTTATATTTTGAAAAATGTCCAATTAATTATATAGAATTTTCATCAAATTCAAATCCTTATATTTCAAAACAACAATATAAAGTTCAAACAATTCAAATTGATAGTTCAACTTATCTTCATTATTCAAATGAATTTATTAATGGAAAAATATTAATTGATCTTCATGTAAGTGATTTTTATGGTCCTTGTAGTAATATAGATAAAAAAGATATTTGTTCTTTTTATGATAATTGTAATGATAAATGTAGTTCTAAAGAATCAATTATTGATATTTCTTATTTTAATTTAGATTATGAAGAATTTAGTAAATTTGCAGATGATAATAATTTAGAAAAAAAAACAAGAGATGCTGATAATTTAGATTTTATTTATTTATATGGAAGAACATATATTAGTTCAAATAATGTTAATGATTTTAATAAAGCTGATGATTATAATAAAATTAAAAATCAAAAAAGTAAAATAATGGAAATTAGAAAATTAACTTTCATAATTTTAATTTTGATTTTGGTTTGTTTAATTATTATTTTAATAAAAGGAACCTATAAATTTAATATAATTAATGTATGCCCTTTTTTAATTGGAATATTTTCAATTATACTTCAAATTTTTTGTATTTTTTTGGAATTTAAAATTAGGGAATATGAAAAAAATATTCAAGGAAAATATTTAAAATATATTTATCATCAAGTTAGTGAAGATTATTCAAA
>JAEEGL013264535.1_pt1 | contig 13644 bp, 11 predicted proteins | sample 9134231 | NCBI WGS metagenome assembly JAEEGL01 (sample SAMN16246548, study PRJNA631951) | gut metagenome | biome: gut microbiome; feature: rumen; material: fiber-attached | host: Bos | place: Iran: Karaj | collected 2018-10
AATCTATCACGTTTTCAAGCGGTTAGACCTCATTTTTCGGCCTATCGGCGCAAAAAAGCGATGCAAAATTACAAACAATTTCCGTAATGGCCAAACGTTTAGCTCACTTTATTTTATATATAATGTATTTGGCACCACACGCGCAACTCCCTGTTTATCACAACGATACGTCTAAATTAGTGAATTTCAACCGGTTTCAAAACTGTGAAAATTATTCAAACTTAACATTATTTAACTTATTTTAGCCGAATTCTGGCCCATTTTTAGGCATTTTGAACTCCAAAAACGTCTCAAGCCTTACCGCAATCGGTGAAGGGCATTTGAGTCCGATATCCCTGCACCTCACTACACATTATATATAATATAGATTGAGTGGAAAGAATCGAGAGGGTGATATCAAGTATTCATTGGCATAATATGGACCTATGGCAAGAGAATGTACCGATTTGGATAAAAAAGTGCGAAATGTTTTGTATTTCATGGAGAAAACACTAACTTTGTTCGCAACAATAACCATCATAGTATTAACCAATTAAATCAGCGTTTTTATGAAAAAGTTATCACTTCTTCTGATGATTGCCATCACCGCGCTTTGTGCATCGGCAGGTGTTGGCATCAATGCCTCGCATCAAGTCGGGAAACACAAGATGATCCCGACCGAACAGGTCAACCCAACGGACCTGAAAGCCAGCTTGCGCATCATCTATGATCAGCCCGAGGGCGAGCTGCACAGTTACCTGCGTTCCGGCGAAGCCATCTACCCTGAAGGCAGCAGAATCTACGTGGGCGACCAGATAGATGGCCGCATGGACGTTGTGTTTGCCGAGGATGGCAAGGTATATCTTAAAAACATCCTCTACAACATCGGCAAGGCATGGGGCAACAGCTGGGTTGAAGGCGAGCTCTCAGAGGACGGCACGCAAATCATCGTTCCGCTGGGCCAATCGGTATATCACAGTTACATATATGATGCCGACATAGTGCTGGCATGGGGTTCCACGGTCATCGCCTATGACGAAGGCGGCACCCCCTACATCGATTTCATTCCCGATGAGCGCACCACCGAGGCTGTTTACACCATTGATGGCGAAACCATCACCCTGGAAGACGGCATCGCCCCCGTCGAAGACCCGAACAACGAGTTCTGGGACTTCGAGGCCACCGGACTGGGCACCTACTGGACAGATGACCTGAGCTTTGCCGGCGCTATGGAGTGGAACACCGTTTTCACCGAGACCGAGCCACTGGATCCCAACGGCCCAACAGTCATCACCGAGCAGCCCGAGGGCGACCTGTACACCTTGACCCGCAATTCAGGCTACATCGTGTTCAGCAGTGGCATCTACAACGGCAAGACCGAAGGCGACATCAACTTCGTCTTGAACGAGGAAGAAGGCAAAGCCTATATCATGAATCCGTTGTGGTGGCATGACTACGGCTACTGGGTGGAGGGATCCTATGATCCCGAGACGGGGTTGATCAGCATCCCGACGGGACAGTATATCTATTATAACGAGGACATGGAATACGGCATCCAGCTCATGTGGGGCAGCACTTATGTGTATGAGGAAGCAGACGGTTATTACCTGGGTACCGTTGTCGACTTTAACACCGAGGAAATCAACTTCCTGTTCATGGACAACATGTTGTATCTGCTCGACACCGAGGGCGACATCACTGCCGACTTCCCCGATTGGGGCAACGCGACCGGCATGGTGGGTATGTACAGCGACAGCCATCAAGTGAATTGCATCGAGATTGCCAACAGGAACATCTACGGCGACGAGATGCCTTTCGGCCAGCTCATCAATACGGTTCCCGCCATTCCCGAGGCACCCATCATCGACGGCTGGTATGATGGTGGTGATGAAGAGGGCAACAGTTTCTTTATCTTCTACATGCCGACGACTGATATTGAAGGCAATCTCATCAACCCCGAGTATTTGAGCTACAGCGTATACATCGACAATGGTAACGGCCCCGAACTCTTCACATTCGAAGCCGACACCTACGTCAACGATCTGTGGGAGGACATGACCGAAATTCCTTACGAGGTATATGCCTATGGCATGGACCTCTCGGCATATGGCTGCATCTTCTACCGCACCAATGAGGGCGACAATCCTTTGTTCACCGAGAACATCGGCGTGCAAGCCTTCTACGAGGTTGACGGCGTGAAGAATGCCTCCGAGATTGCATGGCTCTTTGAACGTCCTTCAAATGTGAAGGAGATGAATGCCGGCAAGACTGTTGCCAGTGTCCGCTACTTTAACGTGGCAGGCCAGGAGATGACCCAGCCCGAAGGCTTGACCATCAAGGTCACTACCTACACCGACGGAACGACCAGCGCCGTCAAGGTTGTGAAGTAACCTGACGACCAATCGCTTCAAACAAAACAAGGCGGCCCAGAGCGGGTCGCCTTGTTTTGTTGGTTTATAAAAAATTACGGGCTGTCGCCCGCAATACAGGGACAGATGGGGCGGTTATTGATCCATGAGGGCCAACGCGCCGGGGTTGAGGAGTTCCATGTATTGCTCATAGGGGATGAAGTGGCCACCCATCGACTTGAGGTGGGCCGTCTCGAGCTGGCAGTCAATCATCTTGCCGCCGATGCGCTGCATCAATCGGGCCAAATCGATAAGGGCGAGTTTGGAAGCATTGGGCTCACGCGAGAACATACTCTCGCCGATGAAACAGTCACCCATCGCCACACCATAGAGGCCACCCACCAGTTCTTGCTTACTGTTCCAAGTTTCCACACTCACGGCATAACCGCGGCGGTTCAGGTGGCGGTAAGCCCTCATCATGTCTTCACCTAGCCAAGCTCCTGCCGCGTCATAGCGTCCGTCAACCTGACTGCACCCTTCTATCACGCCGTCAAAGTCGCGGTTAAAGGTTACCTTGTACTCCTTCTTGTTCATCAAGGTGCGCATCGAGTGGGAGATGTGAATCTCATCGGGGAAAATCACAAATCGCTGCATGGGGCAGTACCATGCGGGTTGGCTCCAGTCACGGAAGGAAAACCACGGGAAGATGCCATAACTATACGCCAAAAGCAGGCGCTCCTCGCTCAGATCACCGCCGATGGCCAGCAAGCCATCTTCCTCTCCCAATCTGGGATCAGGAAAAACGATTTCTTCTCCTAATTGATAGACCATGAGACGTCTCTACCCTACTCTGCTTTTTCCAAATCATCAATCACGCAATCGCCGCCTTGCTTGAGCGATCCGAACAGAATCTCGCGCACGAGCCTCGTCTTGAGGCGGTTGTGAATCACGCGGTCCATCTCGCGGGCGCCATATTCCTGACTGTAGCCCTCTTGCAGCAATTGATTGCGGGCTTTATCGCCGAGCTTGAGGGTTACGCCCTTGGTCGTTAGCATCTCCTGCAGTTCACGCAGTTTCTTATCCAGAATCATGCCCGCCATGGTGAGGTCCATATCGTTGAAAACCACGATGGAAGACAGGCGGTTGATGAACTCAGGCTTGAATGTCTTCTTGACCTGCTTGAGCATCGCCTGGCCCGCGGTTACCGTCGATGCAAAGCCCACCGATGCCTGATGTGCAAACTGTGCGCCGGCATTGCTGGTCATGATGAGCACCACGTTGCGGAAGACAGCCTTGCGACCCTTATTGTCGCTCAGCGTGCCATAGTCCATCACTTGCAGCAACAGGTTGAAGATATCATCATGGGCCTTCTCTATCTCGTCGAGCAACAGCACACAGTCGGGATGCTTGCGCACCGCATCGGTCAGCAACCCACCGTCGTCGTAGCCCACATAACCTGCGGGTGAGCCGATGAGTTTGGCCACCGTATGCTTCTCCACATATTCACTCATGTCAAAGCGCACCAGCTTCACGCCCAATTCCTTGGCGAGGGCACGTGCCACCTCGGTCTTTCCCACGCCTGTTGGTCCGACAAACAGCAGGGAAGCCAGCGGCTTGTTCTCGTCGGTAAGGCCCGCCTTGGACATTTGTACGGCTTCCACCACCTGCTTGACAGCGTTGTCTTGGCCATAAATCTTGCCCAATATGCGCGACTCCAAGCTCTCCATCCTGTCATTGTCGTCCTCGTCCATCGTCAGGGAGTCCACCTTGGCGATGCGGGCCAGCACGTTGGCGATGAGCGCCTTGTCCACGCGTCGCGACTCACCATCCTTTCGGTTCAACTGCACCCAGGCACCCGCCTCGTCAATCAGGTCGATGGCCTTGTCGGGCAAGTAGCGGTCGGTGATGTGTCGGGCGCTGCCTGTCACAGCAAACTCTAGCGCATCGTCATCATATTTCACCTGATGAAACTGCTCATAACCATCCTTAAGCATCTGCACAATCTTGAGCGTCTCCTCAACGCTGGGCTCCTCGATAGCCACTTGCTGGAAACGACGCATCAAGCCCTTGTTGCGCATGATGTAGCGGTTGTATTCCTCATAGGTGGTCGCACCGATAAACCGCACCTGCCCACCCTCGAGATAGGGTTTCAACAGGTTGCTGGCATCCATCGAGCCTTCACCCGTCTGTCCAGCACCCACGATGTTGTGAATCTCGTCAATATAGAGGATGGCGCCCTTCTCGGCAGCGACACCCTTCATCACGGTTTTGAGACGTTTCTCAAAGTCACCGCGGTATTGCGTTCCAGCGATGAGCGAGCCCAAGTCGAGCATATAGATGCGCGAACCCTTGAGCGAGTCGGGCACATTGCCGTCCTCGATGCGTTGGGCCAGGCCATAGACGATGCTGGTCTTTCCCACTCCCGGCTCACCGATGTGCAACGGGTTATTCTTGTCCTTACGGCACAGCACCTGGATGGTGCGGTCCAATTCAGCCTCTCGTCCAATGAGCGGATTGTGATCGGCCAGATGGTCATTGATGCACAGCACATAGTCTCGCCAACTTCCAGCCTGCGGTGCACGCTGTTCCTCATGGGGCTCAAGCACATCAAGTTCGCCCCCATCATCAATCTCTGCATCATCGGTCGGCTTCTCGGTACGATAGGCCCTTTCCAAGACACGCAAGAACCTGTCTTTATCCTCATTAACCAGGGTTTTCAGACAGTTGGCGGCAAAGGACTCCTTGAGGTCCATCATAGCTGCAATCAGCTGCGGAACATCAATAACAGACGACCCGGCCTTCTCGCTCTCTTGGTCCAGGTGGTGAATAAGTTCTCCGTACTGGTGCGAGGCATACATCTGCCGTTCGGTTTCGTCCTCAGCAAAACGCTCCAGCCGCGTGTCGATGTAGTCACGCAGTTGCAGTTTCACATCATCGATGGGCAGATCAACGACACTCGCCCGCAACGAGGCATCCACGACGTCCTCGCCCAAGGCAGCAAGTAGCAGATGCTCGGGTGTCACCAGCTTGTTGCGGCAGGTATCGGCAATAATCATTGCCGATGTGATGATATTCTCAAGTTCGGTAGTAAATTCCACTTTTTTCTCTGTTGGTTTTATCTCTACATGCAATTACTATGCCTGTTCACAAGTGACACGCAAGGGGAAACCCTCATTGCGTGCCATCGACATAGTCTGTGACGCCTTGGTCATCGCCACATCATAGCTGTAAACGCCCACGGTTGCCTGTCCCTCGCGGTGCACCTTCATCATCAGCACAACGGCCTCGTCGGCAGGTTTGTTGAAGACCTGTCGCAACACGTCGGTAACAAACTCCATCGTCGTGAAGTCGTCGTTGTGAAAAATCACCTTGTACTGGCGCGGTTCCTCGATGAGGACACGCTCACGGGTTTTGGCACCCGTGCCAGTTCCCTGGTTTGGATGTTGATCGGCCATTGATTACAATGCTTTGAGTTAATGATGTGAGGGACGAGGTCGTGAATCCGTTACTTGAGCAACTCACCGATCGAAGTGGTGAGGTTGAACATGAAGGTCGTGGCACCAGTGTGAGGACGAGCGAATGCCGCTCCAATTCCAAAGGCCCGCACCTTCAAGCCGCCACACAACGAGAGGCCCGACATGAAGTCGCGCTTGTAGGTCGCCATATCGGTGCGCGTGCGGTAGTTGTAACCGACACCCAGATAAAGGTTCTCGGTGGGCAGAACGTCAACGCCAAACACGAGGTGGCGCAACAAGTTGCTACCGAAGGACTCCTTCTCGATCAGGTCACTGTTAGGATTGTTCACGTCCTTTATCTTGTAGTAGGGAGAGTTCCAACGGGCGAGTTCATAGGCCGTCACATGCAGTCTCACAGGAGCCTTGCTCAGCATCTTGCTGAAACCCACCTGTATGTCCCATGGCAGGTTGTCCTTGTACTCGTTGAACTTCTTGACCTGACCACCCAGATTCTTGGCGACCAACGATGCCGAGAACTCATGGTCCGGATCATAGAAGTTGATACCCAGGTCGGCGGCAACGGCACCAGCCGTGTAGTCCTCGTACTTGGAGTACAGATACTTGAGCGTGATGCCGCCACGGAATTTCTCAGAGATGTCGTGGCTATAGGTGAGATTGAATGCGATATCACTGGCACTGAATGTTCCTGTCTTGGTACCGTCGGGAGCAGCGCCCTGGATATTGCCATAACCAAAATACTGAATACCTGCTGCTATTGCCCCGTGTTCGCTCACACCCTGTCCGTAACGCAGTCCCGCGAAGTTGGTTTCACCAATGTAGCGCATGTAGTTCAAGCCCACCTGGTGGTCATACTCCGGGCCCAACAATGCAGGGTTCTGCTCAACGAGGTTAATGTCATCGTCGATGATGGTGAGGTTGTGCCCACCCAAACCATAAACGTGGCTCGAGGCGGGGACACTCAGGAAGTTGTAGGCTGTGGTTTTGGGCTTGTCATCGGCCATGACAACAAATGCCACGGCACACGCAGCCAGCAATATGAGGTAACGCAAATAGGTTGACATATCGTTGTTTTATATTATTAAGTAATAATATAACGCAGAAATCGGCCCTTTAGTATATCAATCCTCGGTTGATTCGCTTGTTAACTCCTCGGACTCGCTTATTACCTGCTTGGCAAGCTCCAGGTCGCGCTCAAAGACCACGACCCTGACGGGAGCCATCCAGATGGCATTGGCCGTGCTGTCGACAATCACGCCTGCTGGGATACCGCTGGCCTCGAGAGCGCCCTTAACGATATTGGCTTCTATTGCATTGGGGTACTTGTTGAGTACAACTAATTTTTCTTCGTTATCCATAATAGTCAGTTTCTGTTATTTAATCAGTTACCTGTTCATTTCACGCCACGGGCATTGAGGGCAGCCTGATAGCGATGTGCATTGTCAAGATGTGACGCATAGTCACGGGTAAAATCATGATAGCCACTGAAATCGGCACGGGCACACATGTAGAGATAATCGTGCTGTGGCGCGTTGAGCACAGCGTCGATGGTCGATTTCTCGGGCAACCTGATGGGGCCAGGGGGCAAGCCGTTGACACGATAGGTGTTGTAGGGCGAGCTGACCTGGGTCATGGGGACGGTGATGCGCTTGATGGAGAAATCACCGATGGCAAATTTCACCGTGGGGTCGGCCTGAAGGCGCATTCCCTGCTGGTAACGGTTCAGGTAGAGGCGCGCTACTTTTCCACGCTCATCGGCCTTGCTGGTCTCCTCCTCCACAATCGATGCCACGGTAGCCACCTCGTCGGGGGTGAGTCCCAACTGCTTGGCCTTGGCCTTGCGCTCATTGGTCCAGAACTCGTTATAGTAATCGTTCATGCGGTCAAGCATCTTCTCGGGCGTGATATTCCAGTAGAACTCATAGGTGTCAGGCATCAGCAAGCACGCGATAGTCTGCGGTGTCTTGCCGTATTTGGCACAAAGTGCACTGTCCTTCAACGCATCACGCATCGCTTCGGGCCCGGCCATGAAAGCGTCGCCCCAGCGCTCGGTCCACTCATCAATCGTGCGCACGTTGTTGAACGTGAAACGAATGCCGCTCTGTGAACCGTTCTTGATGTAACGAGCCGCAGTGAACGGCGACATGCCGCGTGTGATGCGGAAAGCGCCCTCACGGTTCTCGACATTGGCGCCCATGAGCGATAGCATCGTTGCCACGCGCTTACCGTAGCTCTCACCCACGTTGACCTTGACACTGTCACCAATCGACTCGATTGTGCTGCCTTTGCGCATCTTAATCAAGCCCTCGGCAGGCGCACCGCTAAGGAAATAGGGGGCGGCACAAGCTACAAGTATCACAACCACCGCGGCAATAGCGGCTATTATCCATTTCTTCTTGTTCATATCTATCGGAATAAAACTTGATTTCTTACTATTTCTCTAGAAAGGGATCGATGCCATCAATAATTGGGCAGAACCTTTCATCTCCACATCGGCTGCAATGGCAGGGATGAGGGCGGTTTCGCCCTTGGAAAGCGCCACTGGCGGCATTTCGGCGACCGAGATAGTGGTTTCACCGTCAATGCACACAAGTGCCACAAACGAGTGGAATTGCGGCAACGGCAATTGGTAACCCTCATCGAATTCCAAGCGGCTAACGCTGAACTCGGGACATTCCACAAGCGGAGTGATGCCACCTACCGATCCAGGCGTATAGGGTCTATAGCCGTTGTAAGCTTCAAAACTGAGGGCTTCGCGCGCTTGACGCGTGTGGAGTTCGCGATAGTTGCCATCAGCATCCGTGCGATTGTAGTCCCACACCCGATAGGTGATGTCACTAGACTGCTGAATCTCGACAACGAGATTGCCCGCACCGATGGCGTGGATCTGCCCTGCCGGGATAAAGAACACGTCACCTGGATGGGACTCGGTGGAATTGATGATATCCAGCACCGAACCGTCAGCTACCTTGCGGTCATATTCCTCGACCGAAACAGTGCGTTTGAAGCCGGTGCGCACGATGGCGCCTTCATCGGCATGCAGGACATACCACATCTCGGTCTTGCTCTTGCAACCGTGGTGAGCCATCGCATACTCATGATCCGGGTGCACTTGAATCGACAGGTCACGCTTGGCATCAATCAGCTTGATGAGCAAGGGAAACTGGTCTCCATAACGGCGATAAACGTCCTCGCCCACCAGCGACGGGCCATCGCGTTGCACCAATTGGGAAAGGGTCAAGCCAGCGTCCTCGCCCTCGGTGACAACCGATTCACGGCCTGGCATGGCCGACAATTCCCAGCTCTCGCCGATTGGTTCATCACAATCAGGCAATCGCTTGAATTTCAACAGTTTATTACCGCCCCACAAAACGGGTTTCAATATGCTTTTGAACTTATAAATCTGCATTATCAATACACGTATCGTGCAAACCTGATGCCAACATGCTCACATGAATGGCCAAGGTCCACCATTTAATCTAATCAACTGGCAAAGGTAGTGAAAAGATTTCAGTTTTGTACTCCTCAGTTACCAGTTTTTAGTGAATGCTGTTTCATAGACCGCGACACTTTTTGAGAATATAAAGTGGAATGATTATCTTTGTCGCGTTAAAAACCTATTCTACACCAAATAGATATGAAAAAGTTTTATGTTTTATTGTTGTTGATGATAACAGCTGTTGCGGTAATGGCCCAGCGGATTCAAGTTGTTGATACCGATGGCCTGCCCATCGCTGCCGTGTGCGTGACCAACGAGAAAGGCGCGCTGGTGGGCACGACAGACCATGAAGGATGGCTCGATGATGCCAAAGGTCAAAAACACCTCTACTTCTCGCACGTGGCATTCAAAGCCACCGACGTGAATATCGACACTGTACCAAGCCTGAGCATCGTGATGCAGGATGCCAATTTCGAGCTGTCGGAATTGCTTGTCAAGCCCAAGGAGCTGCTTTATGTCCAGACCTATTACCGCTGCATCTATGTGTGTGATGATGGTCCCATCTATTTCAGGGCCGGTGTTGTGGACAATACCTATGAAATAGCGAAACAGAAGGTATCATCTAAAACCCGCAGCGTGTCAAGAGGCCAAAACGGCCTGTACCGTTTCGTGATCAGTACCCTCGTTGGCCGATATATTGACCAATGGGCGCAGATCGACACGTTACCCAGCTACAAAAAAATCATGAAATATTCCCAAAAGGACAAATTGCAACTCACCGAAGAGCCTTCGGGCCGCCTCGTTGTAAGTGATACCATTTCGGTATTGGGCTATATCGACGATGACTTGGAAGCAGGCAAGCGCACGACCAACTTTGACATGTGGACATACAGAGATCACATAAAAGCCACCGAGGCTGCAGCCAAAGAAGCGGCAACAGGCAAGAAACAAAAAGAGAAAAAGAAGAAATTCTCAGCCAATCATGGCTACTATGAAGTGTATTACATCAACGAGAACGGGCAATCCCGGATTGACGACCTGGTGATGAAGCAGGCATTGGTTTCGGGGCACTTTGAGCGCACCGACCAGGATTACATCATCTTGTTTGAGACCTACACCATCGGCCGTGACTATATCGACAAAAAAGAGTTTAAGCAGACCCGCAAGGAGAACAAGGTAGAGATGGACATCAATGAACTGCGCCGTTTGGAGCAGAACCATCACATTCCCCCTTTGGCCCCCAACCTCAAGGCCGCCGTGGATGAGCTTTTCAAGAAAGAGCTGAACGAATAAACGGCCTCCTCGCGGTATCTATATAGATTAAACACAACTCCATCATTCAACTTGAGGCTTGAATGATGGAGTTGGTTGTTCAGTTCCTGAACTATTGGGCTACCTTGTTATTGTCGTCCTTGACCCAACGGATGTACTGGCTGTAGTCATGGTGGACGAGTTCACCGTTCTCGCGGTCGTCACGCCAGGTATCGGTCCAGTCCATGTCGTAGCCGTGCCCCGTGGCATCGTGGAAGATATGGCCCTCGCCTTCATTCATCTTCCAGTAGGCGACAAGTCCGTCGCTTTGTGCGTTCACACCGGCAAAGCCCATGGCAATCTCGCTGGCTGTGAGGGCCCGATTCCACACGCGCACCTCACACAAACGTCCCTGGAAAAATTGACTTGTGCGGTAATTGCCCCATGACATTCCCAACTCAAAGCGTTGAAAGGGAGTGGCTTTGCCCGCCCCGCTTGCCTGGGCATCCTCGACACCATCGACATACATCTTGAAGGTCGAGCCATCGTAGGTGCACGAAACGAGATACCAGCGATTGGTCTTGAAGTGAGTATTGGAGAAACAACGTCCGCCAGGCAGCACCCATTGCAGGATGTCACCACCCGCCGAGCCGTTCTCGCCAAAACGGAACATGTTGGCTTCCTCCTCGTTCTTGCCCTCGATGGCCAAAACACGCTTGATGTTGCCCACATTGCCGAAACGGTAGGAATAGACCTTGAATTCAATCGTATAATTGGTGAGATTGACCATCTTGTCATCAGGAAAAATGTAGTTGGATGACGCGTTCTGGTTATTCTCGAGTGAATAGAAGGAAATAATACGCGAAATCTGCAGGAAAATGGTTCGGCTGCTCTCAATGACCTCGCCAGCATCACCGTCCACCTGCTGAATGGTCACGGGGATGACATAGGTGGCGCCCTCAATAAAGCCGTCAGTATTGACAACCTTGACCTGGGCCGTTGAGGACAATGCCTCGCCCTGCTGAATCATCACCTCACTGTTTTCAAGTGTGACACATGAGGCAGGTACGGGATAATAGGCCGTGCCATGCTTGGCGTTATAAGCGCTCACCAGCGCCGTGTCGATGGCAAGCCGTACCGTTACAGGTTTTTCGCAGCGGCGCGTTGCCTTGACTGTGATGGCGTAGGCGGCAGGCAGTTCATCGACCGTGAAGCGCTGTACCGGCACCTGGTCGGTGCCGGTGATGAGCAACCCGACCTTGCCATAGTCAAACTTATCACCCTCGCTGTCACAGGCAGTCATCAACAGCCCAATTGCCAATAGCAATGCTAAATTCAATAACGTCTTTTTCATAGCCTATTTGGTTTTAGCGGGGTTCATAATCTGGATGGCACGTCGAATGGCGCCATAAGGCACACCATCGCTTGTGTTATAGTAATTGCGCTCGACATAGTAGGCACCGCAGCCCCCTTTATGGCCTGTAGCAGGCTCCCAAGCGGCATAGTTGAAGATTTCGCCGCCCGTGGGTTTCTGGCCGAAAGATTCACAATAGACCGTCTTCTCGTCGGGGTGCCCCATGGCACCGACACCTGCGCCTTGCTGGCTATAGGCCTGCTTGACATAGTAATCGACATAGGGGTCGCATGCTACAGGAGGAGACACCGAGAAATAGTCCACGATAACAAGTTTCTCGGGGTAGCGGCCATTAGGGCCAAACACCTTGTCACACTCCTCGATGGCCCAGGTCAAGTATTGACCGCTCCAGCCCTCGTAGTCGAAGTCGGCCCCGTCAAGCCCCGTCTCGACAACCGTGTCACAGACCCAGCGGGCGTAGGCGCGAATGGCCTCCTCGCTGCGGTCACTGGAGAGGTCATAGGAGCGTCCATCAATGGTGAACCGGTGGTTGTAATTGGAGGCATCGGCATGGAAGACAAAGCGGGTACCCTTCTTGTCGCGGGTTTCTATCATGTCCTGGTAGGCAACGGGATGCGTCTCGGGTGTGGGAATTCCCATCCACAGGTTCACGATGTCGATGCTATCGGGCAGGCCGATGATGCGTTCACCCCACGAAGCAGGATCCTTGTATCCGCTGGCACCCTCAATGGGTGCCCAGTCGGCATAATAGACGTAGCAAATCTCATGTGGACTCGCCTTGTAGTCGCGCAAAGCCTGGTAATACTCCTCGCTATACTCCTTAAGTGGCTGCAGGTCCAGCGCCTCGGGCTCGGTGTCACAGGCGCTCAAGGCGACAGCCAGCAATGCCATCATTATGATATATCTTGTCATTCTCATCTTATTAGTTTTTAGACAGGCCGTGACAGAGTCACGGCACAGTGACCAAATATTATTCTTTCCTGTCCCACCACAGGCGGGTGCCGCCGTTATCCTGTCCACCGCCCAGAGCCTCGGCATCCAGCAACTGGACAGCGGCTTGCACGGCAGCCTCGTTGGTGTTATATTCCTGCACGGTGAAGGGGCAGCGACGCACCTGTTTCTGCGTATCGATGAGCCCTTGACTGTCGTTGTTCACGACAGGCAACAGACGGGGGTAGCCTGTACGGCGGAATTCAGCCCAACCCTCACAGCCGTCAGGGTAAACGGCAATCCACTTCTGGGTGATGATACGCTCAAGATTGGTCTCGAAATCGGCCTCATCGTCCCAAGCGATAGTAATCTCGCTGGGCGCATTGGCATTATTGCCGCCACTGGTGCGGTCCACAAAGCGAGTGGGTTTGGCGATGCTGTTATTGACATAATTGTCGGCACCGCTGACGTCATTCTCGTCAAAGGAGACACGGATGCCGGCCTCATAGAAGGCCCGTGCCGTGCCACCCATGTTCCAACCACGCAAGGCGGCTTCGGCCCGCAGGAAGAAGCCCTCGGCAGCGGTCATCCACACAATGGGCGTGACGGCGCGGTCGATATTCAGGTTGGAAACATAGACGCCCGCATAACGGGTGGGGTTCATGTTGTGGACACCTAGACGAACGCCGTGATTCTTGTTGTCGCTACTGGCTGGAACAAAGTATGCCGCAAGACGCGGATCGCTGTAGCCATTCATGTAACAGTCCATGCTCGCACCCATGCGCACCTCGCCTGAATTGAAGTTGTAGGCTATGTCATAGTTGGGGTGAAAATAGGTCAAGCGGCCAT
>JAEEGL013482793.1_pt1 | contig 13644 bp, 20 predicted proteins | sample 9134231 | NCBI WGS metagenome assembly JAEEGL01 (sample SAMN16246548, study PRJNA631951) | gut metagenome | biome: gut microbiome; feature: rumen; material: fiber-attached | host: Bos | place: Iran: Karaj | collected 2018-10
GAACGCTCGTTCGTATGCCTTAAAACGCATTTAAAGGCGTTTTAAGACAAAAAGACACCTCAACGATAAAATCATCATTGAGGTGTTTAAAAACGTCTCTATCGCAATATTTGGTTAGGTTGCACAAGGAAGTTTGTGAAAGTTATACAAGAACCAACGAGTCAAACGTAAAATCGAGGTCGGTAATAATCAACGTGCCCGTCGATGTATAGTTGACAGTCTTATAACCCGACCCGTCGGCGCTTAAAAAGGTAAGATATAACTTATCATGTAGGAACGTCAAACGTCCCTTAATTGCGTTATATGATGTATTAGCGCTACCGCCCTCACTTGCGTTGTAAGTAATTACGGTACATTCAACATTAACGGCGTCATTAAATCCGAGAGTTCCGATGGTCGCAATCGCTACGGCTGTGCCCGAGGAAAAGATAGTGCCGCTATTCACGTTCATACCAAACGAGCGCATGTGAATGTGTGCCTCGCGGTTGTGAATGTTAAAATAGGCGTCGCCCGTACTTGTGCCGATGGTTGACGATAGCGCAAGGGTGTAATTCGGATAATTATAATCGCAACCTCCCGACACTAGAGCTTCACCAATACCCGAACTTAACTCATTAGAACCGAATACACTCGGGTGCACTCCGTCGGCGCTGATGTTTACAACCGAACCCGTTAACAACGTTTCAACGTTTTTCAAAATTCGCCAACCAAGTTCCGACCCTTTTTTATAATAAGTGTACAGACAAAGCTGTCTTGCGGCGTATGTACGTACGCTAATCAATGAATTTGTGTCATAATCGTTACCGTTTCCGATGTAACCAAGTGATATAGTTGCATTAGGAAAGTGTGTTTTTGCGTACGTGTTAAAATTGCTCATTGCGTTTGTCACGCCGGTATAATCACTTGGAACTGTCCAAAAAGAATCGTTTAATCCGCCGCACACAACAATGTCAGTAATTGCTACACACTCGTCATTTGTGTGCGCGTCAACAAAACGCTCGAGTTCTTCGATAAATAAATATGGCGACCCCGACGACACGAACCCCGCACCTGCATAGCACATATTAGTCGCCCTCGACGTTAAATTATATTGTGTGATTAACATATCTGCCCACTCGCCCGACTCGTCGCCGTAACTATCGCCGCAGAATATGAAACGACGTGAATTGAAAGTCGGTTCGCGGGTAAGAGTGTAGTTAACCAAATCGGTGTGTAGCGTTCCGTCTGCCTGCTGTCTCGCACGAGCCTCTGCATCAATATTACCCTGCAAAGCCGTGTCCGCCTCACCTCTCGCACGAGCCTCCGCGTCAATATTACCCTGCAAAGCCGTGTCCGCCTCACCTCTCGCACGAGCCTCCGCGTCAATATTACCCTGCAAAGTCGTGTCTGCCTCACCTCTCGCACGAGCCTCCGCATCAATATTACCCTGCAAAGTCGTGTCTGCGTCCGTTCTATTACGAATTTCTGTGTCAAGTTCCTCGTCAAGACTATGAATAGCCTGCATAAGTAAGTCGTAAAAGTCCTCAACGGTCATGCGCTTAATGTTACCGTTAACAACGTATGTATCACCCGCGTGTATCGAAGTAAGCGCCACATAAAGAGTACTATCCCAAACAACCCAATCGCCTGCGCCCGTCGGCATAGTTGCGGTCGTTGTAATGTCACGTTCGTAACTATTCGCAAAGTTTGACGCCGCTTTTGTAACGAACTGAGACAAGTCAAATACGGGCGTCCAATACTGAGTTCTTGTGAGTGACACGCCGTTTGGAACGGGTTGAACGGATATAAACGCCGTACCTGTCAACGGGTCGATTACGATTGTGTTTTTCTCGTACTGTCTATTAATCGACCATTGAATTGGGTTTGCATACTTTACCGCATTGAGCGATACAAAGTTTTTAACCTCGTTTTCCATTTCTCGAATTGCTCTAGTAAGCATATCGAGATTTCTGTCTGATAAATCGAGATAAGGATATTTAGGAAACATATATACACCTCCTTAATAAATTGGTATCAACAGCTCATTTGCAAATATTCGCGTTGTAATGTCATATAAGTTTTTATCGAGTCTTTGTTTAAGTATCTCGTTTATCATCTGTGTAGAGGTCGTAACGCCGATATTACCGTATATATGAGCTGTATGTGTGTTATTTCGAGACTCTGTATCGTTTGTCGTCCGATTGTCCGACTCAGCTACATTCTGCGTTGTGCCGCTGAGTCTCGTTGTCGAGTTATTTGCTCCGTTAACCCTCGTACTACTCTCATTCTCCTGCTTTGTTTTTCCGTCGTTGGCCGTTTCCTGCCACTCGGGTGCGTAACTACTTGAATTATCGGCGCTTATTTTGTGTTCTGTCTCGCGGTCGCGTTCTTGATTGGTCGTCTGCTCCCCGCTTATATTCGTTGACTCGGTGTTGTTACCCTCGGTCGTAGTCGAATAGTTGGGATTGTCGGTGGCAGTCCTGCCACCCTTTTCCTGCCTTGAGAACGTGTGTGTCTCCCCGTCGCTTATTTCCTCAAATCTATCATAGTTATATAGCGGGTTGTATTCTGCTGTTAACGACTCGTAAATCCGTGTAAGCTCGAGCCGCCATTTACGCGACCATATACCGATTGAATACTTCATAAAATTGGGGTCTGTGTATAATACGCACTTTTCGCCGTGTTCGAGAAGTAGCGTATCAATAAATGTCTCTTTGTCGTACCCTCCGGGGAGTTCCAACGTATCAAACAGACTCGTCTCGTATGCTTGCATCCCTATTAGCGTCCAACGTGTCGCCGTACTCATGTACCTCACCTCCATATTTCATAGTAAATGATAAATTAAGGTCGGGGAACGTCTCATTTACGAGGTCGAATGAATCGCTCAAACTCTCGAACCAAGTTGACGCCCTCGCACAACTGTCGTCATTCTGAGTCTTAACCTCGCTCTCAATAAGTCGTTCCTTCTTTTCGCCAACTGCGGCAATTCCCACCTCTTTGTCAAATTGAGCAATAATAGTTGCTATGTCATTAAGTATTTTGTCACTGATATATTGACTCGCTACGTCTTGAGAAAACGTCCATATCGGTTCGCTATTACCGTCAAGAGACTCGTCTTTGAGTTCTTTGTCGAAAATAACAAACGGCTGTCCAGCGCTTATTTTCTCGAATATAATTTTAAGCGCCTCAGCATTGGCCTTGTTTTTCGCACCCGCGATAACGGACAGTCGCTCGTTAATCAAAGAACAATCAAGCGACGCTACGGCGACCGATAAGCGCGTTGCAAAGTGCCATACAATATCAAGCACCCCTTTATAGTCGTCAGTCAGTTTGATAAGTTCCGCATCTTTGCCGATTGTAAATTTACCCTGTAATAGTGGTTGTGATACTACAAGTTGCGTCGGTTGCAACCAAAGTCCGTACCCCTTATACCCCGAAATTATTGGAACTGTGCCAAACTTTGCTGTGTTAACTACTCCAATATAGCCATTGCAAAATACGACGTTCTTGAAGTATGTCTTTGCCCGTGCCCAAGACTTAGGCAGTTTAAATATAGTTCCTGATTTAATACGCTGATACAGTCCTCGGGCAAAATACTTAGTTGTAACGTCGTACTCGACTTTGGGAGTGTCAGAGCGGGAACTCATATATAAGTTAACACCCTCATATCCCTCTATTCTGTCAAAGTCCATTGTCTCACCTCCTTACTCGATATAAAAGCCACTGTTAAGATAGCTGTCGATTGCGTTCATAACCCAACCCTCGGCGGGTACTGCAACATGTGCGTTCGCACATTGGCAAAATCCCGAACAACTCGAGAGTGTTAACGGTTTCATTGTCGGCACTCCCATCGTTGTAGCCATTTGTGACGGTTCAATCACCGTGTCGTGGGCAACTGTATAGCATATAATATTGAGGTCGAGTCCCGCGCCCGCTCCACCTCCAACGCCGCCGATACAAGTCGCGTGTGTTGTCATTATAGTGTCAATTGTGTTGTAGGTTGCGGCGACTCCCTCAAATGCAACCGCACCCGCCGCCGCGCCTGCGGATAGTGGTGATATACTCGAATTGATTGCGGCGTTAAATGTCTTTTCTACCCCTCCGATAACTGAATTTAGTATTTCACCTGCGCTTGCCTGTTGATTGATACCAATGGGGTAGTTTGTCGCACAATTGCCGCCATACGTTCCGATAATCTCGTTTCCTGCAAGAACCTCGTAACACACAACTCCGTCGGTATAGGTAACACTCCACTTGACGGATAAGGACGACGCTTGTGTGATTGAGGACGCCGATATATTAACCGTACCAACAAGTGGCAGATATAAATATACGTCCTCGCAGTGTCCGCGCCTCCAATCCTTATAATGCCACGGGATAGATACCGTTGTGGTGCTACTGCGGGGAGTTGACGCAACGCGCAATTCGTTGAGTTCTGTGTTAAAGTTTCCCAAGTAAATTGTATCACTGCCCGCGCTCGGAGCGCCTGCGTAGTCGAATGGTACCCAAATACAAGAACGTATGCAACTTGGAGCTTGTGCATATGCGTTGCCGACAAAATCTGAATTGACTACAACACGGGCGAGAGACGTAATAGCGTCCTCGGGCGTTGTACCGTCGATTAAGTCCTCAATCTCTTGCACTCCCGTCGTCATCCAATTGTTAACCTCGGCGAGTATCATTTTAATCTGTGCGTCGGTAGGGAGTCTATAAGACGCCGCGCTATTCTTACCGACTACGGATAGTATATAACAACCGCTCTGTGATATAAACGAGGGTGTAGCGGACGTTTTGGCGACTCTCGTGCTTTTGAGTATCGGAATACGTGTATCGGGTAGCCACACCCCTCCGCTAACGCTCGAATATGTAACATACTGTGTACTAGCCAAAATCTCGCTCTTATATGTTGCAAGTGGGTCGAGAACACAACTTACCTCAAATATGTCGTTATTCTTAGCTACAATATCCTCAACGAAATAATAGCGGTTTCCCATCTTTGCATAGTTATAATCGAAGTCAGATGTATGTATAGTAAATGTCGGTCTATCGAGTGACGTCGGAGTTTTAAAAAGCACGTCAAAGGCGGCAGACGTGCCGCCCTGCAACGTGCTATTTTTTCTCTTTGCCACCCGCCCGAAAGAAACGGTATGGCTCATAATTCACCTCCTTATGATGTTACTGTAACTACGCAAGTATCACTGTAAACACGACCGCCGACAACGATTGTAGCTGTGATTGTAGCCTCTCCCTCGGCAACTCCTGTTACATTGCCGTCCTCGTCAACTGTTGCGACTGCCACGTCACTTGATGTAAATGTAACGGTCGCTCCTGTGGGTATAGTTGTAGCTACGAGTGTATCTGTGCCGTCGGGCGCAAGTGTCAGCGTCTCGTCTGAGAGTGTAACGATTGGAACGGTGGGAGTGTCAGCATAGAGCAAAATAAAATTCTCGGTAAAATCGTTCCAAGTTGAAATCTGACCGTGATACCAAACATTAAAGTATTCACCCGCCGCATTGATTGGCGTGTTGTACGTTCTCATGTGCCTACGGCATGTACCGAGAGCCTCAACATCGAAAAGGCAACCGAGTATGTTTCTGACAACTACGGGGTCAGTCTCAGTCTTAAGTCCACCGTCGACAGTTTTCAAGTAAGTAGGAGTAGCGCTGATAGCGTACGGGTCGCGCTTATTCTGCCAATATGTGACTTTTTCAAACTCAACCATTTTGAGCTTTTCGGGGTTGAAGATTGTCGCCATAACCTCGGATACAGTCTTGTTGAGGATATTGCCCGACATGTATGCTTTGAGATAAGTGAGCGGCGTGTGTCTCATAAGCGGCTTGTCTTTGATATTCATGTGATAATCCTCGGAACGCTCGGACATGAAGTCTGTGAGGTTGTTAATGAATGAATAGAGCCACTTAATGAAGTCGGGGTAATTCTTTTGCTCAAACATGGTGACGGGGGTTAGTGCAACGCCTGTCTCGTCGTAATATGCCTGTAATACGTTGATTGCGTTCGGTGTATCTGCCTTATACTTTGAAGCCATAAAGTTCGCAAGAATCGAACGAGCCTGACCCTCTTCAATCTGTGCGAGTTGGTCAGCCATATTCTGATATACGCCCGCAAGCCATCTATTAAACTCGGCAGGGTCGCGCAGAGCCGCGTCCATTTGATACGTAAAAATCGTCAGATGTCGGGCAAAATTATAAGCCCCGTAAAAATTCGTCTGTACCATTTTAGGCTTATTGACTTTCCACTGGTCGGGTGACTCGCCGTCTACAAGTTCAATCGCGGGGTCGTCCTCGAGTTCACCGTCAATGTAATTAATTTTGCGAACAACTGCGCCCCATTTCTGCTCATCAACGTTGATTGATTTAAATTTCTGCGAATAAGGGCGTATCGAGTAAATACTTTTCGCGAGGAGCTGTGTTAGTGACTTAGTGAGAACGTCCGTCCCCATCTGCAACATAGTAGTTCCGACCGACACGAATGACCCCGTGTCGATGACTTCAAGTTCGGGTTTCTTGCCTGTCGCCTGCTCGTACCAATCCATTAGAAAAGCTGCGCCCTGTTCGAAAGTAAGTGAATTTACTCCCATTCCTTAATCCTCCTTTTTGAATTTGTCTGTTACTAACTTGAGTAACGTAGTGTTTTCAACGAGTGTTTCCTTAAGTGACGCTATTGTGTCGCTCAATTTGCTATTCTGTTTAAAAAGTACAAAACAGCAAACAATAGGAAAGCCAACTGTCGAAATCGCGTTGATAATTTCTGAATAGTCGGGCATTCAATCCACCTCCTTACATGTCCTTTGTAAAATTTGCTACAAGTTCCTCAAAGGTCGGCTTTGGTTCGGGTTCGCCCGCGTCCGCCTTTGCTATGTTGTCCGCCTGCATTGCGCCGACGGTATCAACCAATTTGCCGAGTCTGTCGTTGAGTTCTTTTACATAGTCCTCGAGGTCAACTACCTCGGGCTTTGCCTCGGGCTTTGCATCGGGTTTTGTTTCGGGCTTTGCCTCAGTCTTTGCCTCGGGCTTTGCCTCGGGAGTCTCTGACAGTTTCTCAATTTCTTCCTTGGTATATCCTGCATTGATAAGTGTGATAATCTCGTTAAGTTCCATAAATAACCTCCTTACATAAAAGAGGACACGGGTGTTTTGTCCTCCGACTGTGCGCCCCTAGTTCCGCTAGGTTGAGTGTGCGCTCCCGTGCCTCGATTTAATAGTATCAAGAAACGTGTTAAAATCAATCAAATATGAATGACTCAACTACTGCCTTTACTGTGGCGTTTTGGAAAAAGATTTTTCCGCGCTGATAATACGCTCTCAGACTCGGAAACTCCTTTTGAAAACGTCTGCGCCAATAGTCCGCATCGGGATATGTTGGGGTGTCGTCTCCTATATACATACCAAACACATTACAAGCATAACACTCGGGGCGCGATTTGTGTTTGTATATCCCGATTTTATCGATAACGCATAACATGTTGTATTCTCGCAGTTGTACATGCTTTACGTCGCTATAATCGTTATACGAGAACTCGTTACCAAGTGACATACGTGTGAACTTATTTTCGCCCGAAATGGCTTTATAAAGAGCCGTTTGAGCGCGTTTCTCAGCTATTACGTGAGAGTCGGGCATTAGTATCAATATGCCCCTATCCTTTAGCAGTCGCATTTCCTCGCCATTCCTACTCATACGCTCCACTATGTCAGTCAAGTTGAGTGCCCGCAAAATCGCACAATCGAGTTTATTTGAGTTCGCAAGTAACCACGTCTTAAGTGGTGGTTTTCCTTCCAACTCGCGGTTTCCCGAAATTGTAACGTGTGCGTTGCTAAAAGCCTCATCCTCGTTCTTAACCTTGTATACGTGAGCCTCGGGAATGCACTCATCATAAACGAGGTCTGTATAAATCGAACCGTTAAAACCCCTTATTGAAGCTATACCCGTCAAACTCACAACAATGCCAATCTGTGTTTTGGTTTCGCTCCCGTCCTGCGTATCAATACGCATCAAATCAAGAACGCCGTCGTCCTCAGAACCTTCCATCAATATGCGGTTTTCATAGCCCGCAATCGGGTTAAACGGGTGATTTTGAGGTTTTCTGATTACACGAAGTTCCTTATTTGTACGACGCATCAAGATAAAGCGTCTATCCTCGTTTAATTCAAGTTGCAACACGCCGTACGTCTTTCCGACCTGTCTCTTACCGATTATTAAGATAAAGGCAACGCCGTGCTTGTCTGCGTATGCGTCAACGGCGGGGACGTTCAAAAACCCATTATCGTGGTATAGGTTCATTTCCCCTGCCTCCTTGCTACTTTTAACAGATAGATAATGAACAGTCCCGAGCACATGAGGCCACCGAGGAAATAACCCATTAAGAATCCGAGTCCGAACATGTTACACCTCCTTTGAACAATCAACATTGCCGCTGATACCGTTCACTTTGCCCGTTGATGTGTACTGCCACAATACGACGTTTGCGCCGTGTGGGTTACCCATTACGCTATTATAGCGGGCGAGCCATATAGGGCGATGCATAAACTGACTTTCAATGATGTGGCACAAATAATAGTAATTAAAGTACAACCTCAGTTTCTCCTTAATGCCTGCATTTCGAAATGCATCGACATAAGCCAATATGACCTGCGCCGCCTCGTCGCGCGTGTGTTCGCGTCCGTCGAACGGTTCTAAATCTAAATAGCAATAATCAAACTTAATGTCGTGACTATGCATCTCAGAAAGTAGCTTCGCCGCCTCAACTCTAGCGCCCGGATATGTTCTCGCATAGCTAAACTTGTAAACAGACAATTCCTTTAAATCGCTACATGCGCGGAGTATCGCGTCATAGTTTACCTTGCATTTAGTATCAAGTTTGCCGTTTTTGGTAGTCGCCCTAAGTATTACGCCTGTTACGTCGTTTTCGTCATGGACGCGGCGCCAATCAATATTTCCGTTATATGATGATACGTCAATATACATATTACCTCCTATCCTCGCGCTCGTTGCACCTGTCAGCGTAAACACAGTTACAACATGTGCGACCTGCTCTGCCTATTTCGTGACGCAAGGCGCAAAGTTCGGCTTTGCTCTTTTTGTCTTTTGAAATCCAAGTGTCGTTAATGTGACCGCGGTTGCGTTTTTTCATAAATAGCCCTCCTGTTCGAGATAGTCGTACACCTCGTCACCGAACGCGGTCGTTGGATCGCCGTTACAATCCGCTTTAACGTCGCGCCAAATTTTCGCTATATCAGCGAGGACTTGGCGCCGACCTTCGTCGACGCCCTGTTGATATATATCATTTTGTGCCGTGGAAAAAACATACATTAGCTGTTAACCTCCTTTTCAACTATCTTGAGGATTTTCTGTGTGTCCTCGGGTGAAATTGCCGCATATACGTGCTTGTAGTACTTGCCGTCGTTGCCCTTCCTGCTCGGGAATCCGATGAAATCACCGTCTTTACCCTCAACGACACGACAATTATTGATTGATACGCCGTTCAATGTGAGTGAGAAAAATACCTGCACTTTGTCGTTAAACTCGACCGCACGAATGTGGCTAACCTCTGCCTGTGTTACGTTGATGTACTTGTTACTGTCCTCGGGTTTCTTGTTTACTTTCATTTTCTTTTCCTCCATTTTACATCGTTTACTGTTCGATTTGTTCTATTTGCAACACAAGCGTCACAATAAAGGCGCGTGTATTTGCCGTGTATAACTGTAACCATATCGGTTTTAAAATAATACTTTCCGCATATGTTACATTGTCCAATTCCTAACCAATCTACCATATCTCAACCGCCCCCTCTATCGCTAAGATTTTCGAGCCGACGTGTAAGTAAGCGGCGTTATCGTTGACTCCCGACCAATATTTAAGAAATGCGGGGACGTCGTCGTCTATCTCAATATCGTACAACTCAGCGAACTCGTCGTAATGTATCTTAATCGAGTCTTTCCAAAGGGAAAGTAAATCGCGTATCGCCTGCGTTGCTTTTTGGTCTGCGTGTTTAATCTTAATCATAATCCTAACCCTCCTAATATTAAGAATATTGCTCCAATCACACAGAAAAGTATGGTTGCGCTTATCAGAATTTCATCGACCTGCTCTATGTCACTTTTGCGACGCCTCGGTTCGGGCGCTTGTTTCTTAATCATGTTTACCGCCTCCTAACAGTACGAACGCTAATGTGTACCAAAATGGAATTAACACTATCCGCCACGACCAATTGACCGTGTGAGTTACTTTCAAAATTATGAGTATTATCTGCAAAACATCAAGTAAATTCATAATAACCCTCCCCCATGAAAATATGTCCACTCGCCATTTGTCTTGGTTAAGTAGTAACGCCTGTCCATGTACTCGACGCAATAGCTACGTTTGAAGTCGTTGCCGAGCTTAAACTCGTCGTCGCTTATTATCTTACCGTATCTCAGCACCTCGTCTGCGAGTTGTGCTAATACTTCATCAACAACCATATTACACCTCCCCATTCGATAACCATTTATTTGCGGGGATGACGCAAGGGTCAATTTTAACCTCTTCGACGTCAACAGTTCCCGAGTCAAGAACGTTTGAACGAAGAGCGTAGTAGTAAGCTATTCCCCACGCCTGTTCTTCATCTGTTGCCCTTAGATAGCGTTCAAACAAAGCATCAGCAACCAAAACGTTCGCGTACATTCTAAAAATTTTCAATCCCTTCATAATTCACCTCCAAGAGTCGTTTTTGTTTTAATCATACGCTTTTAGTTGCGATTTTGGTATGTTGAATTTGTACAAAAATTAAACGCTTTCTTGGTGCAATCTTAACACGTTATAGTCCGCGTCTTTCGTCCACATTGTATCCGATATTTCTTTTTCAATGTTCTCAATAATAGCGCTTGCCGCGTACTCTGTCATATGACCGCGTATCATTTTCTTAGTTATTTCGTGCTCGTTGTAAATGCACCTAGTGCCGCCGCAGTGTGTGAACTTGAAACCGTCTGCGAGGTTGTCAAGTTTCCCGAGTTCCTCCGCGTTGGTCTTGATAACAGGTTTACCGTCAATCCACTTAATAGACTTTTTCGGTATGCCTGCGATAGTAACAGATAGTTTCCCCTCTTCTATCATTGCGTAACACTTGGCGTGTAACCCTTTAAAAGCCGTTATAGTGGGTTCAGGCGTCGGTTCACCAAGGAATTTATCACCAACAAACGCGCCGTATTTACGCGCTTTTTCGCGGCACTCTTCTCTATATGCTTCCATTCGTGCGACGTTCTCGGAAGTTTTGATGTAGAAAATTGAATCCGTATCGCAGTACAAAAAATTCTCATAGGCGACAACCTCAGAAATCATGTGCATGAGTGCATCCCTCGCATGTGCGGTAGTCCATAATGCATGTTGGTATTCTAAGAACGAGTTATAGGATTTATAGTATTTCTTCAACGCTTTTTCGTCCTGTGCGTCGGCGTCCTCATATACGTAGCGTGCTATAACGCCCTCACTGTCCATTTTGAATGTTTCGCGTATGATACTTGTCGCAGTCATGCCGTAGATACCGTTCAATATGTTCTTACTTTTCGCGTATAAGACGGGGTCGCTGTGTTTTAACTCGCATTTGTTTTTGAAATAATACATAATTTCTTTCTTTAACCACTGTGGCATTTCGCCGCGGGTGAAACAAAGCATATTCTCAACTCGCGTGTGAGAGGCGTCGTATTGACGTTTAATCCACTTGTAATCAATCTCAGTTACCGCGATAGTGAGCGTCTTTGCATATACGACTTTGCCGTTTACTTTGAGTTCATTCTCAATGTGTATGCATTTGCTACGCGGTATATACGGAGCGGTCACGCCCTCTTTGATGTGAACGTCGTCAAGAGTCAATAAAAAAACGCAACAGTATTCACTTAACAAGTGTTCAAATTCTTCTCTGTCCTCTATGTCGCCGTAGTCCATTGGTTGACCGACGGGCATATAGTCGCACATTTGACGAGCGGGGTAACTCGACGTAAAGTCGTCGTGTCCCAAATCAACGCCCGTAATCAGTTCGCCCGTGTGCTTATATGAACATATCGTTATTCCGCCCATGAATGCCTGCCTGCATAACTTGTATTGCTCGAGATTAAGCGCAGAGCGTTCAAATTCAATGCGCCACCGCTCGTCAAGTTTGGACGCTTTACGACATACGTTACGGACAAACCCCGTTGAAGTATACGGCGCATCGGCGGCAAAATCATAGCCGTTCATTGCTAAGTATTCTGTCACTCCGTCCATTTGTGCCGCAACATCTGAGAATTGATAATACCAATCACTGTTCGCGCTGAGCGGAGTGTCTTGATACCTCACGAGCGTGTAATCAATCTCACCTGTCGCCTTTATGTATTTCTTCGCGTGAGCGTTCGATAAAACGTCAAGTGACATATTCGTGAGCTTATACGAACAAATAAAGCGAAATCCGAGGACGTCAACAGTTAATACGGCGTGATTGTCAATAGCAAGTACGGTTGCGCCTGGGTCGTACTTGAGTAAGTATCTTTTCAAGTAGGTGAAGTCATACTGCAAATTGTGAACATATATAATTACGCGGTTGTCGTCGTCTAATTGGTAATATTCCGCTACGCGATAGAAAAAATCCATTAACTGTGTCGGAGTGCGCCCGTATATGTATCTATCACACCACTTAATAGCCCATTGGTAAATCCACCCTGTCGTTTGGTCGATGTGGCTTGTTTCAGTGTCTAAGCACATAAATTGTTTTGCGTAGTTCTTATATTTGTGGTTACGTTGTAACGATTTAAAGGTCAAACACGGGAGTTTCACCTCGTCGCCCGTGTACGCGGTTATTTCTTCCTTACCGTCACGCGTAGCGACGTATGAACGAATCATAACGCCCCCAAGTCACGGCTTTTCTTCCCTTTAACAGATATTCCCAATCTATCATAGGCATTTTTGAGTGAGGTTGACGCTTGTATTTCTGCGGCTATTTCCCCCGCAGTCATAGCATTGTCAACGGCTAATTTGCCGTGTTTCCTTGTATACTCAATGAGTAGTTTCACATTCTGTTCACTGCCATATGTACGGTCTTTTTCTTTAGTCGGCATGTTTTCCCAAAAATCGAACCATTGTTCGCGTGTAATGCCGTTCTCTTTGAGTTTTAATGCGGGGTTAGCTAACGCGCCCGACCACACGTCATCGTAATACTTTTTCGCGCCTGTGATTGATAATGTTTGGCGTCCTAACGCTTTGGTAAGCACAGAGCGTAATGCCATAGCCTCGGTATATGTGTACATTTTACCCTCGCTAAAACGCCTACCATAGTTGTCTGTCCCGCGCTTGCCTAACATTTCGAGTGTTGCTTGTAAAGAGCGATAAGCGGGCGATTTAATGTCTTTCTTTTCTAATTGACGCATACGCTCGTTTACGCGCTTAGCCATTAGTTGAATGTCTCTATATTCTCGTTTTTGTGCCATCTCGTCACCTCCTTAGTAAGTTGAAAATAACATTAAAATAACTATGTTCAACTAGAGTTGCATTTCTTTGTACACATTTCACAAACTTCCTTGTGCAACCTAACCAAATATTGCGATAGAGACGTTTTTAAACACCTCAATGATGATTTTATCGTTGAGGTGTCTTTTTGTCTTAAAACGCCTTTAAATGCGTTTTAAGGCATACGAACGAGCGTTC
>JAEEGL016550708.1_pt1 | contig 13644 bp, 11 predicted proteins | sample 9134231 | NCBI WGS metagenome assembly JAEEGL01 (sample SAMN16246548, study PRJNA631951) | gut metagenome | biome: gut microbiome; feature: rumen; material: fiber-attached | host: Bos | place: Iran: Karaj | collected 2018-10
ACATTTGACCTCGATTCCTTCGAGACGGACAGTCCCCTGCCCCTGTACATGCTGACTAACAAGCAGAAGACCAAGGGAGCCGTCATGGCGCTCTGCTCCAAGTTCATGGACCAGATTACTGCTAAGTTCGGTGAGGTCTACGTTCTCCCCTCCTCCGTGGATGAGGTACTGATCATGCCGAAGTCCGCGGTTGCCGACCATGAGATGGATCTTCAGGATCTTGCCCGCATGGTCCAGCAGGTCAACATCGAGGCCGTAAGGCCCGAGGATCGCCTCTCTGACAATGTCTATGAGTACGATCCCCAGTCCCAAAGCCTCAAACTCGCCTGCGTCGGTCCGCAGCAGGCATCCGGTCTCGACATGGAGATGTGAGGCTCAAACGACTGAAATAGCGGTGTGAAGCTCTACCATACCCCCTTTGTTGCTGAAAACAGCTTCAAGGGGGGTGTTTTTTGATTTGATGTTTCTGGAGTTATAGTTCCGAGAATAACGTAATAGACGGGAGATTATTATTTTTTTGTAAATGTGCCTAAACATTCGTATGAGCAATTGATTTTTGTAATATAATGTATAAAAGGGAGTTGAATGGAGGGATTAGATGTCTAGCAATCATATTTTGAAAAATCTTCATAGCTTAATTAGAAATGCTGCTATGACATATATGAATGAGTTTGTGTGGCAGGATGTAGAACTGACTTCAGAATTCAAAGATGCCTACTCCCAGTATTTAAAAAACAATGGATGCGATATTGAGTTTTTAGGATTCACAGCTGTTATCACATCTTCATCTGCTAAAAGTATCTATGTTCCCAACCAATGGTTTGTAATAGCCTCATATTCTGTTTTGGTTTTTGAGGAATTGCACCGATACAAAGACTATTTTAGAAAAGTATCTGACAAATTAGGCAAACAACCGGAATCATACGCGCGTGTACTCAGGGATTCACCTTCTGTAAAGGATAAGGATGAGTTTTTGCAAGCCGCAAATGAACTTTTTTCTTCATTATCTTCAGAGAAAGAAATTGTTGAGGAATCATCGGCTCGCCTTTGGCGGTTTGTAAGTGATTATGCTTGGTGGTCTGGCCAGAAGACAATTGATAGAGGTGATTTTTATTATTCTGTTGTTTTGAATATGTTGAATCTTGTAAACGCAAGTCAAGGCTATGTTGCTGAAATAGTCAGCTCATACGCAAGTGACAGCAAACTAAGACAGTTAACCGTTTCTCCATATCAGTTTACAGTTAACTTGGAACATGGGGACGATGGTTCAACGCGAGAAGCAATGCTTCAGGATACAAAGATAACTGATGAAAAAACTTCGAGCTCACGTGACGATAGTGGCGAAACTATTCCCAAGCCGGAACGTGTCAGGATTAAGATTTCAGGCAGTACCTCAGTGAAAGAAATAAAATACAAGGGTTAGTTTTGTGAGTATAGCAACTTGGGTAATAAGTGATAATCATATTGCGTTAGACTCTGGAGATGTCCTTCGGCATCCTAGAGCTGCTGAGATTTATGACTATTTGCAAACTGACCCGGATCAGAATGATTCCCTGAATCCCGAAAGCCAATTGAGAAGTATTCACTTTTCAAAATTCGGATCACCGATCAAGTGCGAAATCAATTCTGCGAATGGTGATGTTGTGTTTAGTATTTACGCTATTCGAAATAACAAAAGATGGCCGATTGATATTGTAAATGGAAGTATTATTGATCACGGATTAGCTGATAATGAGTGGTTCTATGTTAATAGTGACGTTGAGAACCTTCAGGAGATGATAAAGACTGCAGGAATAAGCAAGAGCGGGAAATTGGATATTGGACAGTACATTTCGTTAATGAAGCAAGAATTTGCTTCACCGCATAAAGAGATTGAAAATAATGTCGATTCTAAAACTATAGCTCAAATGTTAGAGATTAGCGGAGATGCTCCTATCGGATTAAATGCATCTTTATATGACTATCAGAAAACCGGATACTTGTGGATGAAATCGATGATATCAATTTGTCATGGATGTATTTTAGGTGATGAGATGGGTCTCGGAAAGACTCTTCAAATAATCGCCCTATTTCAATCTCTGTCAAATCAAGGTAAAAAACCGTTTCTCGTAATTGCCCCAGTTTCCTTGTTGGAAAACTGGAAGAGAGAATGTGCGAAATTTGCTCCTGGTCTTCATGTTCTTGTTCATCATGGCGCACATAGAACTGGGTTGGCAAATGTATTATTAGGCGCTGATGTGGTAGTTATTTCATATAGCACCGCCGTTAGCGATATGTCACTTTTGAAAATGATTAAATGGGAGTGTGTCGTTCTTGATGAAGCACAGAACATTAAAAATCCATACAGTGCTAGGGCTAAAGCTTCAAAGGTCATACCAAGAAATGCTGGTATCGCCGTGACAGGCACACCTTTTGAAAACCACATAACAGATATTTGGTCACTGGTAGATTTTTCTATTCCAGGGCTATTAGGTGCTTTGAACTCTTTTGAAAACAGTATATCTGATGACATTCAAGGAGCAAAGAAATTGGAACCAATTCTCTCCCCTGTTATGATACGTCGATTGGTTAAGGATGTGGCCAATGATTTGCCTGAAAAAGTAGTTATCCCTCAAGCGATAACGATGTCGGAACAAGAATGGTCTGATTATGAGAAGTATCGAAAAGAAGCCAAACAGAATGCAGAAAACGGGGCAACGATATCTATTGCGTTATTGCAAAAACTTCGAATGTTCTGTACTCATAAGAGCGTTTGTACAAAAGAATCATATATAGATCCATATAGTTCTTCAGTGAAATATCAGAGATTCTGTGAAATTGTTGAAGAAATCATTAGTCGAAATGAGAAAGTGATTGTCTTTACATCATATTTGGAGATGTTTGATATATTTGTTAAGGATATTCCACAGAGGTATAACATCGGTATCGACACAATAAATGGTGATACTCCTGTTGAAAAACGCCAGAGTATAGTCGATTGGTTTAATAATGTATCTGGTTCTGTAATGTTGGTTTTAAATCCCAAAGCAGCCGGAACCGGATTAAACATCACAGGTGCAAATCACGTGATACACTACAATCTGGAATGGAATCCTGCACTTGAAGACCAAGCTTCGGCGAGAGCATACAGACGTGGTCAGAAAAAAACTGTTTTTGTGTATAGATTGTATTACTCTGGAACAGTCGAACAAGTCGTTAACGAACGTATTGAACGTAAGCGACAAATAGCTTCTTCTGCTGTTGTAGGAACAGATGGAACATCGGATCAAGAAGATATTATGAGAGCATTGGAACTTGCACCGGAAATATATAGAGGAGGATAACTACGATGATAGATGAAAAACTGAACAATATCAACCAAGAGATGGATGAAGTATTGCCACCTGATCCAGAAAGGGTTATGGAAGGATTAAGAGATACCGGATATAGCTTTAGTACAGCTATTGCAGATATAGTTGATAATTCGATAGCAGCCGATGCTACGAGGATTGATATTACAATTAATCTGGATCCTCGTGATGAGCTTACTGTTCTCATTGCTGATAATGGGACAGGAATGGATGGTGATGGCCTTAAAAATGCAATGCGATATGGATCCAAGCAACGTGAAGATCCAAGTAGTCTTGGAAAATTCGGTCTCGGACTGAAGACTGGATCAACAGCATTCTGCAGATGTTTATCTGTTATTTCACGAGATACAGAGGGTGCTGAAGTAAGAAAAGTTCAATGGGATCTCGATTACATTGCAAAAACAAATGAATGGAAACTTCGCAAGCCGGCACCAACAAAAGATGAGATTTATCTTTTGGATGCAACGTCAAATGGTAAATCAGGAACTCTGGTTGTTTGGGAAAAAATAGATAGATTACTAAAGATATACAAAAACAAAGGTAGTAAGAAGAGCGCACTTAAAAGAATAATCGAGAGTCTTCAGTTTCATCTGTCGATGGTGTACCAAAGATTTCTGGATCCGAACGACGCGCGTGAGAGGAATATTGAAATTACATTGAATGGGAATCCTGTTCGCCCATGGGATCCTTTTTGCCTCTCGGAACCTGACACGGTTTTGTTAGCTGATGAAATAGTAGAAGTTGAAATGCCTTCTGGAGAAGTTACATCTTTTGTTGTTAAAGCGTATATGTTACCTAACAGCAAGAACTTTTCTTCGACAGAAGCGAGAGATTTGGCACGAGTCTCAAATGATATGCAAGGCTTCTATATCTACCGTGAGAATCGCCTGATTCATTATGGTGATTGGCTAGGAATGTTTTCACGAGAAGCGCATGGCTCTTTGCTCAGAGTAGAGTTTTCTTTTGATCATACCCTCGATGATGTTTTTAATGTTGATATAAAGAAGTCATGTATATTCTTAAACGAGGAGATTTATGATCATCTTAAATCTGAAGTGCTTCCAGCTCCGCGTCGAGCAGCAGACGAACGATATAGAACTGGTGTTAAGAAACTGGTTTCAGAGAAATCATTTGATGCTCATGAAGCTTCAAATATGAACATTGAGGAAAAGGCCACATCGGTCGAGGAATCTAAGGTAACAATTACTGGTGAAAATGAGATTAAGCTTGAGAACAAAAATGGCGCTTTTTCACATAAGATTATAATCAGATCTTCGAACAAAGCCGGCCAATATAGGGTTATCCCAGTTAATACTATTGATGACGGACAGCTCTGGGCTCCGTGTATAGTTGATGGTGGTAAACATGCAGTAGAACTGAATCAAAGCCATCCATACTACCAGAAAATATACTATCCTGTATTGCAGCAAAACGTAATGGTTACAGGTATGGATGCTTTGTTATGGGCACTAGCGGAAGCAGAGTTGTCAACATTTAATGCGGAAACGAAAGAACAGTACGAAGATATGCGAATTCAGGTTTCGCGATATCTAAAGAAACTCATTTCTGATCTTCCGGATCCTGAACCTGATGACGAAGAGGATAATGTATGAATAGCGAATCAGCACGTAAGATAAGGGATCATCTTGAGACGTTTTATGATATCCCGTTTGATGTTATTGCAGATTATCGTGATGGTGACGTAGTATTCGAGATACGTCCACAAAATGAAGAAAAGGAACTGTTTGCAATACGGCTTACTATCAAAAATGCGATAAGACTTGTTGTTGAAGTTGTTCCTGAGAAGTATGCTGCTTTTTCTATAGCAGATATGGCTGAGGCGGCCAAAGAAAAGGGAGAGATTTTCGCAGAATATGCCAAGCAAATGATGTCCCAAAAGGCAAAAATGGATTTCTATATAAATGATTCTCCTTGTAATGCAGTTGAACCTTCGACCTGGCCTGAGAAATGGACAAGTTACAGGCTTAGGGTGTCCAGAAGTCCGATTTGTCTTGAATATGAGCAGTTTGACGAAGAAAAAATCACAAAAGAATGGGCAACTAAAGTAGTCGGAATGTTTCTCTCGCTACTTAATGTTTCTGCAAGTGAAGAGTATCACGAAGGCGGTGTAAAACAGGTAATAATTAACAAATACGAACGAAATCCAGTTAATAGAGAGCTGTGTTTGATTGCTAACGGATACTCCTGCAAGGTTTGTGGTTTTAATTTTCAAAAAACGTATGGTCAGCTTGGAACAGATTATATTGAAGTGCATCATATCGTGCCAGTGTCAAAGATGAAAGAAGAGTATGTAATTAACCCAGCTAAAGATTTAATACCTTTGTGTGCTAATTGCCATGCGATGATACATAGAAAAGATCCGCCATTAATGCCGCAAGAATTGGCCGATATAATCCAAAATGTGTCAAAGGAGAATAATGACAAGTGAATAACTCAGAAAAAATATCAGCAAAACGGGAAAAACTGGGATTAAGCCTGAAAGAACTATCTGACGCGATAGGACTAGGAAAAGACGGAGATAAGATGCTTCGAGCATATGAAAACGGTGAGACTGTTCCTCAAGATATTCTTGAACAGATAATCAGCTATGGTGAAAAAGCTCCCTTCTCCAATAGACAAAAGAATAGTGACTTTACATTCATTGATCTGTTTGCTGGTATTGGTGGAATTAGATTGCCATTTCAAGAAAAAGGCGGAAAGTGTGTTTTTTCTTCGGAGTGGGACAAGTTTTCTCAAAAGACATACAGGATTAATTTTGGGGAAACACCAGAAGGAGATATAACTAAGATATCATCGGAAGACATACCGGATTTTGATATTCTCTTGGGAGGATTCCCTTGTCAGCCATTTTCACAAGCTGGTCTTCATAAAGGGTTTGATGACACACGGGGAACATTATTCTTCGAAATCGAAAGAATAATTAGAGAGAAGCGTCCAAAGGCGTTTCTTTTGGAAAACGTTAAACAATTGAGAGGTCATGATAAGGGAAAAACATTTCGCGTTATCATGCAGCATCTAGAAGCGTTGAATTATTATGCTGAGGCGAGAATTCTGAAGGCTGCTGATTTTGGAGTTCCTCAGATTCGAGAGCGTATTTATATAGTTGGCCTTGACAGAGAACGATTCCAACTAGAAAAGGATTACTCTTTCCCGTTCCCAGAACCTTCCGGTCTCCCGACGCGAGTTGGCGACATTTTGGAGAAAAATGTGGACGAAAGATATACGATTAGCGATCGCCTGTGGGAAGGACATCAACGTAGACGAATTGAGAATCGCAAAAATGGAAAGGGTTTCGGCTATTCTTTGTTTGATGAAGATTCTCCATATACAAGCACTTTGAGTGCAAGGTATTACAAGGACGGTTCAGAAATTCTCATTCGCCAAAACGGGAAAAATCCTCGTAAGCTTACACCTAGAGAATGTGCAAGATTGCAGGGGTTCCCAGATCAGTTTCTAATTCCTGTAACTAATCCGCAGGCTTACAAACAATTTGGTAATTCTGTTGCTGTTCCGGTTATTCGAGCAATCGCAGAGCGATTACTGAGTGAGATTAGGAGACTTGAGAAATAGTATGGCTGATACTCTGTCCAAGGAAAAACGAAGCTGGAATATGAGTCGAATACACGGCAAAGATACAAAGATTGAGGTCAGAGTTCGACAGGCCCTTTTTGCGCATGGATACAGGTTTAGGAAAAATGATAAGCGTTATCCTGGGAAACCTGATATTTTGCTTCCCAAATACACCACTGCTATTTTTGTGAATGGTTGTTTTTGGCACCAGCATAAAGGTTGTAAGCTTGCTACAATTCCGAAAACAAGAACAGAGTTTTGGACAAATAAATTGAATAGTAACAAGAAGAAGGACGAGAATAATCTTCGCGAATTATCCAATATGGGGTGGAGTGTCATTACTCTCTGGGAGTGTGAGCTGGAGAAGAACTTTGATGATTCGATGGACCAAGTATTCCGTTTTTTGGAGAGCCGCTCGGTAAAATAGGAGGTTTCTATGGGATTTATTAACAGAAAGCAATATGAACCCTTTGCAGCATGGCTAAAGAAGAATCGGATTAAGTGCGATATTTTAAATGTGGAAAAGGTAACAATTAGAGGGCTTCGAAGCCTCGGTATTGTTATTAAATCTCGTCATGAGTATACTCCTTTGGATCTCCGTTTGTATGCATCAGAAATGGTTATGCGGCGGCAAAGATGCAACAAAATTGCGTTCGCCGAGTATTATAAAGCGACAGAACTACTAATACTATATGCTGAGTACTTAGAACAGATAAGTATGCAGCAAACTGGCCTGCAACAAGTTGAGAAGAAAAGCAAAGCAAAAAAAGAGAGTCTCGCTAAAAAAACCGATTCTGTCGTCCAGAAAGAACCGGATGAATCTGATGAATTGAGAAGACATGAATCCTTGATAATGGCATATTTTTTGTCAAGGTGTAATGAACGAGCATTGTCAGTCCTATCTTGTAAGAATTATCGTGAAGCGTTTGATAAAGTTGGCGCGATGCTGAATCAAAAACCATCAACAATAAAAAACATGCGTGATGAGTTTGACCCTTATTTTGACAATGGACGTGCCGGTTGGTATCAACGACAGTTGCGAAATTCTCGAAAGGATGTGTTTGAATCCTGTAAAACTCTTAATGACGATGAACTAATTGCGCTTGTTAATAAAATCGTTGATTCTCACGTTGAAATAAGTCGAAGATCAGACAAGAATGGTGGAGAGAAAGCTTCTTCTGCTGCCGGAACAAAGCGTGCAAGAATTGTAATTGGAAGCTCAACTGAGATGAAAGAAATCAAAACAAAGAAACAATAGTTCATGGATTTAAAACGGTTGGATTTCGGACATGTCTACAAGTTGGTTATTATGTGAACACAACTGTCTCTTTGAAAAGGAGTTATCTTGATCTGAAACCAATATGTTTGAATAAGAGAGGTCTTGATTATTCTATGAGCGAAAGCAATCATAAACGGATACCTTTATACATCTCTAATCCGGAACTGGTAAAGGAATGGGATTTTGAAAAAAACAGCCCGCTAACACCGCAAAGTATAACAGCTGGTTCCGGGAAAAAAGTGTGGTGGAAATGTGCTAAAGGTCATGAGTGGCAAGCAATGGTCTCAAATCGAAACAAAGGTCGAGGCTGCCCCTTTTGTTCCGGCCAACGGATTGTTGTTGGTAAAACAGATCTTGCTTCTGTTAATCCAGATCTGGTAAGTGAATGGGACTACGAAAAGAATGGCAAGTTACTACCTGATTCAGTTGCTCCTTTTTCCAATGTGAGAGTGTGGTGGAAGTGCTCAAAAGGTCATGAGTGGAAAACATCGATAAATGCAAGATCAAATGGAACGAAATGCCCCTATTGTTCAGGGAATAAGCTTATGCCTGGGTTTAATGATTTGTTGAGTTGTAATCCGGAGTTAGCAAAAGAGTGGAATTATGATAAAAACAACGGCTTGGGACCTGCTGACTTTATGTTTGGTTCAAACAAAAAAGTATGGTGGAAGTGTTCAGAGGGCCATGAGTGGTTAGCATCAATTAGTAACAGAAAGAAAGACCGTGGTTGTCCTTATTGTTCAAATCGAATGGTGCTTGAAGGATACAATGATCTTCAGACTGTTAACCCTGCATTAGCTTCTGAGTGGGATTGCGAAAAAAACGGGAAGTTATCACCACAGATGGTTACTACTCATTCTGGGAAAAAGGTATGGTGGATATGTGCAAAAAATCATAGTTGGCAAGCAAGCATAGATAATAGAAGCAAAGGAAAAGGCTGTCCGGTTTGCAAAAATAAAAAAGTATCTATTGGGCACAACAATTTAAGCCTGACAAATCCTGAATTGATTATGGAATGGGATTATGATAAAAACGTCGGGTTGTCACCAGATGATTTTACTGTCGGATCATATAAGCGGGTATGGTGGAAGTGTAAAAACGGTCATAGCTGGTATGTTTCAATCTACCACAGGAATAAAAGCCAAGGATGTCCATATTGTTCGAATAGTAAAGTTAAGAGTGGATTTAATGATTTGGCAACTGCTAATCCGATTATTGCTAGTGAATGGGATTATGAAAAGAACGGAGAATTGACACCTAATGATTTTCTTCCGAATTCGGGGAAAAAGGCATGGTGGAAGTGTGCTCGGGGACATAGTTGGAATGCAACGATAGTTTCAAGAAACTATGGCGGTGGATGTCCACAATGTTCTTCTGAAATGAAAACATCTTTTCCAGAACAAGCATGTCTGTTTTATTTTGAAAAAATAACTAGAGCGATAAATCGGGATATTACATGGGGAAAAGAAATTGACGTGTATTTGCCCGATAAACAAGCCGGCATAGAATATGACGGAAGGTATTATCATAAAACTGATAAATCGAAAAAAAACGAGATGCTGAAGGATGCTTTTTTTGCTGACAACAATATTCGAATAATCAGAATAAAAGAAAGCAATGATAACAGGACAGATGGCAATATAATACAGTATAAGGTGGATTATAAGTATAGCTATTTGCCATGGGCTATTATGGAAGCTTGTCAACTTCTTGGAATAGAAGAATGCCCTGATATGGATCTTGATAGAGATCAGGCTGAAATCTATTCAAGGTATGTGAATTCTATGAAAGCATCAAGTTTGGCAGAAAAACGACCAGATTTAGCCAGTGAATGGGACTATGAAAAGAATGGCATGCTAACACCAGATTTAGTTTCGTTTAGTTCGATGAAAATTGTTTGGTGGAAGTGCAAACAGAACCATAGTTGGTCTGCATCTGTAAACGGAAGGAATAAAGCAGGATGTCCTTTCTGTTCGGGGAAGCGTGCAATTAAAGGGGAAACAGATTTCGCTACGCTCTTTCCGGCTCTTGTTGGAGAATGGAATTATGAGAAAAACGGGGAATTGTTGCCTGATTCTGTAACGGCACATTCCAGCAAAAAAGTTTGGTGGAAGTGTGCTCAAGGTCACGAGTGGGAAGCTACTATAAACACTCGTTCTTATGGTTCTGAGTGCCCTATATGTCTAAACAGAAGGCAGCAATCAAGATATGGTGATCTTCAATCGTCGAATCCACTTCTGGCGTCAGAATGGAACTATGAAAAAAACGGCAACCTAAAACCTTCTGATTTTACACTTCATTCGGGGAAAAAAGTATGGTGGAAGTGTGCAAAAGGTCATGAGTGGGAGGCCACAATAGATAACCGTGCTGGGAGAGGTATAGGTTGCCCTTTTTGCCAAGGGAAGAAGCCTGTACGCGGAATTAACGATTTAGCTACTACAAATCCCAGTCTTGTTAAAGAATGGAATTATGAAAAGAATATAGATTTAACCCCGTCTAACCTAACCAGCGGCTCTGGGAGAAAAGTGTGGTGGAAGTGCTCGAAAGGACATGAATGGCAGGCTGTTGTTTCAAATCGAACTCGAAACGGCTATGGTTGTCCTTATTGTGCAGGGCATCTGCTTATCCCGGGAGTAAATGACTTGTTGAGTGTAAATCCTCAATTAGCAACTGAATGGAATGTTGAAAAAAATGGAGGCAAGACGCCATCAGAATTCATGCCCAACTCGAATAAAAAAGTATGGTGGAAGTGTGTGAATGGTCATGAATGGGAAGCAACCATAAATCATCGCTCATCTGGGCGAAATTGCCCTTATTGCGCGAGGAAAGAAAAAGGAAAAGCACGCGCGAAAAAAGTAAGGTGTATTGAGACAGGGATTGTTTACTCCAGTACTAAAGAAGCCGCAATGTTGACAAATAACTATCAAAGTACAATCAGTCTGTGCTGCAGAGGAAAACAACAAACAACTGGTGGATGCCATTGGGAATATATCGAATGATATGACATAATCACATTATCAATAGGTTTTCGAGAATCATATTGTTTTGTTCTGAAAATATGATTCATAGTCATATTCTTTGCAGAATTTTCGAGATAATATAACTTGTGGTTATATTTCGCTATTTTCTTCTTTCTCTATGCTGCATTACCTCTCCTTGGGATTATATACTGTTGCCTAAACAGGAACAAAGGAGAAGATTTATGAATGGCTCAAAGATTATAGTATGCAATGGAAATGTTTGCACATTTACAAGAGATGTTGGTTGTTTTTCCGGATATATCAATTGGGATGGTGAACATGTCTGTGATTTGTATCTCCATTGCCATCCGGCTGATCGGCAAGGAAGGCTTCTGATCAAGCTTGGGTTTGAGGCAATCTATCGAGAAAGAGAAAACTGGACAGAAAAGGCAAAACGAACTGCCTGTGAACGCTTTATTCCCTACTTCCGGCATGTGACCATGTCAAAGGACGATCTATTGGAAGAAGTTTTACCGCAATACCTCTTTCCGTGCGCGATTGAATTCGGAATTGATGGGAAACTTGTAATTGGATTTCAGAGCTTTTATATCGGATCGCGCCAATCAGATCTTTTTGTCAGCGGAAAAGTAGGAGCTGGGTTTTCAAGTGTGAAGGATGGTTGCTACGAGATTCCAATAATCACGAACCGATAGATTTGATTCATGTTCAGTTCCAATTGTTCTGTGATAGACAAATCATTGCCATGAGAAGAATGGATCAAATGCTTTGAGCTCTTCAAATACTTGGCTTTTAGAAAGATCTATTTTGTCAACAAAAGAAAGATGATCCCCGTCCCATCTGAATATAGTGAGTGCATCTTTGAAAACACATGATACAAATGTTTCAAATTGGGGGCGCTCTACATTTCTATACTTAAAAAAACACTCGAAAATGTATGATAATTCGTTCCCGAGTAGAATAGTTTCTTCCTGTATCGATAGATTCTTCTTTTCAAAGAAAGCGATGCAAGGAATGAAGAAAAACAGATGCTTCTCTTTAAGCAGATTGTCAATAAAGATTTTGAGTTCTCCTTGACGATGTGCTTCGATGTTTGTGCTGTTACGTCGCTTCATAGGAATCCTTGAGGGTTGTGAACTCAATATCTGATGTATTTGCTCTGAGGATCTAATTCGTCCCAAATCACCAAGCAGCCATGTTACAAGAGTTCGTTCTTGTGGAGGATCTTGGACATATTCTATTACAACTCCATTATTGTCACGCAAAAACCTGTTATTGTACGCGACTTCTGCTTCGATTCCAGAGGAACTCATTACTAATTTGAAATCAAGATCAAACTTACCAGACACTGCATCATTTTCTTTGTTGGATTCTGTTTCGCTATGGTGAAAACGATGCTTATCCGTTCGGTTCATGAAGTATGATGACTCATTAAGTAATTCAATTAAATAGTCTTCATAATTGCATGTGTTATGCGAATCATTTTTGATAAAACCATGCTTGATAAAGACGGGTGGAAGAACTCTGAATAGTATATTTATTTCCGTATTATTCATGTTTAACTCCTTCTAGTTTCATAATCCAGCTTTTCAGTGTTTTTACTTTCAGGATAATCCTTGCGCTGCAGTTTTCGTGTTTGTTGATGTCTTCCATCACTAAAAAAGGCATTTTAGGGGATCCACCAATATTGAAACGTCCATGAGCAAGAGAATCGCGTATCTTGATGAAGAGACTGGTGACTGGCTTGCTGTTGCTGACAGCAAAACACATGCTTTCATTCATATCAGTTGGAGGAAATTCTAACATGTTAACTGCTTTTAAATCTGATCTTTCGATTGACTGATTCTTTCTTTGACAAGGAATATTTCCAATGAGTTCTTTGAACAATTTCTCTTCGTCGTCATATCCATATTCTACTATCTCTATTCCTCTCGCGCTCGTTATCTTGTCAGGTGTGTTAATTACGAAGAAACGAACAATTTGTTGAAAATCATCGCTTTTCATTTTTTCAATATTGTCCTGGGTAATCCATGTTGGTACTTTATCCAGTTTTAGTAGATCTAGTTTTTGTTTGCTCATATAAACTCCTTTGGGGTTGGCGATGCTATTTCTCTTCTCTTAATGATCTCTTAATGATTATATTCTACAAAAAATAATGTCCCATTTTTCGGACAGCAAATTAGAGGTTTTGTGAAAAACTAAACGCAACTTTTAATACTGCCCTAACCCTTTATTATGCTCACGTATACTGTCCCAATATTAGGACTTTTTTGTCCGACAATTGTCCGACAAAATGTTTACAATTGGCCCTGATCCTAGGCGTTTGCGGGTCCTGGGTCAGCTGCGGTAAATTATGAACATTTATGTCCCTTTTTTGCTATTGCGTTACATAAAAATCCGTGCTAATATGCGCTCAAGAACACAAAGAATGTTTGTTCGGTTTTGC
>JAEEGL017005364.1_pt1 | contig 13644 bp, 9 predicted proteins | sample 9134231 | NCBI WGS metagenome assembly JAEEGL01 (sample SAMN16246548, study PRJNA631951) | gut metagenome | biome: gut microbiome; feature: rumen; material: fiber-attached | host: Bos | place: Iran: Karaj | collected 2018-10
CCAACATTTTATTCCATTCATCATTCGATGCCATGATTGGTTTAAAGGTATTAAGATACAATCTGCACAGAGCAAATAACGAGGGATTTGTCTGTTTTAAATGTATATTGTAAAAAGAGGTTGACATAATGTCGGACAAATAGTCTGAAGCAGGTGGAAACAGTTTCCTGCGCTTTTGTATTTGACGCCCCGTATTAAGAAAGGTTTCCTGCAGCTGTACCGACTGTTCATAAATATATCCGATCGTAACCTCAAGTTTATCGAAGGAGGTCACGGCAGCCAGCTGTTCAATGGCGGCATTCCTCAGTCCGGTAAGTTCGTTTAGCAGTCCGGTATCATCATTCGTGGTACACATTTCACTCAGGGGACTTCCGGTTGTTTTGGTAAGCGTCAGCTCATGGGAATGCTTTAGAAACAGTGAAGCCGCACCTATACAGGACAGATCAAGGTAGTGCTCTTCAAACGGTCCGTAATTTCTGTAGAAGCGCGGAAACATGCGGCAGGCTTCCGGGATAAAATCATGTCCGGATCTTTGCTGTAGCGAACACAGTCCCTCCTTCGTGTGAAAGGTACAGGTACGCGAACCTCTGTTGAAGCATCGTATCTCTCTGTCCGATATTTCGTTAAGGAGTCTTAGCTTATACAACCCTTTTGTCTTACGGAACCGGTCAAGATCTTCTTCCGTGACCGGTATCATCCAGCCGCGGCAGCAGGTCTCCCTGCAGTCACCCATCAGACATTTAAATTCGTTATAAAATGAGATCTCATAAATATCCATAAGGAAAGTATATCAAATAAATATTCAGAAAAGCACATATATTTTAAAATATTGAGCCTGTTCCGAACAGCTACAGCATACAATATACTTGAATCGTTATGAACAAATGGGGTATAATGTCAGTTACATGTGATGAAGGTAAATATTTGCAGAATATAAGGAGTGCATTATGAAGACTATAATTGAGGAATTGTCACTTGAGATCGCGGAGGCATTTAAGAAGGCGGGCTATGATGAGAAGTATGCCGGGGTAACGGTCAGTAACCGTCCGGATCTGTGTGAATTCCAGTGTAACGGAGCTATGGCGGCTGCAAAGGAATACAGGAAGGCACCCATAGCAATAGCATCAGATGTAGCAGGATACCTTGAAGGGAATGATATATTTGAGGAGGTCAGTGCGGCTGCACCCGGCTTTCTGAACCTTAAGCTCACGGGTACATATCTTGCCGGGTATCTTGAAAGGATGCGTACGGAAGATAAATATGGCGTGTGCAGGAATGACTCTCCGAAGAAAACAGTGATCGATTACGGCGGGCCCAATGTTGCCAAGCCGCTTCATGTAGGACATCTTCGTTCGGCGATAATCGGCGAGTCCGTAAAGCGCATCTGCCGTTATATGGGAGATGAGGTCATCGGGGACATACATCTTGGTGACTGGGGTCTTCAGATGGGACTCATCATTGCCGAGCTCAGAAGCCGGAAGCCGGAACTTCCGTATTTTGATCCCGACTTTAACGGGGAGTATCCTTCGGAGGCTCCTTTTACCATAACGGAGCTTGAAGAAATATATCCTACGGCTTCAGCCAGATCGAAGACGGATGAGGCGTTTAAGGAGGAGGCAATGAATGACACCTTTCTGCTGCAGAAGGGTGAGAAGGGGCATGAAGCCCTGTGGAAGCATATCATGAATGTGTCGATCCCGGATCTGAAGAAGAATTACGAGAAGCTTAACGTATCCTTTGACTGGTGGAAGGGCGAATCCGATACAAGACCGTACATTGCGGATATGGTAGAGGATATGAAGAATAAAGGACTGGCTTATGAGAGCGAGGGCGCTCTTGTTGTGGATGTTAAGGAGGATACGGATACAAAGGAAGTGCCTCCGTGCATGATACTTAAATCGGACGGGGCTTCGCTCTATACTACTACGGATCTTGCAACTCTTGTATACCGCCGTCGCGAGCTTGATCCGGATAAGCTTATTTATGTGGTTGATAAGAGGCAGGAAATGCATTTTATTCAGGTGTTCCGCTGTGCCAAAAAGACAGGGATACTTAAGGGTGATACACAGCTTGATTTTCTCGGCTTCGGTACCATGAACGGTAAGGACGGCAAACCCTTTAAGACACGTGAAGGAGGAGTAATGCGTCTTGAAGTGCTGCTTGATGAGATAAATGAAGAGATGTACAAAAAGATAAGGGACAATCACGAGGTGGAGGAGGATGAGGCCCGCAGGACAGCGGGGATCGTTGCGCTGGCCGCAGTCAAGTACGGGGATCTTTCCAACCAGGCCACCAAGGATTATGTGTTTGATATCGATAAGTTCACTTCGTTTGAGGGAAATACGGGTCCCTATATCCTGTATACGATCGTGAGGATCAAGTCAATACTTAATAAATACAGGGAGAACGGAGGTAAGGAGGGTGATGTCTCTCTGAATGCGGTGACGGTTGAGCAGGAAAAGGCACTGATGCTTGAGCTTGTCAAATACAATCAGATGATCGTAAATGCCTATGAGGAACTGGCACCCCACAAGATATGTGCCTATATCTATGATGTGGCTAATGCCTTCAACCGTTTCTACCATGAGAACAGGATATTGAGTGAAGAGGATGAAACAAAACAGTCGGGATGGATAGTACTTCTTAAGCTCACCCTGGAGCTTCTTGAGAACGGAATAGATCTCCTCGGCTTTGAAGCACCGGAGAAAATGTAAACAACGGTATAATGGAACGGATGCGAATAAAAAAAGACAGGAGGATTGTGCGTTGAACAATACATTAATATCAATACCCGAATTTCTCAGGATAGAGGCAGGTGCGCTGTCAAAGCTGGGTGAATATCTTAAAGATACCGGCTTTACAAATGCAGCCGTGTTTTTCGGAAACGGACTTATAGATATGTTTGGTGACACGGTGCTGACATCACTTAACAATGCCGGGATCGATGTGCTTCAGTATATGGAACTTGATTCTGTGGAAATGGATGAGGTGACAAGGCTTGCGATCAATCTTCCGGACAAGGTACAGACGGTAATAGGACTCGGAGGGGGCAAGGTCATAGATGCGGCAAAGTATACCTGCTTTCTTAAAAACCTTCCTTTTATCAGTGTTCCGACCTCCTCGTCGACAGACGGCTTCGCCTCTGCTACGGCATCTCTCATCGTAGGCGGCAGGAGAAGCTCGATGCCTGCCAAGATAGCATACGGCATAGCCATAGATACGGATGTGATAAAGACAGCACCGGAAAGCTTTCTGTTTTCGGGTATAGGAGATATGCTTTCGAAGATCACCGCCAATTTTGACTGGAGGTATGAAGAGAAATGCGGTGTGTCAAAGGTTAACGATTTTGCGATGATGATCGCCAAGAAATCCGTTAACAGCTTTGTAAGAACACCATATGAGTCAGTCAAGGATGATCTGTTCCTTCGTGAGCTTATGGATTCACTTGCAATGAGCGGGATAGCAAATGAGATAGCGGGTTCTTCGGCGCCGACAAGCGGAAGCGAACATCTTATTTCACATGCTCTTGACAAAATGCTGGAGAGACCTCAGCTTCACGGCATACAGGTTGGTATTGCAACCTATATAATGAGTATCGTCCAGGAACACAGATATGAACGGGTACGTAAGGTCCTGAGTGATACAGGGTTCTTTGATTATGTGAAGACACTCGGACTTGATGCGGATGATTATTGTAAAGCCATAGATAAAGCTCCCTCGATAAAGCCTCACAGGCATGTATATCTTCATGAAGAGAAGTACCGGGAGAGGGCTAAGGAAGTAATAAGGACTGACAGTATACTGCAGGAAATATTTGGTAACAAAAACTGACACAGCAAAGGAAACAGGACAATGAAACCGGAAACAAGATCAGACAAGCTAATGCGTCATGAGCGCATAGAGCGTAACCTTATGCATCACGGATCGATAGTAGATATGTACTCTGATACCATTAAGCTTCCCGACGGGGGTATCGAGCACTTTGATTTTATTAAGCACAAGGGAGCTGCAGCAGTCATTCCCGTTATGGATGACGGACGTATATTAATGGTACGTCAGTATCGCAATGCGGTTGATCAGTATACTCTGGAAATACCTGCCGGGGGCCGTGAGACTGCCGATGAGCCCACTCATGACTGTGCGTACCGTGAGCTGGAGGAGGAGACCGGGTATTATGCAAAGAAAGAGGATGTAACCTTCCTTATGACCATGTATACCACGGTTGCGTTCTGCAATGAGAAAATAGATATATACGTGGCAAAAAATCTTACAAAAACAGGACAGCATCTTGATGATGACGAATTCATAGATGTTTATGCTTACACCATGGATGAGCTTACACAGATGATAGTTGACGGTAAAATAGTCGATGGAAAAACAATTGCGGGGCTTATGACATATCGTGCAGTAAGTGCTGAAGGCAACAGTTGAACAAATTATGTAAACCATTATATACCATGACCGGATTAATTTTTTAACATTTTTAACCTTTTTTTTTACAAGATGTTGTTATTGGTTTATGTAACCTTTACAACATCTTGCGTCCGGCCTTTGAAAATCCCGAAAATACTGATTTTATGCGGAAAAATGCATTTGCTTTTCTGCTGAATTCTTATTATAATAGTTGGTGTCTGGAACAAGGATCCCAGCTTTTTTTATGGGAAGAAGGGTATTTTTACTGCATGGAGCGAGCTGTAAGTGATTTCATAACTTATTTACATAACGTCAAAAAAGCATCGGCGAACACAGAGCAGTCATACAGACGGGATCTTAAGAAGCTGGTTGAATATCTGAGCGGTAAGGGTATAAAGGATCCGTCATTGGTTGACGGTAAGCTGCTTAAGGAATATATCGATGAAATGCAGAACGGTGGATCCAAGGCATCTACAGTATCCCGCAGCATTGCGTCGATCAAGGCTTTTTTCCATTATGAAATGGCTCAGGAAAAGGTTTCGAAGGATCCGTCTTTATTGCTTAAGGCACCCAAGATAGAGAAGAAGTTTCCCGAGATACTTACAACCGAGGAGGTTGTCAAACTTCTTGAACAGCCCAAGGGTGACTCCCCCAAGGACATAAGAGATAAGGCAATGCTTGAGCTTTTGTATGCAACGGGAATCAGGGTCACGGAGCTTATCAATCTTGAAATAGATGATGTTAATCTTAAGATGAGTTATCTGAGCTGTTCCGAGGGTGGCAAGGAACGGGTGATCCCGTTTGGAAATGCTGCCAAGGAGGCATTGACACGGTATCTCAGAACCGGAAGGGATGCAATGGTGATGGATAAGTCATCCAAGCTGCTGTTTGCCAACTGTTCGGGTCAGCATATGAGCCGGCAGGGCTTTTGGAAGCTTATCAAGCATTATGCCAAGAAGGCGGGTATAGCAGCAGATATAACACCGCATACATTAAGGCATTCATTTGCAGCACATCTGGTGGAAAACGGAGCCGATCTCAGATCGGTGCAGGAGATGCTGGGACACTCGGATATATCAACAACTCAGATTTACGCGTCAATGAATCATAATCATATACGTGAGGTATATAACAGGGCTCATCCGAGAGGATGAGCCTCATTGTTTGAGGAGGAACCATTATGCGAAGCATAATTCAGGATGGTTCCGACGATATGCCGCCGACTGTTTTTGAGGGGGCAATACATATTATATGAGGAGTATAAAATCATGAAAATGGTCCTCCCCGTTAACTGGGACAGAGCAAGTGAAGGAAATGAAGAATTGTGTAACCGTTTTGTTAAGAGACAGATGACGGACGGATCCGCCGTTCTGCCGTACAGGCTTTTCACTCCGGAAAGGAAAGGCACAAGGGCCGCGGCATCGGACGGGTTTCCGCTTCTGATATATTTACACGGAGCGGATGCGGCGGGCGACGACAATGAAATACAGCTGTCCATGCACGACATAGGAACATTTCCTGTGCGGGATGATATGCAGCAAAGACATCCGTGCTATGTACTGGCTCCCCAATACGGAGAAATGAAGCATTGGGCAATGGCCGATGTAAAGGATATCCTGTGGAAGCTTATAGAGGATACCATAAATAACATAGAAGACATAGACAGAAAGAGGATATACATTTACGGATACAGTGCCGGAGCAGTCGGTCTGCTGAGACTCCTTAAGGAACATGACGATTTTTTTGCCGGTGCGGTAGCGATCTGCGGTGCCACGGGAACCTGGCAGTTTGACAATCTGCTTCATACTCCGCTCTGGATGATCCATGCCTGTGATGATACTATCGTTAAAGCCTCATACAGGACTGAACGCATCAGGGAGCCGGGTAATCTCGGATCGCGCGACATAATGGAGCGGCTGGGATCGGGAGATCACCATATCGTAATTAAAGACAGGGATCCTGCCGGAGCAGTGACGATGGTGCTTGGAAAGGGTGAAAATAACCCGGATGCGGATACTGCCCGGCCCGAAGATGCTGATCTGCGTTATACCGAATATCCCGAGGGATATATGACCGGAGAATTCGGTGTAAATCCTCACTGCTCGTGGGTGGCGGTATCCGATGGGAGAAGTATGGGAATCTGGGAATGGATGTTTCAAAAGCAAAGGGATATATGATATAATTTTACTAAATTAATCTTAGGGAAACTGTAAATGGAACTACTGAGAGTGATCCAACTGAATATCCTGCAGGTGCTGGGCAGTATATGCGGAATGCTTGCGCTGTTTGTGCTCATAACACGTTCCATAGACAAAAGGCGTAAGATATGCCTTATAGCGATGGAGCTTGGATCGATGTTCCTGCTCTTATTTGACAGGTATGCATATATATACCGGGGGGATGTATCGCATAAGGGCTATGTAATGGTCAGGGTATGTAATTTTGTTGTCTTTTTCTGTACTTCCTTTGTGATCTTTGCTTTCAATGCGTTTCTTAAGGATCTGCTTCTGAATGAAGGCCGGTTTGAGAAGATCCCTGTTCAGCTTAAGATATGTGACATTCTGTTTGTGATCGCCGAGATACTTATAATCATTTCACAGTTTACCGGTTTTTATTACACATTTGATGAGTATAACCGGTATCAGCGTGCACCGGGATTTTTGATCAGCTATCTGTTTCCGGTGGCGATCCTTGCTCTTGAGCTCTATGTGGTAATAAAGAACTATTACCGGTTGAGAAAGATGACGGGTATAACGCTCTTTCTGTTCACCTTTGTTCTGTTGGCCGCTTCGATAATACAGCTGTTTACGTATGGTATTTCATTTATCAATATTTCTCTGGTTGGAATGGTAATAGTGCTGTATCTTTTTTCAATCAGGGATATGAATGAGACTGTCGCGCGGGCCGGAAATATTGAGATCGACCTTCTCAAACAGGAGCAGAAGGCCATTCACCGTCTGTTTGAACAGACAGCCGAGGCTCTTGCAAATGCCATAGATGCAAAGGATACATATACTCACGGCCATTCGGCACGTGTTGCGGAATATGCAAGGAAAATAGCGGAAGCCTCAGGCATGGATGAAAAGGAATGCCAGGAGGTATATTTCGCCGGCCTGCTTCATGATGTGGGAAAGATAGGTGTGCCCAATCATATCATAAATAAGGCCGGGAAGCTTACGGATGAGGAATATGATGTGATCAAATCCCATCCGGTCATCGGAAAGCAGATATTGTCGAGCATAAGCGAATCACCTTATCTCAGCATAGGTGCCAACCATCATCATGAAAGGTATGACGGAAAAGGTTATCCTGATAGGCTTAAGGGTGAGGATATTCCAAGGATCGCAAGGATAATCGCTGTCGCAGACGCATATGATGCAATGACCTCCAAGAGAAGCTACAGGGATCCCATACCCCAGCAGAAGGTACGCGAGGAGATAGTAAAGGGGATGGAGACACAGTTCGATCCCGAGTATGCCAAGATAATGCTTCAGCTTATAGACAGGGATACGAACTATGAAATGAAGGAAAAGGAAGAGATCAAGGAGCTTGCAGGACGAAACGGTCTTAGCTGTGATGAGATCGGAGCGGATGTGTCGGAGGGAATATATATGAATCCCGCGATGACTACCATAAGCTTTACTTCAGTGACAAGACCGCAGGCAAAGGACTTAAGCAGCGTTCCGACACTGATCATATTTGATTCGCTTGATGCAAGAGTATATCTTGATGAGAAACGAGGAAAGGATCTTCTGTATTACGAGTACGGAAGGATCAGGCTTGACGGGGAGGTTACCGCAGGCGGCATAAGAAACGTAAAGACCGAAAGTGTTGAGCATATAAGAGCCGGTAAAAATGAGTGGCTTAATGCAAATAAGGAAGGGCTCAGATACAGTATCGAAGGAGTAAGGATAGAGGATCATCTGCTTATCAGAGTGACCGATAAGTTTAAAACAACCCAAATAATAATGGCATTACCGGATAAAGCGAGGTTTGCATATATCGGTCTTACAGGTGAGCAGTGTGATATTGTCAATGTACAGATATCGAGAAATGAGAAAGCGGAGGCTGCAGATTATATTCCGAGGATCGCGGAAGAGATAAGCTTTATAAGTGGTCCCGAGGGGGATGTTCCCAATATAGAGGTTGCCGGCTGGCGTGCCGCTTCCACGGACGGTATTCCGGTAGAAGGAGATATGACTCTGACCTTCCATTCGATGAGTCTGCCAACAGCCCGTCTGGTATGGCATTGTCCGTATGTGAGCCTTTTTTATTCAAAGGACGGACACATAAACGGAGAGGATTACAAGGAATTCGTTCTTGTACGCTTCGACGGTGAGAACTGGGAATCGGATGAAACCGTAGAAAACCGTATGCTGATCAATAAGAATGATGATTTCACAAGCTGGGATGAGTGGAAGAACCTCAATAAGCAGGGACTGGACTACACGGTTTACATAAAAAAAGAAGGAAACAAAGTCGAGGTCAGGACTGAGAACGCGGGCATATCGATAGTGAGTACCACGATCATCAAAATTGATGTTCCGAAGGTATATCTGTCAATAACGGGGGATCAGGTAGCGATCACGAATATACGCATATCGTAACTATTCAGAACAGGGTGAACGTATGATATATATGGATAATGCCGCAACGACGAGGCTGTGCGATGAAGCATTTGAGGCGATGCTCCCTTTTCTTAAAGATGCATACGGGAATCCCGGAGGACTGTATGATCTTGGGCAGGAAGCTCGATGTGCAGTGGCTGAAGCCAGACGGGATATAGCAGGGTCGATCAATGCTGCTCCCGGCGGGATATATTTTACGAGCGGTGGCACGGAATCGGATAATTGGGCTCTTAAGGGAGTTGCGCTGCTTAAGTATCCGGGGCGGCAGTGTGCGACCTGGGCCGGAGAGTATGCGCGATATAATAAAGGCAGTGAATGCTTCCCGCATATAATAACGACAGCGTTTGAGCACCATGCGATATTAGAAAGCTGCAGACAGCTTCAGAGGGAAGGTATTCGCATTAGTTATGTAAACCCTAATGCCGATGGTTACATATCTGTCAATGAAATCGAAAAGCATATCTGTAAAGATACGTTTCTGATATCCGTAATGCATGTTAACAATGAACTCGGTACCATCCAGCCGATAGCTGAAGCCGGACGGCTTGCACACGATCACGGAATACTGTTTCATACTGATGCAGTGGCTTCATTCGGACATATTCCGATAGATGTGAAGGCGATGAATATCGATCTTCTCTCAGCAAGTGCTCACAAGTTCTCAGGTCCCAAGGGTGCAGGTTTTCTGTATGTGAATGAAGATGTAAAGCTTCCGCCTCTTATAGCGGGTGGTTCGCAGGAACAGGGGAGAAGAGCAGGCACCGAGAACGTACCGGCAATAGCCGGGATGGCGGCGGCAGTAAATAAAATGTCCGATAACATGGACGTTAATCTTGCAAGACGAAGACAGCTTGATGATTATTTTATAAGAAGACTGAACTGCCTTAATGCCGCCCGCGCGGCAGATACGGGAAGGACGATTTCGTTAAACGGCTGCAGCGCAGTATGTACCGATACAGATAAAAGAACTGACAGTGAAGCATCAGACCTGCGCCTTCCGGGTACATTCAGTATGACAATTCCCGGATTTGAGGCAGAGGAGCTTATAGTAAGGCTTGGAATGAAGGGAATATACATATCGGCAGGAGCGGCCTGCGCTTCATCGGCTGATGAGGGTTCGCATGTGCTTGCTGCTGTCGGGCTTGACAGGAAGTCTGTCAGATCTTCGGTCCGGATAACCATGAATGAGAACAATACGGAAGAAGAAATAGACAGGCTGTTTGAAGAATTAAGCACGTTGAGGTGAAAGGAAGGAGCGACCGGATATGATATTTGCGGACCAGCATTTACATTCGGCACATTCGTCAGATTCTGAAACTCCCATGGAGGTACAGATCGAGGCGGGAATAGAAGCGGGACTTAAATATATGTGTTTTACCGAGCATATGGATAAGGACTGGCCGGAGGTTAAGGATGCCGGCGTAATCTTTGAGCTGGATACGGATGCGTATTATAAGCATTATCTTGAATGCAGGGAGCGTTATAAGGACAGGGTGGAGTTGAGATTTGGTGTTGAATACGGATTCCAGCGTCATCTTGTACAGCACAATACCGAATATGTGGGCAGTCATCCGTTTGATATGGTAATTGGTTCCCAGCATCTTGTTGACGGAGTGGATGTATATCTTCCGGAATACTTTGAAGGGATGGAGGAGAAGCAGGCCTACGGTAAGTATTTCGAAGCACTTCTTGAGAGTATCTGTCTGTTTGACGGATATGACATCTGCGGACATCTGGATTATGTTGTAAGATACGGTCCAAATAAGAATAAATTCTATAATTACGGGGATTACAGAGAAGTGGTGGATGAAATACTGAAGCAGCTTATAAAAAGAGGCAAGGGAATAGAAGTAAATACTGCCGGCTTTCGAAAACTGGGTGATGAAACCAATCCCTGTACGGATATCCTGAAAAGATACAGAGAGCTTGGAGGTGAGATCATTACCATAGGCTCCGATGCACATACAAAGACAAGCGTTGCCTATGATTTTTGCAGGGCAGGGACAATGCTTAAGGAGCTGGGGTATGAGTATTATTGTCTGTTTAGGAACAGGTTTCCGGTATTTGTTGATCTCTGAAATGGTAGTGTAAAGCAGATTGTTAAAGCTGAGAACAGTAATGGTAGGAGGGTTTGTCGTATGAAGACTAAGACAGTGATGCTTTTGATCGCGGTTTTGGCGGTTGTGTTTACGGGTTGTGCCGGTAGTGTACCGGTACCCGGAACGAATATGACCGAAGAGGCAGGGGATGTACAGGGTCCGGTGTCAGATGACGAAACCGGAGAGACAACGGAAGAAGTCACCGATGATAATGATGACATCGCCGGCAAAACAGATGATATAAAAACGGACAGTAATGACGGAGGAATTCCATCCCTTGCGGAAAATATAAAAGAAACAGTGTCCCCGGAAATTGATGAAGAGGCCAAGAAGGCCTACACGGATGCTTTGAAGAAATTTGGAAAAGACCATATCCTTCCCGATGGGACGGATGTATCTGAGGATATCATGGATGACATCTCTTCTTTCTCCGATAATACTTTTGCCGTGTATGATATTGACGGGGACGGTGAGGCTGAGCTTGATATCAGGTTTATATCAACGTATCACGCCGGCTACAGGGAGGAGATCTACGGTTATGATAAGGCAACTGGATCTCTGTACAAGGAGCTTGGGGCAAATCCTTTCATAAATTATTATACGGGCGGGTTTATAAAGGAGCTGGCTTACTCAAACCAGGGTGTATCCGGAGATTTCTGGCCTTATACCATCTGGAAATACAATGAGGATGCTCTTGAGTACGAAACAGTTGCGAGTGTCGAGGCGTGGGACGGTAATAATTTTCCCGAGGATATGAGCGGAAATCCTTTCCCGGTAGAGTATGATAAGAATAAGGACGGTGTACTTTTTTATCTGCGCAAATGCGAACCGCCGTATGAGCAGATCAATGAGGAACCCTTCACGGTCAATCAGTTCAGGGAATGGCTGATCGATACGATGAGTATTGAGGATCCGGATACGGAGTATGTATATCAGGCTGAGAGATTCTATATCCCCATGCTTTCGTTTACGGATGAAAACGTCAGGGATTATGAAAACAGTGACAGTATGACCACTGCACCTAACGAAGATTTCTTTACAGAATTTGAGCTTAAGGATATGACTTTCTGGATCCCGGATGAATATCTTGAAAAGGTTAATGTGAAGAATATTGACAATGGCTATGCTTTTTATCACGCTAAATCGATGGAGTCATTTAAGGAGCTGTACCCGGATCTTAAGGAGCCCGGCGGCTTCCTGTTTTCGATTGAAGCATATAGGGATGATGATATGATCGATGAGAGCGAGCACTATCATTACTATGGCAGCTCACCTTCGTCTGACGGTGAGACGGGGTATTATCATTATTTCGCATTTATGCCGACGGATTTTCCGGGCGGCGGAGGCTGGCAGGGTGTTGATGAATACCTTGATATGCAGTACCAGTGTGAGTACATATTTGAAAATATCAGGAACGGAGTGATCCTGCCTGAAGTACCGTGTCTTGAAGGTTCGGATCACGATACATATGAAGCGGCCACAGAAATTGAAGAAGCATTAAGTGCATACGACAGAGTAGTTTCGGATAAGAAATACTCTTTTGATGATGAAGGCTGTACCTTTGCCATTGCCGATCTTAATTCGGACGGTACCCCTGAGCTGATAATAGACACTGACGGAATGATCGTAAGCGATAATCTGTACTTTACATACAGGGACGGTAAAGTTGTTGAACTTGACGGAACCGGAATGGATATCCCCCAGTGGGGTACATTTATCATATCGCAAAAGTCCGGAACCTTCTGTTTCTACAGAGGCGGCCCGGTATATGAGAATGATGAGGGTAAGACAGCCATGCCGCATATCTACATTGAATATGATATCAGGGGCGACAGGATAGTTGAAGGCGACGTGTATACGGGTATACATTACGAGGATGAAGACAGATGGGAATGTAAAAAGAACGGTAAAGACCTTGGACAGCGTTTTTTCAGGAATTTTGTATCCGGGTTCACCGATGAAGCGGAATTCATGGACAACACTCCCGAAGGCCGACATAAGGCCGGGCTTGAGTGATAAAGTAAATATTCAAATTTCCTCTTGTATTTTGAGGCTGTAGCGTTTAAAATATTGATGTTACAAATCTGTATTACTTATTCAGTGCTCCAATGAACAATGCCATGCATTATTGATTGACCTGAATATGATTAATTTTTCTAGGAGGAAAGTATTATGGCAGTAAAAGTAGCAATTAACGGTTTTGGTCGTATCGGTCGTCTTGCATTCAGACAGATGTTTGGTGCAGAAGGATACGAGGTAGTGGCAATCAACGATCTTACAACTCCCAAGATGCTTGCTCATCTTCTTAAGTATGACAGCGCTCAGGGTAAGTATGCTCTGGCTGACAAGGTATCTGCAGGTGAGGATTCAATCACTGTTGACGGCAAGACTCTTAAGATTTACAAAGAGCCCGATGCAAACAACTGCCCTTGGAAAGAGCTTGACGTAGACGTTGTTCTTGAGTGCTCAGGTTTCTATACATCTAAGGAGAAGGCTCAGGCTCA
>JAEEGL011554609.1_pt1 | contig 13643 bp, 12 predicted proteins | sample 9134231 | NCBI WGS metagenome assembly JAEEGL01 (sample SAMN16246548, study PRJNA631951) | gut metagenome | biome: gut microbiome; feature: rumen; material: fiber-attached | host: Bos | place: Iran: Karaj | collected 2018-10
ATCACCTTCTCATCATTGACAACCATATAGCGGCCATCCTTGGGGCGATAGTAACCGAATTTGGAATATGAACCCGTACCAGTGAAACGGAAACCTATGAGGGTGCGAGTACCCGTTTTGTTGCCTTCCTCATCCTTAAGAGCGGTTCTGGCAAGGGGACCCGTCAACCAAACGACTAAACTATTATTAAGTCTGTAATCCAGATATGTTTCATATTTAACAAGACCCATAAACTTATTTGAAGGCGGTTTGAGGGTGATAATCTGAGTACCACCGATAGCCTCACCAATGTTGGCCGGGGTACCACCAAGCACGACCTGGATTTCGGCTATGGCCTCCTTCGGGACGTTCACACCTGTACGAGTACGGACGTTGCCGACCTGTGTAACCATGTTGTCCTCACCACGAGCCGTACCGGAACCACCATCGCTGTATCCAACACCTGCCACAGCGGCGACGATACCGTCAACAGAGTTGGATGGCATACGACCAATATCATCGGCCGAAAGACGTGTACCAGACTCCGGCGCACCAATCTCGATGACAGGCACTTTGTTGGTCACAATCTTTACCTCTTTAAGCTGTTTTCCACCTGCGGTTTTACCGAGCTTTTGGTTATAGACGGTAAATCCCGTAGCTTTGACATTAATTTCTGATTTGACAGTTTGGTAACCAACGTAGGAAACCTCAATGTCATACTTGCCTACCTGTACGCCCTTAATGGTATAGTTACCGTCCAGGTCAGTACGAGCACCTGTGACAAGCTGGCCATCCTGTTTGATAACAACATTAGCGCTGATCAAAGGTTCGCCGTTAGATTCATCGGTAATGACACCTTTAATAGTGCCTTGCGCCAAAGCCACCACTTGTGTGGCCAAGAGCAACCCGATTGTTAATAGTACCTTTCTAAACATACTTGTTGTTTTTGTAAGACAGTTAATTATTTATTTATTTGTTTCGTTTCGTAATAGCGTTACTGTCGCGTCTCGAAAAGAATCAGTAATTGACTCGTTCCAAGATTGTTTGATAGATAAAAGCCCTTCGAACATCAAAAGCGCCATCAAACACATTGTCCGTATCAGGCTCTTCAATAACATTCATGCTTTCAGACATTTGAACAGGCTCATCACTCCTATCTCCACTCACATTCTCATATGTAAAATACTCGTCTTGAAATCCGTTCGCCTGATTTGTCGCAACAGGTTCTTCGTAGTCAAAGACCTCGTTATCAACTTGGTCAAAAGTGTCCTCCTCAAATTCATCATCAACATCGTCATCCTCTTCAAACAGCGTCTCAAATATTGGACGAGCTGTTGGTCTAGGAGCCGCCGACGGCTGTGGAGAAGTCTTCTTTCCTTTTTTCCTGCCGGAAAGAAGACCACCCAAACCAAGAATAGCTATTGTTATTATGATGTCGACAAAGTCCACTTTTAAATTAAGGTATTCTATAAATAAATTATTTTATAGTTTGTAATCTTTTCTCTTCTCTTTTCTTGCTAACCTCGTAAACAATAGGACAAGCGATGCACACAGAAGAGAACATACCGCAGAGTACACCTATCAGCAAAGCGAAGATGAAACCACGGATAACCTCACCTCCAAAGATGAACATCATGAGAAGTGTGAAGAATGTAGTACCGGAAGTATTGATGGTACGAGCCAATGTGGCGTTGATTGCATCATTCATATGCTGAATCAGGGTGCGTTTCGGATAGAGTGTACGGTTTTCACGAACACGGTCGAAAATAACCACGGTGGCGTTGATTGAATAACCTATCACCGTAAGTATTGCCGCGATAAATGACTGATCAACATCAAGACTGAACGGCATGATACCACGCAACAAAGCGAAAAGACCGATGATAAGAATTGTATCGTGTGCAAGAGCAGTAATACTACCTATACCGAAGCGCCAACTCTTGAAACGGATACCTATATAGGCAAAGATAACCAATAGACCGCCCAGCACCGCAAGAACAGAGGAACGTTTCATGTCGGTTGCCATAGTAGCCTCAACCTGCTCAGACTGGATAATACCGTAAGGATATACCTCGGCGTCAGAGAACTGGGTGAGAGTGATTTCCTTACCTTCTTCAGTTTTGGAGAAATATTTCTTTGTGCCGGCAAACAATTTCTCGTTAATAACCATTTCGTCGGTTATTGTGTCATTGGCAGTGAGGTTGTGAGCTGCGCGATATGCCTCATAATAATCCTCAGCGACAATGTTTGTCGTTATTTTGACCTGATTACTGGGACCGTAAGACTTAACTTCAGGAGCCTCATCAAACTCGGCAGCCAAACTTGAGCGGACCTCAACGACATTGACATCTTGGTCGAAACGGACCACATAAGTACGACCACCCGTGAAATCGATACCCATACTCAGATGACGGCCGAAGATGCCGACAAAGCAGAGAACTATGGCACAGAGAGCTATAATGTAGAACGCTTTGCGTTTGCCCATGAAATCAATCTTGGCATTACGCATGAAATTCTCGCTGAAACTGAAAGAGAAGTTGATTTTCTTCTTGTGGTTGAGCATCCAGTCAATAACAAGACGGGTGATGAAAATACTTGTGAACAACGAGGTGACAATACCAATGCACAGCGTTACTGCAAAGCCTTGTATTGTACCGGAGCCGAACATGATAAGAACAAGTCCGAGAAGGAAGGTGGTCACCTGACCGTCAATAATAGCCGACATAGCGTTCTTGAAACCTTCGTCCACCGCGTTTGCAAGACTCTTACCTGCGCGAAGTTCCTCCTTGATACGTTCATAAATAATGACGTTACCGTCAACTGCCATTGCCATGGTAAGCACAATACCGGCGATACCAGGCAGTGTAAGGACAGCGCCTATTGAGGCAAGCACACCCATCAGAAGGAATACGTTGGTCACCAAAGCCACAACCGATACCCAACCAGCACGATTGTAGAACACAACCATATAAATAAGTACAATTATAAAGGCAAGAATGAAGGATACAAGTCCTTTATGGATAGACTCCTGTCCGAGTGAGGGACCTACGACGGCCTCCTGGACAATGCGCGCCGGTGCGGGAAGTTTACCTGACTTAAGCACATTGGCGAGGTCTTTTGCCTCATCGAGCGTGAAGGAACCAGTAATCGACGAGCGACCTCCAGCAATCTCACCATTTACTCGAGGAGCCGAGTAGACCTGGTCGTCAAGAACAATTGCAACACATTTTCCAACGTTGTCGTGTGTGATGTTTTTCCATGCGTGAGCTCCTTCCGAATTCATTGACATCGAAATCTCATTACCTTCAGTGTTGCTGAAATCCTGACGGGCATCGGTTATGACACTTCCGTCAAGCTTTGCTTTGGGAAGATTGGTATTTCTGTCATAATCCTCAATTTTGATGGCATACAACTCGAAAATGTTTGAATTCTCTTCAATTGGTTTAACCGACCAAAGATATTTCACTTCGCGCGCATTGATTTTGCCAGCGCGAATACCTTCGGCAATCATACGGTTAACTGTGGCAGTGTCGGCTTCTGTAGCGCGGAACACTACGGGAGGATAGGGTTGATATCCTTGCCATTGGGCAAAAAGCGACATTAGAGGATGCTCTTTTTTGTATTGCTCGTTCTGAACATCAGATTGAGCGGCAGGCATTCCTACCACTTCGTCAGACTCCTCGGCAACAGTTAAACTGTCGGCAACCATAATACTATCAGAGCTTTCAGCAGCAGTTTCCCCAACAATATCGGAACGCGAAGCCAAATATTCGTCAGTAGCTGTAAGGTATCCAGCCACGCGATTGTATTCGTTAAGCAGACGAGGGTCAGACATATCGCCACTATAGGTGGCCCAGAATTCGAGCTGAGCGGTTCCCTTCAGAAGTTTACGAACACGCTGAGGATCCTTCACACCGGGCAATTCAACGAGGATACGCTCGGAAGCCTGGAGTTTTTGAATTGTAGGCTGTGCCACACCGAACTTGTCAATACGCTTGCGGAGAATCTCATATGTTCTGTCATAAGCGCTACTGGTTTCCTCTTTAAGCTTGACAAGGATAGTGTTGTTGTCATCATTCAAGGTTGTACCAGTAAGCTGACTGCTGAAGTAACCGGCAAGACGAACATCTGGTTTTATAGAGGTAATCGCATCGTAAAACAGGCTAACAAAATCTTCATTCACAGCTTTCTTCTGCTGCTCAAGAGCCATTTCGACAGCCTTGTTGAAAGTTTCGTCATTGGTATAATTGGCAAGAGCCTTCACAACATCAACTGTGGAGACTTCAAGCATGACGTTCATACCGCCTTTGAGGTCAAGACCCAGGTTTATCTCACGAGCCTGGCATTTTTTGTAAGTGAAACCCATCCACACCTTTTCATTTGCCATGGAATCAAGATAGTAGGTTTCCTTCGCAGTACGTAACGAGTCTGTAACGATAGCAGTCAAATTTTTAAGTTCAGCAGCACTCAACTCGCTGTTGCCTTGTTTTTTGACACAGGCATCAATGTCACTCTGTCCCTGTGCACTCTCTACATACTTTGTTGCACTAGCCTTGGCCTTTTTCTCCACACTCTTTGTCGCAAAAGAAAACGACAATTGGAATAAACAAACAAGCACAAAGGCTATCGCTAAAAATCTGATAAGTCCTTTATTCTGCATTTCTTACGTGTTAAAGTGTTTTTTAGTAATTCTATTTTTTGAATATGCAAAAATAGCAATTTTTATTGACTCCACAAGTTATTTCGCAAAAAAAACACCAATATTTAATAATTCATTTATTAAAATACTTAAAATCAAGTTGTGTGACAATTCAAAAAAAGTTTATATCTTTGCACAACAAAACAACTCTTCAAACGCATGAAAAAAGAGAGCTCAACAGAATCAAATCAGAAAGATGCACTCGCATACGAAAAAGAGCGCTTAACGCTAAAAGACTGGGCTTTGGAGGACAGGCCGAGAGAGAAACTGATCGCAAAAGGGAAAAAAGAACTTAGCAACGCGGAATTGCTTGCGATCCTGATTGGAAGCGGAAGTGTCGGGCAAAGCGCTGTGGACTTGGCAAAAGAAATACTACAAAGCAATGACAACGACCTGTCCGCATTATCAAGGCTAGGCATAAGCGAGTTGACACGAGGACACAAAGGAATCGGCAAGGCAAAAGCGATAACAATTATCGCCGCCATGGAGCTGGGTTACAGGATGCTGACGGGAAAAAACGCAAGAAAGGACTTTTACCTAAACGACAGTGCCCAGATGTTTGGTTACATCAGTCCCTCACTAATAGATTTACCTCATGAGGAATTCTGGGCCATATTCATGAATATCAGGAACAAAGTATTGTTCAAACAACGAATATCCACCGGAGGTTTAACCGACACAGCAGTGGATATCCGAAGAATATTCAGTCTTGCACTGGAGAAAAACGCAGTTAACATAGCCGTAGCGCACAACCATCCGACTGGAAGCCTATCGCCGAGTACTCAAGACAAACAACTTACCAAGAGCATCGCAGAAGCGGGCAACATACTTAAAATAAAATTATTAGACCACCTCGTTGTCGGCATTAACCCTAATGGGGAACCCGACTACTATAGTTTTCATGACAATGGGCTTATCTAAGCAACATAAAAAACATGGAATCAAAAAGAAAGGCTCGCATTAACCGCGAGCCTTTTCTATGGTTAGACATACCCCTCCTATCTTCCCTCCCAAAGGAGGGTTACATTTAGTTACTTTCACACGTATATACCTGATAGCATGGAACTCGGACATCAGAATTGAAGCAATTCTTTCAGCCACATTCTCAAGCAAACGGGAAGGTATTGACATCTCTTTTTTCACCATCTGGTAAACCGAGAGATAATTGACAGTATCATCTATGTTATCAGACAATTGTGCTTTTGACGTATCAACGTCAATACAGACATCGACACGGAACGGATTACCTATTTTAGTCTCCTCATCAAAACAGCCATGATGAGAATGGAATTCCATGTTCTCTATCTCTATAAATGCCATGCTATCAAAAACAAAGGTATCAAATCAAAGCATCAAACTGGCGCAAGAAACGCAGGTCGTTCTCAAAATAGAGGCGCAAGTCCCTTATTTGATATTTCAACATAGCCATTCGCTCCACACCCATACCAAGCGCAAAACCCGTATATTCCTTACTGTCAATACCACAGGCTTCCAAGACATTAGGATCAACCATACCGCAGCCAAGGATTTCCAGCCAACCCGTACCCTTGCAGATATTACATCCCTTTCCTCCACATATATTACATGAGATGTCCATTTCAGCAGAGGGTTCGGTAAACGGGAAATAGGATGGGCGAAGACGTATTTTCGTGTCTTCCCCGAACATTTCTTTTGCAAAATAGAGGAGCGTCTGTTTCAGGTCCGCAAAGGAGACCTTCTTGTCCACATACAAAGCCTCAACCTGATGAAATATGCAATGGGCTCTTGCCGAAATAGCCTCATTACGGAAAACACGTCCCGGAGCGATGATACGGATAGGGGGTTTGTTGTTTTCCATAACTCTGACTTGGACGGAGGACGTGTGTGTGCGCAATGCCACCTCCTGCTTGCCCTCCTCCTTCTCTACAAAGAAAGTGTCTTGCATATCACGCGCCGGATGGTCGTGAGGAAAGTTCAGTGCCGAGAAAAGATGCCAATCGTCCTCTATCTCAACCGATTCGGCCACAGTGAAACCTATTCTTGAAAAGATGTCTATTATCTCGTTCATCACAACAGACAACACGTGTCGGCTCCCAACTTCAGAATAATCTGTAGGCATTGTAAGATCTATGGAATCAGACTTTTGTTCTTCGGATTCCACACATTGTTTAAATTCTTCTATCTTGGCTTGGGCAGCTGTCTTCAAACGGTTAAGTGCCTGGCCAATTTCTTTCTTTTGCTCGTTGGGGACAGTCTTGAACTGTTCAAAGAGATCACTAATCACTCCTTTTTTACCAAGATATTTGATACGGAACTGCTCTACTTCAGCAGCCTTATCCTTTGATTTTTCAATTGTTGCCAACTGAATATCTCGGATAAAATCTTCAATTTGATTAATCAACATAGTTTAAATGAGATTATGCAGTATTTAATGTTGTTTTCTTCGAAACTACGTTTTCACGCCTCAGCATGGTACACACCCTGCGCGATTTGTCCTCTGCTTTCGGCTTAATGAAAACGTACTGTTTCTTTGAAACCACGTTTCCACGCCTCAGCATAGTACACACCCTGCGCGATTTGTCCTCTGCTTTCGGCTTAATGAAAACGTTCCACAACAGACATTTTCATTTTGACATCTTCTAATGGACGATCTCCTGGTCCACATTTGACAGCTGCGATTTTGTCAATCACATCCAGTCCTTCAATGACCTGCCCGAAGACCGTGTAATCATAATCAAGATGTGGAGTTCCTCCAACTGTGGTATACGCCTCGATCTGCTGATTGTCAAAAGTTTTGCCCATCTGTTGAGCCATCATCTGAAGACGGTCCAGCGGCCACACATTACCCTGAACGATATAGAACTGGCACGAAGAAGAAGCCTTTGTAGGATTTACCATGTCGCCCTGACGCGCTGCGGCCAAGGCACCCTTACGATGAATAAGGCCTGGCACAAACTCAGCAGGAACAGTGTATCCCAAAGTCCCGTCACCCAGACGCTGATTCGGCTTGGCATCGCGGGAATTAGGATCTCCTCCTTGAATCATAAAGTTATTAATTACACGATGGAAAATCAGGTCATCGTAAAAACCCTCATTTACCAACTTTAAGAAATTATCTCTGTGTTTTGGAGTCTCATTGAAGAGCTCAACAGTCATGTTTCCGAAAGAAGTCTCGATAAGGACATAATATTTTTTCTGAGTCATATCGTTTTGTTTTTCAGAAGTCTGCGCATTACAAGATACCGTAGTTGCAAAAAAAAGCAACAAAAACAGAGATTTTTTTACTTTCATACCACAGAAAATTATTAATTTTGCAGTGCAAAAATAGTAAAAAAAAACAGATTAAGACAAAATAAAGGTATTTTTATGAAGAAAAAAATTTTAGCCCTTGCATGCTTCGTTTTAATGGGCGGATTATCAGCTTTTTTCTTTGGCGCTTGTGATAAAGACACAACGTGTTATGTACAAATAACCGTCGTTGACGAGATAACAAAGAAGCCTGTTTCTGGCGCTATTGTTAAAATTCTCGACGTTGACACCAGTTTTGGAAACACCTATGGAATAACTTCGGCTAACGGTGTTTTTGAAACACAGTTTTCCGCTCCCGCCATTCTTAACGTCACAGCGGAATACGAGACCGGCTATGACGATATGTACACGCCCGAGCTTTTCTACTGCTATCGCAAAGGCAAAAACACCATCCGTCTGAAAGAGGGCGAGACCGTCACCACAACAATCAATCTTGAGAAAGACGTTATCAGAGACCAGCGCTAAGCACTCAAAAAATGAAAAACAACTTTTCTCCTCAGGACTTGCAACAAATTGCAAGCATGGGTCTTACGGAAGGGGACGTGCTGAAACAAATCGACAACTTCCAGAAGGGTTTTCCAAAAACACAACTTCTGGAAGCTGCCACAGTGGAGAACGGAGGCATAATCCGCATGTCTGACGCTGAGATAATGCGCCTATCGACATACTACCGACAAATGTCGAAAGACAAAAAGGTCATGAAATTCACCCCAGCCTCTGGTGCGGCTTCCAGAATGTTCAAAGACCTTTACACTTTTTCGTCCACCTATTTTGGCGTGGCGAATAACTTTGAAAAAGAATTTCCGACAGTAAAAGAGTTCCTTCAGCACATACGCACATTTGCCTTCTTTGAGGATCTCAAAACCTGTATGGAGCGATCGTCACTGGATTTTGGTGACTATATGGATCGGGGAGATTTCACCACTGTCATAAACTACCTACTTAAAGAACAGTATCTTGGATACGGTGTCCTTCCCAAAGCTTTACTCAAATTCCACCGCTACGGCGAATTGAGCCGTACTCCTCTCGAAGAGCATATTGTTGAAGGCGCATCCTATGCACGCAACAGTGACGGAAGCGTACATATCCACTTCACCGTATCTCCCGAACACCGTCAATTGTTCAGAAAGAAGATTTCGGAAGTAAAAAAATACTACGAATCAAATCTTGGAATTCACTTAAGCATAACTCTCTCCGAACAAAAGCATTTTACTGACACAATAGCTGTCGACGAATACAATGAGCCCGTCCGTGACGAGAGCGGGAAACTAACATTCCGTCCAGGAGGCCACGGAGCTCTAATAGAGAACCTTAACGAGTGCAAAGCCGACATTATTTTCATAAAAAACATTGACAATGTCGTTCCTGACTGGATGAAGCACACCACAATAATATACAAGGAGGTTCTTGCCGGTTTGTTGATAGAGTTACAGTCTAAAGCGTTTGAGTGCCTTCGACTATTGGATAAGAATCCTGACACGAGAGCAGTAAACAGAATCGCAAAATTTGCAACCGAGAAACTAAATATTTCATTACCAAACGGATACTCCAAAACAACCTCAAAAGAGAAAATTGCCATACTACGCGAAAAACTGAATCGCCCAATGCGCATTTGCGGCATGGTTAAAAATCAAGGGGAACCTGGCGGCGGACCTTTCTTTACAAAGAACACAAATGGTGTCAGAAGTCTGCAGATTGTAGAAACCGCGCAGATAAACCGGAAAGACCCTGAGCAAGAGGCAATACTAAATTCATCAACACACTTCAACCCTGTTGACTTGGTTTGCGGGACAAAAGACTATAGAGGACGCTATTTTGATCTTCGCAAATATGTTGATCCCGCCACTGGTTTTATCAGCAAAAAGACAAAAGGAGCCATTACGGTCAAGTCCCAGGAATTGCCTGGTTTGTGGAACGGCGCAATGGCTGAATGGATAACACTATTCGTCGAGGTACCATTGGCCACCTTTAACCCCGTAAAAACAGTCAATGATTTGCTTCGCAAAGAACATCTAGAGGGATAAATTATCGTTAAAAAAAGAAAATAATTTGTCTATTCAAAAAAAATGATGTATTTTTGCAAAACATTTTTGAAAAGCATTTTCAATCTTTTCAATTATAAATCAAGAAATTAAACAATAAAAGTATAGTGTATCATGGGTATTAATGCAAACAAAAAAGTAAAGAGAAGAAAAGTGAGAGTTCAGGGCAACAAGAACTCCACGAACAACTGGGGTCTGAATGCTGCTGGTTGGAACGCTGTCCACAAAGCCATCATCAACGCTGAATAAGCTATAAACCCTTGTTAGAAAAAAAAAGAGTGTCGAAGCAATCTTCGACACTCTTTTTTTATTCAAACCCAGGGAAATAAAAAATCTCTCTTGGCATCATACTTTAACTCGTTTCTATCGTAAATTTCTTTCCATCCAATTTGGCATCTATAAGATCATCACCCCTATAGATGAGTTTAAGAGAGAAAAAAGGCTGTTTCGGATTCATAAGAAGACGCAGGAATATACGGTCTCCCGGCCACAGATTAAGATCAAAAACCTGTTTTTTATCAATCCATTGCAGCTCCCCCTCGTCGCAGTCCTTCTCGTCACCAGTCCACTTGTCAGATGTAAAAAGATGCATATATTCACAAGGCCAAACATCTGATATAAAAGTCACTATACCACGGTAGCGCCACTGCGTCACAGTCAGTCCAGTTTCCTCGTTCACTTCGCGCAGCATACATTCGTCGGGGCTCTCGTCAGCCTCGCACTTCCCTCCTACTCCAATCCATTTGTCATGCGACGCATCGTTTTCCTTTTTGACGCGATGCAGCATCAAATACTGGCCATCTCGTTCAAGATAGCAAAGGGTTGTTTGTTTCATTATTTGAAAACAATATCGCTCCAGACCTACTGATTATTCAAATGCACCCGGAGCCTTTAGTACATTATATATTTAGAATAGGCTGCACGCTTTCGTGCAGCCTATTCATTAACATTATATCACAATCTTTACTTAGAGAGTGAAAACAGGTTCGATGAGGGTCTTGCCAAGCTCGATAGCCTCTTCATTCTGAGGAATGAGGGCATGGTGACGGGCGGGCAGGGATTTCTCAAGCCCCTTGTGGATAAATTCACTTCCGACGATGGGTTTCAGCTTGAGGAAACCACCGAGGACGATCATGTTGAACACCTTAGCAATACCCTTCTCGGTAGCTTTCTCCGTTGCGGGAATCTTATAGATGTTGATGTCGCGACGTGTGGGTTCGTGCGTGATGCCGTTGGGGTCGTAAATCAGCATTCCGCCAGGCTTTACGCTCTTCTCGAATTTGTCGAGCGACTGCTGGTTGAGGACGATAGCTGTATCGAACTTGCTGATGATGGGCGAGCTGATGCGCTCGTCGCTGACGATAACGGTGACGTTGGCTGTACCGCCACGCTGCTCCGGGCCATAAGAAGGCATCCAGAGGACTTCCTTATCTTCCATAACGCCAGAGTAGGCAAGGATTTTACCCATCGAGAGAACTCCCTGACCACCAAAACCGGCGATGATTATTTCTTCTGTCATTTTTTTAAGGTTTTAAAGGTTTTAAAAGCCATAAAGGTCTTACTGGTTAATTGGCTGTTCTAACAACCTTTTAAGCCGAACGTACCTTTATATCCTTTTTCAACTAATTCATTATTTCTTAACTAACTCGCCTTCAACTTTAATATCTCCAAGAGGATATTTGGGGAACATGTTCTCTTCCATCCACTTGTTGGCCTGAACCGGAGTCATCTTCCAACCAGAGTTGCAGCTCGAAACGATTTCGACGAAGCTGACACCCTTCTCGAGTTTCTGGTTTTCAAAAGCCTTCTTGAGGGCAGCCTTGGCTTTGCGCACATTGGCAGGGGTATGAACGCTCTGACGGGTCACATAGTAGGTACCTGGCAGCTGTGCGAGCAATTCTGTTACTTGGAAAGGCCAGCCGTTGAGTTTCTGGTCACGTCCATAAGGAGTTGTGGCGGTCTTCATGCCCAGAAGAGTGGTAGGAGCCATCTGTCCACCGGTCATACCATAAATGGCATTGTTGATGAAAATCATGGTGATGTTCTCGCCACGGTTGCATGCGTGGATAGTCTCGGCGGTACCGATAGCGGCCAAGTCGCCATCACCCTGGTATGTGAACACGTAGCAGTCCGGGTTAAGACGCTTGATAGCTGTGGCAACGGCCGGAGCGCGGCCGTGTGCGGCTTCCTGGAAATCAACATCGAGGTAATTGTATGCCAACACGGAGCATCCGACAGGGGATACACCGACGGTCTTGTCCTGAATGCCGAGTTCCTCGATGACCTCAGCAACGAGACGGTGTGCAGTGCCATGGCCGCAGCCCGGGCAATAGTGCATTACGTTTTCCGTCAGAACTTTCGATTTCTGATAAACCAAGTTCTCAGGTTTTACTATATCTAAATTTGACATTTTTCTTTGGGTTTTAAAGGTTTAAAGGGTTTTGAAGGTTTTGAAGGTTGTAGGTTTTAAAGAGTGCTGGGAACTATTCCCGACAACTTTTCTACCTTTTCATCCTTCCCATCCTCTTAAACTTTATTTTATGATTTTGTTTTCCAATGCTTCGAGAACCTCTTCAGGAGTGGGGATAATACCACCGAAACGGCCGTAATGCTCGATAGGAATCTTGCAGTCAGCAGCGAGTTTCACATCCTCAATCATCTGACCTGCGCTCATCTCCACGCAAAGCATACCCTTCACGCGTTTAGCTAGTTCAGCAATCTGTTTGGTCGGGAAAGGATAGAGAGTAATAGGACGAAGCAGACCGACCTTCAGGCCTTTTTCACGGGCGAGCTCCATGGACTTCATGCAAATACGGGCGGAAGTACCATAAGAGACGAAAATATAGTCAGCGTCGTCACAATTAAGAGCCTCAAAACGGACTTCTTCCTCTTTCATCTTGGCATACTTAGCCTGAAGCTTCTGGTTGAAGATTTCCTGACGCGATGATTCAAGTTCGAGTGACGTAATGATGTTATGGCCACGCGATGCAGGTTTGCCCCAGGTGCCCCAAGGAGCCTTGGCACGGCGTTCTTCCTCAGTCCAACGGGGAACATTGTCGCGAGTGTAGCATTTTTCCATGCACTGTCCGATAGCACCGTCGGTAAGAATCAGGACAGGATTACGATATTTGAAAGCTATGTCCCAAGCGTCGAATACAAAATCGTACATCTCCTGCACCGATGAAGGAGCCAACACATAGAGTTGATAGTCGCCATGACCACCGCCCTTGGTGCTCTGGAAATAGTCGCTCTGTGCGGGTTGGATGGTTCCAAGACCGGGGCCTCCGCGCATAGCGTTCATAATAACGCAGGGGATTTCAGCGCCAGCCAGATAGGTAAGACCTTCGGCCATCAGAGAGATTCCGGGTGAAGAAGAGGAGGTAGCGACCTTCTTGCCCGTAGCGGCACCACCGTAAACCATGTTGATCGAAGCCAACTCGGATTCTGCTTGGAGAACCACCATGCCGGTATAGTTGTCACCGTTAGGATCCCAAGGACGTTCGGCCATAAGAGTTTCCATAACTTCCGACTGCGGAGTGATAGGATAGCCGAAATAGCCGTCCGTACCGCTGGCAATCATAGCGCGGGCAATAGCCTCATTGCCCTTCATTAATTTCAGTTCTTTTGCCATTTTA
>JAEEGL011632933.1_pt1 | contig 13643 bp, 13 predicted proteins | sample 9134231 | NCBI WGS metagenome assembly JAEEGL01 (sample SAMN16246548, study PRJNA631951) | gut metagenome | biome: gut microbiome; feature: rumen; material: fiber-attached | host: Bos | place: Iran: Karaj | collected 2018-10
AACAAAATCTATTATCAGCTGATGTGTTGGTTATTTTTATCTGACTGATATTGGCGATTTTTGTCCGACGCGGGAGTGGTTAAATATGCCCGACGCTAACAACAGCAATGATCACCGTCAAAATGCAACCGATAACTTTAAGGATGCCGTTCTCAAAATAGTATGCGGCAAAATCTATATCATCCAAATCTATCAATTGATGATTGAACAATATATATGCAGTCCTGAGCGATAATCTGTGTATCACAATACGGCATTCCCTCTCTTAAGTCTTAAGGAAGGGATAACACGTGCTAGCAAAAATAACTATACGAATAGCGTGAGTTGTATACTTTTGTGACGTGAGTTGTATGTTTTACTTCGCCATCGGTATGATAACTGGTATTCTGAACAGATTGTTATCGGTATCAATCGAACAATCACCATTATACTTCTGTGCAATCGTCTTGATATTTAACAACCCATAACCATGATCTTCACTTTTCTTATCTGACTTAATACCGTTTTCATCAGATAAAAGCTTCCCTGAATAATAATTCTCACAAGCTACATTAAACTGACCATCATTAATTGATGCCTTTAAGCGTATAAAACGCTTATGGACGTCACATTTCATTGATGCCTCAATCGCATTATCAAGTATATTAGCAATGATTGAAACCACTTCTACATCCGGTAGATCAATGTGAGATAAGTCTGACATAGAATAATTAAGTGGGATTTCATTACGGCGCGCCTCATTATACTTAGTGTTAATCAGGGCATTGATTACCGCATTACCACAATCAAAAACATCCAAACTGTTCTCTGTAACATCAAGATGTTCCGACAAAAACTGATAAAGTTTGTCATCACCTGCATCCTGCGCCATCGAAACTGCAGTTGATAGTAGTTTTATAGTGTCGTGATCCTTAGCTCTATGAATCTCACGATCTTTTGCCAATTGATCATAGAGATGATTTGTTGACCTCGCACGTTCAGTAATTACCTGATTCTCCCTTAATGAAGATTCTTTTCGAGCAAGATCACGCACAAGATAATATTGACAAACATTAATCAACAGAATACTCAAGACTATCAAATTTATAACATTAATCTGTATTTCATTGATGTCATTATTGAAAGCATAAAAAATACCTATAACTATCCCGATTGTCATTAATGGCAAAACCATTATCTGGAGCCACTCTCCGGTCCTTAAGAATCCAAAATTGTCATTCTTCGTGATGCGGCTCAATATAATTATCACTGTAAATATAATAATCTGACTGAATATCCCACCTATAAAATACAAAGCTGTATTCTGGATAGTTTTCAAGTTGTTAGTTCCAACTGTTATTTCAAGACTTAATAACACTAACAGTTCCGAGACAGCGCCCAAACCCATAAATGCAATCTGAGTAGTTATCAACCTAATAATAGATGACTCAAATAAAACTAATGCAAATACACAATTCAAAACCAATGTTGCTGCTATCTTTATTCCCGGATATCCTGCCAATACATTAACTATGACATTATCTAGCACTAACCAAAACAAAAACAATAATGCCCTATTCGTATTGTTGGAGAGACTCTTTTTTAGAAACACCCCTGAGAAAAGGTATGCCATTAGAACATACACACAGTTATTTATTATGTCATATATAATCGAACTCATAGCGAAAACTCTGTATACATAAGGTATTTTTGTTTAACAGTCTTATACAAATCACGCGAGATGTTTATTTCCCAATCAGGGTCTAACACGATGAAGTTTCTTTTTATCTCCTTAATGAATGCCGGATTGACTATGCAACCTCTGTGTATCAATATAAAATCGTACTTCAGCATACTATATGCAACATCTGCGAACTTCGCTCTTACACTATAGCCATGGCTTCTATTCAGATAATACGTGACGAAGTGATTGTCTGATTCCACACACATTATGTTACTAACCTTTATTCGATATGAGCCTGAATTGGTTTTCAATACTAGCTCGCGATTTCTCTTTATAAGATCTGGGATTAACGAATCAAGTGTTGCTGTTATATTCCTTTCGAAATAATCGTCTTTCAATATATAACCTATAGCTTTAACAGAATAGCCTTCAGGAGAAAACTTTATATGTGATGATGCAAACAACACACGAATTTCATTGTTATCCTGACGTATTTTTCGAGCTACATCCATCCCACTAATTCCATTCATGAGTATATCCAGCACAAGGAGATCACATTTCTTGAGAGATGAGGTATCAGACAATAATGACTCTCCAGAATGATATTCTAAGAATTCGCATGATGTGCCATGCCTTAGGCAAATCTCGCTTATAACTCGCTTCGCCTTCTCCAGGAAGAAGGTATCATCATCGCATATTGCTATTCTTATCACTATTTCCTCAGTCTTATTAGTACTGTAATCAATATATCATACTCATTTGCTCCAATGATAATATCAAACCTCAATTATCACCAGCGTAGATTTTCATCATTTGACGAATATGATGCCTCGCCTACTTGTCATATTCTAGCTGTTATCTCATTTAGAATACCCGATTCATCATCATAATCAAAATAAAAGAATGATAATCAATAACATTAATAAGTATAAGTTATATATCTCCAAACAAATGAATAATATCTATCATTCGCTAATTGGGTAGTTAAACAAATAGAGTTCTCTGCACAATTATACTAGCTCTATTTCTGCATTAGGATATATTGTCTCAAGCAACTCAATTCTTTCTTCGGTTAAGGCAATTCCATTTGCAATCCAAATTCGTTGTACATCAACAAAGTCTTCTTCAGAAACTTCATCAGGAACATAAAACGAGAATGTTCTAATCTCCCTAATAGAATTAGAAGGTGTATCCCAGTAGTACTCAATATAGAAGTTATTCGTCACCATCATTATTCTCAAATTGCGATGATTGATGAGATGGTCCGGGTTCTCTCTGAAAAAGCCACTCATTGTAAGTATTACTTCATTAGATTCCTCTAAAGACTCTACGTCTCTTACATTTATAATGGCGCCCTCAGAGTCGTAACTCAGGGAACCAATCTCATAAGAGCCTCCGGATTTGGAATTGCAGTAATAAGAAAAATCTCGCATCTCTTCAGGTATAATTTCGTTTTCTTCGTGATATTTATCAACAGTATCAATGTATTTGTGAAAACTATACCACCTGTGAATCAACACGACAGCAATTATAGCTAAAGCCGATAGGACAACTACTCCCGCAATTACTATTAATTGTCTTCCTTTACTGATATTCGATAATGTCTTCATTTAATCCCCCGCTGACTCAAAACTATGTAAGGGCTCATAATTTCGATAATACTACTGGAATAAGTCGGCTAACATATTATAGGCAATCCATAATAATACAATGATTCAATTAATCTATCTGCTAAACCTCAACAGCCACCACTAGTTGATAGTATGCTCGTCTGACATCATCTTAACAATTCATCTGTTACTTGATTGCAAGTCGGAAGACCTATCAATTCACACATCTCAAGATAATGCTGATAGTTCGCCAATCTATCAGATCCCTCAAAGGAATAGCAATAGTACATGATGTAATTTCCCCAATAATAGTACGCCTTGAAATCTCTTATCGTTGCACTTGGTTCGGCAATAATAAAACAAAAACCATTCTCATATTCAGTATCTGACAACTCTTCGCCGCTATTTATGGCATTAGCTATACAATTCCTATAATAGATCTCAGCCCATTCAGCACTATCAAACTCAATCAAACAGAATCTGTCGACTATCAAACTCCGAGTCTTATAATAATCGCACTCTTCTGGAGTAAACCCAGCAATTCCTTCCGTATCAGGACGCGTAATACTCTCTAAATACAATGAATAATCACGAATATAATCAATACTGCTGTCATTGATAATAATATAGAAATTAGGATTATCAACACTTCCTAAAGAATCAATTTCTACCCCCAGTAGATAGTTCCAGTCATCAACAACATCAGTAAAAGTAGCATCAACATCTAACGGACTTAACTCAAAATCATCCGATACCGGTGAACCCGAGGAATTTTGGATGGTTTCATTCATTCCGAGATTCGGGTCTGTTATCGAATTATCCGAAGATCTTCCATGTTCATTTTCCCCAATACATGAAGAACAACAAAATGAATAACCCAATAATAGCGTTATAGCCAGCAAATACGAAAAAAGCCTTCTCATACATCACCCCAATAAATCCACTACAGGATCATAACTCCTATCTCCAAGAAGCGTAATAATCGGATGATTATATATTGGACTGCGGTGACATTTTGCAACACTCCATAATGAATACATGTTAGCATAAGATCCTTTCCCTACGCTGCTTGCTAAGACAGATGCTGATGGAATTATAACCGACTATACTTTTTCGCCTCAGTCCAAAGAGAACTCATACATATTTTTAATCGTTTATTTCACTTGTCATTTGATCACTTGTGGGTAATTCAAGTAACTCACAATAATCCAAGTAATTATTATAATTATCGGTATCGGCGCGATTAATCGAATATGAATAGGATATGGTATACCGTCCAACCCAATAAACAACCCTAAAGGTCTTTAAACCGGATTCTTCTGTTAAAATCGTAAAACAATAACCATCCTGACTGGAACTATCATCTAACTCAATATCAAGAGATATAGCTTGATCTACAAATGCTCTGAATCCACATTCCGCCCAACTCTCCGATTCATATTCATTTATACATATTCCATCGATTTTTAAGCGTTTTAGGATATGATACTCATAGTCAAAGGGGTAATAACCTTGTACGCCACTAATTGGATCAGTTTCAGTCATATCTTCCAAGAAAACTGAGAAGTCAAAAATATAAACTATATGTTGTCCATTTTGATCAAAAGAATAACCAGATTCGACACTGCCTGATGGACAATTAGATTCGATATCAATTCCAAGAATTTCACCGATGTCTTCTATCGAATCCATTAATGAAATATCGTTCTCCAAGGGATTAACTTCATAGAAAGGAACCGACACCGTAGTCGCTTCAGTCACAGTTACATGTGAATGATTGGTAGATGGCGGGATTATTGTTTCTGCAATCTGATTCTCCGACGGCACAGTATTATAAGAAACTGTCGTTGTTTCTGTATTATTAGTACAAGAACAAAGAACCAAACATATAGTTACTACCAATAATAATTTCTTTAACATATTATCTCCTTATTCTAAAACCGGATCGCGCCACCTCGAGTCAACCTGATCATAAATGGAATTATCATAATAGATTATTCCACCCCCTTCATTAAGGTAGTTGGTTTCCGTTGTTATCAATACTCCAACAAACACATCATCTGAGTATAAATCATAGGGAGATTCATATATCCTATTATAAACCAAGAATCCTTGTGAATTTTCAAACTTATCATAATGTGGTGCATAGTAATGAGTGCCTTGATACTCAGTAAGTGAAGCCGTATATCTTAACCTTATATATTCATCTTCTGAGCATTCGTCATAGCCGCCATAACTTCTAAAAAAGTAGTGATTATCGTGACCGCTGATTGTGACATCGGGAGCAATAACTTGTTCCACACTTTCTACATAATGTAGAAAACTACATGCAATATTCTCTCCGGTAGAACACGTGCCTCCGGCGGAACATGCATACAGGTTCAAAGAATTCATTTTCTTCTCAACTAAATCATAAGGTGAAACAATATTCGATGTCGATGTGTTTGCACTATCTACAAAATCATAAGAATACAAACTATATGGTGTATCCGAATTGCTATCATTAAGCATTAAATATTTGGGGCAACCATGAGTGCATATTACAACATTGTCTACATTATAAAAAATTTTACAACCATATACACTGTTTCCCCAATTGTAAAACCCTATTGAATTCCACGCATTAACAAAAGATGTTTTATCATACACATCGATTTGTATTGTTGGAATATTGTTAATTCTATAGAGTGCACATCTCCACTTAGCGCAATCGCTAAAATCAGGATTTGATATTATGTAATTTACTGTAGGGTTTTTGAATCTCGGCCTTGCATCCTCATCATCAAGACAACCGTCATTATCTGTATCCTGTAAAGTAGGATCCGATAACACACACGCAACACATAGAGATTCACCACACTCCATACCTTTTGTATAATCAGATAGCCAAGAGAATTCTGATTCTGAGTCAATTACTCCTTCCGATGATATATATACCACTACAGTGTTCACAGAGATCGATACTGTCCCATCATTGCTTATTTGTAATAAATAGATGGTTCCTAATTCATCACCATCAATTATATTATCATCATCAGTGTCTCGCTTATCAGGATTAGAATAGTAAACCAATCCATCTGTCCCCAAAATCCCTTGTTCTTCCATATAATCTGGAACCCCATCCTGATCTCCGTCTAAAGGGACTTGAGACAACACTTGCCATTCATAGTGATAAAACAAACCACCAAATAGATAATAATGGCTCATTTCAACTGTCTCGATACGAACATCATCTCGAAATCTTCCATCATTCATATTCAAATACTGATTCCATGCTTCTTCTTCAAAATATTCAGGTGCAATAGAACCATTGTAACGAGTTCCTCCAATATTCACCCACGCACTTCTAACATACCCAGCGCAATATGGCATTTCTTGATTATTCCACTTGTTTAAATCCACTAATACATAAGTGCTGAAATGGTTAAGATTAACGGTTATAACATTATTGGTAGTATCAACTACCGCTTGTTCTTGCTCAACAAAGAATCCCGATTCTTCATCAAACCACAAAACTCCTAGATTTGCTTCATCTGTTTCCCCTAAAGCACTCTCGTCATATCCAATAGTAAGAGTCATTGATTCAAAATGACCTTCAGACTCAATATTAATAGGAACTCCAATTCGACCGTAAACACCTGTGCAATATATATCGATGTCATAAACATCTTCTATCGTAGTATTGCTACTAATCAGTCCAGATATATTTCCACTTAACTGAACAGAGTTAATCTCATGTGGATGATCATCAGAAATCGAATCCATAGATAATGACTGAGAAAACATCTCTAAATCATCTGTAATACCGTCATTGTTGGAATCAACACTTCCAGGGTTCAATCCCAACACCAATTCATCACCGTCAATAACACCGTCAGTATCCGAATCTTCATTCCTTGGGTCAATCCCATAGAAATAAACTTCGTTATAATCGTTTATCCCATCATAATCACTATCATATGCAAACATACAAGTATTTGTGTTATATTCTCCAACATTGCTTATGCCATCTCCGTCATAATCCTCATCTGAGTCAAGAACGCCATCGTTATCCGTATCGGGAAAAATGGGATTGGTGTTTATATTGATTTCATCACCATCCAAAAGATGATCGCCATCAGAATCAGGATTATCGGGATCAGTTAGATACATTTCTTCAAGGTAGTCCAGTAGACCATCACTGTCACGATCAGCTAAATCATAATAAGGATCCTCGTCAGTTGGAGTAGGACTGGGGTCTTCTGTGGGTGTTGGAGTCTCTGTAGGCTCATCTGTTGGTGTTTCAGACGGTTGGTCTGTAACAGAAGGTTCTACCGTAGGCGAATTCGTAGGTTCATCGGTAGGAGATACAATTGGTGTGTCTGTTGGGGTAGGTGTGGGGCCTACAACAATACCACCACCTATGAAGTCACAGTAATCAGGTGTTCCGTTGCCGTCCACATCATCTGTGAGATGATATGCAAGATCAACTACAGTTAACTCGATATTGCTAAACTCCATCGGATCTTCTAAGTTAACACCCTGTATTCCGAAGTTATATGCATTGTTAGCAAATAACCTCATATTGTTCTCATCATGTGTTATCTCATAAGAACCATCTTCTTCAGCATTGAGCACAGCAGAAGATATAGAGGTTATATCTCTGTTAGATGTAAAGATTAGACTCCAGTGCTGACAATCTACTTGCGGCTGCAGTGTGAGCTGTCCTGTAAAGCCTGACTCCCATGAGGAATACTCTGTATAATTGAGTGTATATAGACTCTCATCTACTACCGTTGACTGCGTATTAAGCAGATACCATTCAGGTGCAATAGTTAATGCTTCCTCATCTGCGGAAGAGAATGTAGCACCTATTGTTACTGTTTCTCCGGGATGGATATCCTGATTCCAACCGTTACTTGTTATGGTATAAGTTCCGTTACCATCCGTCTCGTAAAGAGTTCCATTCCATATATTGTCAATGACATAAGGAGTATTGAAGGTAAGATACCAGTTGTGAATTGTCTCGTCGCCGGTGTTCGATACTACGAAATCAACACTTACGTGATTGATCCAAGAAGATGTCACATTTGTAGTTATCTCATATTCAAGTCCAGACTGTACGGCATAATACGTCGGCGCATTTATAACATCCGCCAATACGGCACTTGGTAAACCGCTCATAACAATAATACCTGTAACAAGAACACTGACTATCTTACTGAATCTTCCTTGGTTAATAATCCCTCCACAACCCGTAATGATGTAATAATAGGCACGTCTAACCATCATGGGATACTAAACCCGTCAACGATTATCAACAGAAATGACGCGAGTTGTACTTTTTTGTGACGCGAACTGTAAATAATAGGCTTAATGACCTTTTCGTACATTTCTCTTAAGACGCGTTTCTTCGGTATCATCTCACGCTTAATATAAAGGGACTTCAGAGTTATAAAAGACGATGCACCTAATCGTCTGTTTGGACAGCTTATATGTATTTGAAGCATATTCAATTAAAAAATTGCGATGTGACCTATCGTCAATAACTGCAATAATCGATGCAATAGTTGTGTATCTTTCATATGCTTTTCTCTTAAAGTCTGGCGATAATTCTTCTATATCTGGATGGCTATAACCTGTTTCTATTTGAAGTTCTTGCTCCGTTATAGGAACCCCAATTAGCTCATCGACCCAAAAAGGCATCTTTTGAGTTATACAGTCAATAACCAGTATCTTCTCCTAGATTGCAAGAACTCGGTAAATTGTGCCATCACTCTTAATCAGGTCTAATCTATTCATCGGAAGCCTCCATATCAATAACAATTCCCCAGTCTTTGACCCCTCTTTTATGCCAATACTCACGGGAAACATCCAGTAGTCTGCAGGTCCTCGGGAGGGTAAGCTTTTTCCGATAAACGCACTCACGAACCAGGCAATCTCCAGAAACCTTGATGCAAACAAAATCAGAAGTAAATTCACCCTCTGAAAGGTCTTGTAAATAATGGTTATTCAGAATTGGCAAGAGATGATTTCGAGACTCAGTTCAACCTTAGTCTCACACACTTCAATAACATTAAGGAAGAGATAGAATTCCGCTTCGGATCAAAATAGCACATAAGAATTAATATGAATAACATAACTATCATATGGGGAGGAACGCTGGCAGTTCTTTTAGCTAAGCTTCAAAGAAAGCTTTACAAGATTACTCGTATTAAGCGCGATGTAAACGAGCAGATCAAGCGGATCGGTGTCTATTATATGTGCATCGCTGATCTACTAAACTAAGCTCCATTCAAAAGCTCCCGATCCCCGGGAGCTTTGTCAGTTATTTCATAAAGATATTATACAGATTGATAAGGCAAAGTATATTAAAACCTTGAGTAAGTTTCCTTTTTTACAACTCTCTCATAGATATCAATTTCATATGTAATTCCGGCTAAGTTATAAACACCCAAAGTTCTGTCATCAATCTTCCAGACTTCACCTACAGTCAGATTAGGCGCCTTGGGAAACAGATCACATATACGCCATAATTCATTATTGTGATCGTCATAAACTACAAGATTATTGGCAAAGAAAAATCCGTCAGCCTTAGAATACACTTTAACTGATAACCTATCGAATTCTGCTTCGCTATAAACTATAAGATTATCCATTTACCTTTTACCGACATTCTTATCCCAGAACATAATAATCCGGATGGTCTATTTCCTTATTTTAAAACTTGTCGATCCAAGGATCTCTCCTCTCATCTACACCTCAAATTATATCAGCAAGAATCCCTTCTACAGATATCTCATATGACATGAGTTAAAAATGAGTTTGCAAATTATGTTGGCTTTTTGTTGGCTTAAAAAAATGAAAGCCCCTGTTTACGGGGCTTTCAAGCGTTTTGCGATTATTCGTATTCTACTGTACCCGTAGGCTTCGGCGTATAGTCATAAAGCACTCGGTTGATGCCCGGAACTTCGTGTGTGATACGATCCGTGATCTTACACATGAGGTCGTACTCGATCGGCTCTACCGTGCACTCTACTACGTCGACTGTGTTGATAGCTCTTACGATACACATCCACTCGAAGGCTCTCTTGCCTCCCTTGATACCTGTGGACTTAAAGTCGGGAACTACAGTGAAGTACTGCCATACCTTACCTGCGAGACCAGCCTTTTCGAATTCTTCACGAAGGATAGCATCGGATTCACGTACAGCTTCAAGTCTGTCGCGTGTGATGGCACCGGGGCATCTTACGCCCAAACCGGGGCCCGGGAAGGGCTGACGGAATACCATGTTATCAGGAAGTCCCAAAGCCTTACCTACAACACGCACCTCGTCCTTATAAAGGAGCTTAACGGGCTCGACGAGCTCGAAGTCCAACTCCGGAGGAAGTCCGCCTACATTGTGGTGTGCCTTGATACCCTGCTCGCTCTCGAGGATGTCGGGATAGATCGTGCCCTGTGCGAGGTAACGGATACCTTCCTGCTTTGCTGCTTCCTCAGCGAAAACCTTGATGAACTCTTCGCCGATAATGTGTCTCTTCTGCTCGGGATCTGTGATGCCCTCAAGAAGACCAAGGAAACGGTCTACTGCGTCAACATAAACGAGGTTAGCATTAAGCTCATCGCGGAAAACCTTACATACCATCTCGGGCTCGCCTTTACGAAGGAGGCCGTGGTTAACGTGTACGCACACGAGATTCTTGCCGATGGCCTTGATAAGGAGAGCTGCGACTACTGAAGAGTCGACTCCACCTGAAAGTGCGAGAAGCACCTTGCTGTCCTTGACCTGCTCTTTAATGCTCTTGATCTGCTCATCAATAAAAGCCTGAGCAAGAGCTTCCGTCGTGATTCTTTCCATTGAATCGGGTCTAACATTACCTGACATAGTCACGTCTCCTTCGTAAGAAATAATAGAATTATTCTACCTTTAGAAGACGCAGTTAGATACACCGCGGTGTGGCATTTTATGGGAAGTTTACAAGCAGATCAGAAAAGCGCGCCTTCGCCCTGAATAAGTCTTACTATGTAGATGACAAAAGATGCTACGCTTACGAACATCACGAAGTAACTGAAGATCGTCGCAAACCACTTTCTGAATCCGTGTCCGTTCCTCGTGGTGGTAATGACAAGTCCCATCCACGCGGTCGTTGCAGTAAGAAGCACATGCTTGGTTCTTGAATCACCTGTAGCGTAATTGCCGTTCATGACCTCGAAGACTGTGAAAGCCGCAGCCACGATCCAAAGAATGATGCTAAGCCACATGAGCGTCACTCATATCGGTTTTTATTTTATACCGACATTGTGTTGACAAACAAGGCTCACCCGACTAAAATGAAACCAGTTTCATTAAATGAATGTTGTTTCATTTTTGGTGTTAAGGAGATATTGTTATGCCTAAAGTTACTGAAGAATATCTTGAGAGCAAACGTAACATGATCGTCGATGCCGCCTATCAGGTGTGCCTTAGAAAGCCCGTAGAGATGGTTACGATCTCCGACGTCATCGCGGAGACCGGCATGAGCCAGGGCGCTATCTACCGCTACTATAACGGTCTCGATGAGATCCTCTCGGACATGATCACGAAGATGCGCACCCAGTATAATCTCATCGATTCTTTCAATGAGATCCTTGCAGATAAATCAGCTTCTATCGAGGAGCTCCTCTACAGAGTCTGCGACAGCCTTGCCGAGGCAATGGAAGAACACATATCCGACATACAGAAGATCAACTTCGACCTCGGAGTAATCACCATTAATGAGCCCGAGCGCGCCGCCAGGATAATGTCTAACATCAAAGGAACAGGCAACCTCGAATACTTGGGAAAGCATGCAGTTCCGTTGCTTGTTGAAGGAGCCGTAAGGAATGGATATAACCCCGTCTCCTCCCCCGAAGAGATTGCTATGTTTTTCTCCGCTTCCTATACGGGAATCGAGAAGTACTGCATCATGTCTCACTGCTATGGAACAGGAGACCAAAGTATTAAAGCCGATCCCAGGAAACTTTTTAGAACTCTTGCAAGTTCTGTAATTATGCTTTTCGGAGGTAAAGCACATGAGTAACAAACCCTTACCCACAGGCGGATACGCAGTAGGAACCATAACTTACTCCCTTTACGGCAGCAGGAATATCGCCTGCCGCGTGTACTACCCCGCAAGCAAGGATGCAACCGAAGGCTTAAAGAAGCCCCGCTACATGTCACGCGCGCTTGCGAAGGGCATCAGCAAGACCCTGATGTTCCCTATTAACTACAACAAGATCGAAAAGCAGGGCGACAACTTTTCGCAGTGCTACGAGAATGCACCTCATATCGAAGGCAAGAAGTTTCCGCTTATCGTGTTTAGTCACGGATCCGGAAGCTACAGGGAAAGTAACTCCTTCATGTGCATCGAGTTAGCTTCGCAAGGATACGTTGTGCTTTGTATCGCGCACCCCGGTGTCGCAGCTTGTGCCGAATACGATGACGGTACCGTGGAGTGTGCCGAGAAGAACCTCACATTCAAGACTTATAAGCCTTATTGGAAGGGCACCAAGACCATGTTGAAGTTCTTGAAGGAGAAGGGTACCGACAGAGAACTAGCCGAGAAATTTGATGTCATCCAAAGGACGTACTGCGGGTACTTAAGAGACACGTTGCCGCTCTGGGTAGAAGACACAAAAAGAGCCGTCGAATATGCGAAAGAGAATCTGTCTTACATGATAGATTTTGACAAAGGAATCGGCGCCACAGGTCACTCATTCGGCGGCGCGACGGCATATGAGTTGTGCCAAAACAATCCGGAGTATACATGCGGCGTAAACATAGACGGAATGACACTCGGAGACTACGACGGCAAGGTTCTTGAGACACCGTTCATGCAGATAAGCTGTGAAGCAGATCTTAACGTGGTAACAAGAGTTCATCTTGATCACAGAAAGCCTGTTTATAAGGTCGTATTCAAGGATATGGCACACCTGGGATTTTCCGATATGAAGTACGCCGTTCCGATCAAGAGTGTGGTAGGTAAGCTCTCTCCGGATGTCTTGCACGAGAACTTGTGTAAGTGCCACCTCGAATTCTTCGATGCATATCTTAAGGGAACTATAGATCATCCGTCGCTTACATCGAATGATGCCGTAACCATAGAGGAGTGTCCGCCTGATATCAGGCCTTAACGGTTGCAAATATATCACTGTAATGTTGTAAGGGACGTTTCCTGCTCCGTTATGGTTTTACTTCCTTTTCTTACCATTATGTAGAACACGATCGAGACCACGACATCAACGCAGTAGATATAGGACAGGATCGCAGCTGCGATCAGGACGCTCTTTTTGACTACTTTGTGTTTTGAGATGCCGATAACACACGTCAGTGCATGCGTACCCGAGATGGCGATAGTTACGAGATCGACGAT
>JAEEGL011689497.1_pt1 | contig 13643 bp, 9 predicted proteins | sample 9134231 | NCBI WGS metagenome assembly JAEEGL01 (sample SAMN16246548, study PRJNA631951) | gut metagenome | biome: gut microbiome; feature: rumen; material: fiber-attached | host: Bos | place: Iran: Karaj | collected 2018-10
ATCAATGAAGACCAGCTCTTCTATTGCAACCAGCGTGGCATCTCCACCGAAGAGGCAGTCGGTCTCATCGTGAACGGCTATGCCAAGGATGTGCTCAATAAACTCCCCATGGAGTTCGCCGTCGAGGCACAGAAACTTTTATCCGTATCACTTGAAGGAACAGTGGGATGAATTAAGAATGAGGGAATGAAGAGTTGCTCTAAACCATCACCTGTCAACAATAAACAAAACATGTTAGAAATCAAGAATCTCCACGCCAAAGTTGGCGATAAAGAAATACTCAAGGGGGTGAACCTCACCATCCGCGATGGTGAGACACATGCACTCATGGGCACCAACGGTGCAGGCAAATCCACACTCAGCAACGTCATCGTGGGCAACCCCTCCTACGAGGTGACAGAAGGCAGCATCACCTTCAACGGCAAAGACCTTCTTACCATGAACACTGAAGAACGCGCCCATGCAGGCATCTTCATGTCCTTTCAGGCACCCATCGAGATACCAGGTGTCAGCATGACAAATTTCATGCGTGCGGCAGTCAATGCACGGCGTGAAGCACAGGGCAAAGAACCGCTCAAATCCACCGATTTTCTCAAAATCATGCGTGAAAAGCGCAAATTGGTGGAGATAGACCAGAAACTGATGAACCGCTCCGTCAACGAAGGCTTTTCGGGAGGAGAACGCAAGCGCAACGAAATCTTCCAGATGGCGATGCTCGAGCCTACCCTCTGCATACTTGACGAGACTGACTCAGGACTTGACGTTGATGCACTCCGCATCGTGGCAGAAGGGTTCAACAAGCTGCGTACGGCAGAAACCTCAGCCATCGTCATCACCCACTACCAACGGTTGCTCGACTACATCCGCCCCGATGTCGTGCACGTGCTCATCGACGGCAAAATTGTGAAGACTGGCACAGCAGCGCTGGCACAGCAGATTGAAGAACAAGGATTTGACTGGATAAAGGAAGAACTGGCATGAGGAGTGAACTGCAGTACATAGAACTTTACCAGGAGGTGTCCGACCTTATTAAGAGTAGGAGCTGTAACGTGATGAATGCTGTACGTGACGAAGCCTTTGAGATCTTCCGACGCATGGGCTTCCCTACCAGAAAGGTAGAACGGTACAAGTACACCGACGTCGATGATGCCTTCGCCCCCAACTATGGCATATCCCTTTCTCCGCTCACAATCAAGCCCTCCGCGTACATATATAATTTAAAGAACGCCCCCATCGACGTCTCTTCCTACTATCATCAGATTGCAGACCCCCTCGATGCCATCACTGCACTCAACACCGCGCTAGTGCACGATGCCCTCTTAGTCCATGTGCCCAAGAATCAGCAAGTGGCAGACCCCATAGTGGTGGACAACAGACTTCGTGGTACAGCCGCCACCATGATGAACCGCCGCATACTCATTGTGATGGAACAAGGTGCAGAAGCCACCATCATCATAGGCGACCACGCAGCCGACAAACAACGGTTCCTCACCACACAGGTCATCGAAGTGTATTGCCACACTGGCGCCCATCTCGACCTCTATGAGACCGAAGAGACCACCCCCCTGTGTTCACGCTTCAGCAACGTGTACATCCATGTAGGGCGTGACTGCTCCGTCAAGCACAACAGCATCACCCTTTTCAATGGTCAGACACGCAACCTCTGCGACGTCTATCTGCGAGGCGAGCACAGCGAAGTGACGCTCAACGGATGTGCCATAGGCGGAGGAACGCAACGCATAGACAACAACACCCTTATACGTCACGAGATGCCCCACTGCACCTCCACCCAGCTCTACAAATACGTGGTGGACGACAAGGCTGTCGGGGCATTTGCCGGCAAAATCCTTGTGGAGAAAGATGCCCAGAAGACCACGTCGCAAGAGACCAACGCCAATCTGTGCGCATCCTCCGATGCCCGCGTCTACACCCAACCCATGTTGGAGATATATGCCGACGATGTCAAGTGTGCCCACGGCTCGACAGTGGGTGTGATGGACGAAGCAGCTCTCTTCTACATGCGACAGCGGGGCATCCCCGAGACGGAAGCACGCACCCTGCTCAAGAATGCCTTCATGGGGCAGGTGATCAATCAAATCAAATTTGAGCCCCTGCGCCAAAAACTCTATGTAAAGGTGGAAAAACGGTTCCGTGGCGAATTGGACAAGTGTGATGATTGTCGACTCTGTAAATGAATGCTATGCAATTGCAGGGTTGAGTGTTGAAAGTTAGAAGTTAGAGGAGCTGACGCGTTGGTCATTATGAAATATGCATTAAATCAAATAATTAAAAAGCCATGTGTGGCAACAATTGGTACCTTCGATGGTGTACATCGGGGGCATCAGTATGTGGTGCGGCAGGTGGTGAGTCAAGCACGCCAACGGGGATTGGAGTCCGTTGTTCTGACCTTCCCCAACCACCCCCTGCAGGTGTTGCAAGATGGTTTTCAACCACAGATGTTGACCTTGCCCCAAGAAAAAGAGAGGCATCTTCTCCTCACAGGCATCGACCAGGTGGAGATGATGCCATTCACCCAAGCACTGGCACAGATGAAAGCCTACGACTTCATGCGCGACGTGTTAAAAGAGCATCTGCACGTTCAAGTGCTGATGATGGGCTATGACAACCATTTCGGTCACGACAGCCATGGATTTGCCGATTATGTGCACTATGGGGAAAAATTAGACATGGAAGTTGTAGGGTGTGAAGAACTCGTCTCCGAACAGCGCATATCCTCCACTGCCATACGCCATGCACTGCTCCATGGAGCAGTGGAAGATGCCCATCGCCTGTTGGGCTATCATTATGAGCTGGAAGGTGAGGTGGTTCAAGGCTTTCAGAATGGTCGCAAGTTCGGCTATCCCACAGCCAATCTACAAGTAGCATCCTGCAAACTCATACCCGAAAATGGCGCCTATCTGGTGGCAACCACCCATGGGTATGGCATGCTCAATGTGGGCACCCGTCCCACCCTTCACAATGGCCAGCAACGAAGCATCGAGGTATACATCTTCGACTATGAAGGCGACCTCTATGGTCAGACCTTGACCGTAAAACTGCTGCGGCACCTTCGTCAAGAACGAGAGTTCGACACCATCGAATCCTTACATCGGCAACTCATTGCAGACGAAGCTCGATGCCGTCAAATCATCCACTCCATCCTATAAACCAACATGCTTGAAATACTCAATACACTCGTTTCGCTCGACCTCTTCAAGGTATTCTTCTGTTGCGACCTACAGAAATGTCATGGAGCGTGTTGCATAGAAGGCGACGCTGGTGCACCCGTTACGACAGACGAGGTGGCACTCCTTGAACAAGCCTATGAAGAGCTGCATGACGACCTCTCACCCGAATCCCAACGCCAAATTGAAATGAAAGGGGTTGTCTATCCAGATAGGGATGGCGAACTTGTCACACAGATTATTCGTGGAAAAGACTGCGTGTTCGTAAAAAACGAGAAAGATTGTGCCCTCTGTGCCATTGACTCAGCCTATCGCAGTGGTCGTTTCCGTTGGCAAAAGCCCATCTCATGCGCTCTCTACCCCGTTCGCCTTTCTCAGGTGGGTGGCGTGACAGCTGTCAATGTACACAAATGGGACATCTGTCAACCTGCACGTGATTTAGGCAAGCAACTGCAGTTGCCAGTCTATCAATTCCTTAAAGAGCCACTCGTCCGTCGATTCGGACAAGCATGGTGGGATGAGTGCAATTTGGCAGCCAAGGAACTCAAGAAAGCAGGGTATTTGGACTAAACATCCTTCATAATGCACTGAAAAATGACAAAAAACAACATTTTTCAAAAAAAAAAGTGCCGAAAATGTTTTTTTAGAAAAATTTATTATAAATTTGCAACTTAACTGATGCACCCCATGCGAAAACAGAGCAGGGGATGAAATGTGGAATAAAGACTATAATAACAATCAAGTCGTACAAAGCGTATGATAACTATCCAAAATAATGACGGTGACAGACGGGTACTCGTCCTTGACAACCCTTTTGCTCTTGATGAGAGCCCAGATTTCCCTGAATACCTCTTCGATGTTGTGTTCATCACCAATGATTCTGCTGAGGAGACAAAGACAATCCTCAACAGCATCAACCCTGTCACTTCCACCAAATGCTGTTACAAGCCGTTGTTCGTTTCCGCCTCTCTTAAAGGGAAAATGGGCAGCTACGATGAAATCATCGACGGCTATTCAGACAATTGGAATGACATGGAAGTGCTCACTGCCGTCGAGAATATTATCAACTACAACACTTTGATTGGTCTTGCAGCCACCGAAGACCCTATTATGTCTTCCAATCAGTTCTTCATTCGTTTGACTCGCTATCTGATTTCACGAAAGAAGACAATTCTTGAGCCGAAACTTGATGTCACAGCCTCCACTGGCTATGTCATTCCAGTGTTCGACCTTTTCTACAGACTGGGGCAATACGAACTCTCCGACTACTTTGTGTTCCTTCAGTCTATGGCAGAAAAAGGACTCTTCCGTTCCACCAAGTTCGTTAACAAAGTGTTCCTGTGCCCCAAATGTCTTCACTCACATCTGCTCTACATCAAGACTTGTCCAAAATGCGGTCAGTCTTCCGTGCAGACAGAGGAGGTCATTCACCACTTTCGTTGTGCAAACGTTTCACCCGAGCACACCTACAATTTCGGTGGTCAGCTGCGTTGTCCCAAGTGCCACAAGATACTTCGTCATATTGGCATGGACTACGACCGTCCCGCGGTCATCCACACATGCAGTACGTGCGGGAACACATTCATTGAGCCGAGGACACAAAGTCTCTGCACCAGCTGTCACGAACTGCACGACGTTGAAGAACTCATCCCGCAAGACGTCAACGTTTATGAGATTACATCCGAAGGAAAGCAGAGCATCATTTCGCCCAACATCGGATTCACCATCTACACAGAGTTTTACGACAACTACATCGAATTCAACCGTTTCGTTAGCCGCATCCGTCTTTTAGCAGAGCAGAAATTCTCTGGCAACATCGAAGGCGACCTGCTCGTTGGCAAGATATGGATACTTAACGAAGAAGGCGAGACCATGCCAATACGCCCCGAGGAAATCGAACTTGTTTGCCTTTACTTCCCCAACAACAAAGTATCAGCAGCCAACAACATCACCTACGTGGGTTCTGTCATCCGCGAGCACAAGGGCATTGACACAGAAGAAGAAATCATCAATTTCCAAGTGATGATGTCAGAGACACTCCGCGCTTCCGTATCCATCCTTAAGCCAGGCGAGACCATCTGCTACAGCTACATGAAGCTACAAGGCAACCAGTCCACCATCGACGATTTCATCAAGGAGATGGAATACATCTCTCCAACCCCCGATGACACAGCCAGCAACGAAGTGGGTACTTCACAGGCTGCGCCATCCGTCGCCGACGAAATAGAGGAAATGTGAGAAAACATCACACGAAACAATAAAACTTAAAAAACATACCGATATGAACAACTACATCACACCAGGAATCGACGTTGAAAGTCTATCCGTCCTTGTAGTGGATGACGTTCCGTTGAACATCCTTCTTATCAAGAAGATGCTCTCTCAGTACACGTTTGAAATCCGTACAGCCAATGGTGGTCAAGCTGCTCTTGATGCCATTGCCCAGAAAAAACCAAACCTTGTGCTGCTAGACCTTATGATGCCAGGTATTGATGGTTTTGAAGTGATTCGCCGTCTCCGTGCAGACGATGCTACGAAAGACCTGCCCATCATCATTCTTTCGGCACTCAATTCCGAACAGGACATCTCCAAAGGCTTCCAGCTGGGAGCCAACGACTTCATCAACAAGCCCATCATCATGGAGAAGCTCCTCAGCAGCGTCACCACACAGATAAACCTTCAGGCTGCTAAGGCACAGACTGGGGGATAGGAGAAAGTGCGAGATAAAGGCACAAAGAAAAGACCACGGACGAGAAGCATCTTCCCTCCGTGGTCTTCTTTTTATGCACACTATCGAATGCTTGTTATTTCCTTAATTCCTCAACCAGCTCCTCCACCGTCACCAGTTTCTGCTCACCCGTCGTCATGTTCTTCAAGTTAATCTTACCCTCCCTCATCTCACTCTCACCAGCAAGCGCCACAAACGGAATCCCCTTGACATTTGCATAGCTCATCTGCTTTTTCATCTTCACAGCGTCAGGGAATATCTCGCCACTGATGCCGGCCTCGCGCACCCTTGTCAACATGGGCAGACAGTAGGTTGCTTCCACCTCGCCAAAATTGACGAACAGCACCTTTGTGGCACCCACAGCCTCCTTCGGATAGAGGTCCAATTGGTTCAGCACATCAAAGATTCTGTCCGCACCAAATGAGATGCCCACGCCACTCAGTCCAGGCATACCAAAAATGCCCGTTAGATTATCATAGCGTCCGCCCCCCGTGATAGAACCAATTTCCACATCCAACGCCTTCACCTCAAAGATGGCACCCGTATAGTAATTCAATCCTCTCGCCAGCGTCAAATCAAGCTCCACCTCATTCTTTGTTTCCAGTTTGCCAAAAATGTACTCCATTTCCTCCACACCCTTCAATCCTGTTTCCGAATCCTTCAGCACACTCCTCATCGTCGTCAATTTTTCCGCTGTCGAACCTTTCAATTGAATGATAGGTTGCAACTGCTCTATCGCGCCTGCAGGGATGCCAGCCTCAGCCAACTCAGCATTCACAGCTGCCAAACCTATCTTATCCAACTTGTCCATCGCCACCGTTATCTCCACAATCTTGTCTGCCTGACCAATCAACTCTGCGATACCCGTCAGAATCTTACGGTTGTTCATCTTAATGCACACCCTCACACCAAAGCGGGTAAACACCGTATCGACGATCTGCATCAACTCCACCTCGTTCAACAATGAATCACTGCCCACGACATCTGCGTCACACTGATAAAACTCCCTGTATCTACCCTTCTGTGGACGGTCAGCACGCCACACTGGCTGAATCTGGTATCGCTTGAAAGGCAACGTCAGTTCCTCCCTGTGTTGTACCACATAGCGGGCGAATGGCACCGTCAAATCATATCGCAAACCCTTCTCACAAAACCTTGCCGCCAACCTTCCCGTACTAGTCGTCGCCACCTCCTCGGCTGTCATCCCATGCAGGAAATCGCCCGAGTTGAGAATCTTGAAGAGCAGTTTGTCACCCTCTTCACCATACTTACCCATCAATGTCGGGAGATTCTCCATAGCAGGTGTTTCAATCTGCTGAAAGCCATACAATGCATACACCTCCTTGATGGTGTTGAAAATATAATTTCGCTTCGCCATCTCCACTGGCGAAAAGTCACGTGTTCCCTTTGGAATGCTTGGTTTTTGTGCCATAATCTTCTGTCGAGTTATAATTTGAATGCAAAGGTAGGGAAGAATTAGGAATTAGGGATGAGGAATGAGGAATTATTTGCCATTCGGGGTGGTTTTTCGTTGAAAAAGTATAAATTCCTAATTCCTGATTCCTAATTCCCAATTAAAAATGACTACCTTTGCAAAAACTTTCAATAGTCAACTGTAAGCAATGTTTAATGTAAACAAAGTACGCGCGGACTTCCCTATTCTTTCCAGAGAAGTGTATGGAAAGCCCTTAGTGTATTTAGACAATGGCGCAACAACGCAGAAACCCCGTCAGGTGGTGGAGGCGATGGTGGATGAATACTACAACGTGAATGCCAACGTACATCGTGGGGTGCATTTTCTCTCCCAACAGGCGACCGACCTTCACGAAGCAAGCCGTGAGGTGGTGAGGGCATTCATCCACGCACGCAGCACCAACGAAATCATCTTCACACGCGGCACAACCGAAAGCATCAACCTGCTCGCCTTCTCATTGGGCGAAGCCATGGTGAGGGAAGGCGACGTGGTGGTGGTTAGTGCCATGGAGCACCACTCCAACATCGTGCCCTGGCAGATGATGTGTGAGAGGAAGGGCGCACAGTTGCGGGTGATACCCATGACCGACGAAGGCGATTTGGAGTTGGAAGCCCTCGAAGGACTCCTCACAGAGCGCACACGCATTGTATGCTGCACCCAAGTGAGCAATGTGTTGGGCACGGTGAATCCCGTCAAGGAAGTGGTGCGGATGGCACACGACAAAGGCATTCCCGTGCTCGTGGATGGTGCTCAGTCAGTGCCCCACATGCAGGTGGACATGCAGGATTTGGATTGCGACTTTTTCGCTTTCTCAGGGCACAAGGTCTATGGACCCACAGGCGTGGGGGTGCTCTATGGGAAAGAAGCCTGGCTGGAGAAACTTCCGCCCTATCAGGGAGGTGGAGAAATGATAAAGAACGTGACCTTTCAGAAAACCACCTACAACACCCTTCCCTACAAATTTGAGGCAGGCACTCCCGACTATGTGGCAACCCATGCTTTGGCTACGGCACTCAACTACGTGAATGGCTTAGGCATGGAGAATATTGAGGCGCACGAACGGGAACTGACACGCTACGCTCTGGAACAGCTGCAGCGCATCGAAGGCATACGGATAATAGGGCGCGCCCAACAACGCGATGCTGTCATCAGTTTCTTGGTAGGCGACATCCATCATCTGGACATGGGCACCCTGCTCGACCGTTTGGGCATTGCCGTCCGCACCGGTCATCATTGCGCTGAGCCTCTGATGAGGCGGCTGGGGATTGAAGGCACAGTCCGGGCATCATTTGCATTGTACAATACGAAAGAAGAGGTGGATGTTCTTGTGGACGGTATTGAACGTATCAGGAAAATGTTCTGAAGAAAGTGGTCTTTATATGGACGATGAACGATGTACGAGGAGGCGTTCAGAATTAGGAATGAGGAGTGGGGAATTGAATCTCTAAACCCTAAACTCTAAACTGTCAACTATCAACTGTCAATTTTCAACTCCCATGACCTGTCAGAAATCACGCCATTATAGCCGATACATTTGGGGCTTGCTGATAGTGGCTTTGTGTTGTTGGTGCGCGAGCCGTTGGAACGTATGGTTTGAGAACCCAGAAGAGGATGCATACGAACCATCGGATGTGCCGGCAAGGATACTGCTGTCTTTTGGTGATGAGGACGGAGAGTGCAACCGCAACATTAGCTGGACATGTGGCACAGAAGTGAAGGAATCTTTTGTAGAGTTGTCAACTCTCAACCGTCAACTCTCAACTGTCAATTGTCAATTGTCACCTGCCATTGGCGAGGTGTTTGCTTCTCGTCATGGGAAGGCTGCTTATTATGTAGCAAGACTAAGAGACTTGAAAGCGGGTCACACCTATCGGTATCGGGTGTGTACAGGGGGAAAGAAATCCGATTGGCACGAGTTTCATCTGCCTCAAGCCCATGAGTCCGAGACCACGTTTTTATATATGGGCGACATACAAGACTCTATCGGGGGCATTGCCAACCATCTGTTACGGGAGGCATTCAGGCGAAATCCCGACACGGAATTCCTCGTATGTGGTGGCGACTTGACAGAACGCCCCACCGATGCCTATTGGGGTGAGACATTCGAAACCCTCGACAGCGTGGGGCAGTCGGTGCCAGTACTGACCATCACTGGCAACCACGACTACCTGAAAGGCATAGTCTGTCAACTGGAACGTCGTTTTTCCCTCATTCATTCCTACTTCCTCGACTCGATGGTGGGTGAGAATCAGGTGTTCACCGTGCGGTATAAGAATGTACAGCTTTTTTGTCTGGACAGCAATCGGGAGTTTTTCTATCTGTGGACACAGCGTCGGTGGTTGGAGGAACAATTGGAAAAGAGTCGGGCGAAATGGAAGATTGTGGTGCTGCACCATCCTCTTTACTCCATTCGCAGCAGCATGAACAACCTCATCCAAAGATGGATGTTCAACGACATCATCTGTGAGCATGGGGTGGACGTGGTGCTGCAAGGACACGAACATGCCTATGCCCGCATGACCACCAGCTCTCAGCCCTCAACCCTCAACTCTAAACTCTCAACTCTAAACTCTAAACTCTCACCCCCCATCTACACCGTCAGCCACTGCTCTCCCAAGAGTTACCGCATCGAATTTGACGAGATGGTTGACAAATTCGGAACAGGAAGCAGATACTATCAGATGGTGCGTACACGGGGCGACACACTCTTTCTTACGGCATGGGATGCCAACGAGGGGACACTCTACGACTCGCTCTACATCGTGAAACGGGGTGCCAACACACAGGTGGTGGATGCAGGCAAGGACATACCCGAGAAACTCACTTTCACCCCCGACCCCCACAACAAAAAAGACGTTGCCTTTGCAGAGCGCATCAAAGCATACAAGCGAAGAAAACATCTTTGATATTTACAATTTGACCATTTACATTGTACAATTTACGTCAGTTCAGTATAAGGAATCGCTTCGCGAAAACAAATTGGGTTATATCGAACTCACATTAAAACTGTCAACAGAACAACAATGATACACATCGAACTAAAGAAATCCTTCATTTCCAGCCCCATCGCCTTCGTCGTCAATCTGGCGCTGGTGTATTTCGCCTATGGTTTGTGCCGATTGACTTACCTGTTCGAAAACTGGTCGGTGCTGTCAGAAGGCTTCGACACACTCTCGTTCTGGGATGCACTGAAGGGATGCTGGATGTTTGACACCTCCGCCATCCTATACACCAATATCCTTTATGCCATTCTGATGCTGGTGCCGTTGCATTGGAAGGAGACAGACGGGTGGCAGATGGTGGCGAAATGGGTGTTTGTGCTGGTCAATTCGTTGGGCATCATCGCCAATCTGGCTGATGCCGTGTATTTCCAATATACGGGGCGACGCACCACCTCTTCGGTCTTTCAAGAGTTCAGCAACGAGGGGAATATTGGCGATGTGATTGGCATCGAGCTGTGGCGACACTGGTATTTGGCACTTGTGGGCATGGTGCTGATGGCAGGACTGTGGATGCTGTATGTGAAGCCTCATGGCAAGCTGAACCTGCGCATGCCGAAGAGGAAACTCACCTATTACGCCATCCAAACATTATGTTTCGGACTCTACATCCCCATCACCATTGCGGGTATGCGTGGGGGAGCCACTACGGCTGTGCGCCCCATCACCATCAGCAATGCCAATCAGTATGTGAACCGACCAGCCGAGGCTGCGCTGATTCTGAACACCCCTTTCTCGATGATTCGCACCATCAACAAGAATGTGTTCTCCGACCCCAAGTTCTTTTCCCGAAACGAGCTGGACATGATTTACAGTCCTGTCCATTTCCCTACCGACAGCGGCGCGATGAAGCGGAAGAACGTGGTGGTGTTCATCATGGAGAGTTATGGCAAGGAATATATTGGGGCGCTCAACGATAACCCTAACGATAACCTTAACCCTAACTCTCAGCCCTCAGCCCTCAGCCCTCAGCCCTCAACTCTAAACTCTAAACCCTCAACCCTCACCCCCTTCACTGATTCGCTGATCAGGAAGTCGCTGACGTTCGACCTCACCATTGCCAATGGACGAAAGAGCATTGACGGCATGCCTTCGATTCTTTCCAGCATTCCTCGTTTCATCGAGCCGTTTTTTCTCACCCCCGCATCGCTGAATGAGGTGAGCGGTCTGGCTGGAGAATTGGGCAAGGTGGGTTATGAGTCAGCCTTTTTCCATGGTGCGGAAAACGGGTCGATGGGGTTTGAGGCATTTGCCAAAACTACAGGGTATCGGCACTATCTGGGCAGAACTGAATACAATCAAGACAAGCGGTTCGGCGGCGACAAGGACTTCGACGGCATGTGGGCTATCTGGGACGAGGAGTTCCTGCAGTTCTTTGCCCTGAAGATGACGGAGATGAAGGAACCGTTCATCACCTCGGTGTTCACTGCCAGTTCGCACCACCCTTATGCCGTGCCAGAACGGTATAAAGACATCTACAAGGATGAGCCAGGCGATGCCAACGTCATGCACAAGTGCATCCGCTATGTGGACCATGCACTGCGCCTCTTCTTCCAGACGGCAGAGAAACAGCCGTGGTACAAGAACACCATCTTTGTGCTTACAGCCGACCACACCAACAAGAATTCAGACCCTCGGTATCAGACAGAACTGGGCGTTTGCAGCGTGCCCATCCTCATTTTCGACCCCTCGGGCGACATCAAGCCCGGACGTCGCTCCTGCATTGCCCAGCAGATTGACATCATGCCGACAGTGCTGAATTATCTGGGCTATGACAAACCTTATGTAGCTTTCGGACAAGACCTGCTGAGCACTCCCGACCAAGACACATGGGCGGTAACCAACAATAACGGGATGTACCACTACGTGAAGGGCAACTACGTGCTGCTTTTCACCGAAAGCGGACAAGCCAAGGCACTCTACAACTACAAGCAGGACTGGTACATGAAGCGGAACCTGCTGGGCAAGACGGGAGAGATAGAGCAACAGATGGAACGTGAGCTGAAGGCACTCGTCCAATCCTACATGGAGCGGATGACCGAAGACCGTCTGACATGGAAAGATGGACGATGAAAGATGGACGATGAATCTTTCAGAATTAGGAATGAGGAAAGATGCGGTTGAGCGAGTGCAGAGGTCAAACTTGTTTGAACTATGCCGAGCGTGAGCATCTTCGGCGAAGCCAATGAGGAACCTTTAGCTCGACGGAGTCAATTGAATCTCTAAACTCTAAACTCTAAACTATCAACTGTCAATTGTCAACAATGGAACGCATGAAAACGCGCAACCACGCATTCGACCTCCTGTGCGGACTCTGCATTCTGCGCATGATTCTGCTGCACGTCATGGGTATGTGCGGCTATCGTGGTGAGTTCTGGTTCACGAAGGTAATGGCATGGTCGTTCTTTTTCATGTCTTTCTTCTTTTTCAAGGCAGGATATTTCAACAAGGGAGTCTCCACCCCCACATGGACATATCTGAAAGACCGCGTGAAGCGGTTGCTGGTGCCCTATGCCGCATGGGGCATCATCGGCAACATCGTGTTCTTTGGTTTCCTTCTGATGTTCCCCGACAATTTTCAGAGATATTATAAGATTCTGCGCTGGTCACACCTTTGGGAAGACAGTCATGTGTGGGGCAACCCTCCGCTGTGGTTCTTGTTCTCTTTCTTCATGTCCTATGTACTGGTGCATTTCCTCAATAAGGTGAAGTACCTGCGCTGGGTGGCTGTCGCTTTCCCCTTTGTCAGTTACTACCTGTGGACACAGCACAACCCCTTGTTGATGAGTCTTGACAACCTGTTTGCCGGTGTATTCTTCTTCTACCTCGGCAGAGGATGGCGATGGCTGCAGAGCCGCGTGCCGAGGGGGTGGCTCATTATCCTGAGCCTATTGCTCATAGCCGAGTTTGTGGTGGGCAACCGCATGTGGCACGGAGAATATGACATGAGTCTCAACAAGTTCGTGCAGAACCCATGGGGAGCAGGCATCAACACCCTCTGCGCCTTGGTGGGAATATCGGGACTCCTCTTGGCACTGCCCCTGAAGCGCACGCCGTTTGTTGGCTTCATCGGGGAGCACTCCATGGTGTTTTTCGTTGCGCACTACCCCCTCCTCTTCCTCTATGCTTTCACCCACATCGCTTTCCATCATTCCGTAGCCAACCATTGGGAGGATGTCATCCTGATGATGCTGTTTGTGCTCGTCAGTTGTGCTTGGCTCACGCCCTATGTGGAGAAGGTTCCGTGGCTGAGTGGA
>JAEEGL012733250.1_pt1 | contig 13643 bp, 11 predicted proteins | sample 9134231 | NCBI WGS metagenome assembly JAEEGL01 (sample SAMN16246548, study PRJNA631951) | gut metagenome | biome: gut microbiome; feature: rumen; material: fiber-attached | host: Bos | place: Iran: Karaj | collected 2018-10
GGTCAAACGCATCATCGACCGTGCCCGAGAGGCGCACAACGCGGGACGGTCCATGTGGCAGGGCAAGGAGCCCCGCGACGAGTTCCCCATCCCAATAGAGGCCGTGGGCCACCACGACCAGGCCGTCACGCTCATGCAGCTTGCGGCGCTGAAGGAACTGATTGCACGGCTCAAGCGCATGTATTCCGTCACGGACGCCCGGGTCGTCTGCCATTCTCACGTCGCCTACGGCGCGCCGAACTCCTGGCACAAGAAGAAGCACCGCGGGCGCAAGCGCTGCGGCATGCTGTTCGCCATGCCGAGCGTGCGCGCCCGTCTCGGCCTGACAGCGCGCCCGCCGTCGGATCCGGACGTGAAGGCGAAGCGCCTCGTGCAGGCCGACCCCGGCCTTGCGGACGTCCTCTACGGAAAGTGCGACACGATGGCGTCCGTATACGCCCGCCGGCCGGCGCCCGTCGTCATGCGGCCCGCGCCCTCCGCGGCCAAGCCCGAGACGGCGGCGAAACCGCCGCCGAAGCAGCCGAAGCCCCAGACGGCGAAGTCACCGCCGAAAACGCCGCCGAAGAAACCGGTCCAGCCTCCAAAGCCTCCGCCGAAAATCATTACCGTGAAACCGCCGCCGGCGAAACCGGTCATCACCGTCACGTCTCCGCCTGCCGCCAAGCCTGCGCCGCCGCCCATCGTCAAGCCCGCGCAACCCAAGTTCGCGTCGCCGCCGCAGGAAGAGGAGGACGGCGTTCTCGCCAACATCGGAGGGTTCTTCAAGAGTACGGCGAAGCTGATCGTCCCGAAGAAAAAGGAAAAGCCGGCGCCCGCGTCCACCACCTCGTCGCCTCCGCCTGTCGTCGTGGGCAGAAAACTGGAACGTCCGCCGCAGATTCTCTCGCGCGATCCGCGTGATTTGGCGGCGCTGGAGGCGATGCCCGGTTATGTCAAGGGCGGCCCCGTGAGCGCGGAACTCTCGCCCTACCGCATCGCCGGCGCGGCCTGGCGTGCGCCCACCACGTACTACTACATGAACGGGCGCATCGTCACGGGCGACAAGGTGAACGAAAAGCTCATCGAGAAGGGGGCCTACATCTTTTACAAGGGCGACCCGCCGGAAAAAAGGTAAAAAGCCCCCTTGCGAAAGGGCGTACGATATGATATCATATCTGCCGTTTTCACCACGTTCGGGCGTGGCGCAGTGGTAGCGCAGTTGACTGTTAATCAATTGGTCGCTGGTTCGAATCCAGCCGCCCGAGCCATTAAAAAATGCGTTTTACCCAATAAAATCAAGGGTGAAACGCATTTCTCGTCTAAAAGACCGCTTCCCTTGAAATCCCCTGTTTTCCCCTCTAAAATCCCCACGGTAATCCACCATTAGCCACTAGCGTTCCACCCAATAAAATCAAGGGTTTCATGCGTTTTCCCGTGTGCGGGATTTCCCGCGTAGCCACTAGTGGCTAAATAGTGGCTAAAGCCCTGTTGATGCGCTTCCGAGCCCTGTGCCCATTGGGGCGCGTGGCTTTTCTTATGTGTGCCCGTGCCGCAGTTGGTGGCTAAGTTAGTGGCTAAGTTGGTGGCTAACTGGTGGCTGGCGGCGGGATCGTGCGAAACGCCTTTGCGCCGTCGTGAGAGGTTTGGTAGAATATCCGTCGCCGCGTTCCTGTCGGTCTGCCGTTTCATGTCGGCACTTCTTACCCGACAGGAGCGCGGCGTTTCTCATGGATGAGAAGCAGGGACAAACGAGCGCAGACTCGCGCAGAAAAGCGAACAGGGACGGCGCAGAGATCGAGACGCGCAGAGAAGTCACACGCGGGAGTTGCGCGAACAGACGGGCGCAAGGAGAATCGGATGGGCGCGCCCGGATGTTGGCATGGGTATAGGGGATTTCGGATGGTACCAAACGGGCGCGGGCAGGTGGAACGGATAGGGGGCCCCGCGTGTATACACAGGGGAGCGCGGTATGGGGCATGGGGGCGGAGATGTGAGGTACGGGCATGAAAGTGCGTACATGGGGGACGGCAGGGGCGGGGGTTTGCTATAATACCGCCAAATGAAAGGAGCATCAAATGAACAAGCGAATGACGGCAAACGCGGCAGAGTTGAGCGAGGCGAGGCGCAGGGCTTCGCTCTCGCGCAGGAACCGACGCGGCGGACGCCCGAAGGGGTGGAGCAAGGACGCAACCCGTCCGCCGTCCACGGTGGGCGTGGATCCTGTGGACGCGGAGATACTTCGGCGTTATGCCGCCCTGCGCGGGGTCACTCTCCGGCGCGTCATGCACACGCTGGCCGCCGCGCTGGTCTATGGCGCGAACATCCCCGCGCGGGAGAGCCTTGCGCCGCAGGGATGGCGGTACGCCGATTGCTGATTGATTACAGCAAAGACGTTGAGTGTAACGGCGTTAAAGCCCCACCTTCGTAAACACCGAGGGGTCGCGGGCGCGCGCGCGTTGGGCTTTTCCCCAAAATCAACTCTAGCGCGGTAGTGGCTTCGACTTCTTCTTGCTCGGCCAGTACCGCGCCCTCCCCCAATCCCTCGCGTGAGTTACCTGTCTCTTCGGTGCTTCCGGGCTCAACTCCGCCAGATGCCTCATCCGCTTTCTTGCCCCCTTGAAACGTCGGTATTCTCCGTTTGACCTCCGCTGCGGGCTGTGGTACAATTTCCGCCGTTCCTTGCGATACCTTGGCTTTACGATTGAGGACTACCTTGGGTTGCGAGGGAGCCGATCCTGCCCGAGGAGCGTTTTCGTTATGGTGGTCCAGCGCTCCGTTGACGGCGGGATTTTCGTTTTCTTCCGACAAGTCCGGCGTGTCGAAATCAACTTCTACGCCGTTCTTCTGCTTCCATTCCTCTCGGACGGATTCACTCGACGAGTCGAACTTCCACTTCTTCGCCCACGCGAGGTAACGCTGATTGGCGTCAAGCTCCGAAGTATCGAAGTCCACTCCGGCGGATTGCAAATTTTCCGCTTGCGGATTCACGAAAGAATTTAGTATACCGTTGACACGGTTCAAGTCCAGATAAGCCACGTCAGCGAAAGTCATTCGCTGTTGGTCTATCAGGTCTTGGACCTTCCTTTTGTCTGCGTAGAGTAGCTTGCCCTGCGTAATCCAATTCAGCCATTCAGCCGTGTCTTTCGGGAACACGTTACGGATGCCTTCCCGGGGTTCATTATTGTGGCGACGGCTTGCCATTCTCCAGCGTTTTGACAGCGGCGAGAACCTTCTTGAGCCGTGCGAGAACCCATGCAGTTGGATTGTCGGCATTGTTCTCTTTGGCGGCGATGGCCGCATCGAGCAATGCGCGCTTGAACACGTTATCAGTCTTGTCTAATGCGCCGTTCTCATCATGTTGTGAATAGACCTCAAAGATTTCGTCGGAGACGGCGTAAACCGCTTCAGCGAACTTCCCGCCCTGGGTCGAAAAGAACTTCTTTGGAAGATCGGAGCGGAGGTCCGAGCACCCGTCTCCTTCAATAATGCCAGCCACAGTTTCGTCTTGCTCGTCCACGTCGCTCGGATAGAGCCTTGCCGCCACCATGAGAGTAGCCCCCTCAGATTTGGCTCCGAAGTATCTCATTGCCCAAGGCGAGATGGCCTTACCCGTTTTCATCTTGGCGTGGGACAAGATTTGTGGCGCATACATGGCGAGAGTCTGTTTCGCGCCCTCAACCGAAAGGGGCGGGGCAACGGGCGGCGTAAGTCCGCCCCGTTTGCCCCCGCCCGCCATAGATGAACTACAAGTTTGAAGACTTGCCCTTGCGTCTTCAACTTGTACTTCATCTAGTACTTCTAACTGTACCCGCTTGGTTTCCATTTGGTTTCCACTTGGTTTCTTGCCTTTTGGTGGACGGCCTCCCCTAACAGAATTCGCGTTCCAGCTAATGAGGTTCGCGCCGCGTTTGACGGCGTTCTCGATCTGATGCGTTTTCAGTCCGTTGAACACCATTCTATCGCGGGGGTCTGTCGGCTCGGTTTCCGTTCCGTAAATCCACCATTGGAAGAGCGGGTGAATAATGTCGGCAAGCATTGCCTTGGGGAGTGAGGCGAGTTCCGCGCCTTTCTCAACGGGGATGCTCAACACATCCCCGCGTCCGCCCATGCGGTTGAAGAGGGCGAGTCGCTTTTCCGCTTCCTGTCTGCTCATTGTGCGTCTCCTTCCGTGACGAGGTGGCGGAGCGGTTGGGCAAGAGTTGTCCGATCGGTGAAGAACGCGCAGAACGTACCTTCGCAGACTGGCGGGAATCCCCCTGCGGCTGGTGGGCGCGCGTGGCACCGGAAGCCGTCAATCCTTGGTTTGCTCCGCATCCCCTGCTCCCACGCTACGGCGGGGTCGGGGATGAGGTCGGCAGTTGCGAGGAAACATTCGGAGCACTTGCGGCTCACGGCATCGCTTGCGCGGCAAGTTTCATTTTTCATATCCGCACCTTGCCTTTCATCTTGAACGCGCACAATTCTTCGGCGAGTTCGTGGCCGAGGTCGGTGTTCACCATGACGGCCACAATCCGCACCTTGTGCGATTCGGGCATTTCGGCGGCAACGGCGGGGCATCCGTCCGGCATGGAAACGGTGTAGTAGGTCGGTGTGTCGCTCAATATGCCACCGCCTTTCCGATTGTTGCGGTCGTCTTGCCCGACAGTAGCGCGGCCACCGAATCGCCGCTGAAGCGTTGCGCCCGTTTGCGTGTCGCACCAGAGTAGATCGGGCAGAGAAGTCCGCGCCGTAGGTATTGGGTGATTGTCCGTGTGCTGACGTTCAGCAACGCGGCGACTTGCCCACGGGTGTATGAGCGCGGCGGCGGTTCGCCCTGCATTTCGCGGACACCTTCGCCGGACAGGTCGGCAATGGCGGCCCGGACTTGTTCGCCCGTCGCTTCGGGACGAATTGCGCGGATTGCCGCGCTCAATGCTTCGACTTGGTATTTCGGCATTGTGTAGTCTCCTTGTCGCTCCGACAGTTGCGCATCCGTGGGCGACACCTTGCCGCCTTGTCCGTTGCGTTCTCCTATTGGTGCGACAAGGCGGTATTAGGCGTGGTAACGATTTTGCTACCAAAAATACTATGCGCAAAAAACAACAAGAGCGCGAATCCCGAATGAAACGCGCCCCAAGATTTTTCAGTTTCCCTATTGACAGGAAAAATTGCTACTAAAAAGTACCAAACTAATTGCGGCCTTTTTTCCGCTTTGCATCTTTATCCCTCTTGCCCTCGCTGATCTTTGATTCCCGTGCCATATCGCGCCAGTTCTTCGGCCAATCCATCTTGGATTTCTTGCGCCAAGACACCAACGTTGAGTGATGTCTTGCGGCTTCAACTTGTATAGTTGTGGCGTTGTAGCCGTATGATTTCAACAACCTCCGCGCTCTGGAACAATCCGAAAATAAGCGGTCGCCGTCCTTCGCGTCAACAAAAACGTAATCGGACGCTTTCTGCTTGCTTTTGTGCGTAGCAACCGTACACCAAACATAACACACAAGCCGCGCCATGTATTCACGAGCGTCTTTTTTGTTGCGCTCCGGGTCGAGAGCGTCCGTGATACATTTTGGCAAATCGCCATGTGTCGGCGTTTGCGGCGCATTGGCCGCGTTGATTTCCTCCGTTGCCTCGGCATCGAGTTTCAGCGCGGTTCGGAAGGCCACGTGAAAACCGTCGGGCGTGATTTCATCGGCAAGCCGCTTTATGTCCCTGTCCCCATCCGAAAGTTTGAACGACGGCGCTATCTGCTTGAACGCCTCCTCCAGTTTTTCCGCCGCGCCGCTCTTGCCTAATGCCTTTGCAAGCGCAACCTTCTTCCGCATGAGCGCAAGACAACCGCCGTTGCCATCATAGCCGGACAGGAACATAACCCAATCTTGCGCAAATGTCGCTAATCGATTATCGAAACAAAGCCATCCATTGTTGTTCAATAGTTCGATATCGGGCTTTATCGAAATCTCCTTTTGCAGTTGCTTGAATATCAATTCGCCAAGTTGGGGAAGCGCAAACGGCGTTTTCCATTCCGGCGGCGTGGCCAGCAATGATTGAAGTGCTGGAGCGGGGTTGAGTTTCACGTCCGCGACTTCGGGCAGTATTCTTTCGGCTGCGGTTTCCGCGTTCCTCATGGCATCTGATAGGCGGCATCCGATGTAGTCAAGGCCGCCTCCGCTACCCTCGCCGTTCGTAGCATAACAGACTTGCATATATGCGGCGTTCTCTTCATCCGTGAAACCCGTGGTTTTCTGTTTCGTTTTCATCATGGCCTCATCTTGTGGTTTTTGCGGCGTAGAGCTTGAAGAGGTGGGCGACGCGGTCGGCGTCGGTGCAGGACGGCGCAAGGCCATACGCCTTGTCAACGAGCGCGTCGAGGTGTGCGTGGGCCTTCACCAAATCCGGCGGCATTGTAAGCGGATCGTAAAGGTCGGCCAGCGATTGGCTGGGGAATTGTGCGCGGGCATCGAGGACGGCTTGCGCGGCGATTTCGATCTTGCTTTTTTGTTCTTCGGTCACGTTTGGCCAACAGAAATTATTGTAAGCGAGGGTTGCAGAATACCGATAATCCGATTTCATCCGTCCACAAACGATTCGCATCCATGCCATGTGCATCCGAGAGGTCAGAACTCCGAAATGGTACTTGGTTGCTTTGGGGATGATTATGGTATCGCCCGCTATCACATCGGCAGATATGAAACCTATTGGAAGATACGCTCGCCGCTCGGATGACGTGCGCGGAATCAGAATGTAGTCACTATCCGGCTGGCGATCCTCGGCAAAGCGCGTCGGCGTTGCGGCACGTTTGCGCGTCTGTTCTTTCCTGCTGGCAAGACGATATTCACGGACTCCGGCCACACGTTGCATGACAGACGGCATCGTCCGCAAGTCGCTCGGCGGCACGTCACGAAGCCAAAGGCAATATCGGTCGCGACGTTTGATGAACTCGTCCGGGCCGATATAGAGGCGAAGGAGCTTCTCGGCTTTGGGTTCGTTTGCGACAAATGCCGCTTTCTCTTCTGCGCGTATCACGAAGTTGCCGCCGTCAACGGGAAACGATCCAACGGATGGCGGTGGCACGTCTTCGCATATCGGTTCGTGGCGGTCTTCCAATAGGACGCAGGGTGCGTCTTGCAAATAGCCGTTGATATTACGTGCAATGATGGTCTTGGTGCCGTCATAGATTGTCTTTCCGGAGCCCTTTGTTTCGTGTGTACTGAAACCGATAATTACGCAGTGGACAGCGGCGTTATCTCGCGCCTCATTGTGCCATTTGAATGTGCGATAACCGAAGTCGATCTTGACATTTGGAAGGTTCTTCCACAGAGGCGTCACTTGCTCGCCCTGGGTGATCGAGTTGGTCGAGACAAATGCACATCGTGTGGACGTGCCGAGAATGAAGTCGTGCGCTTTCTTGTACCATCCGCAGACGAAATCTAGGTTGCGGTTCTTTGGAAAGATTGCGGCCATATCGGCTTTTTGTTCTGCGGACATTGCGCCCGTCTTTACGCCGAGAAACGGAGGGTTGCCGAAGATGTAGTCGAAATGCTGAGAGAGATTGTGCCAGTCTGTCGTGAGCGCGTTCGCGCAGACGATGTGCGGCGTGTCCTTGATTGGTATGCGGGCGAAGTACTGGCCGAAGCGGTCGGCAACCTCCATGTTGCAGAGGTGGTCCATGAGCCAGAGCGCAACCTTTGCGATCTCTGCGGCGAAGGGTTCTATCTCTATGCCGTGGAATTGCGACACGCTGACCTTGCAGAGTTGGGAAACGTCGAGGAACTGTTCGGGGCTGTCCCTGTGCAGTTCCTCCAGCACGTCCATTTCAAGGCGGCGCAGTTCGCGGTAGGCGATGAGCAGGAAGTTCCCGCAACCGCAGGCGGGGTCGAGGAACGTGAGCGCGGCGATTTTCGCGTGGAACGCCTCCAGCCTTGCCTTGCGCGACGTGCCGCGAACGGCGCAGACGGCGGCGAACTCCGCCCGCAGGGCGTCGAGGAAGAGCGGGCGGATGAGTTTCAAGATGTTCTCTTCGCTCGTGTAGTGCGCTCCGAGGTCGTGCCGTGCCTTCTCGTCCATCACGCCTTGGAACATCGCGCCGAAGATTGCGGGGGAGATTTTGGACCAGTCGAGCGTGCCGCAGTCGAGAAGGGCGCGGCGCATTTCCGGCGAGAACGCGGCGATGGGGAGCGTTTCGGCGAAGAGCCCGCCGTTCACGTATGGGAAATCCACCAGCGATTCGTCGAGGTTGGCAAGGCGTCTGTCGGTGTTGAGCGTCTGGAAGAGAAGGGCGAGTTGCGGGGCGAGGTCGTGGCCGTCGGCGGACGTGCCGCGTTCGATGAATCCGCAAAACTGGTTCGGCTTGAATATGCTCGTGTCCTCCGCGAACAGGCAGAAGAGAAGCCGGACGAGGTACACTTCAAGCGGGTGTCCCGCGTAGCCCACGGCCTTCATCGCGTCGTGCAGACGCGCCATCTGCTCTGCGGCCCTGCGGTTCACGGGGTCTTGCTCGCGGATTCCGCCAGAGTCCTCCGCGCCAATCATGTAGCCGAAGAGCGTCACGTACTTGCGCAAGTCCTTCAAGGAGAACTCCGTCAGGGCGCAGTCGCGCGAGAGGTCGTAGAAGCGGACGCGGGCGAAGTCGCTGACCACGATTGCGCGGGGCATCTGTGAGGCGTCGGGAAGTGAGCGCACGTAGTCCATAGCCTGTCGGTAGGCGGCATCGAGGTCTTTGCCGCGAGACTTCATTTCAACGAGGATCGTGCCGAGCCAGAAGCAGTCGATGTAGCCCTGCGAGCCGTCCGCGAACTTCACGCGGTGCTCAAACGTGGCGACGGTGACGGAATCCACGCCGAACACGGCGAAGAACTCCTTTAGGAAACTCTGCGCCTGTGACTTCTCGTCGTAGGCGTTCTTCCAGCGTTTCGAGAACGCCGTCGCCGCCTTGCGGATTTCATTCCATGACTTCATGCTGCCGCTCCTTTCGGGGACTGGATTTTTACCATGCCACATTTTTGGGGTGTACCACCCTTTGCAAAAGAGGGGTGGGGGTTCGGGGAAAGATTTTTCCGGTACGTCCGTCCGCAAGGGGTAGCATAGGGGGACCCAAGGCGAAACGGGCGGGGGGCGTGGCAAGGTTTTTTCGGCGGCGCGGGCGTGTTCGCGTTCGCGTCCGAGCGGCTTGCCAATCGGGGGCGGAATCTGCTACACTACCCGCCGCAACCCGCAGGGAACGTATCCCCACACCGGCGCCGGTGGTTTGGGATATAGTACCTGCGGGTTCGCGTTTCACGCTCCACGGCCTTTTATGTCTCGTCCTCGTCACTTGTCCTCCCCCTGCTGGTTCGCCATCCATTCCGCCGCCGTCTTGCGCTCTTCGCCCGTCAACGCGCGGAAAGCCGCCTTGAACGCCTCCAGCCGCGCCGCCGCGCCCGTGGGCATCGTCGCCCCGTCCGCGCCGTCCGTGCGCCCTGCGTGGCTTGCGGGCGCGTCTGCGTCGATGGTCTGCCCGTCCGTCAAGTCGGGAAGGGCGAGGACGCGGCTTGAATCGTCATGCGTGTAGTGGGCAGTCATGGCCGCCGTGCGGTGTCCGGCCAGCCGTTGACGCTCCGCGATGGTCGCGCCGAGCCGTTCAAGTTGCGTGACGAATGTGTGCCGCAGGGAATGGAAACCGCAGTCGGGGCGGGCGCGCGTGTCGCCCTCCGCCTTGTATGAGGTCTTGATTCCTGCGGCGTTGAACACCTCCGCGATCATGCGCACCAGTTTCACGCGCCCCGTCGTGCCGCCGTTGTACAGGGCGGCGAGAGAGGGGAGAAGGTAGCCTGTGCGCTCGTCCGTCGGGACGGCCTCTTCGATGATTCGCGCGAGGGCGGGGTTTATCCGCGTCTCCGTCTGCGTGTCCGTTTTGTTGGAGTAGCGGGTAATGACGCCGTTCACACGGTCGATGTTCGCCCATTCCAGCGTCGCGCAGTCGCCCAGCCGCAAGCCCGTGTAGAAGCCGAGCGCAAGCAGGACGCGCATTTCGCCCTGCGCGGCCTTGAATATCGCCGCCACCTCTTCAAGGTTCAAGTCGCGGCGACGGTGCGGCTTGTCGCCCTTGCACAACTTGATGCGCTCTATGCCCGTTTTCGTCCGCTTGTCCCATGAGAAGGGGTTTGCGCCGAGCCGCGCGTCGGGATAGACGGCCTTTCCGTCCGCGTCCCGCGCGGCCAGCGACGCCCAAATGAGCGCAAGGGCGTTGAAGTGGCGGTTGAAGGTCGTGCCGCGAACGCGGGCGACGAGGTGCGCGGCGTACTCCCGAGCCGTCCGAGAGTCCACGCGGCGCAGTTCCTTGATTTCGGGGTGATTGGTCTTGAGCCATTCCGAAAAGATGCCGTACCATTGGCCGTAGTTGCGTTGCGTCGCGGGGTCGCGCTTCTGGCTTTCCGTGGCCGCGTCGAAAGCGTCCCATGCTTCCGTGAGCGTGTACGAGGGCTGTGCGTCCTCCCACGCCCTGCGCTCCGCCGCCACGCCGTCCAGCGCGTCCAGATTGCGCCGGATTTCCTTCTCACGGGTCATGAGCGCGTTCCCCTCCGTGAGTTTGCGCAACTCTTCCCGCGCCCCATCGATGCCGCTTGCGTCGATCATCTGCGATTTGCGGATGCGCCGCCCCTGCGCGTCATAGATGTACCAGCGGGCAAGCCACTTGGTGCCGCGCTTCTCCAGCGTCCCCGTGTTGTTGGCGCGTCGGCGTCCGCTTGCGCCGTTCGCCCTGCCGGAATCTCCGGCTCTCCGTCCGCCCTTGCGGGCCGTGTCTTTCTTTTTCATGTTCGCCACCTTCTTACTTGTGGGTTCGCGGCGTGATAGGCGGTCTTTCCACGCGGTGACTTCGCCTATTGTGCCTTGAACGCCGCTATGATACCACAATCGGGGCAAATTGGCAAGGGTAATCCACCATTAGCCACTAAAAAATCATTTCACCCAATAAACACGGGCTTTTATAATTGACTGTTAATCAATTGGTCGCTGGTTCGAATCCAGCCGCCCGAGCCATTTTAGAAAGTGCGTTTGTCCTGTTGCGGGGCGAGCGCGTTTTTTGTTAGATGAACTGGAGGATGGCGGGGGTTACGTCCACGAGGGATTTCACGTGTGCGCGGAACTCTTCCTCGCGCGGGCCGAAGGCGATGAAGGGCACGGGGTTGCGCGTATGGCCGCGTTCGTTGATTTCCTCGATGTTGCCGTGGTCGGCCGTCAGCAGCACCGTGATGCCGGCGGCGCGGGTGAAGCGCACGAGGGCGGCGAGGAACCTGTCGTAGAGGCGCAGCACGGCGCAGGCGCGGTCGTAGTCCATCGAGTGGCCCGCGACGTCCGTCTGGAAGAACTCGTAGAGCGTGAAGTCGTGCACGCGCGCGATGCCGAACAGGTGGGCGGCCGCGTCCTCCGGCGTGATGACGGGGATTTCGGGATAGCGGTCCTGAATCGTCTCGCGCGTGAGGTCCTGCATCACCGCGGCGTTGTCGATCAGGTCGTCGGTGGTGGACACCACGTCGGGCGCGGTGAGCGCCATGACCGTGGTGACGCTCTTGAAGCGGCGGGCGGCGAGCTCGTCCGCCGACTCGATGAGGTACGCGTCGGCGAACCGCACGCGCTTGCCGCGCGCCTTGAGTTGCAGGAACAGGTTGTCGTCCTCGATCTTCTTGCGGAGCGACGGTCCGGGGAATCCTTCGCAGTGGCGGCCCATGAAGACGGGCGCGTTCACGCCGGTGAACATCGTGGCCTGCCCCGTGGCGGACTGGGGCAGGCCCGGCGTGGAGAGGCAGGCGTCGACGGGCACCGCGTGCCGCGCGATGAGACGGCACAAGGTGGGGCAGACCTCGGGGTTGACGGGGTTGTCCGGTGCGGGGGCGCGCAGGCCCACGCCGTCGATGAAGAGGAAGACGATTCTCAAAGGCCGACAGCCTGCGCTTCCTTTTTGAGTTCCGCAAGGGCCTTGGGGTCGTCTTTCGCCTTCTTCAGCGCGGTGGCGTAGAGCTCCTTCGCCTTCTTGAAGTATTCGGCTTCGAGCGTGGCGTCCTTGAGGTCGCGCGCGAGGTCCCGGCAGCGGAGATAGTTCTTGCCCACGACCCACTCGCGCGAATAGATGATGCCCGTGGTGGGGTCGCAGTCCTCGAAGTCCTTCTGCTCGTCGGAGAGCATGAAGTCGATGAAGACGAGCAGCTGCTTGAGGGCTTCGTCCTTCTTGCCGTTCGCGAGGAACTGGTGGTAGCGCAGCTTGGCGGCCGTGCCCTTGCACCAGCCGGGCGTGTGGCTGGGCAGGCCCTTGTCGAGCAGCGCGATGGCGCCGTCGTAGTTGCCCGTGAGGAAGAAGCCGTCGAGGCGGCGGTCGAGCAGGGACTGCTGCGCGCCCTCAGAAAGGCGGGGCAGGAGCTTGGCCGTGAAGTCGAGCAGGGCGTTGAGGTGCTTCATGTTCTCGGGCGAAGGCGCGGAGGCACCGGCGAGGCGGATGAAGGCATCCTCGGCGAGTTGTCCGACGAGGTCGATGGGCAGGGCGGTGGTTTGGCCCTTCGGCATCGATACGAGTTTGCCGTCGAACATCAGGCGGAGGGTGAGCGTGTCGGCCAGGTTCTGCAGATAGGGCAGCACGTCGGCGGCTTGCGCGGGGCAGAGTGCGCGGAACGTCTTGACGGTTGCCTTGCGTGCGAACTGGCGGCAGCGGCGGTCGAGGGAGTCGCGCAGGTCGCCCTCCGGGAGGGCGGTGCGGATCTTCTCGGCGGCGGCGAAGAACTGCTGCGCGCCGGCGAGCGTGTTCTGGGCGCGGATGACGGACTTGTCGGCGAAGGCGTCCAGCAGCGCGGTCGCCTGTTCGCCGGCGAAACCGTCCTGGAAGAGCTTGACGACGAGGGCGTCAACGGTGGCGACGTCGGCAATGGGCGCGTTCTCGCCGACCACGGTGGGATATGCCTTCGTGATGATCTTTGCGATGAATGCCGGACTCAGCGCGGGGAACTCGCTCGGGGCGACGGTGACGAGCGCGGTACCTTCGCCGAAGCGGGCGGTGAGGGCCTTCGTCGTGGCGAGCTTCTGGAGGTAGGCGATCACCTCCGGGGCGCTGTTCGTGCAGATCGCCTGGTAGGTCTGTTCGACCATCCGCTCGCCAAACGACTGGATCCGCTGGTCGAGCGACTCCTGCGAGGCGGCGTTGGGAAGGCGTGCGCGGAGGCCCTTGGCGTCCGCAAGCAACTTGCGGAACGCCGCCGCGTCGGTGCCGGCACGCGCGAAGGCGGGGGCGAGCAACGTGTCGAGCAGCGCATCGCGTACGTCTGCGGGGATGTCCTCGGCGGCGAGGAAGTCAATGATGGCGGATTCGAACGCACGGGCCTGTTCCGCGCCGGCGCCCTCGCCCGCGAGGATGGGCTGGAGGGTCTTGACGAGCTGCCCGAGGAACTCGGGGCGGACCGTCGCGAGGGGGCTGGCGGGAAGCGTCATCTGCTTGTCGCCGAACTTGGCCGTCACGGCCTTCGTCGCGAAGAGCTGCTTCAGGTAAGGGACCACCTGGGCGGGCGTGTCCTTGCAGAGCGTCTGGCAGGTCTGCTCGATTGCCTGCTCGCCGAAGGACTGGAACTGGCGGACGAGCTCCTGACGCGCCTCGCCGTCCTCCATCTCCGCAACCGCGCGCGCGCCCTCCGCGAACATCTCGGCGGCGAGGCCGGCGTTCGCCA
>JAEEGL014427984.1_pt1 | contig 13643 bp, 9 predicted proteins | sample 9134231 | NCBI WGS metagenome assembly JAEEGL01 (sample SAMN16246548, study PRJNA631951) | gut metagenome | biome: gut microbiome; feature: rumen; material: fiber-attached | host: Bos | place: Iran: Karaj | collected 2018-10
CCAGGTCATGCTCTCTTACAGCTTCTCCGATGATTTCGCCTACAGGCATACGAGGAGAAAGTGATGAGAAAGGATCCTGGAAGATGATCTGCATCTGGGTTCTTAAGTCGTACATCTCTTTTTTGTTGAGATCGTATACTTCTCTTCCGTTAAAGAGGACCTGTCCACCCGTCTTCTCTCCGGAGAGACGAAGAATGGTACGCCCAGCCGTGGTCTTGCCGCAGCCGGACTCTCCTACGAGTCCCATGGTGGTTCCTCTCTTCAGGTTGAAGGTAACTCCGTCAACAGCTTTAACGTGTCCAACTACCTTCTGAATCAAACCATCCTTGATGGGGAAATACTTCTTAAGAGCATTTACCTGAAGGATATACTGAGGGTCCGGTTCAATAGGAGTAAAAGTATTATCTACAATAAGTTTTTCTTTACTCATTTTTCTTCCCCTCCCTTCTGTCCTTCATAAAAACGATAGCAACTTACAGAGTGAGTCGGTGAAAGATGTATCTCGCAAGGATACTCACCGTCACAGATCTCCCCAGCTCTCATCTCGCAACGATCTCTGAAGTAGCAGTAGTCAGGCATATTAATGGGATTAGGTACCTTGCCCGGGATGGAATAGAGTTTGTCAACTTTCTTTCCTACAACGGGTTTGGATGCCATCAGACCGATAGTGTAAGGGTGTGCAGGATTTGCGAAGATCTCCTGTGCAGTTCCTTTTTCTATGATACGGCCTGCATACATTACTACTACGTAATCCGCCATCTCAGCGATAACTCCCAGGTCATGGGTGATGATCATGATGGAGGAATTGATCCTGTCTTTCAGGTTTCTGAAAAGATCAAGGATCTGAGCCTGAATGGTTACGTCAAGAGCTGTGGTGGGCTCGTCTGCAATAACCAGTTTCGGGTTGCAGGCAAGAGCCATAGCGATCATTACACGCTGTCTCATACCTCCGGAAAGCTCATGAGGGAACATCTTGTATACGCCTTCTGAATTGGCGATACCAACCAGTTCCAGCATTTCGATGGTTCTGGCCTTGATTTCATCCTTGGTCATGCCCTTTCCATCGTGGAGTTCGATAACTTCATCCACCTGGTCTCCGATACGGAATACCGGGTTAAGGGATGTCATGGGCTCCTGGAAAATCATGGAAACATAGTTTCCTCTGATATGCTGCATTGCTTCTATAGGTGTATCCTTGATTTCGTAGGCCTTGCCATTTCCGAGATTCAGTCTGATGCTTCCTTCTACGATCTGTCCCTGAGGACGCTGGAGAAGCTGCATTACAGACAAACTGGTTACGGACTTGCCGCAACCGGACTCACCTACTACGCCGACGGTCTTGCCCTGAGGTACCTCAAAGGAAACGCCGTCGACAGCTTTGGAAGTTCCTACATCTGTATAGAAATACGTATGCAGGTCTTCGATTTCAAGAACATTGTCCGGATTCTTCATCTGAGTCAGATATTCGGATTCAGGAACGTTCTTTCTCTTGTATTTCTTTTCAAATTCATTGGTTATCTTTCTGTTTTCCTTAGCGATCCTGCGTGATTCCTTGGCGGAAAGATAGCCGTCACTGTTTTTCTTTGCCATATTCTTTCCTCCTTAACGTTTCATCTTAGGGTCGAAGGCGTCTCTCAAACCGTCACCTACAATATTGAAGGCGAGTACGGTTACCAGAAGGAGAATACCTGCCGGGATCCAGATAAACCAGTAATTTGTAAGTACATAGGTATCGTTAACATCATTGATGATATTTCCCCAGGATGCGAAGGGGAATCTTACGCCTAGTCCTAAGAAGGAAAGCGTAGCCTCCATGATGATCGTGCTGCCGAGACCCATGGTCATGATAACGATGAGCTGAGGCATTACGTTAGGTATCAGATGCTTGAATATTCTTCTTGATACCGCAATGCCGCAGGCTTCTGTTGCGGTCATGAATTCCTGCTCACGGAGCGAGAGTATCTGACCTCTGACGAGACGGGCGGTTCCTGCCCATCCGAGGAAGCCCATGATAAGCATCAGGTACATCATACGCGTTAGCGATGGTACATTAGCATGGTCCATAGCAGCTCCGAGTATGATCATGATAGGCATGAAGGGTAAGCAGTAGAAAATATCTACAAGCCTCATGATGAGACCGTCTACCCAGCCACCGAAGTAACCGGAAATACCACCCATAATTACGCCTATGATCGACTCAATGGCTACGGCCACGAAACCGATGATCAGGGAAATACGTCCACCGTACATAAGACGGGTAAGCATATCCATACCATATCTGTCAGTACCAAGCCAGTGAGCTTTTGAAGGTGCAGAATAAGTATCGAATACTCTGGTCTCGGTCTGCTGCTGTACATCCCACTGCTTAGTAGCAGCATTGAATTTAAGCTTGTATTCAGCCTCGGCTCCATTCTCATCTTTGTAATCGAAAGAAGTCTGACCCGCTTCTACAGCCTCAATAAGCTGGTTCTTGAAATCACGTGAGAAGAATACGTCACCCATGATGGCACGGACTATATATTCACTGATATATCCAACTTCATTACCGGATTTGTTATATATAACTCCGTCACCGTCGAGGGTGTAATTTTTGTCATTAGCAGTAAATGATTTCTCTCCTTTTGTTTTGGCCATAAGAGCCTGATAAGTTAAATCAAATGACAGACTCTTCTCTTCACTTGATGATGAACTTACAAGTTCCTTGCTTGCGATTCCAACAATATTACCGTCAACAGAAACAACGAAGAAGTCATCAGATATCTTTTCGAGGTCGTATTTTACACCGTTATATTCGAAGTTATCCTTACCCTTCTGGTTCGCAAGGAAAGCTTGGGCCTGAACAGCGCTACCGAATAATTTGTTGTCAGCCGCTGTATATCTGAATTCCTCGTTATGAATGATACCTGCATAGTCCTTGGTCTGAACATCGTATCTGTAGAATTTCTCATCTTCAGCATAAGGGCTTATAAGTCCTCCAACAAAGGAGAAAACAAACATTATGACCAAAATGATCATGCCCGTTACAGCCAATCTGTTTCTGAAGAATCTCTTGGCGACCAGAGCGCCAGGTGAAAGTACCTTTACACGTCTGTCATCGCTCAATGAATACTGTTCTTTTTCTTTTGCATTATTCTCGCCTGCAGTCTGGGCGGGTTTTTTGATTTCTTTTTCACTCATGATCCTGCCCCTCCTTTAAGCGATCCTTACTCTCGGGTCTACCACAGCGTATAAGACATCCGCTATGAGATTGCCCAAAAGCGTCAATATAGCAGTAAATACCAAGAAGAACATGGAGAACGGTATATCGCCGGATACCATGGATTGATAGGAGGCGAATCCTATTCCCGGGATACCGAAGAGCGTCTCCGTGATGAGAGCTCCGGAGAATAATCCCGGAAGAGATCCACCTACGATCGTAACGATGGGTATCAAGGTATTTCTGAATGCGTGATGATATATAACTTTTCTTTCTGATAATCCTTTGGCTCTGGCTGTTCTGATATAGTCTGCGTTCAGAACTTCCAACATATTGGTTCTGGTATAACGCATGAGTGAACCCATGCTGATTACGACGAGCGTAATGATCGGAAGCACCAGATGGTGAGCCTTGTCTGCTAACTGTCCCATGGGAGACAGCAGATCATAGCTTCGTCCGACATAGCCGTACAAGTCAAACCAGCCGAGTTTTACAGAGAATACCAACTTCAATAGCGATGCAAAGAAGAAGGTTGGCAGCGATATACCTGCCAAAGCGATAACAGTAATGGTATAGTCAGTCTTGGAATACTGTTTGGTGGCTGCTATTACTCCAAGAGGAATAGCAATGACAAGTTCAAGTGCAAAGGAAATAAATCCCATTACGAATGAAAGCCAAACAGTATCGTGGAATTTCTCCGTTACAGGAACGGTCCATTTCCAGCTGTCACCGAATTCACCCCTTAACATCTGGCCAAGCCACTGGAAGAATCCTGATACGATACTTCCATCCATGTTGTACATGGCAGATAACTGTGCAAGCCATTCCTCATAACTCTTGGATCCTGGCTGCATTGATTTCTGTCTAGCCATAGCTTCAACATATGAAGTAGGCAGACAGCGCATAAGTGCATAGATAATAAATGCTACGAAAAACAGGATGATCAGCGACTGTATTAATCTTTTAATAATAAATTTACTCACTGTATCAACTCCTCAACATAAAAATGCATACAGAGGCAGACAGGTCTCCCCGTCTGCCTCGTATATACCGCTTGTTTATGGACAAACCATATTAGTTAAGTTCAAGATTCTGCGGTTCTTGTCGCCAATCATAGTATGTTGTGGTGTCAGGAGTAACGCTGTCGATATTAACTCTCTCTGTGGAGTAGATATATACGTTCTGTCTCTGATATACAGGAACTTCAACTGCCCAGTCAACAACGATGTCAAGGCAAGCCTTGTAAACAGTCTTTCTGTAAGGCTGGTCTAAGCTTGCACGAGCGTCAAGGATGAGTTTGTCGAGTTCTTCATCAGCGATGCAGTACATGTAGTTTGAACCACCCTGCTTAGGACCGCCGTAAGGGTTAACCGCACCGCCGCTCTTGGTAGGTCCGTTCTTTACATCAGAGTAGTAGACCTGATACATATCAGGGTCAAGGGATGCGCCCCAAGCAGCACACCACATAGGTACCTGGTGAGCTTCAAGACCTGTCCAGAGGTCGGAGGAGTTAGCAAGATCCTTAACTACGAGATCCATACCGATCGTAGCGAATGCTTCTTTTGCAAGGCTAAGCATCATGAATGAAGGGTGGTCGCCTGTACCATCTGCAGGGATCCAAACTTCATACTGTAATGCTGCACCTTCAGGAGCTTCTGTTAACTTACCGTCTTTTACGGTGTAGCCAGCAGCTTCGAAGTATCCGAGAGCAGCCTTAAGGGCAGCCTCTTTCTTAGCTTCATCATCCATGTCGGATGTGTAGATGTCATTTCCTTCAACGTCCTTGGAGAATGCGATAGCATAGTCTGCATCAGTTGCCTGAGGAGCAGCCCAGGATGTATTGGAAATAGGATAGTTGATAACGGAAGCAGCTTCTCCATAGTAGGAGTCAACTGTTACGTTTCTGAAGAGCGAGAATACTGTAGCGAATGCCTTACGGAGATCCTTGGAAGCATCGGATGCAGGATCATCGCCTACTTTCATGGAGTAAGCGCTGATTCCAAGGTAACCATATCCAAGGTTGTCTACAGCATCGGTAGTGATCTTGTCACCGGTGGTCTCTCCATTGGAGTTCTCTGCTGCGATAGCAGTAGCAGTATCCTTGGAGTATGAAGGGTCAGTGATATCAACGGTACCGGTGATAACGCCGTTAAGCTTATCGGTATCGTTTGATTCAAGGAAGTTCATGTACTTTGTCTTGGGAGCTCCAAGATAGTAGTTTTCGTTAGCTTCAAATGAAACTACACCGTTTTCGAACTTGATGAACTTGTAAGGGCCAGCTCCCATAGGCTGAGTTGTCTTAGCTCTAATGCCGGAAAGGTCACCCTTTTCAAATCCAAACTGGTTGTTTTCATAATCATACTTTTCAGGATCGCCATAGTATGAAAGAGGTGCAACGTATAAGTCGAACTGGTAGATAGCCGTAGCATCAACCTGATCGAGAGTTACCTTTACGCTGTGCTCTCCGGTCTTCTGAATACCTTCGATCTTTTCAGCTGTCTTACCGGTCTTAATACCGATGGTGTAATCCTCATATCCAGGTACGAGTTCATCTATGCCCTTGTTAGCCTTTTCAGTTGCGAACATATTTGCATAGTCTCCCTCATAAGCTTCAGCGATGATCTTACCGAAGTCTTCTACGGTTCCGTCTTCAGGAACTTCGTATCCCCAGTTTGCAGCAACTGCAGAGATGGGATCTTCTTCTGTGTTGTATCCATTTGCTACACAGTAATCTACGATGTCCTGTGCAAGAGCGGTGGTACCTTCATCGATAGCAGCCCAGAACTTGGTCTGAGTCTCTTCAGTCCAGTTGGTGAAGTCATCGTTGTCTCTGCCAGCTTTTACCAACAGGTTGAACAGTGTGTCCATTCCCTTACGATAGTCTGCCATTCCCTTGATAGGAAGTGCAAAGAATGTGGATGATCCATCATAGGTAGGGTCTGACAGAACGTACATGTTGAAGATTACGTCGTCAGCAGTAAGAGGTGTGCCATCGGAGAATGTTACGTCGTCTCTAAGATCGAAATCGTAGTCAACGGTTCCGTCTTCATTCTCTGTGATCGTAAGATCAGAAAGGCTGAAGTACTGATAATCTGTACCATTGTAAGGACGGGTTTCCCCAGTCTTACCTTTCTCAATGATTGCGCCCTGACGGTCATGGCCAAGAAGAAGTGCCTGAGTCATAGCTGCAACGTCCTGGTCGTAAGCGGTCTCAGCGAAGAACGGTGAGAACTTACTTGAGAAGTAGGAATAGCCTACTACGAGCGGCGTATCGTTAGATTCACCTTCGCCGCCTCCCTGCGGCGTACCTTCGCCGCCTCCCTGTGTACATCCCACAAATGCAAACATGCACATTGCGAGGATGAGGAGGATTGCAAGAGTTTTTTTCATTTCCTTTCTCTCCTTTAAATAATAAATAATAAGATTTTATATTTTATAGCATAATTGCCAAAAATAACTAAATAATCGATGGCTCCTTTCAGATAATACATCAACCGCATTAGCGCTTCATCGAATTAACACTACATTATCCGCCATCTTAGAGTATTATAATATTTTTTGAAATAAAATGCAAGTACAGCATTTAAACCTTTTGAAAATAGATACAAAATACTTTTAAGCAATTTGCCCTCAAAACCGTTGAAAATCAAGTAAATAACTGACATTCCAAGGCCTGTAAGCGCGAAAATAATTATTATCTGAGCAGCAGGTGGAATGCGATTATTGGCCGTTTCAAAGATATATCCTCTGATTTCCCTGCCTTCCATTATCAGCTTAGACATATACCAGACCAGTGCAAAAAGGGCGCATATCTCTCCTACCAAAGGGAGAATTACATAAAATGCACCCGTTGCACCCGCAGCATCTATACATCCGGACAGTATAACTGAAGCTATGAGAAGAACTGCAAGCGCTATCATTTTCTTATAAGCTTCAAGTCTCTCCTGTTCAGTCCCGTCGAACTTGTAATTTTTTCCGCCATAGGAATATCTGCCGTCCGAACCTCTTGTATAATCTTTCAGATAATCTTTTCTCTTGGGGCTTTTTGCCATCTCTTGTAATTCCTTTATTCTATTCCCATAAGATCAAATTCATCAAGCCATTTGCCGGCCTTCTCACAAACGCCTCTTAAGGTCTCTTCATCGAAAGGGCTTTCCATTCCGGCATTCTCGATCAGTTTGGTGAAGACCTCGGATCCGCCTTGCCTGGTATATGCCATATAGTGTTTCCATGCATTATCATAATCGTCCTGAGTCATCGCCCAGAATTCCAGAGCTACGGTCTGTGCCAAGCAATAATCGATATAGTAGAATGGTACCTCATAAATATGTGACTGTCTCTGCCATCCCATTCCATCTGAATAGAAAGGTATTTCCCCATCCAGTTTTAACCACGGCATATATATACCGAGAAGTCTCTTCCACTCAGCGTGGCGTTCTGAAGGAGTATATTCAGGATGTTCATAAACTATGTGCTGGAAGTGATCGACCATGGTGCCGTAAGGAATAAATCCTACGCTGCTTGCCAGATGATCGTACATAAACTTTCTGGCATCCTTTCCATAGAAGTCTTCTGCGCTCTTCCATCCAAAGAACTCCATACTCATGGAATGTACCTCGCATCCTTCCATGCTCGGCCAGACAGTATCCATAGGAATCCTCTTTCTGTTGTACCAGGCAGCGAAAGCATGGCCTGCTTCATGAGTCATGGTCTCTACGTCTCCGCTTGTTCCGTTGAAGTTTGCGAAGATAAAAGGCACTTCATAATCGTCAAGGCTGTCGCAGTATCCGCCGCCCTCTTTGCCTTCTTTGGCAAGAAGATCCATGAGTTCTCCGTCGAGCATGGTCTTAAAGAACTCGCTGGTTTCAGGCGAAAGTCCGTCATAGAATCTCTTGGCAGCTGCGATTATTTCGTCCGGATCTCCCTGTGGCTTCGGATTTCCCGATCTGAACATCAGGGCATTATCTGCAAAGCTCAAAGGATAAGGCACGCTAAGTCTCTTAGCCTGCTCGCGGTGTATGGAATCCACGATGGGCACCAGATATTTGACTACAGCAGATCTGAATTTCTCCACGTCATTCTTGTCATAGCAATTTCTCGTCATACGGCAATATCCCAGATCAGTGAAATCTTTAAATCCAAGTTTTTTGCCCATCTCATCTCTTAAGTGAGTGAGTTCATCATAGATGGAGTCCAGCTTTTCCTGATTATCCTTATACCACTGTCCGTCGGCTTTCCATGCTTCCAGACGAACCTCATCGTCAGCGTCGGATTTGTATTTACCTAACTGCGCAAGAGTATAGGTTCCACCTCTGAAAGGTATTTTAGCGCTGGCAATAAGTTTAGCATATTCCGTAACCAGATTGTTTTCTTTCTGGAGCAAAGGAACGATTTCCGGCTTAAAACTCTTAAGTTCCAGTTCGGCATTCAAAAATATTACATTCCCGAATTCAGCTTCCAGTTCTTTTCTGAAGGGTGAATCCAGAAGAGCCCTGGTCCACTGCTCTTTGTATTCCATGAGCTCCGGCTCTGCCTCGTCCCAGAAATTTTTCTCATCGTCATAAAACTCATCCCTCGTATCGATGGAATGGCGTATATAGACTAATGTAACAAAGGTTTTGATATGTCTGTCCAGCTTGTCCTTTCTTATGAATAGTGTTCTGACCTCCTCATAGTCTGAAGCCTTCTTCAAAGCTTCAGTGAGTTCGGTTATTTCAGCTTTGATAGCATCGATATCGGGTCTTTTATATGGAAATTCTTTAAATTTCATAAGGCATAACTCTCCCTTTATTTATTTCTGTGCTTCAGCACACGAACGTATTATATCACAGTTCATTTAACATTACAACGAAAAAGAGCACCCGTTTAAGGATGCTCTGACGCAAAAGTGTAAATCTATTCTATTACCAGTTCCTTGATCTCGACAGTCTTGATCTTGCGGGATGCAAAATACGAGAAGATGAAGAAACCAAGACAGATTACCATGGCAGGTATCAAAATCGTAAAAGCAGTGAATTCTCCGTTCAGTTTCCAAATACCGAAGTATCTCAGAAGAAGGGACAGCAGTTTCTCAGTAAAGAGGAAACTGAGTACCATTCCCAAGGCCGCTCCAATTATGGAAACTATGAGGAATCTCATGGCAAACTGCAATCTGAGCTTGTTTGATGATAAGCCTACAGCCTTGAATATCCCGATATCTCTTCTCTCCCTTAAGAAGCTTTTGGTGCACACTATTATAACGATTATCAGAGAGAATACTATGGCGAACACATATATGATCGCGCTTACCACATTTATGGCCGTACGGTACATGTCATTCCCACTCATAAAATCATCGGAGAAGGTGGCTGTAATCGTATCACCGTATTTCTCGTTTATATCATCAGCTATCTTTTCACCTTTGGAGGGATCAGATAAGCTGTACTGACTATAGCGATCAAGATAAACCTCGACCCCTATCCTGGCCGCCCCTTCTTCTGTCAGCGAGAAGCAGTTGCCAGTTTCATTTACACAGGTGAAGTAGCCGGTTATAATGTAGTCCTGCTTTGATTCTTTGAATGAAATGCTGACCGTGTCTCCAATTTTATATCCAAGTTCTTCAGCCAGTAAAACATTCAGCGCAACCTCATTGTCATACTTCTCAACCCTTCCGTCAGTTGTAACGAGCACCTCAGGATCTTTAGCTACAAGGCATGCGTAGTCATCGCCTTCAAGAGTCAGATATATCTGACTTATCTGATATTTCTTTTCGATAGAAGTATGATCGGTTATTATCTTTTCGATATCCTTTAAAGTTTCTTCCGGTATCGCATCATCCGAACTAACGGAAAGCTCTGCTACCCAGATCCCCATGGATTCCAAAGATGATTTGGAATCATATGATGAGCTTAGAACGCTCATGGTCATCATAAAGAAGACCAGAACAGCAGCTATCAGCACGATAGCCATATATCTTCCTTTATTTGAAGCCAGGGTTTTAAAGGCAAGGCTTACAGACAGAGCTTTGGGTGACAGTTTTAAATTCGTCCTGCTCGTGAAATACACATCATCCCCGCTTTTTGAAATTGCTTTAACGGGCGATATTTTGCCAATCTTACGGGTGGAAAAAATTACCATACATACCGACACAAAGAGCACTGCCAATGCGAAAAGCAGGATCTTTATTATAGACATTTCATTCCCCGTTGGAATACAGGTCAGGGGTTGGAAAACATCTCCAAGTAACCTCATGCATGGTATCGACAAAACAAAACCTATGATTGAACCAAGCACAATCGCTATGAGATACTGCAAAGCGTAAACACATCTTATCTTTGTATTGCTGAAGCCCTGAGCTTTAAGCATTCCCAGTGTGGAATAGTCCATTTCAATACTGGTTGATATGCTATGAGCCATTATGATGAGAACGATTCCAAGCAGGATGACTACGAAAACAAGGAGCACTCCAATTACCACGTCCACCAGAAGAAGAGTGTACGATATAAGCGTTGATTTTGAGAATGAGGCTGTTGAATATCTTGAAAGATCGGACCCCTTGTTTACCTGGCGCTTAAACTCCCTGTCATTTATGGTATCGTCATTTTTGTATACCCAGACCGTGTGCATAAGTCCGCTGGAACCGAAAGTTTTATCGTAGTCTTCCGACGCCAAGGTTTCAAGCTCCTTAGCTTTGCCGGTTATTTTCGAAAAGTCTTCTTCGCATATAAACAAATATTTTGTAGATACGTTATAGTTGCCAAGTTCAGGGTCCACTACAAAGCCCTTTATCTTGAAATCATAGCTGCTTCCGGCTATATCTATTTTAATCATGTCCCCCTTCTCACACCCATATTGGGTATTAAGAGATTGAGCTATATACACTTCCCCCTTTTCAGGCTTAGGAGTTTCATCTGCATAGGATTTCATATCTTCATCAAGTAATCTGTAACGTTCTTCGTATTTGTGGACGATAAAGCTGCCCTGTCCGAAAGTAGTTCCATCCTCTAATTGACACGACTGACTCCAGATTCCTTCACGTGAAATGACTTTTTCTACCGATGAAACATTCTCAACCTTCTCAATCAGTTCATCCGAATAGTTAACGTCGAGTATAAAGGCCATAATGTCCCCTGTATCGGTATCGCTAAAAGCCTTCTCAACGCTTTTGTAGTTGTTGTCTCTTAAACTTATGACCGTTGAAAAACTCATGGTTATGACTATGGTCAGCAAAAGAATGCTTCTGAAAGCGCCCTTCTTGTGGCGAATGTCTTCTCTGACAAGCGTAAGTATTTCCATTTTTTGCACCTCACCACTCCATCGAAGACAGCCATGCATTTACCTGAGTCTCACGGCTTCTTGCTTCCTTTGGATCATATGGAGGAAGCACCAGTTCCCCGATTATATCACCATCATCCAGATAAAGAAGTCTGGTTGCAGTCATGGCCGCTTTCATGTCGTGAGTAACCATAAGAATGCTCTGCCCTTCCCTGTTAAGTTCCATAAGAAGATCAAGAACTTCCTCAGAATTCTTTCTGTTAAGAGACCCTGTCGGCTCATCAGCAAAAATTATTCTCGGCTTACTTACAACGGCTCTTGCGATGGCGCATCTCTGCTGCTGTCCGCCAGACACCTGAGAAGGCAGGTGCGTACTCACGTCGGATATGTCCATTTTAGTCATAAGCTTATCCGTGCGCGTCCTCACTTCATCAGAAGTCATGGACTTGTCCAGATACCCCGCAATTGCTACGTTTTCGTAAAGGGTAAGGTTACTGACAAGATGCATCTGCTGGAAGATAAAACCGAAATCTTTGCTGCGAAGTTTCGTCAGATCCTTTTCGCTCATGGTAACAAGATTTTTTCCTTCATATGTAACTTCACCGGCGGTCGCCCTGTCCATTCCGCTTAAGCAATAAAGCAGAGTTGATTTGCCGGAGCCGGAAGGTCCCATGATTACGGTGAAGTCTCCTTCATACAGGTCAAAATCCACATGCTGAAGCACATGATTCTGTATACCGTCATGAGCATAACTTCTGCAAAGTCCCTTTGCCGATAGAATTGAACTTTTCATTTCCTTTCCTCCATTCTTTGATAGCTCTATTCTATCGTAAGAGTTATTAAGAAAACCTTAAGAGCAAATTGTTTTTTGATTAATTCAAATCAGACCTGTCCGTTTCAACGATCGGGAGAGATACGACAGCCTCGAAGCTGTCTGCATGATTATGCAAAATTACCTCACCGCCCATTTTTTCAGCCAGATATTTTACTATATAAAGGCCAAGACCTGAGCCCTGCTCATCCCCGCAGTTTTTGCCACGGTAGAATTTATAGAATATGAAGGGCATATCCTCATCGGGAATACCCTTTCCGTAATCCTTAAAATGAATGCTTGCCATGTCATCCCTTTTGGTAATGCATACATCGATCATAGTCTTAGCGTATTTCCTTGAATTGTTGATCAGATTCTCTACTATCTGCGCTAAGCGCCTTGGATCAGCCTTTACGAACACTTCAAAGTCCGGTTTGCTGAACCGAATATCATTCATCTCCCCTGCCATTTCCAGCACTGTACCTTCGACACAGGAGCAAAGTTCCATCTTCTCTGTCTCCACCTGAATTTTTTCCATGTCGGATAAGGAGTGCAAAAATAAATCGTTCGTGAGTTTACTTACTTCGTCGCACTTTCTCATTATAACGGAGAGGTACTGGTCGCGTTTCTCGGGAGTAGTATCCATATTGGCCTGAAGGGCTTCGGAATAGGCTCTGATAGAAGCTATGGGAGTTTTGATGTCATGGGAAAGGGTTGCTATTACTACCTTGTTGTTTTCCATGGCCTCCCTCTCGTTATTTCTCGCCTTCTTTATCTCACCCCTCATGCTGTCAAAGGCCCAGGTGAACTTGCCGAAGTTGTTGGTCCTCTCATAGTTAAGCGGTATGTCGAGATTTCCTTTGGCAACATTTTCAGCGAAATCCTCAAGTTTACCGAAAGGTCTTAATACTGAAAGGTAAACGTACAGGAGAACTAATAATATCAGGGCGAGTCCGGTACCGCCAATGATAAGTATCCTTCCGTTACCTCTTTTTTCATTATCGGCGCTCTTAATCTTGTCCTGCAGGTCGGATATTTTTTGCGAAGCTTCTTCAGTGTCTCCCGCTTTTACAAGCTGGTCGATCTCATTCAGTGCCACCATCTGCCCGGACTTTTCGCTTTGAGAATTGTCGACGGGAGAAGTAAAGTAGAGCACGAGTGTGACCGATGTGATCAGTACTGCGAAGCATATCACCACCGCTATTGCTTTATTCTTCATCGGACACCTCCAGCATATATCCCACTCTGTGTTTGGTCTTGATATATTTAGGCTCGCCAGGATTGTCTTCCAGTTTCTCTCTGAGCCAGCGAATGTGGACGGTCAGCGTAGACGGTTCAACCATGGAGAAGGCTCCCCAGACCTCGGACAGAAGCGTATCCTTA
>JAEEGL013422618.1_pt1 | contig 13642 bp, 11 predicted proteins | sample 9134231 | NCBI WGS metagenome assembly JAEEGL01 (sample SAMN16246548, study PRJNA631951) | gut metagenome | biome: gut microbiome; feature: rumen; material: fiber-attached | host: Bos | place: Iran: Karaj | collected 2018-10
GTCATGGGTATCGTAGCACGACAGAGCATCAAGGGCACCATCGCCACCTATATCGGAGTGGCGGTGGGTATCATCACGACTTTCTTCGTGCAGACCAAATACCTGACCACCGAAGAGATAGGCCTTGTTGATGTGCTGCTCCAATCGGCTTTATTGTTCTCAGGTTTGGCACAGCTGGGCACCAACACCTCGGCGATGCGTTATTATCCTTATTTCAAGGATGAGGACAACCGCGACCATGGCTTCTTCGGCTGGACGCTTATTGTTCCTTTGATTGGTTTCGTCGTTTTCTTAGGTTGTTTCTTTGCATTGCGAAGTCCAATCGCCTCGTTTTTCTCCGAGAAATCGGCCTTGTTCATTGATTACATCTACTATGTAATCCCACTGGCCTTCTTCATGCTCTACATCTCGGTGTTTGAGACCAACTCCAACCTGCTGATGCGCATTGTGGTGCCACGATTCATCCGCGAGGTAGGCTTGCGAGTGATGACACTGGTCATTTATCTGCTCTATGGTTTCCATGTTCTCTCGCTTACGGGTATGGTCGTTGCGTTTTGTGTGTCATACGGTTTGGCTACCATAATCAACATCGTCTATTTGCTGACTTTGCATCGGGTTTCGTTCCGTATTGAGAAAAAGTATATTACGCCAAAACTGAAACGCGACTTTTTGATTTATACTGTCTTTCTTATCACCTCTGCTTTGGCAGGCAACATCACGCCCTTGCTCAACCGCTATTTTGTGGCAGGCAAGCAGGGCCTTGCCGTGGGTGGTATCTTGACTATCGCCATCTATATTGCCTCGTTGGTTGAAATGCCTTATCGCTCGCTTGGTACCATCAGCAAGCCTCAGATTTCACAGGCCATGGCCGACGGCAACGTGAAGGAAGCCGACCGTATTTGCAAGAGTGTTTCCCTGCACCAGTTCCTTGTTGGTTCATTGGTGTTTTTCTTCATTTGGATCAATATCGACACGGTTTTTGCCCTGTTGCCCAATGGCGAAGTGTTCTCAGCTGGCAAATGGGCCGTGCTCATTTTAGGCCTCAGCCGATTGATTAACTCGACGCTGAATGTGGGTACCACGGTGCTAAGCTATTCCAAAATCTACTATTACTCGCTGTTTTTCACCATCTTGCTGACCGTTTTGGCCTGGTGGCTCAACGCGCGTTGGGTAGGTGATTGGGGCGTGAATGGCGCGGCGTTTGCCACCTTGGTGGCTTATTTGGTGCACTATACCCTTCTGTTGGCTCTGATTCGCTGGAAAATCGGCACTTTGCCTTTGTCGTCAAAGCAACTGCTGGTCGTTTTGGTTGTGGGCATCATGTTTGGGCTTGACTGGTTGTGGTCGAAGACGCTGACGCCTTGGTTTGTCGGACTATTTGGCAAGCAAGTAATCGGCTTGGTCGTCGACTCGTTGCTGAAGTCCTTAGTGTTCCTGGTAATAGGGTTATTCTCCGTCTATAAGTTGAAAATTTCCCAATCGGTGAATGATTTGATTGACAAGGGCCTGAGTAGGATCCACCTGAAGCGATAACCTTAGGTGATTTCCCTAGAGGCAACCTTGAAGAAGTTTAGGAATCCTCAGTTTTCCCTCATGGCCGTTAAGGCTTCGCGGAGCTGACTGCTACTAGTGCCTTGAGTGTAGGGGAAATAGATGATTTTCACACCTTTGTCGGCAAAGATTTGCTCGTATCTATTGAAACGTTCTGTCCCTTTATAGTCTGAACCCACAAAGAGATAGTCGTATTTCACAATGCCTTTGAGATAGACGTCGCAGTCTTCTCGCTCTGAAGGAATTACTTGGTCGACATATTTGATGCTTCTGACAATTTCACACCTTTCTTCAAAGGAAATGAAGGTCGATTTGCCTTTGTGGGAGGCATCTTTGTGTACACCCACAACAAGGTAGTCGCAGTGTTGTTTTGCACGGCGAAGCAGGTTCAGGTGGCCAATGTGGAATAGGTCGAAAGTGCCGCTCAAATAGCCGATTTTCAGCTGTGGCTTGCTACTGACGCGTCCGCTTTCCATTTTGTATTGGTAACTTTGCAAGCCAAATTGGCGAGGGTCTTGACGATAGCGCTCAATCACTCCACGAAACACTTCCTCGTATTCAGGAATAAAAAGCGTTTGTCTTTCTTCCATCTTTCCGAGGATGGCTTGCGCCAACGCTTCTGTTTTGTTCAGGTCATTGTCGCCTCCATTAAACTTTGTTCCTTTGATGGAACCAGGAGACACGTTCAGAATGCGGTTTTTCGTGCCAGCCATTTCAAGCTCGATGTTCAAACTCTCGATGGCATTGCATAGGGCAGCTTTGGTGGCTCCGTATGTAGCAAACAGAGGTGAACTGATGAGTCCAGCAATGCTTCCCATCACTGCGCAATGGAAAGGAGTCTTTTCCTTCATCTTGGGGAAGAAGAAATGCAACACTTTTATGACGGCAATGCTATTGACCTGGAAACTGTTCTGGATTTCTTGCTCTAAGATATCCTCGAAAGGTGCAATTCGGCCAAATCCAGCTGTGATGATGAGCGTGTCAATGCCTTTGAATTGCGCTAGGAACGAAAAGTCAGAGTCAAGAAGGTTGGCTTGACAAAAATGGATGTTGTTGTATTCATCCAGCAGGTCATTCTTTACCTTGTCGACCACATGGACGAGAATGCCTTTTTTCTGCAATTCCAAAGCGATGGCCAAACCAATGCCGTTGCTTCCTCCAATTACCAGTGCTTCTTTCATGGTTTCATGAATGTGTTGAAAAGAGGCGCAAAATTAGAAAAAAAAGTCATGCCAACGCTATTTTTGCCTATATTTGCAGTCAAAATCTGTTCGGGATATGATAGACACCGAGAAGCTTAAGGAAAAGTATTCGCCCGAAGGTTCTGTGCTGAGGAATCTTCAACTTGAGATGCTGGACGAACTCCTCTTGCTCGACAAGGTGTGCAAGGAAAACGGGTTGACGTACTATTTAAGTAGTGGTACGGCATTAGGTGCAGTTCGTCATCACGCTTTCATTCCTTGGGACGATGATTTGGATATTGCACTTCCCGAAAAGGATTATCGGAAACTGGTTGACATTTTGCGTGATTTTCATTCCGATAAATATGTGCTCCATGACCGTCATTCCGATTTCAACTATATCAACGGTTTCCCCAAATTCAGGAAAATAGAAGGTGATCTGTTGGGGTCGTTTCCACAACGTGGCAAACTCTATAAATACAAAGGGACAGGTGTGGATATCTTTTGCGTGGCGAAAAACAGTTTCATCCGTGCTTTTGTATGTGCCAAGCTACGCGTTGCACTTTTGCATTGGCTTTATAAGATTAAAAACGAAGGGCTTAGAAAGGTCTTGACCCGAATCAATTGGATGATTTACCACTGTTTGGTCCCGCTAACATGGCCATTGAATGCTTTCCGCAAAAAAGGGGAATTGCATTACGGACTTGGCCAGAGTTTCTCAAAGCATTTCATGTGGGAGCATGAGATTTTTCCAGTAAGTGAGACCTTGTTTGAGTCGATACTGTTTCCCATTCCTCGTGATGCAGATGCTTATTTGACGCATATTTACGGAAACTGGAGGCAGTTGCCATCGCAGGAAGAAATTGAGAAAACGGTGCATAACCAGAGTTTATTGAGAAAATGATGGCTAAATAAACTAACCAATTATGAAATTCCTGGCACATTTGATCTGCTTTTGCATTTATCCTTTTTCCTTTCTTTTCCCGCGAAGGAAAAAAAAGTGGGCCTTTGGTAGTTTTCGGGGTGCCTTCAACGATAATTCCAAATATCTGTTCATCCACATATCGGAGAAGATGACAGAGATTGATAGTGCATGGCTCAGTTTGAATAGGTCTACTGTAAAAGAAATCAGGGCTAAAGGGTTGAATGCCTTCCATGTGTTGAGCCCAAAAGGAATATGGCATGCCTTGACGTCGAAGTTTTGGTTCTTCAACTCCTATTCATCCGACATCATGTTTTGCTTTTCTGGTGGTGCCAATCTGGTCAACCTCTGGCACGGCCTGCCGATGAAGCGCATTGAGTTCGACATCACTTCTGGCCCATTGGCTGATAGGTTTGAGAAGCGCTCGTTGAAAGAACGTTTTTATCATCCAGAGAGTTTTCGACGTCCTGACTATCTGCTTTCTGCTTCATCCTTTTTTACTGAAACTTTTGCGCGCTCTTTCCGCATCCCTGTAGACCAATGCCTTTTGATGGGGTATCCGCGTAATAGCATTCTGAATTGTTCGGAGGCTGAAAGGATGTGTTTCGTCAAAAAGTATGAACTTGATACTACGAAGACGTTGATTTCCAGGCTTAAAGATGGAAGTTACAATCGGGTCTTCATTTATTTGCCCACTTGGCGCGATTCGCAGCGTGATTTCTTTTCGCGCGACTTTGACTTGAAAGCTTTGGATGAAACACTGCAGCAGCGTAATGCTTTGTTACTGCTTAAGCCTCATGCCAATGTAGCAGTGGATGCGAGCGTAGTTGAAGGACTGACAAATGTCAAGTTTGTTCCATCTAATGTTGACATATATCCTGTCCTGCCCTATACCGATGTCCTGATCACCGACTATTCCTCTGTTTTGTATGACTATGTGTTGATGGAACAAAAAGGCATAATCCTTTATTTGTATGATTTTCATGAATATGAGAAAGAGAGAAACTTTACTCGTCCTTTCGACGATTTGGTATTTGGAAAACGAGTATTTGATTTTGCATCTTTGTTGACAGCCATTCGCGAAGGCGATTACATGATGGAAGAAGAGGAGAGAAAAGCTTTTGCGTGTAAATGTTGGGGCTTCGACACGGGAAATGCCTGTGAACGCATAGGCCTATTTTTTCAGCAGGCCTAAGGTTACATTCCACCTAAAGGTGAAGAGGCTGTTGCCTTTCTTGAACTGTCCTTTCAGGGCAAAGCCTATCCATAGGATTATTGTACCACACCATTTGACAAACTCTTGAACAAGTCGTCGGAAGTATTTCTTTTCCGATATGGATTTGGTGCGGTAGCGTTCGCTTTGCCCGATGCCCAAACTGAGCCGTTTGAGATAATCTTTAGTCAACTTGCGTTCGGGGATGATATGATAAAGGATGGCGTTGGGTAGATAGTAGAATTTCATCCCCAAGGTCTCCATTTTGTCAAATAGGTCTTTTTCTTCAGCGCCGATGAGACTGTTGCCTTTGCGCCCTAATTCAACGTTAAATAGGCCAACATGGTCAAAAACACTTTTTCGATAAGCAACATTGCCCCCGCCAGGGAAAGAGCCTTTGGGGAATTCTCGTTCTTTAGGTCCTAGGTCAAGAGCACCGGTGAGCAACATCCTTGTATAGTGCGACATCCAATCAGGCTCGGCTGTTTCATATTGTGGCACGATGGGCCCTCCTGCAGCAACGGCTTTCTCGTTCTGTACGAAAAAATCAGCATAAGTTTGTAGATACTCTTTGTTGACCAACGCATCGTCGTCGACATAGATGATGATGTCGCCCTTGGATTCTCGAACGCCGCAATTGCGGGCGTATGAAAGCCCTTGGTTAGGTTCGTGAAAACAATGAAATGCGATATCTGGAAAATCGTTTTTGAAGCGCAGACATTCTGTCTCGGTGTTATCAGTGCAGTTGTTGTTGACCAATACAATCTCATAGCGGTCTTTGGAAAAGCCGTTCTCTGCAATGCTGCGCAACACATTGTAGATATACTTTTCTCTGTTATATGTACAAATAACGACGGAAAGCATGTGCTTATTCCTTTACCTGAGCTTTATGTTTTTTCAATGAGAAAAGAAATGCTCCAAGTAAGCCAAGCAAAATCACCAGCGAGCTCACCAATGAAATCGCTCCACCCACTTTCCAAATCTTCGGCTCGTAGCGCATCACGATTTCGTGCTGTCCGGCAGGAATCATGGCTGCGCGCAGCAGGTAGTTGGCGCGGAGGATGGGGTGTTCTTGGCCGTCAATATGCATGGTCCAACCTTTACTGGTCCATATCTCGGAGAAAACCACCAACTTGTTCTCGTTTGCTGAGAAGGTGTAAGTCAGTTGATTGGGTTGATAATCGGTCAAAGTGATGCTGCCTTCTCCTGAATTGGCTTTATAGCCTGTTACCTGTTGCTCAAACTCCTTGCCGATAATGGCAGTGTGATGCATGTCGGTTGTGGCTATGGCATCAAATTCCTCGTTGGCCGTGTTGACCATTTGAACGTTATCCACCATCCAGGCATTGCCGTATGCAAACGGGTTTTCAAACGGCTGGCTTTGAGGGTTAAAGATGATGTATTTGGTGTTCAACATGTTAAGTACTTCTTGTTGCTCCAAGAGCAACACCATATCTTGTGAGGACTTTGCGGTTCTTAGTTGGTTGAGCTCTGTACCGAGGTACTTGCTGATTACATCTTGATATCGGCGGAGTTTGGCTCCCGAATAACCGCCAATTGACTTGTGGAAATAGGAAGTGCTGGCGTCGTTGAACATGTCTTTGGTGATGTCAGCTACTCTAAAGTCAAGGCTCTTGTCGTCTAAGATGTATTTGTCGGCGGCTGAAGCAACGAAAGGCTTGTCAAACTTAGCCTTGTCAACGAAATTGTCGTTGTTGAGGTAACGTCTGTTGATAGGATACATGTCAACAATCACCAAAGCTGCAAGGATAGCCATTGCGGGAAGAGCCTTCAACTTTCCCTTGCCGTAAACAAAAAGGAGTACAGCAGCCAAGATGATGAATATGAAGCTGCGGATGGCGTCCTTGCGGAAGATGGCCACTCTGACGTTTTCGAGCTGAGATGCAAACTGGGCATAGACGGCGCCATCCTTCCCCGAACTCAGTTGCGCAAACTGTTTGGCTTCACCTTGGCTGAAGAAGTTGAAGAAGGTTTTGGGCATGAGATAGAAGAGGAGGCAGAATCCCGCCGTGATGCCCAAGGCGATGAAGAACTTGGGCAGATTCTTTTTAAAGGTTTCTGGGTCTTTGGCGATTTCAGATAGGCCAAGGAATCCCAAAAGGGGCATGCAAACCTCCGCGATGACTAAAGTCATGGACACGGCTCGGAACTTGTTATAGCCAGGGATGTGGTCAATGAAGAAATCAGTGAAACCCATAAAGTTCTTGCCCCAACTGAGCAAAATGGAGAGTATTGTGGCAATGAGCAAGGCCCATTTGAGTTTGCCTTTCACCGTCAAAGCTCCAAGTACAAAAAGGAACACAACGATGGCGCCTACATATACAGGGCCGCTAGTGCCAGGTTGGTCGCCCCAATAGGCATTGCTTTGGGCAATGTTGGATCGGAACCGGCTGTCGGCTTTTTCCAAAGCTGTGTTCTGGTTGCCGATATAGGCTGAAGCGCCACCTTTGACGTTGGGTATCAGCAGACTCCAAGTCTCGCCCTTACCATAGCTCCATTGTGTAATGTAGTCGCGGTCGAGCCCCTTAGTCTGGTTGCTTTCGTCGCCCGCCAATATGGGTTTGCCACGGGTGGTTTCCTTACCATAGTCGTAGTTGGCATACAGGATGGTGGAGTTGGTCAAGATGCCAAAAATGGCAGCAACCAAAAGTACAGCCGAGGCCTTGAAGAAATGACCTATTTTCTTTTCCCTTATGTCGCTGATGAATTCGGCAACGATGATGAGGATAAGTATCAGTAAAAGATAATATGTGATTTGAAGGTGATTCGCCTTCACTTCAAGAGCGAGGGCGAAGGCGGTGAGGAGTGCTCCCCATAAGTATTTCCCTTTGTAGGCCAGCAGCACGCCAGCGATGACTGGAGCCATGTACGCCATGGCAAAGGCTTTCGTGTTGTGCCCTGCTCCTATGATGATGAACAAATAGGATGTGAAGCCGTAGGCTAGCGCAGCCACAAAACTCAGCCAAACACTACAGTCGAGCACTAGCATGAGCAGGAAGAAACCTAACATCGCAATGAAAACCGATCCGATTGGACTCGGCAGGCCCAACGACAGTACGGGATGGATTTCGTTAAAGAGGTTCGAATTCTGTCGAGCCGAGATGTTCCATGCAGGCATGCCGCCAAACATTGAGTTGGTCCAAAGGGTGGTTTCGCCAGTGCTTTCACGGTAGTCGACAATCTCTTTCGACATGCCCTTGTACATGCCGATGTCATGCTGCTGAAGGCGTTTGCCTTCAAAGATGGGTGAGAAATAAATCATAGTAATGACCGCAAAAGCAATGATGGCCGCAACGATGCCTAGGATTTTCTTGTTTTTTTGGAAAAAGTTGTTCTTCATTATTAGGTTGTTTTTCTATTCAATTTCTTCAAAATCAGTGTATTCACCTATATTTGGGTCGACGTGAGGGCTCTTTGTCTCATCATTTTCCGATGGTTTTTTGTTCTGGTCGTATGCTTTCATCTGCCGTTCCAACTTCTTCATTTTCCATTTGAAAATCAGTTTGATAACCATGCTGAAAGCATAAAATATCAAAATGATGATGAGTAATGTGCGGAGTAGTCCCATAGGATGACCCATTATTGAATTTTGCCGCGAAATTACAAATAAATCTGGTTCTGTCGGTTTTTTCTGTCATTTGATTCTTGTTTCATGGAAATTTGATACTTTTGCAAAATGAATTGTATTAAAAAAGATGAACAAGATGATTGTCAGAAGTAAGGCGCCGTTGCGCATCGGACTTGCGGGAGGAGGGAGTGATGTAAGCCCATATAGCGACATTTATGGCGGTATCGTCCTGAATGCGACGATCAATCTTTATGCATATTGTACGATTGAGGAAACGGATGACGCCCACGTGACCATACAGAGTTACGACGATGAGTGTTTTGAGAGTTTCCCGCTCAGTCGCGAGCTGGCAACGGAAGGCAAAGCTTTGCTCCTTAAGGGGAGTTACAATCGAGTGATGAAGGATTATGGTATTCCGTTGAAGGCTTGTAAGATAACCACCTATAACGATGCCCCAGCAGGTTCTGGATTAGGTACTTCCTCAACGATGGTGGTGGCCATCCTGAAAGCGTTTGTGGAGTGGCATAGCCTTCCGCTTGGCGACTATGAAATTGCTCGTTTGGCCTACGAAATCGAACGTAAAGACCTCAACCTGTCAGGTGGCAAGCAGGACCAGTATGCTGCTGCGTTCGGTGGGTTCAATTACATGGAGTTTCTTAAGGATGATATGGTGATTATCAATCCGTTGAAGGTGAAACGTTGGATTATTGATGAGTTGGAAGCCAGCATGGTGTTATATTTCACGGGGCGTTCGCGTAGTTCCGCAGCCATTATCGATGAGCAGAAAAGAAATATCACATCAGGTAACATGATTTCTATAGAGGCCATGCACCGCATCAAACAAAGTGCTGTGGACATGAAGCTTGCAGTGCTGAAAGGTGATATGCATGAGTTTTCCAGAATCATTGGACAGGCTTGGGAGGACAAGAAGAAAATGGCTGGAGGTATCACTAGCCCTGTGATTGAGGAGGCTTTTGCTGTGGCTACTGAGGCTGGAGCAACGGCTGGAAAAGTCAGTGGTGCCGGTGGCGGTGGCTTCATCATGTTTTTTGTGGAGCCGACTAAGAAGAAAGCAGTGATAGAAGCACTCCGTAGATTGGATGGTTTTACCTTGCATTTCAACTTTACCGATGGGGGAGCTCATGGCTGGAAGATATATGAAACAGACAGAGTGGAATCATTGAAACATTGAATTGTTATGGAAGAACAACTTCAATTATTATTGGAAAGGTATCCTGTTTTGGAGGCTTGTATGGAGGATATCAGGAAAGCGTACCAGTTGTTGGAATCTGCTTTCAAGAATGGTAACAAGCTCTTGGTGTGCGGAAATGGAGGGTCTGCTTCCGATTCGGAGCATATTGTAGGTGAGTTGATGAAGGAGTTCAAACTCAAAAGAAAAGTGTACGGCAATCATGCAGCGACATTGAAAAAGATAGACCCTGAACTAGGACAGGTCCTGGCCGACAACTTGCAAGGCGCATTGCCAGCAATTTCGTTGACAGCTCATTCCTCTTTGCAGACGGCATTCATGAATGATGTGGTGCCAGAACTGGTATTTGCCCAACAGGTAAATGGCTATGGGAATGTAGGGGATGTTTTTCTTGGAATCTCCACTTCGGGCAATAGCAAGAATGTGCTGTATGCAGCTGTCAACGCCAAAGCTAAAGGGCTGAAGGTGATTGGACTCACGGGTGGCAAAGAGAACAAATTGATGAAGTATTCCGATGTTTGTATCCGGGTTCCTGAGACGGAAACGTACAAGATTCAAGAGTTGCACTTGCCAGTGTATCATTGTCTGTGCCTCATGTTGGAAGAGAAATTCTTTGGAGAATAGTGGATCTTTCTGAAATCAATATAGAATCATACGATACGCTGCTTCTTGACCGTGATGGTACCATCAATGTGCATTTGTTGGGTGACTATGTAAAACGGTGGGAGGAGTTCGAATTCATACCAGGTGTGCTTGAAACAATGCCACGACTGGCACGGCATTTCAAGCGCATTTTCATTGTCACCAATCAGCGAGGGGTCGGTAAAGGCCTTATGACAGAGGCTGACCTTGCCGACATTCACAGGCGTATGTTGGAGGAGATTGAGAAAGTTGGAGGACGCATTGACGGCATCTATTGTTGCACATCATTGACAGAAGAGGATGGGCGTCGCAAACCAGGACGGGGTATGTGGGAAGAAATTCAACGGGATTATCCAGAGGTTGAGGCGGAACATACACTCATGATCGGTGACGGAGATGTGGATAGGGAGTTTGCCCACAACTGCAACATCGCGTTTTGCAGAGTAGATTCGCTGAAGAAAAAAGATGGGGTGTATGAATGGAAAAAAGCAAAGGATATGGATGTGATTATTTTGGCTGGTGGACTGGGCACACGCTTGCGTTCAGTGGTGAATGAGGTGCCCAAATGTATGGCTCCAGTTTATGGGAAACCGTTTTTGTTTTATCTGCTGACAAACTTGTTGAATTACCAAATCCATAAAGTGGTGCTGTCTGTCGGCTATATGCGTGAGCATATCATGGATTGGGTACAAAAGAACGTATCGGAGTTTCCGTTCGATATCGACTTTGCAGTGGAGGATACTCCTTTGGGTACAGGAGGAGGCATTCGTCTTGCCATGCAAAAATGTACTTCAAAAGCAATCTGTATAATGAACGGCGACACATTCTTCGATGCTGATTTGGAACATCTCCTAAAGGTTCACGAACAATCAGGAAAAATCCTGACCATGTCGGTGAAACACCTAACCGACTTTGACAGATATGGTACAGTTTCTTTTGACGAAAGAGGGGTGGTAACAGGCTTTAATGAGAAACGGTTTTGCGAAGATGGGTATATCAATGCTGGGGTATATATGGTTAGTGATATAAACCTGTTTAAGAAGATGCCAGAAAAGTTCTCGTTTGAGACGGATTACCTCCAGCCTAAAGCGGCAGAACGCCTTATTAGCGCTTTTGTCGGTGATGGCTATTTCATAGATATTGGCATTCCTCAGGATTATGCAAAGGCTAATGAGGATTTCAAAGAGTTTTGGACATGGGTAAAAAGAAAATGATACTGGTGGGTACTGCGTATCCCTATCGTGGCGGGTTGGCCGTTTACAACGAACGTCTGGTGAGGGCTTTCCAGGATGAAGGCTATGAGGTTGAGATTTGGACTTTTACTGTTCAGTATCCCAATTTCTTGTTTCCTGGAAAGACACAGTTCTCTACCGAACCAGCACCAGAAGGGCTGTTTATCCGTCGTGAGTTGAACTCTGTGATTCCCTTCAACTGGTTGAAGGTGGGACGTAAACTCCGTAAGGCACAGGCTGACATAGTGGTGATGAAATTTTGGATTCCTTATATGGCTCCTTCCCTCGGTGTTGTTGCCCGAAAGGCTCGTAAAAACAAGAAAACAAGGGTCGTCAGCATCATTGATAATATTATCCCTCATGAGAAAGGGGTTGCGGATAAACTGCTTGCATCGTTCTTTTTGAAATCAATAGATGGCTGCGTGGCTATGTCGAAATCAGTGCTTGAGGATGTCAAACGTTTTGATGCTGTGAAAAACGTTTTGTTTTGTCCTCATCCATTGTATGACAATTTCGGTACAAAGGTCAGCAGAGAAGATTCGTTGGATTTCTTGCAATTAGACCCACAGTATCGTTATATGCTGTTTTTCGGCATCATTCGTGATTATAAAGGTCTGGATTTGTTGCTTCAAGCTATGGGTGATGAGCGGCTAAAAAAGATGAAAGTCAAATTGATAGTCGCTGGTGAATTCTACAACAATGCCGATCAATACCATGAGCTGGAACGACAACTCAAGCTTTCTGAACAATTGGTTTGGCGAAGCCAGTTTGTCCCTGATAGTGAGGTGAGGTATTATTTCAATGCTGCTGACATTGTGGTACAGCCATACAAATCGGCCACACAGAGTGGTGTGACCCAGATTGCCTATCATTTCGACAAGCCGATGATCGTAACTGATGTAGGCGGTTTGAAGGAAATTGTACCTGATGGGGTGGTGGGCTATGTCACTGCGGTGGATCCTAAACATATCGCTGATGTTTTGGTCGATTTCTTTGAGAATGACCGGAAAGAAACTTTTGAACGAAATATCCAAGTTGAAAAACAGAAGTATTCTTGGAGCCGAATGGTTGATGCTTTGGTTTCTGTTTCAAATAATGTGCTATGAAAAAACTAATATCGTTGTTGACTAGGCTGTTTCCGCGTCAGCTTTTGATTCGCTTCAGCTATCTCTTCAGTATTTTGATAAGGCCGTTCTACATAGGTAACAAGGTGGAATGCCCTGTGTGCGGTAAGCATTTTCGCAAGTTTTTGCCCTACGGTTATGGCAAGGCAATGGATAACAGGTTGTGTCCCAGTTGCTTGTCACTTGAACGTCACCGTTTGTTGTGGCTCTACCTGAAAGAAAAGACGGATTTCTTCACTGCGCCATTGAAGGTCTTGCATTTCGCGCCTGAACAGCCTTTCTTGAAGCGTTTTCGCGCTTTGAAAAACCTCGATTATACCACAGCCGACTTGGATTCTCCTATCGCCGATTTGCATCTCGATGTTACCGCTATCGACCAGCCAAGTGATACCTATGATGTGGTCATTTGCAATCATGTCCTTGAACATGTCAGCGATGCCAACAAGGCTTTCTCTGAAATTCAGCGTATCCTGAAGCCTAATGGTTGGGCGATTCTGTTGGTTCCCATCAATCCCGATGTGGACACTTTCGAAGACCCGAGTGTCACCGACCCGAAGGAACGTCAACGCTTATATGGACAATATGATCATGTGCGCCAATTTGGTCGCGATTATGCCGAAGTGTTGCGTAAGGCAGGCTTCAAGGTGACGGAGGACAGGATTTACTATGAGATTTCCGAGGAGCAGCGCGAGCGGATGCACTTGGCGCGTAGGGGAGAGGAAATCATCTATCGTTGCTCATTGTCGTGAATTGCGTCTCGCAATTCACCATTGTAACGAACTGCGTCTCGCAGTTCGAAAAAGCTTGTTAAATAAGCAAACTGCGGGGACGCAGTTTGCGACAATGAAAAACAACAAAAGGCGAATCCCCAATGGGTTCGCCTTCGTTACCTTAAATGAGAAATATAACGGCTTCCGAAAATTAATACTCGTCAGAAACTGTAAGTTTTTTTCTGCCTTTGGCTCTTCTGCGGGCCAA
>JAEEGL013854457.1_pt1 | contig 13642 bp, 5 predicted proteins | sample 9134231 | NCBI WGS metagenome assembly JAEEGL01 (sample SAMN16246548, study PRJNA631951) | gut metagenome | biome: gut microbiome; feature: rumen; material: fiber-attached | host: Bos | place: Iran: Karaj | collected 2018-10
CGAGTTTCACGACTTCAAGGGCTGGAAGGGCTACGGCCTTCAGAACGACGGCTTCGAGGGCATGCTCGTAAAGGCCGGTGCCAGCTACGACTTCTCCATGCGCATCTCGAACATCGGTGCTGCCAAGCAGGTGCGCGTTGCCTTGGTGGAGCCGCAGGGCTGGGGCAGAGACCCGAAGCTGCTGGCCGATGCCACTTTCGATATTGCCGCTCACGAGAAAGCCCAGGTGATAGACGGCAAGCTCGTCGGCAAGGAGAACTGGCGCGAGTATAAGGTCACCCTCACCCCCAATGCCGACTGCAAGAATGCCGCCCTGCAGATACTGGTGCTCAACAATGGCGACCTCTATCTGGACGATGTGTCGCTCATGCCGCAGGACACCTACAAGGGCCACGGCCTGCGCAAGGACTTGGCACAGGCCCTGGCCGACCTGCAGCCGAAATTCATGCGGTTCCCTGGCGGCTGCGTGGTGCACGGCGGCGGTGACGGCTTCTGGAACACCTACCGTTGGAAGAACACTATTGGCCCGCGCCACCAGCGCAAGGGCACTAAGAACACCTGGGGCTACCACCAGTCGATGGGCCTGGGCTACTTTGAGTACTTCCAGTTCTGCGAAGACCTCGGCATGGAGCCTGTGCCCATCCTGCCCTGCGGCGTGAGCTGCCAAGGCACCAACGGCGGCTGGAACATGTGGCCCACGCAGGCACAGGACGTGGTGCGCATGGACGAGATGGACGAGTGGGTGCAGGATGCCCTCGACCTCATTGAGTGGGCCAACGGTGATCCCGCCACCAACAAGTGGGCAAAGATGCGTGCCGATGCCGGCCACCCCGCCCCCTTCAACCTGAAATACCTGGGCCTGGGCAACGAGGAGAAGATTTCGCCCGAGTTCTGCGAGCGTTTCCGCTATATATATAACAAAGTACGCGAGAAGTATCCCAACATTGTCATCGTGGGAACGGCCGGCCCTGGCTCCCACCCGCAGAATCCTGACTTCGAGAACGGATGGAAGCTGGCCGAGGAGCTGCAGATGCCCATCATCGACGAGCACTACTACGAGCCCAACAGCTACTTCCTCTCGAAGCGCCAGTATGACGACTACCCACGCGACCGCAAGACGAAGGTGTATCTGGGCGAGTATGCCGCCAAGGACAAGAAGCTCATCGACGCACTGGCCGAGGGCCTCTACCTGCTGCATGTGGAGCGCAACGGCGACATCGTCTGCATGACCAGCTACGCCCCCCTCTTCGCCCGCAAGAACGCCACCAACTGGAACCCCGACCTCATCTACTTCGACAACGAGCGGCCATTCCTCACCTGCAGCTACTACGTGCAGCAGATGTTCGGACAGAGCGCCGGACAGTACTACTATGGCGACTGCGTGAGCTTCGAGGGCGACGCTCCTGGCGTGCAGCAGCCACAGCCCGACGTGCACTACGGACAGAGCGTGGTGCTGAACGTGAAGACGCGCAAGCTCTATGTGAAGCTGGTGAACGCCGGCGCCGAGGCCAAGAAGGCCAACATCAACCTGGGCCGCTTCGGACTGAAGAAGATGGCCACAAAGACCGTGCTGAGCGGTCAGCCCACTCAGGAAAACAACTACGACCAGCAGCCCATAGTGCCGCAGGTGGAGCAGCTGAAGGCCAAGAAGAAGTTCACCTTCGACCTGGCTCCCTACACCATGGTGATGCTGGAATATCAGCTCTGACAACACCCATAACGCCAACTGCGCCGCTGCACAGTTGCCCACACCAAAAACAGTATTATGAAACATCTATCATTCATTTGCCTTTTAGCAGCCATCGCAGCCATGAATGCCTGTTCCTCTGACAAGAAAGCAGCCACCGAAGCTGCCGACGAGCAGACCACGCTCAACACCGTGGGCAACCCCTACCTGCCGATGTGGGAACACATACCCGACGGCGAGCCCTACGTCTTTGAAGACCCCGACCAGCCAGGCAAGTACCGCGTGTACATATACGGGTCGCACGACGTGATACGCTCCAACTACTGCGGGCGCGACCAAGTGGTGTGGTCGGCACCCGTCGACAGCCTGAACCGCTGGCGCTACGACGGCGTCATCTTCAGCGTTGACCGCAACGCCATAGGCGAGCAGCTGAGCGTCGACGGCGAGGCCGACGTGCTCTTCGCCCCCGACGTGGCGCTGGTGGTGGGTGCCAACGGCAAGAAGACCTACTACCTCTATCCCAACGACCAGTCGGCCGGCCGCAATAGTCTCGTGGCTAAAAGCGACCGTCCCAACGGTCCCTTCGAGGTGTGCAACTGGAGCAGCGAAGACCCCAACAAGACCGAGGGCGTGCTGGCCTTCGACCCCGCCGTCTTCGTCGATGACGACGGCCGCGTCTATGGCTACTGGGGCTTTGAGCGCTCCTATGCCGCTGAACTCGACCCCGCCACCATGGCCACGGTGAAGCCAGGCACCAAGATTATTGAGGACTTGGTGCCGGGCCGCAACCAGGCGGGGCGCTTCAAGTTCTTCGAGGCTTCGTCTATGCGCAAGATCAAAGACAAGTATGTGCTCATTTACAGCCGCTTTACCGAGGACGGCGAGTTCGGGCTGCCCACGTCGAACTATAATCTGGCCTACGCCTACAGCGACCACCCCTTAGGCCCCTACACCTATGGCGGCACAATCATTGATGCCCGCGCACGCGACGTGGATGAGCAGGGCAACGTCATTGCCACCGCCTGCATAGACGGCAACACCCACGGCAGTATTTGCGAGGTGAACGGACAGTGGTATGTGTTCTACCACCGGCAGACAGGCACCGACGAGTATGCACGCCAAGCCATGGTGGCACCCATCACCGTCAGCGTGGAGGAAGGCCCCGGCGGAAAGGTCAGCATCAGCGAGGCAGAGTACACCTCAGAGGGCTTTGCACTCGACGGTCTCGACCCCTTGGAGCGCCACTCGGCCGGACTGGCCTGCTGGTACACCGGCCCCAAGCCAGCACTGCATGTATGGCCCAACAACACCTTCTACGGCTCGTACATAGAGCGCGGCTACGGCACAGAGAGCAACATGGACGCTCCCTACAGCCTGCGCAACAACACCAACCGCGTGGTGAACAATACCGACGGCTCGATAGTGGGCTACAAGTACTTCAACTTCACCGCTACAAAAGGAAAGACGCTCAGTCTGCTGCTGCGCCTCATTCCCGAGGGCCTCGACGGCACCATACAAATCATGGCCGACAGCCCGTGGACATCGAAAGGCGGACAGCTGTTGGGCACCATTGAGCTGAAGGCCGACATGCCCCGTGAGTCGACGCTCATAGCCACTGAACTGCCTGCACTGGCAGAGTTCACCGGCAAGCATGCCATCTTCTTTACCTTCGCCTCGCCCACTAAGGAGAAGTCGCTCTGCATTCTCGAGGACTTGGTGTTCCAATGATGCAATCCGGGCAGGGGATGCTCTGTAGGGCGGCGGGGCGCTTAGTCCCCTGGCTTTCCCCTGCGAGCAAACCGCAGTGCATACTGGCTTTGCTCGGGAAAGATACAGAAGGTGGTGTTGGCTGAGAAACAGTTCAACAGAAATTTGATACAGAGAAAGCGGCGCATCCAATTGGGTGCGCCGCTTGGCTGTGTCTGCGCCAAGGATGCCTGCGGAATCCTAGCGACGGACAATGCGGTAGCCCGCCTGTTAGGGGTCTTATTTCATCATCTTGAGGATCTGCAGGTCGGTAGCCTGGGGCAAGAGCGCACGAAGGTGATTGAAGATACGGTGATAGGACTCCATGGGCGAGCGGTCGCAGCGGCAGGCATCGCGGCCTAAGAGCTGCTGAGGCGTGGTGAGGAGCGACCAGCCCCAGCCGTATTCGTGGCCGTGCTTGTCAACGGGATAGACAAAGGCTTCGGTGACGATGCGGCAAGCCATCTGCAGACGGGTAATGTAGCTGTCAAAACGGCTGCGCATCTTCGGGCCGGTGAATCCGCAGGCAGCGCGCAGCTCACGGGTAATCAAACTGCCGTGCTCCTGAAGCGTCAGGAGGATAGTCTCCTCTATGGAGCCCTCCGCCGGAGCCGCATACTTCTTGTTGCGGAAGTTGCAGAAGTCGGGCCACCACTCGCGGCTGACAAAGCCCGCCTTCCCGGCGAAGAACTTGCCGTAGACGCAGCGTCCCTCAGTAACGATGGGACCTTTCCATTTCCACAGCGGCCAGTCCCAGCCACCATCGGCATAAACCACGTAGCGGCAGTCGTCGTCTACCACCTCCTCGGCCGAATAGCCTCGTATGCCACTGTCGAGCAGCGGCAGGAAGCCTACCTCCTGAATATAGTCCATCAACTCCGGACAACTGTGTATCTCCTTGTCTCCCATATCGTCAGTTCTTTGCTTTTAATACAGCTACTGTTATTTGTCTGCCTTGCAATAAGAGCGCTGAAGGCTGTCGCCGAAGGTACTGCCCTTCTTGGCGGTTTAACTCCTTCGGCAGGAAATGCCAAAACACCTATTTCGTGGTTGCAAAGGTACGAATAAGCGAGTGAAAAACAAAGAAAAACATCTTTTTCTTTTGTTTTTCCAAGCGAAAGTACTTTCGGCTTCAGCCAAAGGTACGAATAAGCGAGTGAAAAACAAAGAAAAAAAGCCTTTTCTTTTGTTTTTCCAAGTAATGAATTAGGCAACACCTAAAATGAAGTCCCAAATAACATATTTTTGTTATATGGAAGGGTGTGTAGTCGAAAGCCGGGGAGTCCGTAGGCACTCCCCTCCCATGTAGGCAATTGCGAGGAGGGAGCAATTGGGGAGCGAAGCGACGGTGGGGCGAAGCCGGGGCAGGGGTGGGGTCAGTATTATCCCCATCCGCTTACTCAAGGGCACCTCTCACCTCTTCGGCTTGGGGTGATGACTGCCCTCAATGTATTGTCTAACCTTCGCTTCTTCAAGCCCTTAGAAAGATACTGACCCCACCCCTACCCCTCCCCTACATGGGAGGGGAGTGCCTACGGAGTCCCTGCACTTTCGACTGCGCTCTCTGTACTTCCGACTGCGCTTCCATATAACAAAAATGTTGTTATTCGGGCTTCATTATAGGTGTTGCCTAATTCATGACTCGGAAAAGCAAAAGAAAAACTGCTTTTTCTTTTGCTTTTCGCTCGCTTATTCGTACCTTTGCACAAAAATTGCAATGACATAGCAGTTGACTCAGAATGGAACAACGCCTCGGCGCTCTTCCAACGCCCTTCCTTTTACAAGCTATGGACTACACTGCCAACTACTATACCGTTGGGTAAAAAAAACAAAATTATGTACAAAAGCAGACACATTGTTTTATCAATTATCATTTGTCATCTGTCATTTAGCGCCGCACTCGCACAGGTGCACCAGATGATACGCCCCGACACCGTGTACACGCAGCGAGACCTGAACCCCGTTGTCGTTACTGGCTCGGGCCACCACCAGCGACTGAAACAGACGTCTACACCCGTGCGCGTGCTCACACAGCAGGAGATACGCGAGCTGGGTATCAGCACCTTCGACGGTGCGCTCACCCACATGCTGCCACAGGTATCGATGGCACCGTCGTCGATGGGCAGCGGACTGCGCATGAACGGTCTGGGTGGTAAATACATCCTCGTGCTGGTGAACGGGCAGAAGCTATCAGGTGACATTGCTAACAACCTGGAGCTGGGCCGCATCAACATGAGCCGAGTGAAGCGCATAGAAGTGCTCGACGGAGCAGCCTCGTCGCTCTACGGCAGCGACGCCATTGCGGGCGTCATCAATATCATCACTGCGCAGCCCACCGACAACGGCGGATTCCCCGCCAGCATCACCTCAGATACCCGTGTCAGCGGCGAGGGACAGCTCACTGAGAGTGTAGCCCTCGACGTGAGCGCAGGCTCCTTCGGCAGCTACACCACCTTCGTACACGACCAGGCCGACAGCTACCGCATCAACGATTTAGAGTATGTGAAGGGCAGCGACACAGAGACGCAGCCATCTATTGCGCCCCTGTTCACCGGCTACCAATCGAACAGCGTGGGCCAGAAGTTCACCTTCGCCCCCACCACCCAACTGGCCATGAACGCTGGCATGGACTACTTCTACAAAATGACCGACCGCCCCGAGACTGCGACCGGCGGTTCGCCTACAGGCGGCATCGACTACGAGATGCGCTACAAGGGCCTGCGCTGGAACGTGGGAACTATCTATAAGTTCGACGCCCGCAACTCACTGCAAATAGACTACACCATCGACCGTTTCCGCTACGGCAAGGAATACGACGTAGCAACCAACGATTTCCCCGTCGGCACCTATGTGCAGTCGAAGAAGCAGCGCAGCATAGAGCGCCAGGTGAAGGCCATCCTCGGCCTGCTGCCAAAGGGCACCACCATCGTGGGCAATGACTGGCGCACCGACAAGCTCATAGCCACCTCGGGCAACATTGATCAGGAGGCCTACATCATGGGATTCTTTGCACAGCACGAGCAACGCATAGGCGTGGGACAGGGATTTGTGTCGGCTACACTCGGCGCCCGCTACGACTACCACCAGACCTTTGGCAACCACTTCACGCCCAAGGCATCGCTGATGTACTCCACAGGGCCGCTGAACCTGCGCGCCACTTATAGCGCAGGATTCCGCGCCCCAGGACTCGACGAGCTCTACTACCACTACTTCTCGGTGAACCGGGGCAAGGCGCAGGTGAGCTTCGGCAACCAGCAGCTCAAGCCGGAAAAGAGTCACTACCTGAGCCTCAACGCCGAGTATCGCACCAACGACATAGCACTAAGCGTGACAGGATTTGTGAACAGAATCAACGACATGGTGGTGAAGCAGAACGTAGCACTCGACGACAACGGACGCCAGATGCTGATGAAGGAATTTCCGGAGCTCACCCAGGAGCAGGCTAGCAAGATGGTGAGCTATGCCAACTATCAGAACAGCGACAAGGGTGACGTGAAGGGCGTTCAGGTAAATGCCTCGGTGAATATCATGCATGGCTTAAACATCACTGCCAACTATGCCTATACCTACGCCCGCTCGAAGAGCATACCCAGCGACGGTGGCGAGGCACAATGGGAACTGCTGGAGCGCAGCGTGCGCCACACAGCCACCGTCAGCGCCAACTACCACCGCACATGGGGCAGGTATGGCCTGAACGTGAACCTGAACGGGCGATTGCAGTCGAAGACCTACTACACCGGTACCTACGAGAACGCTCCCGGCTTCGGAGTCTGGAACCTGCACACCACCCACAGTTTCGACTGCCTGCGATGGGCATTCGTAGAACCGGGCATCGGCGTAGACAACATCTTTGACCGTGTGGACCGCCGCATCGACTCCGCCACCCGCAAGTATGCCCTCTACTCACCCGGCCGCATGCTTGTGGTCAGCTTGAAGCTGCGCCTGAAAGACTAAGGAACCACCATTACACACAGGCAGAGAGTGATGTCCTGCCCCTTCCCTCAAGGGAGGGGAGGCTTCATTTTAGGTGTTGCCTAATTCATTATTTCTTCAAGTTTCGCAAGTTCTGCATAGCCGATGCCGTAGGCATCAGACAGTGGTAGCCAGCCATAAATGGGTGGTAACAGGGGGCTGTGTAGCAGGCGTGCCGTAGGTACGCTTTTCTACCGTCCCTTTATACCAGCCATGGCTGGCTACCTCTGTCATGCCCCTACGGGGCTGGCTGCGCACAGTTTTCATAGCTTGCGAAACTTGAATTACTTCCATATAACAAATCACTTGTTACATAAACTTCAATTTGAGAACCTTAAATCTATACTCGGAAAAAGAGGAGGCTGCATCACACGCGCGCGCGTTTTATACGCGCGCATGACTGTTAGGTGCTTGCACCACTTGCACCACTTTTACAAAATACGGAGGCCTCCCAGCAAAATTTGGCGGTCACTTTTTCTCACAGGAGGCCGCGAAATTTTCACAGGAGGGCTCCACGCAAAATACATGAATCATCACTTTGATGTGGTGCAAGTGGTGCAAGCACCTAACACTCACACGCGCGAAATAACGCGCGCGCGAGAAACCATAACAATAGTACAAAAAGCGAGGGGAAAGCGAAAAACAAGTTTTCCTTTTGCATTTCTCTCGTTTTTTCGTAACTTTGGCACTTCGTGCCTAACTTACTTGGCACTCAGAAGAAAAAACAAACGAGTTTGTTTTGTTCTTCTCTCGTTTTTTCGTAACTTTGCACCCTGATAGCGAAAAACGATGAAAGAATTCTTACAAGTGTTGAGGCGCTTCGTGCCTCCCTACAAGAAATACCTTATAGCCTCGGTACTGTTCAACATTCTGTCGGCAGTGCTCAACATCTTCTCATTTGCGGCACTCATTCCCATTCTGCAGATACTGTTCAACACTGGCGACGGCGAGGCTGCTACCTCGTGGATGGCATGGGACTGGGGCAACGTGCAGGACGTAGTGATGAACAACCTGAACTACACGGTGAACATGCTCATAGCCAGCTACGGGCAGACCACCACGCTGTTGTTCATAGGGCTCTTCCTTGCCGTGACCACTGCCATGAAGACAGGATCCTACTTCGCCGCCTCGGCCACCATCATACCCATTCGCACGGGGGTGGTGCGCGACATACGCAACCAGCTCTACCGCAAGATTACTTCGCTGCCATTAGGATTCTTCAGCGAAGAGCGCAAGGGCGACATCATTGCCCGCATGAGCGGCGACGTGCAGGAGGTGGAGTCGAGCATCATGTCGAGCCTCGACATGCTGTTCAAGAATCCCATCCTCATCATCGTCTACTTCGCTACCCTGCTCTTCGTCAGCTGGCAGCTCACGCTGTTCACCATTGTCTTCGTGCCCATCTTCGGATGGTTCATGGGCGTCGTGGGCCGCAAGCTGAAGCGCCGCAGCATAGAGGCGCAGGCACTATGGAGCGACACCATGAGCCAGGTAGAGGAGACATTGGGCGGGCTGCGCATCATCAAGGCCTTCTGTGCCGAAGGGAAGATGAACCGGCGCTTCGACCAAGTGAACTCGCATTACCGCAACGACATCATGCGCGTGAACATACGCCAGTCGATGGCCCACCCCATGAGTGAGTTTCTGGGCACGGTAATGATTATCATCGTGCTGTGGTTCGGCGGCATGCTCGTCATCAACAACCATACCATCACCGGCCCCACCTTCATCTACTACATGGTGATTCTCTACAGCATCATACAGCCGTTGAAAGACTTCTCGAAGGCTGGCTACAACATACCGAAGGGCCTGGCCTCGATGGAGCGCATCGACAAGATACTGAAGGCAGAGAACAACATTAAAGATCCGGAACACCCCAAGCACATAGCCTCTTTCGAGCACCAGATAGAGTTCCGCCATGTGTGGTTCGGGTATAGGGAAGCCCCCTCTTCGTCCCCCGAGGGGGACACAAATGTGTCAAATAGTAATGAAGCCCCCTCGGGGGCCGTAGGGGGGGCTATTTCTTGGGTACTGAAGGATATCAACCTCATCATACCCAAGGGTAAAACCATTGCTTTGGTGGGGCAGAGCGGCGGTGGAAAGTCGACACTCGTCGACCTCATTCCCCGCTACTATGACGTGCAGCGGGGCGAGGTACTCATCGACGGCATCAACGTGAAGGAACTGAGGAGCAAGGAGCTGAGAAGCCTCATCGGCAATGTCAACCAAGAGGCCATCCTCTTCAACGATACGTTCAGAAACAACATTGCATTCGGGGTAAAAGATGAGGGCGAAGAGCCGAGAGAGGCGGAAACGCATCAGCCGCAGGACGACTCCTCCACCCCACCCTCCTCACCCCTCACCGCCAAAATCATTGAGGCCGCCAAGATAGCCAACGCCTACGACTTCATCATGCAGTCGGAGCATGGCTTTGACACTAACATTGGCGACCGCGGCGGCCGGCTCTCCGGCGGTCAGCGCCAACGCGTCAGCATAGCCCGCGCCATACTGAAGAACCCGCCCATACTTATCCTCGACGAGGCTACCAGCGCCCTCGACACCGAGAGCGAGCGCCTGGTGCAGGATGCCTTGGAGCGGCTGATGAAGACACGCACCACCGTGGCCATTGCCCACCGGCTGAGCACCATCAAGAACGCCGACGAGATATGCGTTCTGCACGAGGGAAACATTGTGGAGCGCGGCACCCACGACGAGCTGCTGCAGAAGGACGGATACTACAAGAAACTGCACGACATGCAGCAGGTGTAGCGACCTGTAAGCACAATACACTCGCTTCACAGCATACAACAGAACAATAATAATATAAACTAAGGCATACATTATGATTTATTTCTTCAAGACTCCCACAGAAAGCGTGATTGCCACACAGGCAGACCATCAACTCACGCAAGACGAAGTAAAGAAACTCTGCTGGCTCTACGGCGAGGCCACACCCATCGATGACGAGAAACTCGATGGGCGCTTCGTCGGTCCCCGCCGCGAAATGATTACCCCATGGAGCACCAACGCCGTGGAAATAACGCAGAACATGGCCATGCAGGGCATCAGCCGCATTGAGGAATTCTTTCCTGCTCCCTCTTCGTCTACCGAGAGTGACACAAGCGAAGAAGCAGGGGAGACTTTTGACCCCATGCTGCAGCGCATGTATAACGGCCTTGACCAGGACATCTTCACCGTCAACATTAAACCGGAACCCATCAAGCATGTGGAGAATCTGGAGGAATATAACGAGCAGGAGGGACTGGCACTCTCGCCTGAAGAGATAGAATACCTGCACGGCATAGAGAAGCAGAACGGCAGGCCGCTCACCGACTCAGAAATATTCGGCTTCGCACAGATTAACAGCGAGCACTGCCGGCACAAGATATTTGGTGGAACCTTTATCATCGACGGCAAGGAGATGGAGAGCTCGCTCTTTGCCATGATTAAGAAGACCACGCAGGAAAATCCCAACAAGATTCTCTCAGCCTACAAAGATAATGTAGCCTTTGCCCAAGGCCCCGTCGTGGAGCAGTTTGCGCCTAAGGACCAGAGCACGAGCGACTGGTTCCGCGTGAAGGATATTGAGAGCGTTATCTCGCTGAAAGCCGAGACGCACAACTTCCCCACCACTGTGGAGCCTTTCAACGGTGCTGCCACAGGCACGGGCGGTGAGATTCGCGACCGCATGGGCGGTGGCGTAGGCTCGTGGCCCATCGCCGGCACGGCAGTATACATGACGGCGTATCCGCGGCTGGAAGCCACGGGGACCATTGGGGGAGCCTGCCGCGACTGGGAGGACATTCTGCCCGTGCGCCAGTGGCTGTACCAGACGCCTGAGCAGATACTCATCAAGGCCTCGAATGGTGCCAGCGACTTTGGCAACAAGTTCGGCCAGCCCCTCATCTGCGGCTCCGTCCTCACCTTCGAGCACCAGGAAACCACTGAAGGCGACACAAGCGAGACAAAGAATAATGAGGCCGCAGGAGAGACCAAGTACGCCTACGACAAGGTCATCATGCTGGCCGGCGGCGTGGGCTACGGCACCAAGCGCGACTGCCTGAAGAAAGAGCCGCAGAAGGGCAACAAGGTGGTGGTGGTAGGCGGCGACAACTACCGCATCGGCCTCGGCGGCGGCTCTGTGTCGTCAGTCGACACGGGGCGCTATAGCAACGGCATTGAGCTGAACGCCGTGCAGCGCGCCAACCCCGAGATGCAGAAGCGTGCCTACAACCTGGTGCGCGCCCTCTGCGAGGAGGACGTAAACCCCGTGGTGTCAATCCACGACCACGGCTCAGCCGGACACCTGAACTGCCTGTCTGAACTCGTTGAGGAGTGCGGCGGCGAGATTGACATGACCAAACTGCCCATCGGCGACAAGACACTCTCGTCGAAAGAAATCATTGCCAACGAGAGCCAAGAGCGCATGGGCCTGCTCATCGACGAGAAACACATTGAGCATGTGCGCAAGATAGCCGAGCGCGAGCGCGCCCCGCTGTATGTAGTAGGCGAGACCACTGGCGACGCACACTTCTCCTTCCGCCAGGGCGACGGCGTGAAGCCCTTCGACCTTGACGTGGCCCAGATGTTCGGCCACTCGCCAAAGACCATTATGAGAGACAACACCGTAGAGCGCCACTACGCTCCCGTTACCTATGATGCAGACAGCGTTTCGCCCGCCGCTATCCAGGAATACCTGGAGCGCGTGCTCCAGCTGGAGGCTGTGGCCTGCAAGGACTGGCTCACCAACAAGGTAGACCGCTCAGTGACGGGAAAGATTGCCCGCCAGCAGTGCCAAGGCGAGCTGCAGCTGCCGTTGAGCGACTGCGGCGTGGTGGCACTCGACTACCGTGGCCAGAAAGGCATTGCCACCGCCATTGGCCATGCCCCGCAGGCCGGGCTGGCCAATCCCGCCGCCGGCAGTGTGCTCTCCGTGGCCGAGGCACTGACCAACATTGTGTGGGCACCGCTGGCAGAGGGCATGGACTCACTCAGCCTCTCAGCCAACTGGATGTGGCCCTGCCGCTCGCAGGAGGGTGAGGATGCCCGTCTCTATGCTGCCGTAAAGGCACTGAGCGACTTCTGCTGCGCCCTCCACATCAACGTGCCCACTGGCAAGGACTCACTCTCACTCAGTCAGCAGTATCCCAACGGCGAGAAAATCATCTCCCCGGGAACGGTCATCGTCTCTGCAGGCGGCGAGGTGTCCGACATCAAGAAGGTGGTGTCGCCCGTGCTGGTGAACGACAAGCGCGCATCCATCTATCACATCGACTTCAGCTTCGATGAGCAGCGCCTCGGGGGCTCAGCCTTTGCGCAAAGCCTCGGCAAGGTGGGCGACGACGTGCCCACGGTGCAGAACGCCGAATACTTTGCCGATGCCTTCATGGCCGTTCAGGAAATGATAAAGCGAGGTTGGATTATGGCGGGCCACGACATCTCGGCGGGAGGTCTCATCACCACTCTCTTAGAGATGTGCTTTGCCAACACCAAGGGCGGCATGCACATCAACCTGCACGACTTAATGGGCACCGCCGACCCCTCGCAGGCAGCGACGCCCGACATTGTGAAGGTCCTCTTTGCCGAGAACCCGGGCGTGGTGATCGAGGTGAGCGACGACCATAAGCAGGAGTTCAAGGACTTCATGGAAGACTGCGGCGTGGGCTACGCCAAGATAGGCTACCCCGTGGAAGACAGCCGCAGCCTCGTCATCGTCTGTCCCGCTGACAGCAACAACGCGGCCATCCCTGCCATCACCCTCGACATTGACCACCTGCGCGATGTGTGGTACACCACCAGCTATCTGCTCGACCGCAAACAGAGCTTCAACGGCAAGGCCCGCGAGCGCTATGAGAACTACAAGCTCCAGCCCCTGCAGATGGTGTTCCCCAAGGGCTTCACCGGCAAACTCGCCCAGTACGGTCTCAACCCCGACCGCTGGAAGGACAGTGCACCAACCACGCACAGCGCTAAAGCCCCGAAGGCCGCCATCATCAGAGAGAAAGGCACTAACGGCGAGCGCGAGATGGCCTACTGCCTCTATCTGGCCGGCTTCGACGTGAAAGACGTGATGATGACCGACCTCATCACAGGCCGTGAGACGCTCGACGAGGTCAACCTCATCGTGTTCTGCGGAGGATTCTCCAACAGCGACGTGCTTGGCTCGGCCAAGGGATGGGCTGGCGCCTTCCTCTTTAACCCGAAGGCCAAGGAGGCCCTCGACCGCTACTACGCCCG
>JAEEGL016594233.1_pt1 | contig 13642 bp, 11 predicted proteins | sample 9134231 | NCBI WGS metagenome assembly JAEEGL01 (sample SAMN16246548, study PRJNA631951) | gut metagenome | biome: gut microbiome; feature: rumen; material: fiber-attached | host: Bos | place: Iran: Karaj | collected 2018-10
CCAAGGGTGCGGTTATGGCACTCTGCGGAAAGTTCATGGATCAGATCATCGCGAAGTTCGGGGATGTCTACGTGCTTCCCTCTTCTGTCGATGAAGTGCTGATCATGCCGAAGTCTGCGGTTGCCGACCATGAAATGGATCTTCAGGATCTTGCTCGCATGGTCCAGCAGGTCAATGTCGAGGCCGTACGCCCCGAAGATCGCCTCTCTGACAACGTCTACGAGTACGATTCCAAGACCCAGAGCCTCAAACTCGCGGTAGTTGCTCCCGAACAGGGTGCCGGTATCGGACTGAAGATGTAAGGAGGATATGCCTTTGATTGCGGCATGAAACCGTGAAAACACCCTCGTAGTATCCACGAAATGGTTGCTATGAGGGTGTTTTTTCTTTTTGTATGTTTATTGAATATTATTCTGTAAAAAAAGTAAATATATGCGATGAGTTTTAAGACGGGCATTACAGAGATAAACATATATAATATAATTAATTGTAAGAAGAGATACAAAATCGTTAGACGAAAAATCTATGCACATGTGGAGGATTATATGGCTGATACAAGGCTTCAGCTTACTTGGTACAACAAGGATAAAGCTTTAATTCCTACTGAAGTTGGAAAATATGGATATGAATGGGTAGATCCTTCAGATCCTAGATACTGTGAAACGCATTATTTGATCATAGATGAGACAATCAAGGGGAAACAAACCGAAAAAAAAGATGGGGTTGAATACTCGGATGTAGCTGACTATCTCCCCCAAAGTGACAATTTGATGATAAACGGCGAATCAGGTGATGTTCTTGAAGCTCTTACAAGAATACCAGAACTTGTTGACAGATACGTTGGTAAAGTAAAGCAGGTATATATCGATCCACCATTTAACACCGAACAATCATTTGAATCATACGAAGACAACCTGGAGCATTCTATATGGTTAACTATGATGCGAGACAGGTTGATTCACATAAAAAAACTCTTGTCTAAAGACGGATCAGTTTGGGTTCATTTAGATAATGCTGAAGTACACAGGATGCGCTTGCTTCTTGACGAGCTTTTTGGGCCAGAGAATTTTGTTATTGATATGCATTGGGAAAAAAAGTATGGAGCGAGTAACAATTCCCACTCAATTGCTTCAATGACAGATACTATTTTGGTTTATAGAAAATCTTCGCTTTTTTCTCCGAACCGACTTCCTCGTACAGCTGAAATGGATGCAAGGTATTCAAATCCTGATAAAGATCCTCAAGGTAGATGGAAAGTGGGAGATGCAACAGCTAGACATAACATTATAAAATCGCAACATCCTGGTGTATATGGTTTTCAAAATCCTTTTACGGGCGAAATGCAGTATCCGTCTAGTGGTGCAAATTGGTATTTTCACAGAGATACTGTTAAAGATTTTCTTTCGTTTTGGGGTGAATATGAAGATGGGGAAATAGATGATTTTGAAATCGAACAGAGACAACGAATTGAGGGCGATGATATCGAAATTAGGTCAGATGTAAAACCTCTAGTTTTAAAGGAATGGTCTTGCGAAATAGGAAAAAAGAATACGGAGCGCTATAATAGTTGCACCTTACCCCAATTTACCCCTACTCCTGTTGGGGGAGCTATTCTTAAGGTGTATTTGTCAGAAGTTTCTGGTAGAGTACCTGTTAATTTGTTGCCTCACGAAGAAGTTGGTCACAATGATTTAGCCAAAAAAGAAATACAGGCCTTGTTCCCAAATGTTAAAGCATTTTCTACACCTAAACCAGAAAAGTTGTTGGAGAGAATCATACGTATTGGTTCGAATCCGGGCGATATAATACTTGATTGTTTCGCGGGATCGGGAACAACAGCCGCTGTTGCTCAAAAGATGGGACGTAGATGGATTACCTGCGAATTGCTTGATTACAATTTTAATACATTTGTTAAGCCGAGATTGAAGATGGTTGTTAATGACCAAGATGGAGGAGGAATAACTCAGACAAAAGGGGAAAGAATTCTCGCGGATGGTGTTGTTTTGCCAGATTCAGTGACAATTGAGGAAGTAACAAAATTCAACAAGGTGTTAAACAAGCTGGTGTCTGATAATCCTAATATGAAGGCAGACAAGACGATAAAACAACTCAAGGCATTGACGAAAACAAAGAGCACTAAAAAAACTATCAATTGGCGTGGCGGTGGCGGATTTGTCGTCGCACACCTTTCCCCGTCTTGTTTTGATTATAATCCCAAACTTAGACGAGTTGTTTTAACAGAGGCGGCCAAAGGTGACACGCTAATTCATTCAATTGCTGCCAATCTAAGGTTTTCGATGATTGAAAACGCGAGTACATCTGTATTTGATGCATTTAAAGGCAATACTTTTCTGAAAGTAATAGATGGTGTTGTTACAAATGAGATAGTGGATTGGCTTGCTGCTCAACTTGACGAGAATTCAAATTTGTTAATTGCGGCGACAAGCGTAATGGATGGCGTCAGAGAATACTTGCGAAAAGTGAAAAAAGGATCGCGTATAATTGTTGTTCCTGACGACTTGTTTGCGTTTTCGCAAGGAGGAAATGAATTATGACAAAGAGAATTCATATCACTTATGACTCTGATCTGATTGAAGCGATTAGTTCCGATTTTGATTTGCGTAAACCGAATAAAGAAGCTTTGCGAAAACTGATTTTTACTCTTGATGGAGAGTATTCGCCGGAAGTAATGCAGGTTCTTAACTTGGCTACAGGAGTTGGAAAGACATTCCTTATGGCTGCGTTTATGGAATATTTGCGTGTTCAAGGGGTTGGGAATGTAGTTATAGTCACACCCGGAAAGGTTGTACAATCTAAAACTGTCCAAAACTTCACACCAGGTAGTGGTAAATATATTAAAGGCGCGCAAGTTCCGCCAGATATTGTTACACCTCAAGATTATTCAGCATGGGTTAGCAGAATAAATGGTGATCCTAGATTATCTTATGGAACTGGGATTCCTATTTTGGCTTTCATTTTTAATATACAACAACTTATAGCGCCGACAGAATTTGATGGGGAAACACACGGTTCAACGCAGGAAGCGGAACGAAGAAAGCCAAGACGATTTGATGAGAATGCAGGTGTCCTGTTCGATTATCTTAAAGAATTAGATGATTTGGTCGTAATTGCCGATGAGTCCCACCTGTATTCGTCAAGCGCGGTAGCATTTAATTCGGCATTAAAAGAACTCGATCCAGCTGCTATAATCGGATTAACTGCGTCAGTATTACCTGAAGACCATGTGATTTTTAAGTATCCCCTTTATCAGGCAATTCAAGATAAATATGTCAAGGCGCCAGTTCTAGCATTTAGAAAGAGCGGGTATGGAATAGATGGATGTTCTGAAGAACAACAGCTGAGAGATGCTTTGAAGCTTCGTGAAATAAAGCAGGCTTATTATGATTCGTATGCTTCACAAAACAACAAGCCACAGATAAATGCCATAGCTTTTGTTGTGTGTTCTGATGTAGATCATGCAACTCAAATTGCTAGTTTATTGCGATCGCCTGAGTTTATGGGTAATGACTTATCTGTTTTACAGGTTGATTCGAAACATGATGATGAAACGACTCAATTGCTTTTGCAAACTCTTGATGAACCCAATTCACCAGTAAAAGTAGTTGTGAGTGTAAATAAACTAAAGGAAGGATGGGATGTTAAAAACATCGCGGTTGTAGTGACATTAAGAGCAATGGCTTCTGAAGTCCTTACACAGCAAACGATGGGACGGGGACTTCGTCTTCCGTTCGGTCAGTACACAGGAAAAGGACAAATAGATCAGCTTGATATTATCTCTCACCAATCTTTTAGAGAATTGTTGGAAGCGGAAAATATACTCGAACAGTTTGGTCTTGAAGAAGCTGCCAGTTCTGCAAGCCCAGAGCAAGTTAAAAGTCTTTTGCGTCGCGCTGCCAGTGATAATGATTCCGAAAGTATTTCTTCTGGTTTTGTTTATCCAAATGATTCTGGGAAAGAGATGCAGGACGAAATACATGATGTTGATTCTGAAACCAGTGGTGATATCAATGAATGTGATGCCGTAACAGGAGATGGTTGCGCTGTAAGTATTCTTGCAATTGGTGATCAGGGTTTTGACGAACAGGAACGCGATATAACTATAACAACTGTGCAAAGAAATCCTGCCTTTATTGGTGTATCATATAAATTCCCGGTTACAATAGTATCCTTGGTTCAGCCACCGATTGATTTGTCCGAAATATCAGATGAAGATATTGAAAAAGCAGCAAAAAAGGTTACTTCAACTGGAGATGTATTATATCGAAAAGAAATAATTGCGTCTTTGGAGAAAAAAATACGTGCAGTTGATGTTGAAAGTGCTGAGGTTGATTCTATTCATATTGATAAAGAAGACGCAAGAGATGCATTAGTTAGACTTGTTGCTAATATGCACCTAGTTCCGTCAAACGAGGAGACGATCCGCTATATTGAAAGGTATTTGATCCCTAAGTTTGTAAGTAATGTATCCTTTGCTGATTGGACGGTGAAGTCTCTTGATTCTGCTCGTGCGCAGTTATTATCTCTTGTTCAGGATTATATAGCTTCTGTACAGCGTTCAATCAAAGAGATACCGGTTATTCACCCAACTGAGATGAAGATAGAGTCATATCCAATAGGAATAGGTGAGAAAATCTATGATCCGATAGATGATAGAACTCAATTTGTTAGAGGTCGGCTATATTCAGGATGGTTTAAGTCGTTATATGAGTCAGAATCATTTGATTCATATAGTGGTGAGTATAAACTTGCAGTTTTGTTAAATACTTCACCGCATATTGTGTGGTGGCATAGGTTGCATCCAAGAGATTCTGCTTTCATATATTATTCTTCAAAAGATAGATATTATCCTGATTTTGTGGCATTTGACGATTCGGGCATATTTTGGATTATCGAGGGAAAAGATAAGCGCGGTAGAGATAATGAGCAAGTCCTCGCGAAACGGAAAGCTGCTGAGTCGCTAGTTCGACGATTAGTTACAATTGACGAGTATGTTAATCAAAAGTGGGGATATTTGGTTGCCTTTGAAGATGATATTGAAAAGGCCGATAGTTGGGACGAACTCAAAGTTCTAGCTCAGCCAGTGTGTAATTCAATGAAATGATGCGATATCAGTATTTGCAAATAGATACAACTGAGACCATATCTAAACAGCTTAATGCTATGTTTAGCGAGGTAAAGGTATTTGAAGAGCGTGTTGCGCTTGATTGGGAATAGCACCTAGGTTTTGAGTTGGAGGACAGAGTGAAAGGGTGGGATTGAGAAAGCAAAGAAAATAGGGTGTACTAGCATCTGTTGACGGCTAGCAAAAAGCAAGAAAGGTACTTGCCGTTTACATTCCCGAACAGGATGGAATCGTGAATAAGACAATTTAGGAGCTCGCCATGAAAACAAAATTATCGTTGTGCAATGATGAGATTGCAGTATACAGAGAGGATGAAGGTGCTTTTCGATGCTATGTGAACTGGGATGGGATTCCTGTCTTGGTGAGGATAGCTTGTGATCCGTACAATACGGAAGGATTAAAACGCGCCAAAGAGGTTTTCGAGAAGCTGTGGGAAAATCAGGAGTATTATGAAGAAGTCTGGGACAACGAATACTTCTTCCGACTCCTTCCAATCCTCACCCAACGCAACAAGTATATAGAAGAAGTGCTGACGGAAGATGATCTGGAGCATACATTCCAGTTGTCTGAAATAACGATTATCGAAGACATGCCAACGAGCGAAGTGCAGGCATCTTATGTCCGGCAACCTGAGAAAATCGAACAGATTGAGATCTGCGTGGCCGGAACGCTCGAAAAAGGGTTTCATACGCTCTATGTTGAGGGGATTAAGGTGAAGTCAGACGATGAGAAATAATCAAGTCAATGATGGGAGATTCAAATGAGCAATTCAGATAATCCAAAAATAGGTGCTGTTTTTCAAAAACAGGTACTTGAATGGTTCTCAAAAGAATTCTCCATGCCCTTTTTGATGGAAGAAAAGATACCTATAGGATCCGACTTGATTGATCCGTCCGAATACAAACTGCATAAATTCGATATTGTTAGTGATGATCGAACTATCATCATCGAGTGCAAGTGCTATACATGGACAGAAACACTGAACGTTCCCAGCGCCAAGATGGGATTTGTTAATGAAGCGGCTCTATATCTTTCTCTGGTTAAGAAATGCCGCAGAAAGTATATCGTTATACGGAGATCGTATAATCATAAGCGTAAGGAGACATTGGCTGAATACTATTACCGCACTAACAGGCACTTGTTAGGCGACGTTGTTGTTGCTGAATACGATATGGAAAACAAAGACATGCGTTTCCTTAATGAAGATGAGATAGAGAATCGCTGGAGAAAGCGAGTTTACTCCTTTGCGCTCAAGTATCTGGCTCTGTACAAGAATTCTAATTCGACTGAAAAAGATGTGCTCTTAACGTTTGCTGACGAATGCTTTTCCCTTGGAATACGGATGGATTGTGAGAAAAGGTTCATACAGAAGTACGGATTAGAACCAACGCAAGATGCGACTGCATTTAAGGGTATTCTTCAGACGATAAATGACATTGATGAATTGTCAGCTGAAATTTTTTCAAAATGGCGGTATATAACGCATTGGGCTTATGCTGACAGCTGTCTCGATGAGAAAAACAGAGAATGGTTTGTCGCGGCGTTTTGTAGGCTTGTAGAGATAACAGCGGTATGAACAATAATCTGCAAGGAGAAATCTTTGCTTAGGAGGAACAGATATGAAGACCGCGATACAACTCGAACTTGAGTTGGCAGAAAGAAAGATGATCGAAGAGGTTAGCTTCAAGGGAACGACGCTTGCTAAACTCACGCGCGACAATGTTGCCATTGTGGAAGCCATGATTCGTAATGATTCTTCATATATACGCATGAACGATGTATCTGCAGGACCAGAGTATACCAGAAGCGGAAGGCAAACTTATGGCGGATCGTCTGCTTATTGGATGACTCAGCTTAAGAAATGTTTGGCATTGGAGGACGGTGTTGCAGATTATTCATACGAACAAGTAATCAGAGGCGCTGTTGCGTCGGTTGACCGCGAGAACAGCACGCATTTGAATGCCGATTCCTGCGGTCGTGATGAAATCATTAAGAGAATACTCAGCCTTACTAAGAAAGAACTACTAATCTGCCTTAGTCAACCGGATTACGAAGACCTGAAGCTTGTTCGTCTTATCGCCAAAATGACTTCTGCAGAAAAGAGAGCCCGAACCAATTGGTCTTTCGCCAGTAAGTTTTGCCATTATGCTTGCTTTTTTCTGTTTGACGGAATGACGAGCCAGGATAACTATTCAATTTATGATAGTATCCTGCGAAGTGTGCTGCCAGATTATTTGGAGTATTACGGCATAAAGGAGATATTTGATCTTTCGGACTATAAACAGTATCAGCAGGCGATTGATCGAATCAGAGAGGCATCCGGGATAGAAATCAGTAGGAACGGTTTTGATCATCTGCTCTGGTATTATCATAAAGGGCGAATGTGAGCAAAGCATGCATCTGAGAAGAAGATCTATGACAAGGAAGGCAAAACGGTAGAATTGTTCTGGTTGAAACCAGAACTTTGGATAAAACGCAGCAGACAAAAAGCGTCTGCTGCGTCTAATTTGTTATTTATAGTCTTTTGGTTTTTCCTCTCGTTTTTTATTCACAATAAAGTGGCTTTGATTACCTAGCCAGAGCGAGTTATCATCTACTAATGAACCTGATGATAACGATTGGATGTTATTATTATACAGACCATCTTGATTAATACTATCATATATACGCATTGCTGCATTTTTACACTCTTCGGCCATTGCAGTATCTGAACACTTCATATAACATCTCCATAGGCCAACATAACTCCACGCAAGATTTGCACGATATCTACCATTATGTAGTTTGTTCAATTCTTTTCGGATTTCTATTGCTTCATTATAATATGCTAATGCTATATTTCTTCCCTCATCGCTTCCGATAGACATGTACAATTCTCCCAAATTGTTTTTTGTCCAAGACAGTTCAGATAGATGATTCTTAGGATCAACACATTCTAGTTCTGTTCGAAGTTTGTCTGCACGAACTAAATGCTTCTTGGATTCAGAGAGCTCATTCATATGTAAAAGTAGATATCCTAAATTATCTTCTGTGGTTGCAAGATCTTGCAAACTGCTCTTATAGTCAGAATCACATAATATACGGTAATATAATTGGATGAATCGTTTGAATGATCTTGCTTTAATTGCGTTTTCAAGTTCTTCATGATAAGCTTTACAATTCTGAATTATTAACGGATTCTCTTGTGTTGCACTTGTTACCGAAAAGATCCATTCCATATGTTTTTCTTCAGACTCTTTGCAAAGCATATCAAACCACCTGTGAAAAAATTCTTCAAATGGGTTAACAAATGATCTATAGTATTCCTCGCGAGTTCCATTTGGAGAGAGTAATTGAAAAACGGTTTCTCTTATTTGTAAAGAAACATTCAGATATTTTAGAGCACAAGAATAGTCAGCTTCTTTTGAAATAGTAATAATATATCCGGCATGATCCAGAATTCTGGCTAACATAGTATAATCGGTTAGAACCTGTAAATTGGAGTTTGCAATGTTGTTATCAGTGCATAGTTGTGACCACGTATTGATGATTGGTGTAAGTATGGGCAATGTGAATCCTTGTGGAAGCATAAGTGTAGGTGAACTTGTAGTTTCAACACAGTGGTATTTTAACGTGCCGTCTATTAACTGATATGCATCGTGAAACCTTTCATAACCCATTGATGAAAGAACATACGCCAACTCATACGCTGTTTTAGTGTAGTAGTAATCAGTGATATTGTACTCAAGTTTTTGGGCATGTATTTGACTTGTGGATAAAAAGGATTCATCAGAACAACGACGCTGTATAGGGCAGGCTTCTTTCATGCTTTCCAGTGCTTTCTTAAGGTAAGTTTCAGCCCTCATCTTATCATTTAGAACGTGAAACACTTTTTGACCAAGGATTGATAATATGCAACCTAACTGAATGTTTGATAGTTTCAAATGGTCAACAATCGAAATCAATACCTTGCACAATTTATCTGTATCCTGATAAGTTGAGTATATTTCAAACAAACCAAATAACGCTCGATAGCTTTGACAGATAGCGGAAAAGCACTCTTCTGGAGCAAATCCCGCCTTGTTAGAATTATAGCATATAGAATAGTCAGAATAATCTTCAATGCCAGTTTCTTCTAAGGATAGACGAGGATTTGGCTTTCTTCTAGAAAGAATACTCTCCTTAATAATGTCATGCATATAGTATTCTCCTCGATCAAATGAGATCCAGCCAAGATCTTTAAGACGAATAATACTATTGACATCAGTATTGAGTAGGAGCAAAATATCTCTTTCATTGAGTTTCACGTGTGGTAAGACTGCAAATTCCCATAGAATGATTTGATCTTTGCTTCCAAAAGAATTCATATCATATAGTTGTTGAATCTGAGTAATGATATCTTTCCTATCATTACTACGAAGATGTTTTTGCGCGTGGCTTGTAGGAATATCTATGTTAGTGATTTGATTATGATGTGCTTCAAAATCGAAATAGAAGCATTCTATTGCTCTTCCTCTAGCTGCTTTTGCGTATAACTCTATCAGAAGCGTGTTTTGTTTCGAATCCGTAACGATTTTTCTAATATATTCTTGCTCTGCTTGAGTATATTCTCTCAAGTCAGTATCAGAATCATAATAGTATGCAAATAACCTGCTACCAGTTTCAACGTCCAAAGCCTTTAGTTTATACTTCCGAAATAACAAAAATGAAGGGAATCGGGTAGTAAGTACAACATCTAAGTTTGGGAAGTCCATAATCGAAAAGAATGAGAAGTGGCCGGTTTCTTTTTGCGGAATTTGATTAAGACGCTGATTTACTAGAACATTATCAATGATTAGCAGTTTCTTGCCTGGCTCGCGAAAAAAGGAATCAATCTTATCTAGTCGATCTAAAGGATTATCAGATTCCCACTTGTTAAAAGCAGCAAGGATTGATGAATCCAAATTGACAGAATAATCAACCCAACCAATAGCGGTGTATTTAGCGCGGAGTTTATGATACAGAATACGAGCCATAGTAGTTTTGCCTATTCCACCATCAGAGGTGATAGCCAAAAGAGTTTTTTCTGTTTTGCTAAAAGCACATATTTGTGTAATTTCCTCGTACTCTTTATTACGAAATCTCAACTCAGTATCGACATCTATTTCTGAAAAAGTTGAGATAGATGCTTTAGTAAAGATTTCTGTTGGTGGATTAATGTCCTTGAATGCAGCGGCATCCTGAAAAAATTCGTGATCAATTGGAACTCTCGGCGAACGATCCGGCTTCCCTTTAGCATCATATTCGCTATATCTGTATCTAATAACATAAGCCAAAAGGCCGCCTATAAAACTTGCATAGTCTCTAACGGGATACAATAGATCACACTTCTTTGTCCCGGAAAAAAGATCTATAGTAGTATCTGATTCAATAGAATCGTCTCGTAATATCAGAAGTTTTAAGGCGTGAATTGGTTGGGCAGGGTTATCAAGCAGGGGTATTAATCGAGTTTCTATATTATTAATGATAGTCTCTTTTCTGACTATTTTGCATCCATTTGAGGATATCTCATCTGCTTCGTCCTCATCGAGAGTAAAATTTCGCAGTTGTGAAAAGACAGGAGCCTTTCTGCTTATACATTTGGTTATCCGGTCGTTAGTATACAATAGTTGCGCAGTGTCGGGGTTTTCCTCAAAACATGAAAGCACGCAGCCAATAAAGCCTCTTTGTTCGTAATGGGGATAATAATACAGCAGAATATTTGCGACCGTACTGAAACATAGTTTCATAAGAATTCTTATCCTCCCCCAATCATACCTGATTTCATGATAGGTACTATTCATTTTTTTTTCAAGTCTCATTCAACCCCGGCAATTTGAAAGCATGCTATAACAGAATCAGACGATGGGAGGTGATGAATATTGAACATATTCGCACTTACTTTGATAGAGTAAAGGAAAACGAGCAATGAGTGCGAATGATTCTAAGCGTGGCGAAAGCTGAATAATCGAACAGCAAGCCATAGACAGTTTAACAGGAGGTTTATTATGCCGAGAAAGACTTTGGACGATTTTAAGAAGTGGGATGGAACTCCCGATTATCAGGCATACGCAGACTACTTGGAGTCCGCTGAATGTGCTAATGATGAGGAATACAGCGTATATGCTGATATTCATGGAAATATTTATGAATCAGATGACTGGACAAAAGGCCATGGACACAAGAATGTATTCAATGGCTATGATCGTGACAAAGACGATGAGGAGAGTAAGGGTCGACCATGGAAGAATCCCTGGTAAAGAAAAATACTACTAATTGAAAATATTTGTGTTTATTCGAGACCTCAGACTAACATCTGAGGTCTCGTGACAACATGGATAATCTCATTAATATGTTGTTGACTGTGTTATGTTTGATGACAGGTGCCACCCTTCACAATTCTGGTAGGTGCTCTATACATAACTTATCCATAGTAAAAGTCTTTAGGAACTGAAAAGGGAAAGAATAATACTGTTTTTACTGGGGAGGAAAAGTAGATGAAAAAAGTAGCAACTCAATCAGAATACATGGGATGCCTAACCTTTAATTATGCTCACGTTTACTGTCCTAATATTGGGACTTCGCATCCCCGACATTTCCCCGACAAAAAGTTTACAATTCCTGTAATTTTAGGCGTTAGGCGGTTCTCGGATACGGAAAGCTTCCAGGTGTCAATTGTAAACTTTTTTCCTATTGTAAATGGGTTTCAAACCTGCTATGATTTGGGCTGATAACGAACAAACGTTCTTGTGGTTATTCCTCTCGTTTATCCGGAAGAACGTAGCGAGAGAAGTCTGATCCAGAGAAGTGTTTTGGCGAACTTTCACTTCCTGAGGATGATGGACAAAACAAATCTTACTTAGTAGCTAAGGAGGTGTTGGCATGAATGATGATATCAGAAGAAAAGTGTACGTGCAGGTTGAGGCGGTTTTCACGCCAGAGGGATATTTGATCCCGAAAACGATTATGCTGGATGACGGCAGACAGTTCTTGATCGATAAGATCGTGGATATCCGTCGTGCTGCATCCAGAAGACCCGGTCTGCCTCCGCTTCAGTACACCTGTAAGATTTGGGGACAGAATTGTTCGCTGTTTTATGAAGACAACAATAGATGGTTCACGGTGCTGAGAGCATCCTGACCTTGACACATAGGCCCGGAGACCGTGCAGGTTCTTTTCCCTTTCTTGTTCGGCTCCATAGATTAGATGATACGCAAGTGGTGGCGAGAAGGGAGTTTTTGATGAGATATTCAGCAACATGGAAAGATATAACGGAATCGTGTAAAGAGGCAGAGTGGGATCCTGAAGTGCTTTTCAAGAAAGGTAAGCTTATTCTGGAGTCCTATCGGAAGGTATGTTGGAAGACTCAGGCTAGAGCTGAGGATATGAGGAATGAGCTTTCAGATCTGGGAACTCGAACACTGGATGGGGCACTTGTTTATCTGACAGTATTTGCCCCGGAGATGGAAAAGCAGCGTTTCCAGTCTTGCATTGCCTCGATGTTTGATACACGACAACTGATTGAACTGGTTAGGACAACGCTGATCGAGGTGAAGAAGTATCCGCTTCACGGCGAGGAGTATTTCAGAATCCTGTGTTACAGGTACATAGAAGAAGGAAGATGTTCAGAAAGAGATGCCATGGAATACCTAAATATGGGAAGAGGCACTTACCACGATAAAAAGAAGGTGGCAATTTTGGTCTTTGCCTATACGCTTTTGGCGGTGGTTCTCCCGAACTATAAGCAGATTTTCGATAAGGTGGGAGGCCCTGACTATAAGGAGGAATTCTATGATTGAGCATCCCCGACAAATCCACGACAGATCTCGGAGCAATCCCCGACGGATTGGTGGCTGTATCCCCGACTTTTAATGTTTATACTGTGTATGCTGGGTGAGATCCGGCATACAACTGAATAAGAAAAGCATGATGTAAGGTCTCGTAACCGTTAAAGGTTACGGGGCCTTTTTTCGTGCCCTGATTTTGTGTGCTCCTTTCCCGGCAAATACCGAGAAAGGAGTCATTTTTATGACCGAGTTTGAGCCATATGTCGGCAAATACCCCTGAACTCCTGATTTCTTGCAGGTTCAACAAAACAAATTTCAAGAAATCAAGGAGATTCTAACAATGGGAAAATACACAGTTGAGGTTTTTAACACACTTACCAATCGTTATGAGGAAGTCAAAGTCAATGAAGAAACATATCTCTTTTATAAGAGAAGCCAGTGGCTGATGGACAAGAAGGATGAACGTTTCTCTGAGCATCAAAAGGTATTCAGTGATTTTGGAGACGGAAATGCAGATCTGGATAAGACAAGAGAATTCATGGAAGCTAGCGAATCGCTTTTTGCGGAGACGGAAGACAAGAGCAATTTGATTGAGACAGAAATCCGTCGTGTGATGGAAACGCTGGATGAGTCAGAGAGATCGTTGATTGAGGCCATTTACTTCTCGAAGATGAGTGAAAAGGCTTATGGGGAGATGATGGGCGTTTCCCAGCAG
>JAEEGL010458397.1_pt1 | contig 13641 bp, 9 predicted proteins | sample 9134231 | NCBI WGS metagenome assembly JAEEGL01 (sample SAMN16246548, study PRJNA631951) | gut metagenome | biome: gut microbiome; feature: rumen; material: fiber-attached | host: Bos | place: Iran: Karaj | collected 2018-10
CGAGGTTTGTTACTTCAAGGTGATGTCCGGGACCCTCAACGGGGGCGCCGACCTGGTGAACCCCGAGACCGGCAACGGTGAGCGCCGCAGCGCCATCTATGCCGTCGCGGGCGCCAAGAAGGAGAAAGTGTCCCAGCTCAGCGCCGGCGACATCGGCTGCGCGATGAAGCTCAAGGCCGGCAAGACCGACGTCACCCTCGCCCAGAGCGGTGTCGACGCCATCAAGCATATGGTCTTCCCGGATGCCAAGTATCGCTGCGCCGTCAAGGCCGTCGACAAGAACGACGAGGCCAAGGTGGGCGACGCCCTCAACAAGATCGCGGCCCAGGATCCGACCATTAATGTCGAGTACTCCAAAGAGCTCCGCCAGACCATCCTCAGCGGTATGGGTGAGCAGCACATCAACTACGTGAAGTGGAGAGTCAACAACGAGTTCAAGCAGAACATCGAACTCTTCGCACCCAAGGTTCCTTACCGTGAGACCATCACCAAGGTATCCTGGGCCACCTATCGCCACAAGAAGCAGACCGGCGGCGCCGGCCAGTTCGGCGAGGTGTCGATGCTCATCTGCCCCTACGTGGAAGGCGAACCGGCCCCCAACAAATTCAAGATCGACGGCAAGGACACCGAGTTCAAGATCAAGAACCAGCAGTCCTTCGACCTCGAGTGGGGTGGCAAGCTTGAGTACATCAACTGCGTGGTCGGCGGCGCCATCGACGAAGGCTTTATGCCGGCGATCCTCAAGGGTATCAACGACAAGATGACCGAAGGTCCGCTCACCGGCTCCTATGCCCGCGACATCCGTGTCTACGTCTATGACGGTAAGATGCACCCCGTGGACTCCAAGGGAATCGCCTTCATCCTCGCAGGCCGCAACGCCTTCAAGGAGGCCTTCCGCAATGCCGGCCCGAAGATCCTCGAGCCCATCTACAACGTCGACATCTTCACCCCGAACGACTATGTGGGTCCTTGTATGAGCGACCTCAACACCCGTCGTGGTATGATTATGAACCAGGATACCGAGAAGGGTCTCACCGTGCTGCACGCCCGCGTGCCGCTCGCCGAGCTCTATCGCTACTCCACCGTCCTGAGCTCGCTCACCGGCGGTAGCGCCACCTTCCAGATGCGCTTCGCGGAGTACGTCCAGGTTCCTGCCGACGTGCAGACCAAGCTCCTCGCGGAGTACGCCGCCCAGGAGGAGGAAGAGGACTAAGTCCCAACCCTCTCCGAAACAAGGAGGCTTCCGTACAAATCACTGGATTTTGTACGGAAGCCTTTCTTTTTGCCAACGATGCTCTAGTCGAGCATATGCCCGTCGTCGGGGTCGAGGTGATGCCAGGAGCCGTCTTCCAGCTGGATGTACATGCTGGGATGGTTTAGGAATTCAAAGTCTTTCACGTCGTTGTACAGACGTTCTCCTTCCAGATTGAAGACAGAGTAAGCTTTTTTGTCCTTTTCGCGGAACACACCGAGGATAAGGGCATGGTGTGGCACAAACTTGAAAAAGCCATAGCGGGCTTCCCACTTGTATGCCCTTTCCAGTGAATTGCCGGATTCTATGATGGGAACCAGCTGGTCATTTTCAATTTTGAACACTCCGCACTCTCCGTTGCAGAACCAGGCCCGGTTGGGATACTCTACTTGTTTTTTCCAGCAGAAAGCCCAGTCAATATTGACAAGTCCCTGAGCCTCGGCGGGATATTCGTCCCCCTCTATGAATTCCACGGACGTGTTGGGCAGGAAGAACAAGGCCCCTCCCTTTTTGTCAATCTTTGGGGAGGTAACCCACACTTTGGTTTCGTTGTTCCAGATGGCCGAAACGGGTGAGTCGCTGGTCCATTTTCCTTTGCCGAGTTTAATCTCGTAAGGGCCATACTTCTTCCCCAGGTTCTTGTTTTCCCGTTGAGCATTCAGGGAAACGGGCACAAACAGGAGCGCCGAGAGCGCCATAAAAATAGCGAAACGTTTCATAATCAATACAAATCTGAATATTTGACAATGGGGCCGGTATAACCCGCCAGGCCCGGATTCTTATAATGGTAAGTCTTGCCGGAAGGAAGTTTGATGTCCATTTCGGCAATCTGTGCAAAGTGCTGATAAATAAAGAAGGTGGCCGTTTGCACCATATCTTTGGTGCGAACGCTCGAGAGCGCCTGACGGAAGGCAGGTCCGTCCGCCATCGGAACGCTCAGATAATAGATAGGAATGGCCGAGAGGTTGCTGGAGAAGGGGAAAGCGCCTTTATCGGCGTCGTAATTATGCCAGGTGATGTCAATGGATCCATAGGTCTTGACCGTGTAGCGAATCATGTTGGTTAGGAAAACGGAGGGATAACCTTCCATCTTCTTGTCGGCGTAGGCCTCATTAGCAGCCGGATCGGCCTTCCGGGCCTGGAACTGCGCCTCTGTCTCGAATTCATCCTTCGTGTTCAAGTAATCGTGTCGCCAATTCCGGGCGGCCATATAGTAGTCGGTCCATTGCAGCGACTTCCCAAGATAGGTCATTACCTTGTCCTTCTCCAGGATGAGCGGTTCTATAATGTAGCTGCCGTCCCCCAGGTGTGCGACACCCCAAAGTCCGTTTTTCTTGACATACAGGACTTTCTTGCCAACGTACGGGTTGTTGACCATCCCCAGGTCCGCGTTGTAGTCCACCAGCAGGATGCTCTCGAATTGCGGATCCAGGACCTTCTTCCCCTTGGGCGTGGCAAAGCCGTACAGGCCGTCTACGCTGTACACATAGCCGTCCTTGGTGAAGGTCACGTCGTCGTAGATGGCGTCGGTTTTGGTGCCGTCGTCCAGAAGGACGAAGTATTTGCTCTCTCCTTCCCGACGGGCGTTTACCCCGTACTCATCCACGTGAATGCTGGAATGCACGAACGGCAGAATCACTTCTCCCTTGGAGTTCACCAGTCCAGCGTTTCCGTCGTCAGCCACGGCCCAGGCCCATTTGTTCTTGCCGACGATCGTTCCCACATCCTTGTATTTCACAGGGATCAGCTCCTTCCCGTTGTCGTCGACGAGACCAGCGTGGCCGCCTTGCCAGACAACATTCTGGTTGCCATAGAACTGGATGCTGTCAAACTGGGGCGCGGCCAGCGGCTTGAGGGTGATGGGGTGCTTCTTGAGTTCATCGACCCCGGCACGATCCACCTTGTAAAGGCTCCAGGTGCTACCGTCTTGCTGCAGCATCATTTTCCCGTATTTGAGGGAGAATTCCACGTCGGTGGCCGGGAAGGGGGAAATGATCGTTGCGTGTCCCCTATAGCACATATTGCCCAGGCCGAATTCATAGACCTTCCATTCCGGCTTGGGATCTCCTTTCTTGGCCTTGACCGTCTGGCAGGTGATGGCGTAGGGCTTGCCCATATATTCGCTCATATAGATTTGGTCAAACACAGGCTGAAGAATCCAGAAACCGGACGTGGGCTGGGGGTCTCTTTTGTGGTTGAAGACGTAGGCGTTGTGCCAGATACCCTTCTTGCCGGTTTTGGGATCCCGCAGGACGACGCAGGTATGATCGTCGTCGCTATAGTACTCCGTCTTGAAGGAAATCTGTCCGCCGAAACTGTCGTTCGTGTAATAATTGTTGTCCCCGTTGCTGTGGTCCAGCGCCGATGTGATCAGGCTCGACAGGGCGCTGCCCAGAACGGCCGCCCCGGTGCCGAGAGCCGCTCCGGCGACTGACGAAGAGATGGATGATGAACTGCCGCTCGAAGACCCCTGGCTCCGATAGTAAGGGCACCAGGTCTCGTGCTGCCAGGGATAAGTAACGTTGCCCATCGTGATGCCGCAATGCGGGCAATGTTTTTTGGTCTGCGTGGGAGTGGGAGTCGGATTGACAACCGCCTGTCCCGTACTGAGGCCTGCCTGAGCAAAAGCGATGACCGTCAGCACAAGACCTGTAACAAGAAGAAATAGTTTTTTCATTTTTCTCATATTGCGTTGGGGACAAATTTAAATGAAATATAATTGGGTGTTGTGGTGGATTTCACCACAACACCGCAACTATCTGAGCTAGGGGGGTCTATTCCACCCAGACGGGGCGGATGGGAAGACCGATGTAACGTGTGACTCCGCCGGTACCAATATGGTAAGTATCCATCGCGTTGTCAATATCCCAGGCTTCAGCACGCTGGTTCTTCTGATCCTCCTGCATTTCCGGGATGTCCGGAGTAAGAGAGGCGCTCCAAACCGCGAAGTAACTGTCGAAATGACTGTGGATGGTCCCGTTCATATTGCCGCCGCAGGGAAGGAAAATGGCGTTGCCTGTCGATTTGTTCTTGATCTCGAACCCGACTTTTCCGTATGCCGTTTTCATTTCGATGATATACGGGGAGCCTGGCGCAGCAATCCTATTATTGAACGCATCCAGTTCCTCACTCGTTGGCATCCGCCAATTTCCGCCTAATTTAGCGCTTGCGGCATCAGCCGCCGGAGGGAGCACGGCCGGATTGTCCTTATAGGTGTAATTGGCCGTGGTGAAATTCGTCTTCGGGGTTGTTTCCCCCCAGGCGTAATAATCGCCATAATCGCCGGGATGCTTCGCGCCAAGGTTTGCGTTGGCGAATTTGATGGTCTTCCCGCCATATGTGAAACCCATATCCACCGCCTGGAAGACAAAACCCTCCGTCCACTGGGAATCGTCATCCTCCGTCGGTACAGGATCCTGTTTACAGGACATCGCGGCGCACACAGACATCACTGCCGCTGCAAGGTAAAATAGTTTTTTCATCTTGGTTATCGTTGTTAAACTGTTATTCTCTGCAAGTTACTTTCTTTCCATTTTATTTCCAAATTCCTGACACTTTCCGCGTCAGGGAGACGAAATCCTCCACCCCGAGGCGCTCGGGACGAAGGTCAAAAACCGGGTCGGCGGTGAAAGCGGCCGCCTGCGCCTCGTCCCAGCCTTCCCGCTCCGCCCTGGCCTTTAGGAGCGGCTTCAGGGAGTTGCGGAGGGTCTTGCGGCGCTGGCCGAAGGAGGTCTTGACGATCGTTTTGAAAAGCGCCTCGTCGCAGCCGAGCTCTGTGCGGCCATTGCGGCAAAGGCGAATCACCGCGCTCTGCACCTTGGGAGGCGGAGCGAAGGCTCCGGAGCCTACCGTAAACAGGTATTCGATGTCGTACCACGCCTGCAGCAGCACCGAAAGGATGCCGTAAGTCTTGCTACCAGGCCCTTCCGCGAGCCGTTCAGCCACCTCTTTCTGGACCATTCCCACTACTTCGGGAATCTGGTCGCGGTAATCGAGCACCTTGAAAAAGATCTGCGAGGAGATGTTATAGGGGAAATTGCCGATGATCCTGAAGTGCCCCTGGAAATATTTCTCCAGCGGCAGGCGCAGGAAATCCGCCTGCAAGAGCCGGCCCTGGATGGCCGGGAAATGGGTCAGCAGGTACTCCACTGATTCCCCGTCGATCTCCACGAGTTTGAGGTCGATATCCTCCCTCTCCAGCAGATACTGCGTCAGCACCCCCATCCCGGGGCCAACTTCCAAAACAGGAGATACACCCGGCGCCAGCGCATCAACGATGGCGCGCGCGATACTCTGGTCGGTGAGGAAATGCTGGCCGAGGGCCTTCTTGGCGCGAACCTTAGAATCCATAGGCAATGATATAGTAAAACATTACGCCGCAGGCGGCCAGCTTGATGCCCGTGCTGGACAGAAAGCCGAGGAAGGCGCCCCAGGCGGCCTCGAAGGACTCTTCCGTTTTCTTACCGGAAAAGATCAGTTCGGCAGCGAATGCGCCGATTACTGTCCCGAAGATCATTCCCCACGGAGGAAAGAAAAACATTCCCACGAAAAGCCCGATGATGGAGCCCCAGGAGCCGTACTTGCTGCCGCCGGTCTTCTTGGTCAGCATCGCCGGGATGAAATAATCCATCACGGTCACAATGATGGTCACCCCCAGCATAATCAGCAACAGGGCCAGCGACATCGGCTCCCCATTCCGGGTACCGCCGCCCCAGAAAAACAACAGCAGCATCCCCACCCAGCTGATCGGCGGGCCGGGCAATCCGGGCAGAATGCTCCCCACGATCCCGGTCAGACCGAGGAGAATGGCTACGATGGCAATAAATATCTCCATAATGTTATTGTTTCGTCTAAGTTTTTGGCCATTTTCTTGGACGGTGCTCTATTTTATTGCCCTCCGTCCAAGTTTTCGGGCTTTTTCTTGGACGGGCGAGCCGGGGCTGAACGGCGGGCGGCCAGAACCATTGTGGCCGCGGAGCCGAGCAGCAGCAGAATCAACAGGATCGACGAGGCACGGGAGACCCGCTCGCCCGTTTTGTAGGACGTGGGCTCAAAGCGCATCGTAAGCGTGTGATCCCCGGCGGGAAGAACGGCGGCGCGAAGCGTCCAGTCGGCCCGGAGGACCTCCACGCCTTGCGCGCGGTCTCCGTCCAACCAGGCATTCCATCCGGGGTAGTAAATCTCGCTGAACACCGCCAGGGCCTCCTCCGGAGTACTGTAGCTGTAGGTCAACTCGTTAGGGGTGTAGGTGGTAAGGCTAATGGTTGCCGGGGAGAAGATCCTCTCGCGTTCGCTCGGGATGACAGCGTATCTCCCGGATTCAATAACCGCGGTCGTTCGCAAATCAACCTCCCCACTCAGGAGAATCTCCTCGTCCGGGGTGGTAGCCTCGGCGACATCCGAGACGAACCACGCCGGACCGAAGGCCGCCGCATTCACCACGGGGGCATTATCCGCCCCGACGATGAAATAGCGGGTGTTCAGCGCGTTCAGCCAGGGAGTTGAAGGCAGCGCCGCTTCGATATCCTGCACCGTCACCGCCCCACGCATTGCCCCATAGACCGCATTGATTTCCCGGTTCAAGTAATGGTCGATCAGGTCCTGATACCGCTGGAGCTTGGCCGGAGAGTATCCGCCGACATTCTTGTGGCGGTAGCTCGGATGCGAGTCATTGAACACATTCACCGTCAGGTCCAGAACCCGGTAAGATGGATCTTCGTCCGCAAGGATGATTTGATCCACCGGCCGCTCCTTGAACTGGGCGGTAAAATTCTTCGGCGTCGTGAAATGATCGCCGTTGAGGTAGCGCTTCCCGACCGAGAACATATTCACCAGCACCAGCAGGCCGACAGCCCCGACGAGCCAGCCTTTATAACGGGATAACTTGGGATGCTGCGTCCCCAGCAGGGCCAGGAAAGTGGCTGAAATCAGCAGGAATGAAATCAGCGCGTCGTGGCGGAAAAGCATCCGGCGGTCGGCCCGGAAAGCCTCGACGAGGACATCCTGCTGCTGGGCATCGGAGGGGGCTGTGAACGATCCGAACAGACCCGGGATCAGCCAGCCGAGGAAGCAGAATCCCCCGATCAGGATATAGGCAATGAGGCCACTCCGGTACAATTCCTTTTTGTCATACGAGCCCTTCAGCACCTTGTCGAGCAACAGGAATCCCAGCAGCGGCAGGGTATATTGCAAAGTGATCAGCGCCATCGACACCGTCCGGAATTTGCTGTACAGCGGCAGCACCTTGAAACAGAGGCGCGTAAAGGCCATAAAATGATTGCCCAGCGCCAGCAAAACGGCAAACAGGGTCGCAATCATCAGCCACCATTTCTCCTTTCCCTTATAGAGGTAAAGACCGAGAATAAACAAGAATACCGAGATAGCACCCATATACATCGGCCCGGCCGTGAAGGGCTGCGGGCCCCAGTACATCGGGAGGGCTTTGGCGATTTCGCGCATATTGCCGCTCTGGCCATACCGTTTGAGGGTTTTGATGGTCTCGCTCTTGTTTGGATTGACGGCCCCGACCGAAGCCCCGCCGTTGAAATTGGGGATCATCAGGTTGGGCAGTTCCTGCCAGCCGTAGGACCAGGCCGTGGCATAATCCAGATCGAGTCCGCCCTTGGCGCCCCCCTTTGTGCCACCTTCGCCGGAGAGTTCAGATCCACCCCGCATCGTGTGGGCCTGATATTTATACAACGGAAGAAGTTTACTTGTATTGGTAGCGATGCCTACAAGGCCGAGGCCCAGCAGTAAAGCCGAAGCAACGAGGAACCGGACCAGCCGGTCGCGATGCTTCCAGAGCACATCCACCAGCAGGACAATGGCGTAGAAAACGATGGTCAGGGCCAGATAGTAGGTGATCTGCTGATGGTTGGCCTTGATCTGCATACTCAGCGCCAAGGCGAAGAGGACGGCGCCAAGAAGGGTACGGGGGAATGTTTTTGAACGGTAGGTGAAGACAAGCGCGGCGAGGACCCAGGGGAAGAAGGCGATGGCCTGCATCTTGGTATTGTGACCGACCTCGATGATCTGGAAATTGTAGGAGCAGAAGGCCATTGCCACCGCGCCGATAACGGCGACATACCACTCCACGCCGAAGGCCATCAGCAGGAGGAATCCCCCCAGCATCGCGATGAACAGCCAGTTGGCCGGCCGCTTGCCGACGAGCAGGAAATCATATATCTTCTGCGTCCAGTCGCCCTGATCCATCTTGGAAATCGAGGTGGTAGGCATTCCGCCGAACATCGAACCGGTCCAGTAGGCCGGATCGTCCGGATGCGCCTTGTTCCACTGCGCCATCTCGTTGGACATCCCGACATACCCGGAAATATCGCTTTGGTTGACGATCTTCCCCTCCAGCACCTGCGGCACAAACGCATACGCCAACACCAGGAAGAACACCACGATCCCCGCCAGGAGGCCTATTTTCTTCAGTAATTCTTTATTCATTCCGTTATTGCATTCAGCAACTCCGCTAAAGCGCGGGCTGTATTCTTACGTGTATACTGCGAGACGTCGCCCGTCACTGGGGGGACGCCGCCGGCGAGGTGGGCCTGCCAGGCTTTTTCGAGGAAATCCCGCATCCTTTTTTCATTCTCCCAGTCGCAGGTGACGCCGGAGCCCGTATCGGAGAGCACCCGCGCCATCGCGCCGTCTTCCTGGCCGATGCCAAGGATCGGGCGCCGCGCGCCGAGGTATTCGAACAACTTTCCAGGGAGGATCAGCGTATAATCGGGATCGTTCCGGAGAGGGAGAAGCAAAACAGTAGCGGAGCGCTGCTCCTGAACGGCATCGGGATGAGCCTTGTAGCCCAGGAGGACCAAATTCTCCTCCAGACCGGCAGAGCGGATCGCATCCAGCACCGCCGCATCCACCTTCCCGACCAGCCGCAGCCGGAGCGCCTCCTTGAACGCGGAATCGGCCGCCGCTTTCTCTCCCAGCACCCGCCAGAAGGTCAGCGGATTGCCATCCTGCGCAAACAATCCGGTATGGGTGATATTGAAGAATCCGTCTCCGACTGGCGCAGAACCGGCGAAATCCTCCTCGTCAAAGCCGTTCGGAATCATCGCCACCGGGGTCCGGGTCATCCCGGCATACAACTCCTGCACCAGCGGGGTCACGGTCAGCACCGTCGTCGCGTCGTCGATGACGCCCTGCTCCAGACGGAGATGCTTCCGCCACGCCCGGGGCGAAATCGGAAGATGTTTAAGGTAGTACATCTTCGACCACGGGTCGCGGAAATCCACGATCCAGGGCGTTCCGAGCGCCTTATGGAGCCGCTCCCCGATGAGGTGCAGGCTCTGCGGAGGGCCGGTCGTCACGATGGCCTCAACCGGGTGCTCCCGGAGGTATTTTTTCAGGAAACGAACCGATGGACGGACCCACCAGATCCGGGGATCGGGGATGAACCAATTTCCCCGAAAATACAGCGATATCCGGTCCTTGAGGGGTTTCCGGCCGCTGGAAATGGGCGTCACCTCGTTGGTAATGGCATCATTCTTCTTCCCGACCAGCCGCCGATAGAACCCGTACGGCTCCAGGATCGGCCGCCGGATCACTTCCGTATCGGCGGGAATCTCCGCCCCAAGCGTCTTGTCAATGGCCGTCAGCGTCGGATTCTCCGGCGTATAAATCACCGCCTCCCAGCCGTTCTCCCGGAGGTATTTGGTGAATTTCACCCAGCGCTGCACCCCGCTCCCCCCGGACGGTGGCCAGTAATAGGTTATGACAAGGACACGCTTCATAACTTACATAAACATATTGGTCAGGAAGATGGCGAGAACGCCAACGGGTGCGATGTAACGGATGAGGAAACGGACAAGGGGATAGAGGCGGTTGTTTGTGCGAAGGGTACCGCCGTTGGTGAATTCGTCCCGGACGTCGTTACTGGTCATTTTCCACCCCACAAAGATCGTGAAGATCAGCGCGCCGAACGGCATTAGGTAATTGGAGCACATCTGGTCGAAGAAATTGAACACCCCGCCGCTCCACGCACAGCAGGCGCCGATACCCCAGGCCACCAGGAAGATAATTCCCGTCGCCCAGCGGCGGCTGAGAGAGGTCTCATCCACCAAGAAAGCCACTGCCCCCTCCATCATCGAAATGGAGGAGGTGAGCGCCGCAATCAGGATTGTCGCGAAGAAAATTCCGCCGATAAGCGGACCGAGCCAGGGAATACCGCCTCCCATCTTGCAGAACACGAACGGCAGCGACTGGAATACCAGCCCAGGGCCGCCGGACGGCTCGATACCACAGGCAAACACGGCCGGCATCACGGCAAATCCCGCCATCACGGCAAACATTACATCTGCCACCGCCGTCCCAACGCCGGAAGTCAGCAGATTCTCATCCTCCTTCACGTAAGAGGCATACGTCAGAATTACGCCACACCCCAGCGAGAGCGAATAAAACGACTGCCCCATCGCCGACGCGACAGCCTCGGCGGTCAGTTTGGACCAATCAGGCTTCACCAGATACTGAACCCCGGCGCCGGCACCCGGCAGGAAGAGGGAATACACAATGATGACGATGATCAGTAAAAAGAGGATCGGCATCGTGATTTTGGAGAATTTCTCGATGCCCTTCTTGACCCCGAGCAGCACAATCCCTCCCGTCAGCAGGAGAAAGACCGTATGGGCGAGCAGCGGCTTCCACGGTGAGGCGATGAAGGCCTCGAACATCGCCGGCACCGCCTCCGGATCCGCCGAAAAGTCAGAGGAAAAAGACTTCAGAAAATATCCTACACTCCATCCACCTACGACACTGTAATAGGAAACGACCATCAGCGGAGCGATGACAATCGGAATGGAAATCCACCGCCAGGCGCTCCGGGGGGCCAGGGCCGACATCGCGCCGAAGGTGTTGGAACGGCTCCGGCGGCCGAGAATCGTCTCGCTCAGCAGCATCGGCAGCGCCAGTACAATCGTCCCGATCACATAGACGATAATAAACGCCGCACCGCCATACTTCCCCACCATGTAGGGGAAGCGCCAAATATTCCCGAGCCCGATGGCGGACCCGGCGAAGGCCATAATTACCGCGAACCGGGATCCGAATTTTTCTCTTTCCATAAATGAGCTCGTTTATATACTGCAAATTCGTAGGTGAGGCCTGATTCGGGGTCGGTCGCGGCGGGAGTTGAAGAAACCTTTTCCCAGATCCGGGGGTCGATGATGGGGAAATAAGTATCGGCATCCTCCACGGTCGTATGCACGTGCGTAATGTAAAGGAGATCCGCCTGGGGAAGGGCGTTACGGTAGGTTTCCCCGCCGCCGATCACAAAGACGGTGCGCTCCTCCTCAGGGGTTTGCATCAACTCGAAATGCTTCTCGGCCACATCGAACGCCTCCTTAAGGCTGTACACCACGGACACTCCGTCCGGCGCTTCGAACGGATACCAGGTCGAGACGATGTTGAGGCGGCCGGGAAGGGGACGTCCGATCGACTTGAACGTCATATACCCCATAATGACAGGATGCCCGGTGGTCACCCGCTTGAAGTACTTGAGGTCTTCGCTGAGATGCCACAACAGGGCATTTCCCCTGCCGATCGCATAGTTGTCGGCAATCGCCACAATGATCGCTTTCGTCATACGCCTAACTCCTCTTTCATCTGCCGCAGGAGGTCAAAGGCCTGGAGCGGCGTCATATTGTTGATGTCTGCTTCCTTGAGCCGGTCCCGAAGCGAGCCCAGCAGCGGATCGTCAAGCTGGAACAGCGAGAGTTGGAGGCTGCCGTCGCCCTCGATGCGCCCCGCCTTGGTATTGTGGGGACGGACGGGCTTTTTCACATCCGCATTTTCCAGGCTCTTCAGCGTCCTCTCAGCACTCTCCAGCACGGCGCGCGGCATTCCGGCCATCCGGGCCACGTGCACGCCGAAGCTCTTGTCGGTGCCGCCTTCGCGCAGTTTGCGGAGGAAGATGACGTCCTTCCCCGATTCCTTCACCGCGATGTGGAAATTCTTCACGCGGGGATAGGTGAGAGCAAGGTCGTTGAGCTCGTGGTAATGGGTCGCGAAGAGGGTCTTGGCGCCCTTCCCGGATTCGTGGATGAATTCAACGATGGCACGCGCAATGGCCATTCCGTCGTAGGTGGAAGTGCCGCGGCCGATCTCGTCGAGTAGCACCAGCGACCGCGCCGAGAGGTTGTGGAGGATCATCGAGGTCTCCAGCATTTCCACCATAAAGGTGGATTCCCCCCGGGAAATGTTGTCGGAGGCCCCCACGCGGGTGAATATCTTGTCGAAACAGCCGATCTTGGCGGCCTTGGCGGGGACGAAGGAGCCGGTCTGCGCCATCAGCACAATGAGGGCCGTCTGGCGGAGGAGGGCCGATTTACCGGCCATATTGGGACCCGTCAGGATGATGATTTGCTGGTCATCGGCATCGAGGCGAATGTCGTTGGGGATGTATTCCTCCCCCGGCGCCATCAGCGTCTCGATGACGGGGTGGCGACCCGCAGTAATTTCCAGTACCAGGGTTTCGTTAACCTCGGGACGGCAATACTTATGGTCTGCGGCCTGCGTGGCAAAACCGGCAAGGACATCCGTGCGGGCCACGATGCGGCCGTTGGTCTGGATGTCCGCGATGCGGCGCTGGACGGAAGCGACCAGGGTGGCGAAGAGACTGGCTTCCAGGGCGGCAATCCGCTCCTCGGCCGTCATAATCTTCTCTTCGTACTCCTTCAGCTCTTCGGTAATATAGCGCTCGGCGTTGACCAGCGTCTGTTTCCGGATCCACTCCGGCGGGACTTTATCCTTAAAGGTGTTTCGGACCTCGATATAGTAGCCGAAAACGTTGTTGAATCCGATCTTGAGCGAAGTGATGCCCGTGCGCTCCGCCTCCCGCTGCTGCATCTGGAGGAGATAATCCTTGCCTCCGGTGTGGATGTCGCGGAGCTCATCCAGCTCGGCGTTGACGCCCCGGGCGATGACGGGCCCCTTGCCCAGCTGCGAAGCGGGCTCGGGATCCATCGTCCGGCGGATTTCGTCCAGCAGGTCCTCGCAGGGAACGATACCGCCCAGCAAGGTGTCTATTTCATCACATCCCTTGCCGGTGCAGATCTGCTGCAGCGGGCCCATCTGCGCGAGACCGCGTGCGAGCTGCATCAGCTCGCGGGGCAGCGTCTTGCCGGAAGCCACCCGGCCGAGAATCCGTTCCAGGTCGCCCATCTTCGAAAGGGCGTCCACGACCTCTTCGTGCAGGTCCGGATGCTCGAGGAAGAATTGTACAATCGCCTGGCGGCGACGAATTTCCTCACAGTCAATTTCCGGCATTGAGAGCCACTGGCGCAGGAGCCGGGCCCCCATCGGGCAGACGCAGCGGTCGATGGTCTCCACAAGAGAGACGCCCTCGCCGCCAACGGTACTCTGGAAGATCTCCAGATTGC
>JAEEGL011695265.1_pt1 | contig 13641 bp, 19 predicted proteins | sample 9134231 | NCBI WGS metagenome assembly JAEEGL01 (sample SAMN16246548, study PRJNA631951) | gut metagenome | biome: gut microbiome; feature: rumen; material: fiber-attached | host: Bos | place: Iran: Karaj | collected 2018-10
CTGAATGGTATTCACGCTGCGGACAGATATCCCTGCTGGATTATCTCACGGAAACCAACACCGAATTTTTGAAAGGAAGGAAAATCATATGGGCACCGTAAAAATCGAAATCACCGTCACGGGGGAAGCACTGACAGACATCGTCATGGGTTTATTGACCCTTTTGCGGAATGGGATCGATGAAAACGAATCTCAGGAAAAGCTTGAAGATGCCTTTGATGAAGGCTTTGAACAAGGTTATGACATCGGCTATGCAGACGGTGTATGGGAATACAAACAGGAGGACATCAATGAATAAGGTCATAAGAATTCTTGGAAAGCGGGGAAGAACCACGCTTCCGTATGAGATCCGCAAGTATCTCGGCATGCGTGCCGGGGACGTGATCACCTTCGAGACGAAGGATGGGGACTGTGTTCTCGTTAAGAGAGAGCAGATCTGCTCATCGGTCAGACACTCCTGCCAGGACAAACCCGTTCAGGAATCGGAAAGCGGACTTATCTGCAAAGAACGGGGCTACGGGTCCGCCAGATTACGCGGCCAAGACAAGCCGGTTCGGAAGCCGCAGGATGAGGAATCTCTGCTTGAGTTCCTTGACGGACTTTCGCTGACGGAACAGCGTGCTGCGCTCATCCATCTTTCTGCAAAATGGGCTGCGCAGGAGAGAGGAAGATACCATGACTGACGGATACCATTCTCCGGTGGGCACCGAAACGGTGCAGTCGAAGTCATTCTATGAAAACTACACAGGCAGGCTGCTTGTTCTGAATCCGTCATGCCTGAAGGAAGAATACCGGTTCGAGGAATTTCAGTATTTCCTTGCACAGTCCGGTTTCGGATGCGATCCGTCGAGCCTTGGGACGAAGGTTTTCGGAAAGTTTCTGATCGATGGGGAAAAGGCATGTTTCCGGAGGGACGAGTTTCTGGGCATCGCCGATCCAGAAAAACTGCCTGCGTGGGCGTCGGAAAAGCTGCTGGAAATGGCCGCCCCGAAAAACGAAGGCCCGGCACAGAACGGTATTACACTGTAAGGAGGAAAACACACATGTTTCAATGTATGGTCGGGCGCAACGGAAACGAAGCGGAGATCCGGTTCCCGTGTGAGGAATCGGACATCCGCCGCGTTCAGCGTGATCTGCATATCCCGTACCCGTCAGACACCCGTGTCACAGTTCTTGGAGTGGATTCGGATATCGAGCAGCTCTCTGTTCTTGAAGGACAGCAGGCAGACCTTGATTTTCTGAATTTGCTCGGGCGGATGATGTACGGACTGGATGAACGGGAATACAAACAATTTCAGATCGGCCTCTATCATGAGAGCGTCATGGATCTGAAAGGAATCATTAATGTGCTCGCTGACGTGCACCGATACTCGATTATCAATCTGAATGATATGGAAAAATCCGGTCTGGAACATGAATTCGACGTGCGTGGCGGTATTCCTACTGATGAGATCAAAAACACGGATTATGCACCGGCTGCACAAAAACTGATCGATTCAGGAAAATGCAAAAATACGCCCTACGGCATCCTGTTCGTCAACGAAGAAATGCCTGTCCCGGATTTCTTTGACGGACAGCATATGCCGGCGTATTATGACCGGGATTTCCAGTTTGCGATATCGCTTCATAACGATACCGATGAGGACTTCATATTCCTCCCCTGCTCAGACGCGGAACTTCTGAGGGCGGCAAAACGGCTGAATACGTCGTTTCCGTATGATCTGAAGGTTCGTATCGAGGACGTCAAAGACGACGGCAGCGAATTGGTTAATCGGCTGATCAAAGGGGCGGACGTCTGCACACTGAACCGGTATGCCCGGCTTGTCGATGAATTCATCCCTGACGTCAGAGAAAAGTATATGGCTGTTCTCTCGTATGTGGACAAAACCTTTGCGGATACCGGCGGTCTCCGCAGTCTTGACGCCGCGGTTAAGATCGGCGGCGTTCTGCATGCTTTCTCGTATTTTTCGAATGCCATGAGCGATTACGAGCTTGGCTGCAGCGCCGCAAGAGACCGCCTTCCGGATGAAAGCTTCGAGGAATATTTCGATTTCGAGCGGTACGGAAGGGATCTCAGAATGAAGCAAAACGGCGTCTTCAGCGAAGACGGTTACGTCGGCCTGAGAGACGGGAATGCCTTACGGCAGCAGCTGACCCAGAAAAACGACATGGATATGGGAGGGATGGTATGAAAATCAAGGTGTATCAGATTGACGAAGAACGCGATACCGAGCAAACCAAATTTCTCGATTACGAAAGCGTCACAGAGAAAAAAGAAAACATAGGTCCGCACATCTACAAAACGGTGTTCGACGGCGACGTCGATTGCAGGGATCTCGAGGAGGTATATGCGCTGCTGAACGCCGATCATCCGCCTGCGTATCAGGGACACTCACTGTCTGTCAGCGACGTGGTGGAAGTCTGTGACAATTCGGAGGAGGCAGTCGGCATCGGCTGCTATTTCTGTGATTCGGTCGGGTTCCGGCCTCTAGCCGACTTCGATTCATCGAAAGCGGAGCCGCTGCACGGAAAACGGATGGTGATCATCGAGCCGGGCAAACCTGCTTACGAGGCTCTGGTTGACGACAGTCTCGAATCTCTTCAGCGGGCAGTCGGAGGCTATATCGAGATCACCTATCCCTTTGACGATAACGCCATGGTTATCGGGAATGAGGAGGCCAAGCTCATAGGCATGGAAGGAAATCGGCATATCTGCGGCTCCGTATACGCCGGCCCGCTGCTTATCGCGGCGGATGACGGCGAAGGGGGAACAACGGATCTCACGGAAGATCAGGTCCGTGCCTATACGGAAATGTTTGCGGAGCCGGAAGAGATTTCGCAGGAAGAGACGGCGGCAGATACCGGATTCTTCATCTACGGTTTCGTGTGACCGGAAATCTGAGTCTGATTCATCAGACTCTTTTTTCATAATCCTATCAATTCTTGAGAAAGGAGGACAGCGCTATGAAAATCGAAGCAAAGATCACGAAGACCCTTTCCGCAGGCAATGTGAAGGCGATCGCGGACGTCACTCTCGATGGAGCGGTTACTATTCACGGCGTCAAGCTCATCGACAGTATCAACGGCCTCTTCGCATCGATGCCGAGCAACAAGTGGCAGGGACAGGACGGAACCAGCAAGCACACCGATATTGTCCGCGTCACAGATTCCGGCATCAAGAAAGAGATCGACCGCACCGTGTCCAACGCATATTTTGCGCAGACTCAGGCGGCTGACGAGCTCGACGTTTCCATGTAAGACAATAACCCCGCATTCTCTAAAAACAAAAACAAAACAAAGGAAGGTACAACAAAATGAAGTTTCTCCGTAATCTCATGAACAAGCTCTCCAATGCCATCAACACCATGGTCACCCGCACCCGCACCGCCGTCTCCAACACCCGTGCCGAGGGCTACGTGGATTCCGGCGTCAAGATCCTCATCTCGGTCGTCATCGGCGCGCTCCTGCTGGCCGGTCTGTACGCTCTGTTCAACTCGACGATCATGCCCACGGTGACGACGAAGGTCCAGGAACTCTTCAACTACGCGGGCTGATCCTGTTTCCGACATCCAACATATCACAACAAAAAAGGAAGGTAAAACAAAATGAAGTTTTTCCGTAATCTCATGAACAAGCTGACGAACGCTGTCAACTCCATCGTTTCCCGCACCCGTACCGCCGTTGCCAACACCCGTGCCGAGGGCTATGTCGATTCCGGCGTGAAGATCCTGATTGCCGTCGTTATCGGCGCGCTGCTTCTCGCCGGCCTGTATGCGCTGTTCAACACGACGATTATGCCGACGGTGACCAACAAGGTCCAGGAACTCTTCAACTACGCAGGCTGATCGGACCTGAACATCCGGAGAAAGGGGGCGGCGTATTGCCGCCCCCTGATTCCGCCAGCTAATACGGAGGCAATCATGAAACATTCTGTTGCATGGCTCCCGCTGTTCTTCTGCCTCCTCCTGCTCCTATCCGGGTGCGCCCATGAGGAGATCGGGATCCATTGGCAGGAGAACGGATCGGGAACGGTCACAACCGTCGTAGGTATCGAAAAAAGCGGATACGACCAGCTCGCCGCCCTCGGAGCGGATCCGTTTGCGGACAAGGAAACCTTTACTTACTCTCTCGGCGGAAAAACCTACGTCGGGTTTAAGGACGTCCGGGAATTTGAAAGCACAGCGGAAATGGAACAGTTTCTGTCAGAGCTGACCTATGAATCTCTTCCGGGCGAGTTGTCAGATGCTCCGCTCGGGGAAGACGAAGAGCAGACGTCCGTACCCGTATTCCGGGAAGTATCGCTACACAGAAAACGAGGCGTTTTCCGCAGGACGTATTCCTTTCGCGCCGTTCTCAACCCGTGTCCTCTCGGAAGTATTCCGAATCTCCCGCTGACCGCGGACGCTGTCACCTCGGTGCGCGTCACGCTGCCCGGGCAGATCCGTGAGACAAACGGCGAGACGCAGGGAGAAAATGAAGTTCTGTTCGTACTGCACGGCCTGTCCGACGGAGAAGAACTGACCGCCGTATCCACTCAGACGGACTGGATTTCCGTTATCACCGTAACGGCGCTGCTTATTGCGCTGATCATCGCCGCGATCATCACTGTAAGGGACGGGAAGAAAACGGCATGATAACTGTACTGAAAGGACTCCTTCTCGCGGGAGTCCTTGTGTATGCCGGTTTCCGGGACATACGCACGCACGAGGTGCCGGACTGGGTCTGGGCGTCGGTCGCCGGTATCGGCCTGATCGGGATTCATCTGCAGGATCTGCCGGGGATGATTTTCAGCGCCGCCGCCGTACTCCTGATTCAGATACCCGCCGCCGTCATAATGAAGGAACGGGCGCTCGGCGGCGCGGATATCAAGATCTCCGCGGCGGGAGCATTTCTGCTCGGCGGGATGCGCGGACTGTATGCGCTGATCCTCGGACTGGCGCTGGCCGTGATCATTGTCCCGCTGATCCGTCGGATCCGCCGCCGGAAGGGAAAGCAGCCGTTCGCGCTCGTGCCGTATCTGGCAGCCGGAATCATGACGGTATATCTATTTATGTGAACCGGCGTCAGCCGGAGAAGGAGACTAAAAGATAATGAAAAACAGAACCATTCTCGGCCTGATCTGTATCGGGCTTGCGCTGGCGCTCGCCTTCGGGATCGCGCCGCTCGTCAACGGGCTTTCGGATAACAAGCTCGAGATCGTCCGGGTATGCCGCGAGGTCCGGCAGGGACATCGGATGACGGAGGAGGACGTCGAGATCGTCACGGTCGGCAGCTATCATCTGCCGCAGGACGTCCTGACCGATCCTGACGCCGTGATCGGGAAATATGCCGTATACAATATGACCGCGGGGGACTATCTTCTTCCCGCAAAACTCGCAGACAGCGCGGACAGCGCGGAGGACGTCTTCCGCAGTCTGGACGGATCGCAGTACGCGGTGTCCGTGACGATCCCCACCTTTGCCGGAGGTCTGTCCGGGAAGCTGCAGAACGGGGATATCGTTTCCCTGATCGTCTACCAGAACCGCAGCGGCAAGGAAAGCACCTGGATTCCGGAATCGCTGAAATACGTCCGCGTGATCACGTCCACCACGGCGGGCGGTCTGGACCGGGACGAACTCGTGCAGAATGAGGACGGCTCCTACGAGCTGCCCACGACGCTGACGCTGCTGGTATCCGACGCACAGGCGAAGCTGCTGGCGGAATACGAATACAGCGGGAAACTGCATGCCGCGCTGGTCTGCCGCGGCGATGAGGAGAAGGCAGAAGAGCTTCTGGCACAGCAGCAGGAGGTTCTGGACAGGAACGGAGGAAGAGCCTGATGGCAAGAATGATCGCCGTATGGGGCTCGCCGAACTCCGGCAAGACTACCTTTGCCGTCAAGCTGGCGTCCGCTGTTTACAAAACGTATCAGAGTACCGTCATCGTCATCTGTCCGGATATGGAAGCGCCTACGCTTCCGGTATTGTTCCCGAACCGTAAGAAGGAGGATATGCCGTCTCTCGGCGTCGCCCTGTCCCGCCCGGAGATCACGCCGGAAGAGGTGGCGGCGCAGATCCTCGTTGTGAAGGGGGCGAGGAATTTCGGATTCCTCGGATACAGGGACGGTGAGAACCGCTTTACCTATCCCCGTTTCGACGCGAAAAGCGCCGCATCCTTTTACAGCGCGGTGTCGGGGCTGGCGGACGTCGTCATCGTGGACTGCACGTCCTCGCTGACGAATCTTCTCACGCAGTCCGCGCTGATCGCCGCGGATACCGTGATCCGCCTGTACGCTCCGACGCTGAAATCCGTGAGTTGGATGTCCTCGCAGCTTCCGCTGTACGCAGACCCGCTCTACCGGCTGGACAGGCAGATTCAGGGGCTGAACGTCCCCTGCGCGGACCTCTATATGCCCGTCGAGGAGGCGAAAGCGCATATCCCGGATCTCCGCTTTACCGTTCCTTATTCCCGCGCCGTCGGGCAGCAGATGCTGGACGGGAAGCTGTGGGAAAAAGGCGGCGACGCAAAGTTCTGCGCCGTGCTGGATGCCATTGCGGTGAAGGCGGTGAATGAGAATTGACAGACTTCTGGACTCTCCTGCAGCAGGTGCAGGAATACATTTCCCGCAACTATTCCGCCGCGCTGGCGGACTCGAACAAGCTCGATCAGGTACGCGCATATATCGAGCAGTATTTGCGGGAACATGGCGTGGAGGATATCCATGCGACAACTGAGGCGATCTTTCAGGAGATGTGCCTGTACAGCATCCTCACGCCGTATCTCTGCAATCCGGACTATGAGGAGATCAACGTCAACGGCTGGGACGACGTCGCCATCACACACCTCGACGGCAGCATTCATAAACTGGACGAGCATTTCCATTCACCCAAGCACGCCGTGGACATTATCCGTCGTCTTCTCCATCACTCCGGAATGATTATTGACGACGCCATGCCGATGGCACAGGGGCATCTTCCGGGCAACACGCGCATCACCGTCCTCAAGGCGCCGGTCGTGGACCGGGACCGCGGCGTTTCCGTCTCCATCCGTATGCTCCATCCCTCCCGGATCACGCCGCGGAACCTGATCGAGACCGGCTTCGCCACCCCGGAAATGGTGGGGTTTCTCTGTATGTGCGTCCGATACGGCGTTCCTTTCGTAATCGCCGGGGCAACCTCCTCCGGCAAGACGTCGCTGCTCAACGCCATCCTTTCGACAGTGCCGAATTCCAAGCGCATCTTCAGTATCGAATCCGGCGCACGGGAGCTCAGTCTGGTTCGCCGTTCCGCGGACGGCGCTGTCGTCAACAACGTCGTGCATACGCTCTCCCGCCCTTCCGATAATCCGACCTATGACATTTCGCAGGAGGATCTGGTCGTCGCGTCCCTGCGGTTTAATCCGGACGTTGTGGTTGTCGGCGAGATGCGCGATACCGAGGCGTACTCCGCGGTGGAGGCCTCTCTGACCGGCCACACCGTCGTGTCCACCGTTCACGCCGGCCCGGGCGCGGCGGCGCACATGCGGATCGCGCTCCTCTGTCAAAAGCGGTTTCCCATCGATTTCGGCACGTCTTTGATTCAGGCGGCGCAGGCATTCCCGCTCGTGGTGTTCACGCACAAGCTGGAGAATAACGGCCGGAAGATCATGGACATTTCCGAATGCGTCATTTCCGCCGCGGGGGAACGGGAATACCGCTGCCTCTATGATTACCGGATCACCAAAAACACGGAGGAGAACGGAAAACTCGTGATCGACGGACAATTCGGCAAGCCGAACCCGCTCTCGGACAGTCTGCGAAACCGCCTGATCCAGAACGGCGTTCCGCAGGAGGAACTGAAAATTCTCACGAAGGAGGAGGCGAGCCTGTGATCTTCATTCGCCTTATCAGCTTTCTGCTGCTGTGCGCGGGGACGGTCCTGCTTCTGCGCATTACGCCGGAGGAGATTACCGGAGATCTGCTCCGCCTGATCTCTCCCAAAGCGTCTCTGAAGGAAACGGTCATGGCGGCGCGGGGCAAGAAAAAGACCGACCGGCTTGCGCAGAGCATTCTCCATACGCGCACGGCGCTGACCGTCACGGGGAATGCCGATCGTTTCACAGCGGCGTGCGCCGCGTCTCTGGTGCTCATGCTTCTCGGATGCATCGCCGCGATCCTGATAGACAACTGGTTTCTTATTCCCGTATTCGCCGCAGCGTTCGCCGCGCTTCCGTTTCTTCTTGCAAGAACTGCCGTCCGGGCATATGACAAGAGGCTGCACGAAGAACTGGAGACCGCGCTGTCCGTCGTCACGACCTCCTATATCCGTACCGACGATATCATCGCCGCCGTGGAGGAAAACCTGTCCTATCTGGCTCCTCCTGTCCGGGATCTGTTTACGTCCTTTGCGGCGGAAACGAAGATGGTCTCCTCGGATTGTAAACAGGCGCTCTGGAACATGAAGGGAAAGCTGGACAACGCCGTTTTCTCCGAGTGGTGTGAAGCGCTGATCGCGTGCCAGGACGACCGGACGCTGAAGGACACGCTTCTGCCGATCGTGTCCAAATTGACGGACGCGCGTATTGTGAACACGGAGCTGAAGACCGTGCTCGACGGCGTGAAGAAGGAATACCGGACAATGGTTTGTCTTGTTCTCGGCAATATCCCGCTGATGTATCTTCTGAACCGGGAGTGGTACGATTCCCTGATGTATACGACCGCCGGGAAGATCGTGCTCGCCCTGTGCGGAACCGTGATCCTGATTACCGCCGTTCTTTTGCACCGGTTCACGCAGCCCGTCGAATACAAGAGATAAGGGGGAAACAACCATGCACTATCTGATTGCGCTCTTTCTCTCCTTCGGCGTCTTCCTGATTGCCGCGGACCGGCTGCGAATCCCGTATCTCAGTACGTCTCTCGCCATGGATCATCTGGCGCGGCGGCAGGAGGTACAGACGTCCAGACTGGAGATTTGGCTGAAAGGACTGGCCGTGTGGCTCGCCGGGAAACTGCGGTTGAACGAATACCGCAGAGAGCAGCTCGCCGCAGATCTCCGCGCAGCAGGGATTCAGCTGTCCCCGGAAATGCATACGGCAAACGCCATCGTCCGCTCTGCGCTCGTCGCCGCCGCCGCGATCCCCGTGTATTTCCTTGTGCCGTGGCTGTCCGCGGTGGTACTCGCTCTGGCGGTACTCCTTTATCTCAAGGCGTCCCGCGGGATCGCGGATGCGATCCGTGAAAAGAAAAAGCAGATCGAATACGATCTGCCGCAATTTGTTGCACACGTCGATCAGTCTCTCAAGCACAGCCGCGACGTTCTTGCCATCATCGACGGATACCGGGAGTATGCCGGACGGGCGTTCCGGGAGGAACTCGAGATTACGGCGGCAGACATGCGCTCCGGAAGTTACGAAGCGGCTTTGACAAGACTGGAAGCCCGCGTAGGTTCCTCCATGCTGTCCGAAGTAGTGCGCTGCCTGATCGGGGTGCTGCACGGGGACAACACGGAGATCCTGTGGGCGAACCTTTCGGCGAAATTCTCGGAGTATCAGCGGGAACTCCTGAAAGCCCAGGCTGCGGCGATTCCCGGTAAGGTACGAAAGCTGTCCATGTGTCTGCTCATCTGCTTTATGCTGATGTACGCGGTCGTAATCGGCATGCAGATCTACGTCAGTATAGGAGGGCTGTTCAGTCTATGAGAATCCTCACATCCAAAAAGGGCGAAGGCACTTACATCAGTACCGTGATCTTTGTCCTTGTCGCCGTGCTGTTTATCGCCTTCACGATCCGTCTGTTCTCCATCATCAGCGCCAAGCAGCAGATGGACGCCTGCGCCGACCAGATGGTACGGCAGATCCAGCTGGCCGGTGAGGTCGACGACCGGACGGACGCGCTGTTCGCTTCGTACTGCGGCAGGATTGTCGCCGTTCACGATCTTCAGTACGAGGTAGATACCGTCTATAAGACCGGGAAGAAGATCCAGCTCGGAACGCCGTTCACCGTGACCGTTACCGCGGAAGTGTATATGGGCGATTTCGGCGGCTTTGGCCTGTTTCCGCTGACGCTCGTTTCCCAGTGCGGCGGCGTGTCGGAGGAATACTGGAAATGATCCGAACACTCCGAAACCGGCGCGGCATCGGCACCATTCCGACAGCCGTGCTCATTCTGGCGTTTGCCATTGTGATTTCCGCTTTTCTGTATATCGCCTATGTACAGGTCCAGACAACGGTCATCCGGAACGCGATGAACAAGGCGCTCTCCAATCTGGCCGTCACGATCTCTGACGACACCTATACGGCGCTGCGGGAATCCAACTTTGAAGCATATCTCAAAAAGCTTACTAGCCACACGTCCTATTCGGATTATCTGGAGGCGGCGTACCGGGAGGACGTTCTCCGGAACGTACCGCTCGCGACGGAACGGTATGCCATTGACGATATCCGGCTGGAGTTCGATACGAGCGGGAAGAAGCTGATCTATACCTGCACATGTGACGTGCGCTTTTTCATCCGTCTCTTCGGAAGGGAGCAGACAGCGACCGTCCAGTCGGTGCAGGTCAGCGGCAGCCATACCGCAAAGTACGGGCGATGATCCAAGCGAGGCTAAAGCCGGTTCAGTCAAAACTGTGTAAAGCCAAACGATAATACTTCTCAGGCAGACCGGCGAACAGAATTCTTTTTGAAATCTCTTGATCTGAACGGCTTTATCGTTTATAATGATTCAAGAGCGTGAATTATACAGATCATTGATGAAATAGGAAAGGTTTGGCCGTGATGACTGAAGCCAGATTCAAAAGCTCTCTTTCAGAAGAAGAGATCGATAAGAATTTCAAGGATATCGATCTGTTCTCAAATCTTAAGGCCGCTCTTGAAGAAGCGCTCGCTTATGAAAAAGGAACACCCAAAGCCGGTACCGTTGTGCGAAAGAGGAGCGTGCCGGACGAAAATACGGCACAAATGAGGGACAATTCCTGAATCGTCTTCTTATTCCCTTTATGCCTACTGTAAGCAGAAATAAACCTGATTAAGCCTGTGATAACAGTCACAGGCTTTTTTGTGTTCTGAATGTGTTCCGTCTGTAACTTCTGGCTTTTTTCCGGATTCTCTCTGGAGTTTCTCAAAATGTGGGTATATGATAGTACTGCAAATACGCGAAAGGAGATCAAACCTATGAAAACAAAACACCGCATTCTTATCCTTGCACTGGCAGCGCTTCTGCTGTCAGGCGCCGCCATCCCTGCCTTCGCTGTAGAGACGACATCCCCGGTAACCGTCACCGTTGACGGCAAGACCGTCGCCTTCCCGGATCAGCAGCCGGTGATCCGGGACAGCCGCACGCTTGTACCGGTACGCTTCATCGCCGAGGCGCTCGGCTATGATGTGGACTGGAACTCCACCGACAATACCGCCGTCATCGACGGTGGCCGCGTGATCCTGTACATCGACACGGATCAGGCGATCCTGAACGGTAACCGTGTCAGGCTGGACACGAAAAGCCTTCTCATCGGCGACCGCACGATGATCCCGATCCGCATCGTTGCCGAAACGCTCGGCTGCACAGTCGACTGGATCGAGGAGACGCGCACCGTGCAGATCAACAGCCGCCTCCCGGACGGTCGGGAGATGAGCGTCTTCGACCGGCTCCGTCAGTCGGGGCTCTTCTGGTACAGCGCGAACCCGCAGTCTGAGTACCTGATCCGCAAGGCGGACTTCGCCTCGCCGGAGGAAGCGATGGCGGGACGGAAATGGTGGATCGAGCGCCCGCTGGACAAATCCCGCCTTATGAATGAAGACGCGGACTGCTCCATCGTCATGAAGTCCTTCCTGCCGGAGGATCTCGGTCGGGTCAGAAGCCTGTTCTACATGATCTATCCGACACGGTACAACGACGCCTATGACATCCTTATGCGAACGGTCAAAGGTGAGATCTGGCAGACCTTCTATGAGGAGAGCAGCCGGTGGTATCCGCTGTACGCGGCGACGCCTCCCCGCTCCGGTACGTTCGGATCATACTACTATGACAACCGCGAGGTGGAGATGTACTGCAACAGCACCTGTACTGAAGTGCGCATCCAGATCAGCGCCGAAGGGCACGTAAACTCCGAGATCCCGCGAACGCTGACGCAGGAGGAGATCGAGTTCTACACGGCACAGGCGAAGCAGAAGTACATGCTCAGCCTGTGGGGGCTCGAGTAATACAGCAACCATCAAATCAAGGCGTCCTGCCGAGCGGGCAGGACGCTGTTTCTTTCGGGAGGTATTCATGACTCGAAGATTCAGTAAAATCATCTGTGCGGCGCTGGCTGTACTGACCTTGCTGGCGATCTTTCCGGTTACCGTATTTGCCGCCTGCCAGCACAGCTATGTCCGCGCATACACCTGCGAGAATGAGAACATGCACAGCTACCTGTCCCGGTGCACGAAGTGCGGATATGAGCGCATTGGATGGGGTTATTCGGATTGGGAGGACCACGTTTTTGACGCAAACGGCGTCTGCGGTTCCTGCGGATATCAAAAGGAATGCACGCATCCGTCCGTCCGAAAGGTCGCAAACTATGAGAACGCGAATATGCACAGTTCCTATTCCGTCTGCAATAGCTGCGGGGCGACGATAATGGGGCCGGGCTACTCCGGATGGGAAGACCACACGTGGGGCGCTGACGACGCCTGTATCTGGTGCGGCTATCGCCGGGAATGTCCGCACAGCAGCTCGACTGCGACGTATTTCCCTTATACCGTGTCGCAGCACAAGATGTCCCTTACCTGCAACAACTGCGGCGTAACGTACTATACCTGGCCGGAGTCCCACAGCTGGGAATACGGTACATGGACCGCCGTATCCGACACGCAGCATGAGCGTACCATATCTTGCGTATGCGGTGAGAGCCGGACGGAAACAGCGGACCATACCTTCAGCGGCGACGTCTGTACGGCATGCGGTTATGTCCGGCAGACCCAGCCCGCGGTTACGGCGAGTGTTACCCTGTACGCTTCCGGACCGAGCGGCGATCTCGATCCGGCAGGAGGTGAGATCTCTTCGGAAACCGTCCCGGCGTCCTATACGGTATATGCCGAGGCAGAAGGATGCACCGTCACGGGTATCGCCTATGACTATGACGGCTGGATGCAGTTTTCATCCGGTTCCTCGGTAACGATAACGGCATACGACGAAAGCGATTTTGCAACGACCATCTTCACTGTGTACACCGACGTGCCGGGGGTAACGGCAACCTTTGCCGTCAATTTCAAGTTCGTCAGGCATTCTCAGGCGTATATCATGTGGAATACGTCGGAAGACGCCGTGATCCGCTCCATCGTAGGCAACGGCATGGTACAGTATCTGACTTATCCCATGACGATTCCGAACTCCTATGAAGTGCAGGGAAATCTCACGGACGAACAGGTGGCGGAGATCCAGGCGCTCATTGGGCGCAGGGACGGCAAGACCTATACGGTGAACTATACCCGAACGGTATGGGTGTATACGCCGGCTGAATACTCTCCGACCGGACAGCGGATCGACCGCGGTTCGTATGACGGAAACGACAGCGCCGCCATCGAAGAATGCATCCGCACGTGGGGCTGGACGGCGGCGACCTGCGAGGCGATCCGTCAGGACGCGAACTCCTCTCTTGCGTTCACCACCGCGCTGGAGGCTGACTGCCTTGCCTCCTGGGTGGACACGAC
>JAEEGL014782860.1_pt1 | contig 13641 bp, 2 predicted proteins | sample 9134231 | NCBI WGS metagenome assembly JAEEGL01 (sample SAMN16246548, study PRJNA631951) | gut metagenome | biome: gut microbiome; feature: rumen; material: fiber-attached | host: Bos | place: Iran: Karaj | collected 2018-10
GCCTTCTCAGATGTGATTAGCGTGTCGGGAGCTTCTGCTTTTTCTCCCATCATGTAATAGCACCGGATTTCCGCATAGACGATTGGAAAAGTAAGGCGAAAAGTGGTATAATAATCAATAAACCATTTCCACGATCGCCGATTTCCTTCCCAACTAATTACTGAGGAGGACATGCGCAATGAACTGCCCGAACTGCGGAAGCAATCTGGTCGTTAAAGGGAAGTTCTGCCTCATTGCGGGACGGCAATTCCGGAAGATATTTCAATCAAAATTGATTCTCGGAAGGAAATCCTGGATCATGCTCGTGTCGCTGAGGCGCAGGAAGACGGAAAAGCTAAGATTGCAAAGGAAAAAACAAAACGAAGATACGGATGTTTAACTGTAATCATCGTTTTGATTCTTGCCGTTGTAGTTTTGGCAATATACTACCCGACCTTTTTTGGATGGAACTTCAAGTCGAAATATGTTAAAATATCCAAGATGGTGGAATGGAACGCCAATAAAACCATTGTCAGTATGATGAATGCCTGTTTTGCTGTCGTGTGATTCGCGCAGGATTCCGCTTCGAGGATCCTGAAAAAAATATAATGTGCGTATCGGCTTAACTCAGCTTTCTCCCGTCATTGCGAGCCAGTGCGCACACTGGCGTGGCAATCCGCCCGCCGGAGGCACTTCACATCTCCAAAATCCTGGTTGGCCGCTGGGAGTACGGATTGCCACACCAGTGACATCGGTCACTGGTTCGCAATGACAGACCGGAAGCTGGTACTTGCTGAGTTAACCCGATACCCATAAAATATAATAAAATTTTCGAGGCCAGGATTATGATGAAGAACCGGAACAGTTATCTGATCAGCAGAAGCCTGAGGAGATTCTTGATGGCTTCCATAGCCACTATGGCGATCGTGAATATAAACACTATCGTGGACAGCGTCCTAATGGGGCAGCTGATCAGCCCGGAAGCGGTATCTGCGATACAGAATGTTGTACCGATCACGGGCCTTATTGCCGGCATTACCTCTCTCCTCTCTGCCGGGGCTTCGATCATAGCGACGAAGGCGCTGGGAAGACGGGATTTCGATGAGGCAAGCAGTTCTATAACCGTTGCTGTTTCATCCTGCCTGGGTTTCGGACTGATCGTTTCCCTTCTTACAGGAGTGCTTGCGCCAAGGATCTGTTCCCTGCTCTGCCAGGATCCGGCATTATACGAAAACACCTACAAATACCTTTATGTCATCATAGCAGGTGCTTTTTTGATGTTTCTGATGAATGGAACGTCGATAATCGTTGAAAGTATAGGCTATCCCAGGCTTGTTTCATTTGCCATGCTTTCCTCAGTGATCGTAAATCTGATCTGCGACATACTGTATGTAAAGGTTTTTTTGATGGATATCACCGGAGCGGCGCTAGCGACACTGACAGGATCCCTTATTGGGGTGATAGCGCTTTTTGTCTTCCTTTTCTGGAAAAGAAAGATGCTTGGAATAAGGCCGTATTTCAGGGGATTTGCCAGTATGATGGGCAGAAACGTAGTGATGGGGATTCCTCCCTTTCTTGGCAATCTTGCTATCACGCTGCTGATCTTCATGTGTAATTATTTTGTCCAGTCTGTTCATGGAGAGACGGGCGTTTTTGTCATGTCCATCGGCTATGCCATGGTATCGCTGGGACAGATGATATCAGGAGGCGTGCAGGGCGCTTTCTTGGGGATAGGAGGATTGCTTGTGGCACAGAGGGATTATGACGGCCTCCGGAGATTGGTGAAAAGAGGTCTTGCCATATCCTGCGGGTTTGCCCTGTTATGTTTCCTCGCGGTATTGTTTGTTTCAGACGAGCTTGCGGTTCTGTTTGGGGCAACGGATCCTGCGACGATCCGTCTGACCGGGCAGGGGCTGCCGCTTATTACCACCATGAATTTTTCGTTAAGTGTGATACTTCCCCTGGCGATCGTGTACCAGATCAATGACCACTCTGTCATTTCCGCATTGTCTGCGTCATCCCTCTTGTTTGGTATGGGAATTGCTTTCATTTTAGCGAAATACTTGACAGGCATTATTTGGGTGGCGTTTCCCATCGGAACAGCTCTTTCCATCGCATTTGTGCTGCTTTGCTCCATACTCGTAAGGAGAAAGGCAGGGGGAAACGCAGAGAGCGTTCTTCTGATACCTGAGCCGCTTGACGACACCACAAGGTTTGACATTTCAGTGCCTTGCGACAGGAGCAGTGTCGGGGAAGCTGTACGCAGAGCGTGTGATTTTCTTTCCGGTAAAGCCACGCATGATACTATCCTGCACATTTCACATTGCATGGAAGAGCTGCTGCTCAATTACGCTGAACATAGCGGAAAATCGCAAAAAGCCTACATGGATATAAGTATACTCTGTGACCGGGATGCAATTACTCTTATTGTCAAGGATGACGGCATACCCTTTGATCCGATTCACGCGGCTAACGAGGAAATGAAGGCGGGATTAAAGGTGGTACAGGCGTTTATGAGCGACGCATCTTACAGCTATTCATTGGGACAGAATATCGTAATCATGAAATGGGGGCAATGATAAAATGAATAAGCTCTTCGAGAAATTCCAGGGCTATGTATTGGACACGCCCGAAAAGATAGCTCTCTCATCCATGGGGGATGGAAAGACTGTTACGTACAGGGAGCTGGACCTGATCTCCGGAAAGGTGTACCGCTATTTGATGGCGCATGGTATAGGACGGGAAGATTTCGTGAACATCCTGCTTCCAAGAGGCGTGGAGCCCGTGATCGCCATGATTGGCGTGTGGAAGGCCGGGGCGGCTTTCATTATGCTGGAGCAGGACTATCCCCAAGAGCGCATCGCGTTTATCCGCAGGGACTGCGGATGCAAGCTGGTGATTGATGACGAGGCCTGGACGGAAATCCTTCAGTGTGAAACCCTTGCGGGCTTTGCTGAGGTGAATGATCATGATGCCGCCTTTGCGGTCTATACCTCCGGGACCACAGGTGATCCAAAAGGCGTATTGCATGAGTACGGGAATCTGGACCTGATCGCACGCAGCTACTATGAGAACGGAGTTAGTCCGCTGACGGCGGATGATCATTTTGCCATGATCTCCCCGCTGCATTTCATTACTGTGATCCTGTTCTATGTGGGCGTATTGGACGCGGGCGGCAGGATGAGCATCGTTCCCTTCAGCATTGCGAAGAATCCGCAGGAAATATATAAAGCCTTCGTGGAAAACAAAATTGATGTCCTTTTCTGCGCCCCGTCCATATTGCGCTACTTTCGAAATATACCCACTGTCAACAGGATCATTGTGGGCTCGGAACCGGCCAATGGAATCTGGTCTGATGATCCTCGGCTTCGTATATGGAACGCTTATTCCATGAGCGAGGTCGCGTTCCTTGTCGCTTTTGGGCAATTGGAACAGCCCTGTGAGATAGCGCCGGTGGGTAAACCCCTGACGGATATGAAAATCACGCTGCGGGACGCGGAGGGGAGGCCCGTACCGGAGGGTGAAACGGGAGAGCTATGCGTTGAAGATCCCTATGTGCGTGGATACATCAACCGTCCGGAGGAGAACTTGAGGGCCTTCGTGAACGGGGAGTTCCATACCGGGGACCTGGCCCGAATGCTGCCGGACGGGCAATATGTGGTCCTCGGGCGCATCGATGATATGATCAAGATCAGCGGCAACCGTGTGGAACCGGCGGAGATTGAGGTGGCCGTAAGTCGTGTATCAGGCCTGAAGCAGGTCATAGCAGCCGGTTTCAGAGAAGGCCCGGATGCCTTTATCTGCCTCTATTATGCGGATCCGGTGGAGATCGATACGGAAGAACTCAGGAAGAAGCTTGAAAGCGTACTGCCTTATTACATGATACCATCCCGTTTTATCCACCTGGATGCCCTGCCCCGTACAACTACCGGAAAGATAAGCCGACGTCTTCTGCCGAAGCCTGAAGTGGAAGCGGGGAAATATGTGGCGCCGGAAAATGACACAGAGCGTGCGCTGTGTGTTGCGATGGCTTCAGTGCTGGGATTGGAGAGATTTGGCGCGGAGGATGATTTCTATGCTCTGGGCGGAAGCTCCGTCACCTCCATGGAGGTCGTGAGCATTTGCGGTCTTGCCGGGCTCAGCATCAATCAGATTTTCCGCGGGAGAACACCGAAAAGGATCGCGGAATACTATCTCGAGGCGCTGCCTCATGAAGAGGCTTCCGTGGGAAATGAAGATAACCTGACCCGTCCCTGTCCCCTGACTCAGTCCCAGCTTGGCATTTTCCTGGAATGCGAAAAGAGAGCGGGGGAAGCGGTATACAACAACCCAATGCTTTTCAGCCTGCCCGATGATACGGATATGGCGATCCTTTCCGTTGCGCTGGAAAAGACGGTGCGAGCGCATCCGGGGCTGTTTTCCGGGATAGTATCAGACGCGCACGGAGGTCCCGCCATGCGGTATCAGAGCGCCTACGCGGAGCGGGAGATATGTATTCACCAGCGGATGACTGAGGAGGAGTTTAAGAGGGCAAAAACATCCCTGGTGCAGCCCTTTGACATAAAGCGTGAGCGCCTGTTCCGCATCAGGCTGATTGAGGCAGGAGAGGCGAAGTATCTCTTTATGGATTTCCATCACCTCGTATTTGACGGAACCTCCATGCGGATCCTCATGGCAGATCTGGATAAAGCCCTGGGCGGGGAGGATGTCGAGGCGGAAATCTGGACAGCCTTTGACGCGGCCATGGCGGAACAGAGCGCCCGACAGGATAAGACCGCATGGGAGACAGCGAGGGCGTGGAACCTGAAGCGGTTTGGCGATGTGGATTCCCTGGCACTGCCGGCGGGTGATCTCAGGGGAAGCGGGCTTAAATGCGGGGAACAGGCATTTGCGCTGGATATTTCCTACAGTGCGTTGAAGGCTTTCTGCGAAAGGCAGAGGACGACGGAAAACGTGCTTACCACGGCGGCATTCGGGGTTCTGATGTCAGCGTACACGCTGAAAAAGGACGCGCTTTTCACCACGGTCTACAACGGGCGCCGGGACCTGCGCTGCCGCAGGACGGTGTCCATGTTTGTGACGACGCTGCCCGTGCTCTGCAGCAGAGGCAGGGATCTGTCTGTTGCCCAGTATCTCTCCAGCCTCAAGGAGCAGCTTCTCGGCTCCATGGCCAACGACCTCTATTCCTTTGCGGAGCTGGCTGCGGAAACCGGCATCACCAGCGATGTACAGTTCGTGTGGCAGGCGGATATGTTGTCCCTTCCAAAGGGAAGCGCGCTGAAGCTGAAGCGCGAGGAACTGCCCTTTATCGCAACGGGAGACGCGCTCTCCGCCCAGCTTTTCCCCGAGGATGACAAGCTGATATTCCATCTGCAGTATCACGCGGACCGCTACAGTGAGGCCTTCATCGCCCGGTTTGCGGAAGGCATGAACCAGGTGCTGAAGGACATGATGGCAAAGGAAAGGCTTTCGGAGGTGAGCCTTGTCTCTGATGAGGAGCGCGGAGAGCTGTTGGCTCTTTCAAGGGGAGAGACGCTCATCTGCGACGCCCGGCAGACATGGCTGGATCTCTTCCTGGAAAACGTTAATCGTATTCCGGAAAAGACGGCGGTCGTGGACAGCGAAGGCAGTTATACCTACCGTGAACTGGATCAGGCTTCTGATACGATCGCTGCCTTCCTGCGCGCCCGTGGTGTGTCGGACAACAGCTTTGTGGCTGTCAGGATGGATCGCGTGAAGGCATTCGTCGCGGCGGTCATCGGCATCCATAAGGCAGGGGCGGCATATCTGCCCATCGACCTGGATTATCCGGAGGAGAGAGTGCGCTACATGCTTTCGGATTCCGGGGCAAAACTGGTGTTGACTGAGGACAAAGCTGCGGAAATCCTCTCCACCAGGTCGGACAGTGCGGCGTTTGATGGCAGGCCCGGCATAAGCCCCGATCAGCTGGCCTACATGATCTATACTTCGGGCTCTACCGGGAAGCCCAAGGGCGTCATGATACAGCACAGGGCGCTTTACCATTTCGTACAGTTTATAAGAAGTCGCTGGGGGCTCGGCGAAAACAGCCGCATTGCGCTCCACTCGAATTTTGCCTTTGATGCGGCGGTAGAGGATCTGTTCCCGCCGCTGGCCGCGGGAGGAACCGTGTGCATCGTGCCTGAGAGCGCGAGGCGGGATCCTGAGGAAATGCGGGCATTCCTGAGGCGGTATGCCATCAACGGCGGTTCCTACTCCACGCAGTTCGGACAGCTGCTGGCGGCGGACGAGCCTCTCGATGTGGATTATCTGTGCGTCGGCGGAGAGGCAATGACCATTGTGCCAAAGGCGAGAGGGCCGGTCTACAACGCCTATGGCCCCACGGAATTTACGGTGGACGCCACCTATTACGAGCTGGACAAGACGAGGGACTACCGGACGATTCCCATCGGCCGACCGGTTCACAACTGCGCCGCCTATATCATGGATCCCTGGGGCGGGCTGCTGCCGAGGGGCTTTACGGGAGAGCTGTGCCTTGCCGGCCCCCAGATTGCCCTCGGATATTGGAACCAGCCGGAGCTTACCCGGGAGAAGTTTACCCCGATAGATCTCGGCGAAGGACAGGTCAGGATCTACCATACGGGAGATCTGGCCAGGTACAACGGGGAAGGGAACCTGGAATACCTGGGGCGCATGGACACACAGGTGAAGCTCAGGGGCTTCAGGATAGAGCTGGGAGAGGTCGAGAGCACGGCGGCCAGATACGATGGAATTGCGCTTGCGGCAGCGGAGGTGAAGAAGGATCAGCTTATACTGTACTATTCCCGCAAAGAGGATGCCTCAGGACAGGATGTGGATGCGGCCGCCTTCAGGGAATTCCTCTCGGACAGCCTCGCAGATTACATGGTGCCCTCCATCTTCATGGAGCTTCATGACATGCCCCTCACGCCCAACGGAAAAATCGACAGAAAGGCCCTTCCCGAACCCACGGTTCGCCAGACGGGTGTGCGCGTGGCGCCCGAAGGAGAAGCGGAATGTGCGGTCGCTGAGGGCATGAAGCAGGTGCTGGGGATGGATAATGCTCCGGGTGCGCTGGACAGCTTCTTTGAACTCGGCGGAGATTCCATCCGGGCCATTCGCCTGGTGAGCCTTCTCAGGGAAATGGGGCTGCAGGTATCTGTGGCGGACATCATGAAGCAGAAGACCGTCCGGGGGATTGCCTCCTGCGCCGAAAGCGGCGGTACTGTCGCAATCAGCCAGGAACCCTATGAAGGCGCGGTGCCTGACAGCGCCATCGTGGCGTTTTTCAAGGACATGAATCTGCCCTGCCCCCATCATTACAACCAGACCAGGCTTCTCAGGCTCCCGGAGCGCGCCAAAAAAGACGCGCTTCAAAAGGCGTGGGACGCGCTGGTTTACCAGCACGATATGCTGAGGGCGGTATTCAAAGTTGAGACACTCTTCGTTCAAAGCCCGGCTACGACGATCGGGATTGAGGAATATACCGTCGATACGGAAGACACAGAGGCCGTTACGGCGATCTGCGAAAGGATACAGACAGGCATTGATATGGAGAAGCACCTGGTCAGGACAGCGCTTATCCATGGTGTGAAAAATGACTATTTCTATATCGCGGTCCATCACCTCATAATCGACGGCGTATCTTGGAGGATCATACTTTCAGACCTGGAGACCGCCTATGGACAGATGCTCCAGGGGCAGGCGGTACGACTGCCCTCCAAGACCAGCACCTACTGTGATTACGCAAAGGCGCTTCTGCGCTTCCGCGACAGCTATCTGCTGAGCCTGGAGATTCCCTACTGGACGAGCGTGCAGAAGAAGCTTGCTGATTTCAAAACCGCCGACGGAAAGGATTATCAGCGAGTCTTCGCGCGGCTTTGTGGGACCCTGAGCCCGGAGGAGACCCGCGACTTCCTTCGCGCGGACTTTGGCAAGCTGAACGCGGATATCAACGATGCCCTGCTCACGGCTGTGTGCAGGGGCTTTGGCCATGCCACGGGAAGAACGGCCCTGTCTGTGCAGCTTGAGGGGCACGGAAGAGAGGATACCGGCGACAGGCTCTCCACGGACAGAACGGTGGGCTGGTTCACATCGGAATACCCGGTCATCGTGGAAGGACTCAACAATGACCTGCGTCATGACTTCCTGACGGTGAAGGAGGGGCTTCACAGGGTTCCCAACAAGGGCTTTGGCTACAATGTGCTGCGCTTCCTGGACGGCGAGCGGCCCGCCGGGCTGGACAAAGCGCTTACTGCTCAGTTAGGCTTTAACTATCTTGGTAACATGAGCGTTGAAGCGAGGGAAGGCGTCCATCGCTTTGAGGATACGGATATCCCCGTCGGAAATGACATCAGCCCCCTGAACAGCTATGGACCTGATATCGCCATAAACTGCTATGTGCAAAACGGCAGCTTCCGGCTGCTTATGGACTTCAATACCGCCCTGTACGATGATGATCTGGCGCGTCGGTTTGCAGACGAAATACTGTCACAGCTTCGTGAAATCACGAAATACCTGTCCTCTGAAATCGCGCCGTCGGTGACGGCGACAGACCTCGGTGAGACGGCATGGAGCGATGAGGAATTTGAGACCGTGATATCAGACTTTGCCCTGCGGGGAGAAACGTTAAAGCGAATATACCCGCTGCTTCCCATGCAGGAGGGCATGCTGCTGAAAGCCGTGTCCGAACCGGAATCATACGCATACCGGCTGGTGGATGTTTTCGAGGTGGACGGAAACCCCACGGAAGAGATGCTGAGAAGGGTGCTTGACAGGCTCGGCAGGAAGCACGAAGTCCTGCGGACAGCCATTATCCACGATGGGGTCAGCGTGCCCAGGCAGGCCATCGTTGACAGAAAACTCGGGCTTCATATGATCAGCCTGTCCGAGGACGAGGACGCGAAAGAAGCCGTCATGAGGATCAGGGAAGATATACTGAGAGACGGCTTTGACCTTCAAAGAAAGCCGTTGTTCAGCGTGACCTGCGTTAAAGCACAGGAAGGCCATGCCTGGCTGCTTACAGCGGTACATCACATCATCGTCGACGGATGGTGTACCGGCCTTTATATGGACAGCCTTGTCCGGTATCTGGGGGAAGAACTCCGTAACAGTGAAATGACAGGGGATGCGGCTAAGGCTTCTCCTGATACTGGAAATAATGATGCCGGAAGATATGAGGCCGCGGTTCGTGAGATCCTGAAAAAGGATATGTATGCCGGGTTGGCCTATTGGGAGGAACTGCTGGGTGGCTATGAAACAAGAGCCGCTGTCCCTTCCTACGGGATAGTGCCGGAAGCGCTCCGGAGCAAAGAGGATGAAGCTTATATTTCCATTAGCCCTGAGGTGACGGCAAGATTCGAGCAGATCTGTCGGGAGGCTGGCGCCACCATCAGCAACGGCGTAGAGCTGGCCTGGGGCATGGTTCTGGGTACCTGCAGCCGGCAGGATGACGTTGTGTTTGCCAAGGTCGTTTCAGGGCGTGACAACGCCGGGGTCAAGACGGAGGATGTGGTCGGTCTCTTTATCAATTCTGTACCCGTCAGGATCAGGATAGATCAAAATACCACTGCCAGAGCCGCCCTGAAGGCCTTGCAGGCGCAGACGGCCAGGAGCAACGCCTATGATTACTGCCCGCTGTCAGAGATACAGAAGCGGTCATACCCTGGAAGCGATCTGCTTCAGACGGTACTCGCTTTTGAGAACTACAACAGCGGCAGGGAAGAAACGGTTTCTGAGGATATCCTTAAGCCCGTATGTACCCGTGAGGAGCGTTTTGATGAGCTGTCTCTTTCCGCGTACCTGAAGGATGGAAAGCTGATACTTCAGGCGAGCTATGATACCAGCCTCTACAGGGAAGCCGAGATCAGGCAGGTTCTTGCCCTGTTTAAGACCTATGTGGAACAGATGTCAGCCGGGCCGGACAGAAGACTGTACACCTTTGAGCATGTCGCGGCGCGGGAAAGGGAAGAGGTCCTGGCGCTTTCAGGAGGAAAGCGGCTTCCATTCGACCAGAAACAGACCTGGCTTGCCCTCTTCCTTGGCATAGCGGATCATACGCCTTCAATCACTGCCGTCGTGGACAGCCGCGGAAGCTATACCTACGGGGAACTGGACGCGCTGTCAAACCGGATAGCCGCCCGCCTTATTCAGATGGGTGTCGGGGAAAACAGCTTCGTGGCCATCAAGATGGATCGCGTGAAGGAATTCATCGCGGCGGTCATTGGCGTCCAGAAGGCTGGCGCGGCCTATGTACCCATCGACCCGGCGTATCCCGAAGACCGCATCGCCTACATGCTGGAGGATTCCGGGGCCAGTGTGACACTGGACGAAGCAGCCGTGGCGAGCCTGATGGCGGACGACAGCGCGGCAAAGCCACTGAACCGGGCGACGCCCGGTCACCGCGCTTATATGATCTACACCTCCGGTTCTACCGGCAAGCCCAAGGGCGTCATCATCCACCATCATGCCCTGAGGGCGTATGTGGCCTGGGCTGCGAGAGATTTTGGCTATCAGGCGGGAAGACACTATGCCCACAGCGTCACCTTCTCATTCGACGCCTCTGTGACGGACATCGTCTGTCCGCTCTGCGTTGGTGCACAGGTTCATGTTCTGTCCGACGAAATACGGCTGAACCCCTCGCGACTCGCGGATTATCTGCGGGAGAATCAGATCCACGGTGTCAAATTTCCCACACAGCTGGGCATGCTGATGCTGAACAGCTACCCGGACCTCTTCCCCGAATTTACCGTGCTGGGCGGGGAAAAGCTACTTCCCGTGGCGCAGACGCATGTGCTGATGTACAACGAGTACGGCCCAACGGAATTCACCATCGGCTCCTCCGTCCATCTGGTGGACCAGCAGAAGGATGTGGACATTCCAATCGGTCGTCCTGTACCGAACACATGGTCCTTAATCTGTGATGCTCAGGGCAGGCTCCTGCCCAGAGGGATGGTCGGTGAGCTGTGCCTTGCGGGTGCGCAGATTGCGGAAGGCTATTTGAACCGTCCGGAGCTTACCGCCGAGAAATTCACCGACTGCCCATATCTGCCTGGCGAGAAGATGTACCATACCGGCGATCTGGCAAGGTACAATGAGGAAGATGAGCTGCTGTGCCTGGGACGAATTGATACACAGGTAAAGCTGCGGGGCTTCCGCATCGAGCTGGGCGAGATTGAGACCAGAGCCAGCCAGTACCCGGGCATACAGGCGGTAGCTGCCCAGGTGTGCAAGGATCAGTTGGTACTCTATTATACCCATGAGCAGGGGCGGGAGATCACCCAGGAGGCGCTGCGCCCGTTCCTGGCCGAAACCCTCGCGGACTACATGGTGCCCGCAGTCTATATGCCGCCGGATAAAATGCCCATGACCCCCAACGGAAAGATCGACCGAAAGGCGTTGCCGGAGCCGGAAAGAAGGCTGAAGGAGATCGTCGCGCCTGAGTCACCGACGGAAAAGCAGGTGCTTGATCTCGCGGCACAGATGCTGGGGGAGGCGGGCTTTGGCGTTACCGATGACCTGGTGTCGCTTGGGATGTCCTCACTTTTGGCCATGCGCTTTGCCGCGGCTCTGCAGAGCCGGCATGACGCCCGGGTCAGGGTGTCGGACATCATGAAGACGCCAACGGTACGCGGCATCTCTGCCCTGATCGATAAAGCCAATCATGCGGAGGACATGGCGTTGCGCGCTTTTGAAAAGCGCGAACGGTATCCGCTGAGCGAGAACCAACGGGGCCTGTACATCGAATGGGAGATAAACCGGAATACGACCCAGTATAACATTCCTGCTGTCTACCGGTTTCGCGATGCGAACGCTCATGCGCTGGTTCAGGCTGTGAAGGCCGCTGTGGAAGCACACCCCTGTCTGAAAATCCGGCTTGTCACGGAAGACGAAGCGGTGATGCAGCAGCGCCATGATGACGAGCGCGTGGAGGTGACGCTTGTCACGTCAGATCATGACCCCGATCAGGAATATTTCCAGCAGAGGGTGCGTCCCTTCGACCTTTTCAGGGACAGGCTCTATCGCTTTGAAGTGATCGACGCGCCTTCTGGCGTATACCTGTTTATGGACATTCATCACATATTGTTCGACGGGCTGTCGGCCACTGTGTTCTTGGGGGATGTACTGAAGGCATGCCGGGGAGAGGTATTGACGCCGGAGCGCTATGATGCCTGTGACTATGCGCTGCACGAGCGGAAGCTTCTGGACAGTGACGAGACGCGGGAAGCGGAAGGTTACTTTGACGGCCTGTTGTCGGAAGCCGAGGTGCTGCGCTGGCCGGATTCAGTTCACCCGGACGGCATGGCGGATGCCATGGTGCAAACCGCTATTCCCGCGGCAGCTATCAATGCTTTCTGCGCGTCAGAAGGCGTGACCGTCAACAGCTTTATGCAGGCGGCATTTGCCGAGGCTATGAGCCGCCTGACCCGGGAGGCGAAGGGCCTTTCCCTGACTGTCAGCAACGGCCGAAGCGCCGGTATGGAGCTTTTGTCCTGTGTTGGCATGTTCGTGAAGACCATTCCCGTGGTGCGTCCGGCCGTGGAAAAAGACACCACGGCGGCAGGGTTTATAAAGGCGGTGCATGGACAGCTGCAGCAAAGCTATGCGAAGGAGTTCTATCCGTATACCCGCCTGGTGGAGCGGCGCCAGATCCGCCCGGAGATCATGATGATCTATCAGGGTGGGGTCGTTGAGAGCGGCGACATCGATGGCATTGAACCGACAGATACCTGCCTGACACTGGATGCCGTCAAGTTCCCAATCGCCGTAACCGTCCATCCGGAAGAAGGCCGCTACGTGATTCGGGTGGAATATGACGGAACCCGCTACTCAGGTGAGGACATGATGGCGATGGCCCGTGCCATCGGAAACATGTCCCTGAGCATGGCTGAAAACCCGCTCCTTGTGGACGCGGAGACGGTTGATGAGCAGGAAAGAAATCGGCTTCTGCAACTGTCCTGTGGCGAAAAACTGCCCTTCGACAGGGATGAGACCTGGCTTGCACTGTTCCATACCTGGGTGGAGAAGACGCCGGATCACATGGCCGTGGTGGACAGCGAGGGCAGCTATACCTACGCGGAGCTTGACCACGCGTCTGACAGGGTGGCATTGTACCTGATTGCCCACGGCGTGACGGCGAACAGCTTTGTCGCGGTCAGTATGGGGCGCGTGAAGGCGTTTGTCGCGGCTGTGCTGGGCATCCAGAAGGCCGGGGCGGCCTATGTGCCCATAGACCCGGAATATCCGGAAGAGCGCATTGCCTACATGCTGGAGGATTCCGGATCGCAGCTGGTCCTGGACGAAGCGCTGATTGGAGAAATACTTTCCGCTGATGGAGGGGCGGTATGTGCCGAAAGCCACAGGGCGGAGTCCATCAACCGGGCCCGGCCGGATGGCTACGCCTACATGATCTATACCTCCGGTTCCACCGGAAAGCCCAAGGGCGTCGTGCAGAGCCACCGTTCCCTGCGCGCCTTTATCGCCTGGAGGGAGCGCATTGTCGGAAGGGAGAGCGTCAACGCGGTCCATGCCAGCTTTTCCTTCGATGCGTCGCTGGATGATCTCCTGTGCCCGCTGGCTTTGGGAGGACAGGTACATATTTTGAGCGAAGCGCTACGCCGGGATTTAGCCGGCATGAAGGCGTACTTTGAAGAGAATCGCGTCACA
>JAEEGL014532963.1_pt1 | contig 13640 bp, 10 predicted proteins | sample 9134231 | NCBI WGS metagenome assembly JAEEGL01 (sample SAMN16246548, study PRJNA631951) | gut metagenome | biome: gut microbiome; feature: rumen; material: fiber-attached | host: Bos | place: Iran: Karaj | collected 2018-10
ATATCCTGAAAAACTATGATGCCGAGTCTGTCACAGGCAGCATAGAAGAGATCGGATTCGACCTTGATATGCTTGCGAAGCGTATTGAATCCGAGGCTTTTTGCGGTAAGTATATCCTGATCGAAAAGCGAAGGGTCTGCAGGCGTGCAGAGCCCGTCGCAGTAATAGCCCTGATCGAGAAGACCGTTGAAGAAATACGGTTTGTTGTTCAAAAGCAGTCTGCGTATGCCGCTGATCACACGTATGGAAATGTCACGCATTGCAAAATAGGAACAGACCGTATCGCCGCTGTCGGTATGCAGCGTGAATTGATACAGATAAGGATCATCCGGTGACCACAGTCTGGGATCATCGGGGAAGATCACGGCCTTGCCTGAAGAGAGAGGGTAATCCTCTGTACCGTCGGGCGTTACGACCGTCACTGTACCGTTAAGAGACGGATCCTGTGTATCGATGAAAGCCTGTTCCATATCGGTCTCGATACGGAGAGTCTTCACATATTTCTTCGGGACACTCTCTATCCATACGGGCTGCCAGAGTCCGGAGAAGGGAGTGTACCACATGCCGCCGCGCTTAAGGCGCTGCTTGCCGTAGGGCTCCGTGGAGTCCGTCAGGTCATCGTATGTGACGATCTTTAGTGTGAACTCATCTTCACATGTTGATATATCCAGAGTGAAATGGCTGTAGCCGCCGTCATGGGAGCCGACAGGCTCATCATTGATGTATACGTCCGCGTGCTGGTCTGCTGCATCGATATGCAGCAGTACGATATCCTTCCTGAAGCCGGGCGGAAGAGTGACCTTTCTTTCATATATCAGGGAAGCACCCTCGGCAAAGTGTTGTGAAACGCCGGAAAGCACCGACTCCGGTGGAAACGGTACACGGATCTTATCTGAAGACAGTCTTACGGGAGCGCCATCATTTGTGACAGAGAAATCCCACCATCCGCACAGATTGAGGAAAGAGTCCCTGCGAAGCAGGGGACGAGGATGCTCCTGCCAGGGGATGATGTCATTATCAAAATACAGATCCCATCCTTTTTCGGTAAACAGAGTCTGCATCAGCTTCTCTCCCTTAATAAGAACTGAACGTCTTCGTCGATCAGCTCTATCATCGCGGCAGACACCTTGGGATCGAACTGAGTGCCGCTGCATCTTATAAGCTCCTCACGCACTTCTGCCTGAGGCTTCGGATGCGAATAAGATCTCTTTGAAGTCATGGCATCATAGGAGTCCGCAACGCAGATGATACGGGCTTCAAGAGGTATATCATCACCTGTAAGACCGTCGGGATAGCCTCCGCCTTCATAGCGCTCATGATGCCATCTGGCACCGGTAGAAAGTCCCGGTATCTCGGTTATTGTCTTCAGTATGTCCCAGCCTATCATGGTGTGGGATTTGATGTTTTCAAATTCTTCGTCAGTAAGATGTCCCTTTTTATTTATGATGCTTTCCTGCACGCCTATCTTGCCGATATCGTGCAAAAGCCCCATCGCATAGATGTCATCCTGCTCCTTTTTCGATCCGCCGAGACGCTCCATGATAAGACGTGAGTACTCTGCCACACGCTCCGAGTGACCGTTTGTATAGTGATCTTTGGCGTCGACTGCTTTGGAAAGAGCCATCATGACTTCCTGTGACAGATGCACCTTGGCCTGTGCGGCAGCTTCTCTTGCCTGTGTCTCGTGAAGCTCGGTGAGAGTCCTGACAAGCTCGACGTAGTCCGGAGTCTCAAGAGACAGGAAGATGACGAGTACACCGATCGATGCTACGAAGAAGGTGATGAGCACGTCGTCGTAGAAGAGCATCTGCGAAAGAAACAGTATCGCTGCAATGATGATGCTGATCACCATGACCTTGACCTGGCTCGGCTTGTAGTTCTCTCTGTGTATCAGCATATAAGCACTGCCTATTGCAAAGAAGAGTATCGGGAAGCCGTACGCCACGGGAACGAAAAGAACCTGATGGATATACTGTCCGGCGGCATCATAGGTGAATACCCATCCCGTAAGTGGATTAGTCAAAAGCAGGAGGATATCAGCAGCCAGAAGGACCTTATTAACCGTATCCCTCCACCTGAGAGCGGCACGATCCATGTCCGCATAGGCATAGACATAGTAGATGAATAGGAAGCCTGTTATCCCGGCGAGGATGGAATCAGCCGTGTTGAAAAGGTAGTGTACGGGGTTGGGTACGGCTTCGTGAGCGCTCGTGACTACAGCCGTCGCGACATCGACCATATCGGCAATCAGTACACAAAAAGCAAATCTCCTGAACGCTATATTTACCTTCGTGGGATTTGTATAGCGTATAACGAGATAGATGCAGAGGACTATATCAAGCGGGATGACCGCTACTTCAAGAAAAATATTATAATCGAGTGTCATATTATACTGTAAAAACTGATTTTTTACGGCAAAAAAATTATATTGGATTACGCGCTTTACTGTCAATAATACCGAAGGTGTGATATATTTCTTTCTGTGAGTAAGGAAGCTATGTCTGACAGGAAAAAAGTGGCAGTGGCGATGAGCGGAGGAGTTGACTCTTCCGTGGCGGCAATGCTGCTAAAAAAACAGGGATATGATGTGGTCGGAGTCACCATGCAGATCTGGCTGGATGAGGGTCTGTACAATATTGCCAGGATAGATGGATGCTGCTCGCTCTCTGCAGTGGATGATGCGCAGAAGGTGGCGGACATACTGGAGATACCTTATCATATCGTAAATTTCAAGGAGATATTCCGAAACAGGGTGATTAAGGACTTTATGGAAGAGTATGTCCACGGCCGTACCCCGAATCCCTGCATCATCTGCAACAGATATGTGAAATGGGAAGCGCTCCTTGACTGGGCAAAAGGCATAGGCGCCGACTACATAGCAACCGGTCACTATGCACGGGTAGCAAAGCTTGAAAACGGCAGATATGCGATAAAGAGATCGGCTACGGAAGCAAAGGATCAGACCTATGCACTGTACAGCCTGACACAGGATCAGCTTGCATCAACGCTGATGCCTGTCGGCGAATATGCAAAAGATGATATCAGACGGATGGCAGAGGAAGCGGGGCTTCCGGTAAGCAGCAAGCCTGACTCGGAGGAGATATGCTTCGTGCCGGATAATGATTATGCAGGCTTCCTTGACAGAGAGCTCGGTGAGAAGATACCTCCCGCTGGCAACTTTGTCACAAAGGACGGAGAGGTACTCGGACAGCACAAGGGGATCACCCACTATACCATAGGACAGAGGCGAGGCCTCGGTCTTGCGATGGGACACCATGTGTTCGTCACCGAGATAAGACCCGATACAAACGAAGTAGTGATAGGAGAGGACGGAGACGTCTACACTGACAGGCTGACCTGCTCGAAGATAAGCTTCATGTCGGAGGCTGAGGATACTTTCTCTGTAGGCAGTACGAGAAGGCTTTTCGGCAGGATAAGATACAAACATCCCGGGGAATGGTGCGAGGTGAAGCGGATAGCGGATGACAGATTCGAGGCGCACTTCGAGAAGCCGGTGAGAGCAGTCACACCCGGACAGGCTGCGGTGTTTTATGATGGAGATATGATAGCGTGCGGAGGGACTATTGACTAAAGAGCGCAGAAATGAATTTGATCTGATACGTGCCCTGTCGACTGTATGGATAGTGCTTTTTCACTACAGCTATACCTTCGTTCAGAGTAACGTCGGAGGCAATCACATATATGTGATGCTCTATGCGAACGGAGCATGGGGTGCTCTTTTCGTATCGCTTTTTTTCATGCTCTCGGGTGCATCACTTTACTACAACTGGAATGACAGGCTCACCTCCTTTACCGGTAAGGGAGGCGTACTCGATTTCTATAAGAAGAGGTGGCTTACCATCTTTCCGATGTTCTATATAGCATGGTTCGTCTGCTATATGATGAAGGTGATCTCATTTAACCGGCTGTGGAACTGGGGCGGAGAATACAGAAAGCTGCTCCTTACCTTCTTCGGTCTGGACGGCTACTTCATGTACAGGGGAGTGAACTACTACACCGTGGGTGAGTGGTTCCTCGGAGCCATCATCATACTCTACGTGATCTATCCGATACTGCAGTGGGCTATGAAGAAGATACCCATCCCGGCGACGGTCGTGATAGTAAGCCTTTTCGGACTCAATGTGGCAAGAAGACAGATACCCTTCATGGCAAAATACAATGCATGGGTAGTGATCTCAGACAACATCAATATCATAACCTGCCTGCTTTCTTTCTGGACAGGTATGCTGCTTGTCGTGGGAGGCAGGAAGATAATAAGAAAGGCTACCTTTATACCGGCTGTCTTCATCGCACTCGTCATACTGATAGTTCCTTTGCCGGTGAGCATTCTGATACTGACACCGATACTTGCGGTATGCTTTTATCTGATCCTGTCATTCATATCCGTATGGATAGACTCACACAGGGACAGATGGAATACTAAAGTATATGACAGGATAGTGGGATTTTTCAGCAAGTATTCTTTTGCGATATTCCTCGTGCATCATGTCGTGGTGCAGATGATGATGGATCTCTTTGCGGGAGGTGAGATGTCCTTTGTGGCAAGCATACTGTACTTCCTGCTAAATCTTGCGATCATATCGGTGCTTGCCGTGATACTGTCCAAGATAACGGACTTCGTGGTGAAGGGTATATCCGGTATGTTCAAAGCCGGAAAGTAACGATCAGAGCTCTATCTCAAATCTTTCCCTTTTTCTGAATATTGAATATGAAGAAAAGCCTGCGGCTCTTATTGCCTGCTCCGCCAGGTCAAAGTCGGCAGCCATGTCAGATATCTCATGCGCATCGGATCCGACTGTAGGAGGCAGACCTCCGAGCTCGCGATACCTCCTGAGGATATCGGTGTGCGGGTTGGGTACCCCCAGGTCCTTGCGAAATCCTGCTGAATTGACCTCTATGCACTTACCGTGTGAGATGATGGTCTCAAGCAGAGGATCAAGTACATCCGCAAACTTTTCATATGTAAAGAACTCGTTGCGTGTCCTGCCGTATCTTAATATGTAGTCGAGATGTCCGTATGAATCATAGTTATCATACATCCCTGCATTCTGCAGCTCTTCTTCGAAGTAGGCGCGGTAGGCGTCATCATCATCCTTGTAATCATCAAAGAAGACAGGATAGTAGGGGTCTTTATTCTTTACCACATGAGATGAGCCTATGACGAAGTCGAACGGATAAGATGAAAGATAGTCTTCAAAATAGGAAAATATATCACCTGTCGGCTGCAGTCCTGCTTCCAGCCCGAAGAGAAGCTCGATACGGTCATTGTATTTTTCCAGCATGGCAGCATAGCCCTTACGGTACGCATCGATATCGACCACGAAGCTTCCGTCGGGATTGGCACCGTAGTCATTGTGCTCGGTGAAGCAGATCGTCTTAAGACCCAGATCGATGGCATGGAGGATCTCCTGCTCCATGGAGGAGCTGCCGTCCGTAGAAAATGTGGAATGCAGGTGAAAATCTGTCTTTATCATGCTACAGATAGTACTTGAAAAATAAAATGAATTCAAGTATCATATATAACGCTTAACGCACAAAAACCATTTTATACATTTAATCGTAGGAGGATTTTCGACATGGCAGTAAAAGTTGCAATCAACGGTTTCGGAAGAATTGGTCGTCTTGCTTTCAGGCAGATGTTCGGCGCAGAGGGATATGAGGTAGTCGCTATAAACGACCTTACTTCTCCCAAGATGCTCGCTCATCTTCTTAAGTACGATTCATCACAGGGTAAGTATGCTCTCGCTGATACAGTATCAGCAGGAGAGGATTCCATCACTGTAGACGGAAAGACTCTTAAGATCTACAAAGAGCCCGATGCAAACAACTGCCCTTGGGGCGAGCTTGGAGTAGACGTAGTGCTTGAGTGCTCAGGCTTCTACACATCCAAGGAGAAGGCACAGGCTCACATCAATGCGGGCGCAAGAAAGGTTGTTATCTCAGCTCCTGCCGGGAATGATCTTCCTACTATCGTATACAATGTTAACCACAAGACACTGAAGCCCGAGGATAAGATCATCTCAGCTGCTTCATGTACAACAAACTGCCTGGCACCCATGGCAAAGGCTCTCAACGACCTCGCTACCATCAAGTCAGGTATCATGAGCACCATCCACGCTTACACAGGCGATCAGATGATCCTTGACGGACCTCAGAGGAAGGGCGATCTTCGTCGTTCACGTGCAGGTGCCTGCAACATCGTTCCCAACAGCACAGGTGCTGCAAAGGCTATCGGCCTTGTTATCCCCGAGCTGAACGGAAAGCTTATCGGCGCTGCTCAGAGAGTTCCCACCCCTACAGGATCAACCACACTTCTTTTCGCAGTTGTTGACAAGGAAGTTTCCAAGGATGACATCAATGCCGCTATGAAGGCTGCTGCTAACGAGTCCTTCGGATATACCGAAGAGCAGATCGTATCCAGCGACGTTATCGGCATGAGATATGGTTCACTCTTTGATGCAACACAGACCATGGTTTGCCCTCTTGACGGCGGCAAGACTCAGGTTGAGGTTGTTTCATGGTATGACAACGAGAATTCCTACACATCTCAGATGGTTCGCACCATCAAGTATTTCGCTGAGTTAGGATAATCTATCGGTTTATATTATCGAAGCAATATTTGAATTAAAGGAGGTCCGGTCCACATAGGACCAGGACCTCTTTTATCACTATCATATCGGAGGTATAACATGGCTTTAAGTAAGAAAACAGTTGATGATCTGAATGCAAAGGGCAGGAGAGTTCTTGTGCGCTGCGATTTTAATGTTCCCCTTAAGGGCGGCGAGATAACTGACGAGACCAGGATCAATGCAGCTCTTCCCACCATCAAGAAGCTTATGGGTGACGGCGCAAAGGTGATCCTCTGCTCACACCTGGGCAAGGTTAAGTCCGCTGATGACAAGGAAGGCAAGTCACTGGCACCTGTAGCAGCAAAGCTTTCCGAGAAGCTCGGAAAAGACGTTAAGTTCATCGATGATGACAATGTAACCGGACAGGCTGCAACCGATGCAGTAAGTGCTATGAATGAAGGCGACGTTATCCTTCTTCAGAACACCAGATTCCGTTTAGAAGAAGAGACCAAGCCCGAGAAGGCCGGCGAGAAGTTCGCTGAAGAGCTTTCCGATCTTGCTGATGACTATGTATGCGACGCTTTCGGTTCAGCCCACAGGGCTCACGCTTCCGTTGCAGTAGTTACAAAGTACATAACAGAAAAGGGCGGCACAAATGCAGTAGGATACCTTATGGAAAAGGAGATCAAGTTCCTCGGTAACGCTGTTGAGACTCCCGTACGTCCCTTCGTTGCTATTCTCGGCGGCGCTAAGGTTGCTGACAAGCTGGCAGTTATCGACAATCTCCTTAATAAGTGCGATACCCTTATTATCGGCGGCGGCATGGCTTATACATTCGTAAAGGCTCAGGGCGGCAAGGTTGGTAATTCTCTTATCGATGACAGCAAGCTTGATTACTGTAAGGAAATGATCGAAAAGGCTGAGAAGCTCGGCAAGAAGCTGCTTCTTCCCGTTGACACCGTTGCAGCTGACGGTTTCCCGGATCCCATCGACAATCCCGACATCAAGACCGTTGTTGTAAATACCGATTCTATTCCCGATGACAAGGAAGGCCTTGATATCGGACCCGAGACCAGGAAGATCTATGCTGACGCAGTTAAGTCCGCAAAGACCGTTGTATGGAACGGACCCATGGGCGTTTCCGAGAACCCCGTTCTCGCAGCCGGTACCGTTGCAGTAGCTGAAGCTCTTGCAGCAACAGACGCTACCACCATCATCGGCGGCGGTGATTCTGCAGCAGCAGTTAACAACCTTGGCTTCGGCGACAAGATGACACATATCTCCACAGGCGGCGGCGCTTCCCTTGAATTCCTTGAGGGCAAGGAGCTTCCCGGAGTTATTTCCGCAGACGACAAATAATTTTATTGTGATCATTTGAGGAGGACTAATATGGCCAGAAGAAGAATAATTGCCGGTAACTGGAAAATGAACAAGACACCTTCCGAAGCGGTTGAATTGGTTAAGACCCTTGCGGATCTTGTAAAGAATGATGATGTGGATGTGGTATATTGCGTACCCGCCATTGATATCGTGCCTGTAGGCGCAGCTCTCATGGGCAGCAATGTAAACCTTGGAGCACAGAACTTCTACATTGAGGATAAGGTAGCTTTCACAGGAGAGATCTCTGCTCCCATGCTTAAGGATGCAGGCGTAAAGTATGTTATCATCGGACATTCAGAGAGAAGAGATATCTTCGGCGAGAATGACGTAATGATCAACGCCAAGGTAAAGAAGGCATTCGCTTCAGGGCTTTCACCCATTCTCTGCTGCGGTGAGTCACTGGCATTAAGGAAAGCAGGAGTTTATAAGGAGTGGATCGCTCGTCAGATCAAGTGGGATCTGGACGGTGTTTCAGCTGATGAAGTAAAGAAGCTGGTTATCGCTTATGAGCCTATCTGGGCTATCGGAACCGGCGAGACAGCTACTGCCGATCAGGCAGAGGAAGTATGCAAGATGATCCGTGACCAGATCGCTGAGATGTATGACGCTGCAACTGCAGAAGAAGTACGTATCCAGTACGGCGGATCCATGAATGCAGGAAATGCTGCAGAACTTTTAAGCAAGCCTGATATCGACGGCGGTCTTATCGGCGGCGCTTCATTGAAGGAAGACTTCGGAAAGATCGTTAACGCCTGAACCCGGGGGACGGGGTTAGCGGTCCAAAACATATAAACATGTGATCCATGCATAGTGATAACAAAGGAAACAGGATAAGAAATGTTATAAGAGCGGGAGGCATTTTCATCATATGCCTCTCCGCTTTTATTACTGTTCTGTTTTTCTTAAACGAATACTATGAAAATAAAAGAATGGACCGGGCCAGGTCTTTGGGCGAAAGCGTGGAGTCCAGGCTCATAGAATATCTCGATTCCGGAATTTACTGTACGGACACGCTGGATATAATCTGCTCGGAGTACGGTATCAGGGAAAAGGAAAAGCTTGATAAAGCAAGCTCGAGATTCATTAAGAGCAGTGAAAACGTGATCAATAAAGTCCTGATCTTCAGCGGTGAAAGACTGGACTATTTCTATCCTTCAAGCATTACTCCCGTATTCGTGAAGGATCTTATCAAAGAAGGGAATCCCCTTTATCAGGACGCTCTCTACGCCAAGGACAATAATGTAAAGAATATTTCGGATACCTTTGATCTCTTAAGCGGGGAAAGGGTTTTTGCCATTATCCAGTCCTTTAAGGAGGATAACGGAGAGATCGGCTATGCAATGGTCATCGTGAATCTGGATATCCTCATGGAAAAGACGGGAGTCCGCTTCCTTTCCGATTACGGTTATAATTACAGTCTCTATAGAACAAACCCTTCCACCGGAACTACGGAGACACTGTCATCCTTCGGGGAAGAGTACATCATCGAGCCTGTAACGGTTGATAAGGATATGCTGGAGGGGGAAACCTGGTATATAAAGATCGACCTTAACGGAGGCTGGACCACTGCGGCGGAGAAGACGGCATGTATAATCATGGCTGTCATACTGTCGCTGCTTATCGCCTTTGTTTTCTATCTTTTCATGTCCTTAAGGAGCAGGGAAAAGGAGTTGAGGGGCCTGTCATTTTCCGATCCCCTTACCAAGGTCAGAAATTCCAGGGCCTATACGGACGCCCTTGAAGAATTAAAGGAAAACGGCGAAGTCTTCGGTATCATCTATATCGACGTCAATGATTTCAAGCATATCAACGATACCTACGGCCACCGCACCGGTGACGAGGTTCTCCATATTACTGCAGTCCGGATTGCAAATACCATAAGGGTAGGGGACTATGTCTACAGGATAGGCGGAGATGAATTTGCCATCATAATCCACGATTCCCATGACAGGAGCTTCTACGAGGGCCTTATCCGAAGGATGAAGGATGCCATGAACAGGCGTATAAATGTCTTCGGAAATTCCTTTAACGTGTCCATAAGCTGCGGTTTTGCAAGATTTCCTGAAGAGGGTACGGATTACCAGTCCGTGATCCAGGTGGCTGATTCGGAAATGTACAAGGACAAGGCCGCCCAGAAGAGCAGCGAAGCCGGGGGCACCTACTGGCTTGACCACGATGTAATGACCGGTCTATACAACAAGGACGGATTCTACAGGGCAGTGTCCTACCACCTTAAAGAACATGATGTTGCAACCCATGTGATGGTAAGCACGGATATCAGGAACTTTAAGATCATAAACCAGCTCTACGGCACCGGAAAGGGCAATGACATCCTGATAAAAGAGGCAAGGCTCTTAGAAATGGAGTATGGCGAAGAGGGCTCCATCTGCGGAAGGATCAACGGGGATCACTTCTCAATCCTCATGGACAAAGAGAAATACAATGAGGAAGACCTCACCCTGATGATCAATGATTTCGCTAAGAACGCCATCGGAGACGGCTACAGGATGATAATTCAGATAGGCGTCTACGAGATCACGGAGCCGGATATCAGCCCCGCCACCATGATCGACAAGACCACCATGGCCCTTAAATCCGTTAAGGATGACAAGGAATTTGAGATCGTACATTACACAGACGATATGATGAAGGACACTCTGATCGAAAATGATGTTCTCATGCGCTTCGATAATGCCCTTCAGAACAATGAATTCAAGATGTATCTCCAGTCCCAGGTTGATAAGGACGGAAACCTCCTTGGAGCAGAGGCGCTTGCCCGTTGGGTTTCAGACGGCAAGGTTGTTTCTCCCGCAGATTTCATTCCTGTACTTGAGAAGACTAATCAGATCTACAGGCTGGACGAGGTTATCTGGGAAGAGGCCGCAAGGATGCTTGATTCCTGGAAAGGCACAAGCCTTGAGAACATGACCATCTCAGTAAATATCTCCCCCAAGGATATTTACTATATCGACATAGAGGAGAACTTTAAGCACTTAAGGACAAAGTACAACATCAATCCCGACAGGCTTAAGCTTGAGATCACAGAGACCGCTGTAATGCTTGACAGGTCAGACGGTTCCAAGCTTGTTGACAAGCTTAAGGAGCAGGGCTTCGAAGTGGAGATGGACGACTTCGGAAGCGGCTACTCCTCACTTAACATGCTAAAAGACATAAAGATCGACGTTTTGAAGATCGATATGGGATTTCTGAAAAAGACCGACGACGAGAAGAGGTCCGAGGTCATTCTTGACTCCGTCATCACCATGGCTAAAAAGCTTGGCATGACGGTCATCGCTGAGGGCGTCGAAAGCCGTGAGCAGATGGAATTTCTGTCCTCCATGGGTTGCGACATCTTCCAGGGCTACTATTTCTCCGTCCCTCTCCCTCCTGATGAGTTTGAACGAAAATATATGAAAGACTAATTAGTAAGCGGATATTCGCAGGTGTAGGGCCAGGTCTGATGGTAGGGGAAGGTGTAGTAGCGGAGATATTCGTACTCGGTGCCGAGCCTTTCCGCATTTTTCCGGATGGCGTCCTTGACTTTGCTGCTGATATCGGGTTCAACGCCGTAGAGGGCGTATTGATTGATCTTTGTGACGGTAGAGGGGATCTCGGCTTTGTCTAAGGCCTGGGGAAAGCAGATAAGGGTGGTCATGTCCTTATCGTAGAGGCAGTAGCTGAAGGAAGTAAAATAGGGGTTCCCGTTTGAAACTTCGATGTATTTCAGGTTGATCTGGTTACGGAAGGTGTCTGAGGCTATCTCTTCCACGGTTTCACCGATGTGTATGCCCATAACTTTGTTATTTGGGCGCATAGAATGATTGTCCAGCTTTGTCACTGCAGGACCGTTTATTTCGGCATATGCAGGCACAGCGGAAATGATCACCGTGAAAGAAATAATAATTAAGGCTGTAAGTTTTTTAATATTATTGAACATCGGCTCTGATCCCGTCTTTATCAAAAATGATATCGAATTGCCCGCTATCTTTGGTGTCGTAGTATTTTGCCCCGTTCTTATCAAGAATATCAGTGACCTTACTTTCGGCTGGCTCTTCAGCGGAAGAGGTGAGGATAGTTATAAGGGGCGAGGTCTTTTTCAGTAATTCTTCGGTTTTATAGGCTTCTTTTCCGTGATGTGGGAATTTAAGCACATCCGAGTCCAGCCAGTCCTTTGAAAGCATTTCTTCAAGCCTTATGCTTTCGGCATCTCCGGTAAAAAGGATGGAACCGTAGTTACTTTCCACTTTCACCAGGAGAGAGGAATTATTGTCATCACTGTCAGGATAGTCGCTTCTTGCAGGAGGATTTATCCTTATCAGGAAACCCGGACCATCAATTTCTATATCGGAAGATGGGATCTCATTTTTTAGCCCTTTATCGGAAAGAGCTTCGAGAAATTTCAGGGTACGTTTGTCGTCATTGGTGACCGGGGAAGTGATGATACGGCGGATATTGAAATTCTTTACTATCTTTGATGCGCCGCCCACATGGTCCTTATCAAAGTGGGAGATTATAAGGAGATCTAAGGAACTTATATTTCTGTTCATCAGATCGGCTATTATCTCGTCAGCGTCATCCTTATAGCCGCAGTCAAGCATCATATTGAACTTGGTGGAGGATATGAGGAAGGCGTCGCCTTTACCGGCGTCATAGACTGTAAGGGTAAAGGGAACGGTATCGATAATCTCTGTTTCTTCGGGAACTTTCTCACAGGCGCAGAAAGTAAGGGAAAGCAGAGCCGATAAAATGATAAAAGCCGAGCGCTTTGTAATAAAATCCATTTTCAAATCCCCTGAAGTATCGTATAATATACACTATGCTTAACGTTGATTATACACAAAGAATCGGCTGATTGTCCATGAAGAAAGTAGCTATTGTTATTTCAGGCATTTTCATTTTGTTCCTTGTGGGTGTCATTATTATTTCAAGGAACCATAAACTCAATGCTTCCCTGTTCCCGAAGGAGTTTAAGATCGGGATGATACTCTGCGGAAGCCATGAGAACGGTGGACTGTCAGAGGCTCATTACAAGTCGGTTTTAAGTGTGGCAAAGGAAAGGGGCCTGGTTCTTGAGTTTTTTGAAAATGTGCCATATGACGAGAGATGCCGTGAAAAGATAGAAGAGCTGATCTTTGACGGTTGCCAGGTGATAATACTGGATTCCAGATATTTTGAAGAATATTCCATACCGGCTTCCGAAGCCCATCCGGAAATAGGCTTCATCAATTCATATGGCAGCGGATTTTCAGAGAATTATCTTTCTTTTTCGGGAAGGATGTATCAGCCCAATTACCTCTGCGGTATGGTGGCCGGGATGCAGACCGAAAATAACCGCATAGGTTATATGGCCGCAAGTCCGGCGACAGAGCTGATATGTGATATTAACGCCTTTACTCTCGGAGTCAGAAAGGTAAATCCCGAGGCTACAGTCTATGTGGGATATACGGAAGCCGCCGACGGAGTTTTGCTGCTATCCCGCCTTATCGAGGGCTATGGCATAGATGTTATAATGAACAATACATATACCGATACGGCTCTCCGCTATGCGGAAAAAAGAGGGATATGGAGTATGGGCTGTCATATGGATCATTCCGACATCTACCCCAATTCCTATCTGACATCCATAGTATGGAACCTTGATGATTTTTATGATAAAGAGATCATGAGCTG
>JAEEGL015512193.1_pt1 | contig 13640 bp, 16 predicted proteins | sample 9134231 | NCBI WGS metagenome assembly JAEEGL01 (sample SAMN16246548, study PRJNA631951) | gut metagenome | biome: gut microbiome; feature: rumen; material: fiber-attached | host: Bos | place: Iran: Karaj | collected 2018-10
GGAATTGGTACTTCTTTGTCTTTTAATAATTGATAAATAGATTCTAGTGTATAGTATCCTTCAACTGTAGTATTGGCTAGATATTTATCAATTTCTTCTCCCGGTGGTTGTTCACCAATTAGTTTAACTAATGAGAAGTTTCTACTTTTACTAGAAGTACATGTTAATAATAAATCTCCTATTCCAGCAAAAGATAAAACTGTTCTTTTATTACAATCAAATGCATCTAATATAGCTTCCATATCATGCATTGCTTCTGCAATTAACATTGCTTTTGTAGAATCATTGGCTTTTAATCCTTCTAACATACCTGCTGCTAAAGCAATTACGTTTTTAATAGATCCACATATTTCTACACCTGTAATATCATTCGTATCTCTTAATTTAATGTAGTTGTTTTGTATTGCTTTCTTGGCAAGTAATATTGTTTCAGGGCTTTTACTTGCTACTGATAGACCTGCAGGCATTTTTGTTACTAAATCTACTGCAAAAGATGGTCCACTCATTACAGCAACGCTTTTTGTATTTAAATGTTTTTCAACTACTTGATGCATGAATAAACCGGTACCTTGTTCAATACCTTTGGTAGCAATCAAAATATGATTACCGTCGATGAATGGAGCCATTTCTGCACATAAAGAATCTACAAACGCTGCTGGTAAAGCAATAATTAATAATTCTTTATCCTTAATACATTCTTCTACACTAGTTGTAATTTTAACACTCTTGTCAATTTTAAAATTAGGTATATACTTTTCATTCTCTCTGGTTTTTTGAAGAGCTTCTTTTTCCTCTTCAAATTTTGTCCACATTGTTACTTCGCAATGGTTGTGAACTAAGATGCTGGAAAGGGCCATTCCATAAGCTCCTGTTCCAAATAATCCGACTTTCATGTTTCCTCCTACTCTATTGTTATACTACTTGATGTTGGAACAATTTGTACGAATGTGTTTCCATCATTTAATATAACTTCTGAACCGTCTTTATATGTATATCTTGTTTTTGCACTTCTTGATTCTTTTGACCATCTAATTGGTAAGGCATTACCATTTGTAATATAGTAACCTTCTCCAGAACCAGTGGTTTTTAGAGATTGTCTACCTTCTGCATCGATGGTTCTATTTTCAACTTTCATAATAATAATATTTTTATAATGAAGTTGATTTCCTGATTTTCTATCAATATGTGCTTGACCATTTTTTGATCTTAAATAGTATTTATTCGTACTATCATAGTTATAACTTCTATATTCACTTCCTGAATATGGAATAGTTACTTTAGATGCTGGTACCATATCAGAAGATAAATAACTTCCTTCTTGTTCATCTAGATTAACATCATAAATGCTATAGGTAAATACTTCCCAGTTTGATGATGAAGAAGTATAGTTCTTTTTTGCTGCCATACTTTTCAATTTCTTAGTAGAAGTAAATACGTTATGTGGAGATGGAAGATTTCTATCTCTCATATAAGCATCTGTATCTACCATACCATTGATATTATTTACTTGTAATTCTTTAATATCAGCTTCTGCATTAGGACTCCATCCAAAATGAGCATAAATAGCATCATGCTCTAAGGCATAATCTAAGAAATAGTTTCTAGCACTTCTAACTGGTCCTACAATACCTACTTCTTTATCCTTAAATAAAGCCATAATACGAGTTAAACCACCTTCTACAATAATTTCATAGTTAACATATGAATCTTGTAGACCAGCATGTTTTGCATCTCCAATATTGGTATCAATCATAACTGCTAGAGGTCTTTCTGTACTGTTTAAATCTACTATTTTTACTACCTCAGGTTCTGTTGAATCTGATGGTGTTGGATCGACTGGGACAACCGGTGTAACAGGAGTATCATCTATTGGTACAGGGGTTGGTTTCTTTGAACCAGCAGCATATACAATAATTAATATGATTGCTAGTACAAAGAAAAATATCGATAGATATAGCATTAAATCAGCTTTTTGTTTTTTCTTTTTTCTCTTTTTTGATCTTTCTTCTTGTTCATCTGTGTCGACTTCAAAGTCCATTCTCTCACCTTCTCTATTCTATTCTATCATTAAAACAAAAAAAGGAAAAGACTGAATATTGAAAGTCTTGTAAATTATAAAAATAACATTGTATTATTTTTGCTTTTTCTATATACTAAATTTGAGAGGTGATTTAATTGGAAATCATTGAAAATGATGAAATATCAGTTCAGGATTTATTCACGTCTAATGATAAAAAATCTATTTCAGATGAAGAAATAGAAAGTTTAAATGTTATTATTCAAAATAATGATTGTGGGGATTCGTTCTTTCAAAAAGTATGTGATACTTTAGAGGAAGATCATATTCCTTTTAAAAAAGTATCTGGACCTTTAGGAGAAGATATTGATAATAGTACTATTGTTACATTAGATATGCAGTATAGTGCAGGCGCTGGTACCTTGATATTTGCTCCTGTTGATAATACAAGAGCTGGTTATTCTGATTCCTTAGCACTTGCTATGAAAGCAGGATTAATGGAAAATGGATTAGAGCATTTATATATTGTTAGTGGTATGACTGGTTTTAGAGAAGATGAGTTTGGAAATGTTAGTCAATTTGTACCTACTCCTACAGAAGAACAAGTAGGGGATCATTTTAATACAAATTTTGTTACTTTATCTTTCGGAACTTATAATGTAGATCCCAAAAAAGTTGCTAAAGGTATAGAAAGTGGCTTAGCAAGACACAAATCATACTTAAATCACTATGATGCTGGTGCTGATTTAATTTATAAGTCCAGATCTGGAGAAGATGTTAATGTTGTTGCTGATTATTTTAGTACTTCTGTAAGGGACTTATGTAGTTATAATCGTATTAAAGCAATGGATGCTTTAGAAGAAAGAGCTATTGTGAATCCAAATGTACAACAGATGGATGTATTTCAATCAACTGTCCCTTTCCAAATTGAAAAAGCAAATCAAAAGACATATTAAAAAGGTTTCATTTGAAACCTTTTTTATTGTTCTTTAAAGAAATCTCTTTTATTGAATGCTGCTGTTGCAAATCTCCAAGCTGCTTTCCTATTTGGCAACCAATCTATCTTAGCACCATTTTTTGTATTATGAATCATTCCATTTACTAAGAAATTAGCAACTACATCAGGATAATCTCCTAGTATGTTATATACTTTCTTAGTTTTTTCTGGTAAAACGATTTTTTCTTTATTGGCTAATGCATTTGTAATAAAGTCTGTAATCATTATTCCAGGAGATAATTTTCCTATAATGATACCAGTATCTCTTGTATCATTTTCTTTTGCTAAAGCTTCTGTGAAATAAGTAATTGCTCTTTTACTAGTACCATAAATGGATAATCCTAACATCTTAGCATCATTACTACCGTAACCTTCTACGTTATAAATTGCTCCACCTTTATCCTCTAACATTTCATTCATAACGTATTTTGAACATAATACTGTTCCTTTTAAATCAACATCCATTACTAAGTTAATGGCAGAATCCTCTAATTCCCAAATTGCTTTATCTGGTTGATTGACTCCAGCATTATTTACCCATATATTAATATGTTCATATTTTTCTTTTGCAAAAGCAATTAATCCTTTAATATCTTCTACTACTGTTACATTACAAACTTTATGAGATACTGTAGCTTTACTCTCAATTTCATTTAATTTTTCTTCTGCTTTTACTAGATTCTCTTCATTTAAATCACTAATCACAACATTAAAGTTATTCTTTCGAAACACCTTAGCCATTTCAAATCCTAATCCTCTAGCACTTCCCGTAATTACAACTGTCTTCATATTATTCCCCTATCTTTATAATTGGTCTCTTTCCTGATAATAAATCTTCCCATTTTTTATTTAATTTTTGATATTCTTTTTCTAATGATTCTGTTTTAAAAGATAATTTATCTTCTTTTATTTTCCAATCTTCTTTATTCTTTTCTAAAAATGTTATCATGGTATTTGCTTGATCTAATAAATCTTTTTTATTGGAAAAATCATCTAATATATTCTTTAAATATTTCATTCTAAATACTTTCAAAATATTGTATTTTAAATAATTTTGATCAAACTTAGAACTTTTCTTTTCTGGAAGATAAGACCATAATGATTCATCTTCTTTTATCTTCTTTAATTCTTTATTATTCTTTTCATAAGAATTGAAATATTCTTTTAATTTTTCTTTCGTACTTACAAATTCTGGTCCATCATTTTTGATATTATCTATAGAAAAAGTATCTTCTATTATTACATTTTTATTATATTCATCAATATTATCCATTAATTTCAGAATACTTTTAATATTATCTTTATAAGCTTTTTCTATTTTAGAATAACTACCAGATACTTTATCTCTATTTAAGATTTTATTTAATTCTTTTTCATCTACTTTATCTTTATTTAATGTATTTTGAACAATTTCAATCTCTTTATCTAATTTTTCTTCCATATATAAATCTCTTAGTGTTAATACTAGGACAATAAAACAAACAAATAGAAATCCTACTCCTAATGTTACTACTAATATTTTATCAAATGTTTTTCCTCTCATAAGTACACCTCATCTTTAAATTCATTATAACATATATCGTATAAGAGATATTATTTTTTTATTGATATTCCTACTTTTTGTTGCAAAAAAAGAAGATTTTATGTTATAATCTTCTTGTCGACCAAATTAGGGGATTAGTTAAATGGTATAATAATGGTCTCCAAAACCACTGTTGGGAGTTCGATTCTCTCATCCCCTGCCATTGAATATTTACTCTAACTTTTTAGTTAGAGTTATTTTATATTACAGCCAAAAACTTGATTATTATATTTAGCAGTGTTATGATGCAAGTATAAGAGAAAAGAGTGATATTATGAAAGATAAATTTAAAACAGTTATTTTTTGTTTTTGCATAAGTATTTTGTATTTACTAGTATATTATGGCGAATCAACGCTAACAGGAAAAATAATGGATTATTCAAAATATACTTATTTTGAAGATATGATAGATTATGTAATTATGTCAATATTATTACTATTATTATTAAACTTAATTAAAAAAAAGAAAATACTTTCTTTTGATTTTAAAAATTTCTTTAAAGGGATAATAATTGGTTTACCAATACTAATCATAGCTTTCATTATATTAGTTAGTAGTTACAAAAATGGCATAAATAATGGATATGAATTACTGCCATTACATAAAATAGTTTTTTTTATTATTGCAATGTTTGGCACTGGATTTACTGAAGAATTATTAAATAGAGGTATAATTCAAAATACAATGTATGACGCTTTTAACAAAAATACATATAAAGGAATATTTATTTCTATATTGTTTACATCAATTTGCTTTGGATTATCACATTATTTAAATCTTTTTACAACAAACATGTCATTTATAGATGTTACTATACAAGTAATAGGTGCTTTGGGTGTGGGAATGCTATTTGGTGCAATATATGCTAGATGCAATAATTTATGGTCCGTAATATTTATACATGGATTTTGGGACTTATCAATACTTGCTAAAAATGGCTTTTTTGGTGGCAAAGGCCCTATGTTTAATTCTACAAATAGCGGAATCCAATTATATGATTTGATTCTTCCAATTGTTGAAATTCTACTAGCATTGATTATTATAAGAAAGAATAAATTATCAAAGGAAAATATTATAGTTTAAAATATAAGGTTTATAAAGATAAGAAAAAATATATTATCAATATATGGTATATTGTATATAGCAACTAATTGTATATAAGTAGTTTCACAATGGGTAACTACAGGTGCCATTTAGAATAACAAAGTAGCTGCAATGCTACTTTTTTTATGGTATAATCATACTGGCGGTGGTTATTTATGAATAATTCAATATGTAGAAATTGTGGTTCAGTACTAAACGGAGATGTATGTGATAAATGTGGGTATAACAACAATTTAAGTAATCCTTTTCAAAACGTAATAACTAATCAACAAGTAAAAGAAAACATAGGAGATAATGTACTAGCATATTTGATAAATATTAAAAAAATTACTACAAATGATTTCAAAAATCTAGTAATTGAATTTGGATACTTATTTCTTACACATGATAATACTTATAGTTCTTTATTAAAAGTTATTTTACCAAAGAAATTATTACGACCTCAAAAAATCTTTTATATAGGAATTCAACAAGGAAAGATTATGCTATTAAATAATAACTTTAATGAAAACATGTTTAAGAAAGTATCCCAAGATATGCTTGCGATGCATAAAGTTGATTTGAATAGTATAAATCCAAAAGATTACTCAATGGAACTTAGTTAACATATTTGAAAAATAAAGCACTAACTAAATTGTTAGTGCTTTTTTATGATATAATAACCTTATAAATCAAGGAAGTGATTGAATGTCAGGTATTATAGATGAATCTGAAAAAAGAACATGTGAAGAATTATATGCTCAAGCTGAAGAAAAACTAGGAATGTTACAAGTAATGTTTGAAGATTTTTTAAAAACACACTATAAAAAAGATGCTTCTTTAAGTTTTAGAATTAAAACTGTAGATAAGATGATAGAAAAATTAAAATTACGTCATCAACAATATTATAATTATACTCCTCAAGATTTACCTGATATCGTTGGCTTTCGAATGGCTGTAGATAGTGAAAGCGATGTAGTTGAACTATCACAATTAATTGAAAAGGAACTTAAACCAAGCAGAAAAGTTGATCATTTTGGTCAGCCTACTGCTAGTGGTTTTAAAGCTAATTTGTATTATTTTCATGTTGATACTACAAATGTAGAAATACAAGTAATGACTAGGAAAATGGAATTATGGACGAACCAAACACATGATGAATATAATAGTCAAAAATACGGAATAAAATAAGAATAAAAACACTAACTATTTGTTAGTGCTTTTTTTATGATTATTTATTTTCTTTTAACATTTTATTAAAAATTGTTATTGTTCTAAATACTTCTTTGCATTTAGGACATTGAAAGTCATTATTATCTTTTTTCTTTTTATGAAGTGGAATCAAATAATCCTCATTACATTTTGGACATAATACTTTTTCTCCATTCCATAATTTTTTCAATATTGTTCTATCTAATTCCATAACTTCATCTTCTTTCCATCCATATTATACCATGTAGTATTGTTAAAATTGACTTTAAACGTATTTTTGGGTATAATACAGTCACTTTTTGAAGGGGGAATATTCTATGGAAAAAGAATATTCAAATATATTTGCATTAGTATGGGCACATATGCCATTAAGTCCTAGTGAATTACAACAAATACCAGAAGGTCATAGAATAAGACCCTATCTTGTTTTTGAAATAAATGGAGAATACTATGGATTTCCATGTACTTCAAATGTATTTAGTAATAAAAATAGATATGTTAATAGTCAAGTTATTTTAAGTTACTATGAACCTTATAATAAATCATTAGTTCAATTAGCAAAAGTATATAAAATGCCAGAGGATCATTTAAAACAATTTTTTAATCCTGTTTATAAACATGCTGAAAACGAAATCATAAAAAAAATACAAGCAAATTTTAGATTTTCCAATTATCCTCCTGAAGTAGTTGATTATTTTGGATCATTGCCAATCAAAATAAGTTGTGGTGATATGGTGATACAAAACGATCAATTATATAGTGTAGTTGGAACAATGGAGGAAAAATTAGTTTTAGTACCTATTTATAAATATCCAATGAATCATTCTGTAGAGTGCTCTACAGATGGTTTAATGTATTATGCTGATGTTGATCATATGATACTTTCACAGAATGATAATTCTTTTCAATATTGTACTGAATTGCATGGATTATGTCATGGAAAAAATAATATGGATGAAAATGATATTACAGATTTAGCAGAATATTATCAAAGTTTGCCTAGAGTAACATGTGCTTGCTCCTATGATAAATTATGTACTTTAAAACCGGGAATGATTATTGATTATACTAGTAATGATAAAACATCTAAAATGATAGTACTTTCTAAAAGTGAAACGGAATTAGATGTGATTGTTGGAGATGAAAATGAATTTTATAGTAATTTTAATCATACAATAGTACCAATTGATACTGATATATCTTTTGAAGTGACTGGAGTTCTAAATGATGAAAGATTAAATAAATTACGTGATAAATTCTTACTCAATAAAAAAGAAGATATTCCTATTTTTCAAAAAAAATTTCCTAATGAAACTACAAGTAACATTTAGAAATTAAAACACTAACAATCGTTAGTGGTTTTTTGTTTTATAATATGTTGATTAATAGTATGGAGAATGATATGATTTAAGAGGTGATAGAATATGAGTAGTTTTGTTGATAAGAGTGGAATGTTTAAAGATTTTGGATTTAAACTAATTGTTATTGAAAGTCTTTTAGATAAAGAGACAAGCTTTAAGGAAGAATTAGAAAAGATGAAAGAAAAGTATATAGTTCCCTATGAATGGAATTATACTTTTACTTGTATTCCAGAAATGTTAGACTTTTTTGAAAATCTTGTACTTACCGATGAAGATTTAAAAATGGTTGAAGAATTATCTTTTGATGGAGGAAATAATATATATGGTCTTTTGATGCCAGAATGGGATGGAGAATCAGATGAATTTGATATTCTTTCTGTAGATGATATGGTTTTATTACCAAATTTAAAAAAAGTAATCTATATATCAATGTGTGATGAATCCTTAATGAGTAAATTTGAAGAAAAGGGAATAACAGTTATTTAAAAGTAATAAAGTAAAAAGCACTAACGATTGTTAGTGCTTTTCTTTATTTTCTAGCAGTTATTCCATAATAACGTCTTAAGAGTCTTATTTTTCCATTGTATGTATTTTCTTGAATGTATTTATCTATTATTTCTTCATCTAATTCATGGGAATAGTAATCTTTATGATTATTTGTTTCTTCACTAAAATCATCTATGATAGGAACTTTCTTTAAAAACTCCTTAAATAGATATTCATTTTTAAAAAATTCTCTTTCATGTAATGGTACTAATTCTACATCTTGGAAACCAGCATTTAGAACATTTTCATAATCTATTATACTGATTGGTTTTTTGTCATGATATCCTTGTCCTCTACCAAATAATCGTTTTAAGCTCCAACAGTCATCTTTATCAACACCTCTTATTAATAAGTATCCTCCTTTTTTTAGACACTTATAAATTTGTTTTGGATCAGTTACTGTGTTTCTTGCTACTACTATATCAAAGTAATCATCAGGAACATCCATATTTAAATTATCCATTACTCTGAATGATACATCTTTTCTTCCACTTAACTTTAAATTCTTATTAGCAGTTTCTATCATTCCTTCTGAAAAATCGGTTCCAAGTATTTCTTTTGCTTTTGGAAAACAACTTAATAGTTTTTCTCCACCACCAGTTCCTAAATCTAGTATTTTAGATTCCTCGGTAGCTAATTTGTTTAATAATTCATATAAATCCCATTCTGTTAAAGAAATAGATTCAATTTCAAATTTTGAAAAATCCCAATCTTTTATTTCTTCATAAAACTCTTTTTCTTTTGTTTGTTTCATAATTTACCTTCTTTCTTTATTTAGTGTGGTATTAAAAAAGAACCTCCTTTCATGAACAGCAAAAATCTACCACAAAACTTTTCTGCGATATTTTTGTCATTCATGATGAGATTCTTAGGTTCTTATCATTATTAACCCCACTTCTATAAAGTGTACTGGTAATAAAACGCGAATAACGAATTGATTTATTACGGCTTAATTATATCAAAATAAAGTGTTTTCGTCAAATAATGAAAAGTTGTTTACTACTTTTTTTATTTACTATTACTATCAGTTATGTTATTATAGCACTGGTGATGGAAATGGCGAAAAGAAAGAAAAAAGAAGAAGCAATTTATTGTGTTTTTTGTGGTACTGAAAATAAAAGTACTGATGAAAATTGTAAGAAATGTAAGAAGGATTTGCATCCTAAGAATGAACCTTTTAAAGACTTTTTATATCGACATATTAAAGATGATTTAAAAGGAAAAGTAGAAGATAATATTTTTTCTTATTTAAAGAATTATATTATTAGTCACTTATATGGTATGGCAATGACTATGTCTATCATATTTACAGTTGTGACTATTATTCTTGTTCCTAAGAGTTCTTATAAAATAGTTTCTAGTTTAAATGAATCTAATACATCAAACTCTAACTCTAAAGAAATCATTGCAACTATCTATACTTATGATGATAGTTGTACACAGGATTGGCCTGCAGAATTAACAGATGTTCCTTTCCCAATGGTTGGATTTCTTGTTACTGGTAGAAGAAGAACAGCTGTAGAAATTAAGTTTAATAAAGGCGAAAGTATTACAGACTGGTGTAATAATGGAAATAGTGAAAATATCCTTTGTAGTGAAGAGATACCTCTATACGTATATGATTCAAAAATAGAAGATCAAGCAAAAAAATATCGTGATGAATTATATGGATATGCAGATTGGTATCATACAAATGGTATTGCGGATGATGATGAATATATGGAACGAGCAGATAGAGTTGATACTATGGCTTATGAATTATTATATGAAAATAATTTAGAAGAATATGATAAATCAAAACCAATCAATAAATCCATTGACTTATTTATCTCAGAAGTTGGTTGTGAGTATTAGGAGGTTCATATGAAGTGTCATAAATGTAAAAAAGAGAATATTTTAAAAGCAAAATATTGTCAAAAATGTGGAGAAAAGTTTACTGATAAAGAAAGAGAAGAAGCCTATAATAAAACAATCTTTGGAAAGATTGATTTCTTTCAAAAGATAAAAAGTATTGCTACTTTAAATTTTATTACTGGTAATATTTTCTTTAAAATAGCTAGTTTATTAATCGTATTAGGAATTGGTTTATATTTCTTATTTACGATGGGTATTAATACTAAAATATTAAATTCAAAAGATTATCAAATTAACTATAACAAGAAAAGTAATGAATATTATTTAATTGTTGATGATAATAAAGATTCTATTGTATTAAATTTATATCGTCCAAATCGTACAAAAAAGATGGTTGTTTATACTTATGATTTAGAAGATAAAGAAATTGATAAGACTAAAGTATCAAAAGATGATAAAATTACTCTTACTACTTATAAAGATGATTATCATATTATAGAGAGTAAATATTCTAATAATAAGAAAGATAAATTAAAAATATATGTATATCATAAGAGTGATATTGTAAATCAAAAATAAAAAGATTTAGGTTTTCTAAATCTTTTTTTATTAAATCGTATAAAATCTATTGACTTTTAAAGGAATTCTGTTAGAATAGAAAACCGTAACGGAGGAAGTATCTCCCGTAACGAGATATTTCCAAATAAAAATTAAAACTCTTTTATTTAAAATTAGGAGACAAAACTCTTTCTATAGGGTATTGTCTCCTTTTTTCGTGGAAAGAGGTGATTTCATTCTTCAGTTTTTTTAAAAAGAATAATTCTATATTAAGAAAGAGGAGGTTTGTATGATTAATATAATTATTTCGACAATATATTTGTTGTGTACTTTTGTAATTACATGTATGTGTTACAAAAAATATGGAAGAGTTGGTCTATTTGTATGGATGTGTGTTTCCACTATTATTTGTAATATTCAAGTTGTTAAGACAATTGATATCTTAGGATTTACTACTTGTTTAGGAAATATTTCTTATGGGGCTATTTTCTTAACAACCGATATTTTAAGTGAAAAATATGGGGAGAAGGAAGCTAGAAAAGCAATTGTTCTTAGTTTCTTTACCTTACTAATATTCACATTTTCAATGATTTTGTTCTTGCAATATATACCTAGTGAAGTAGATACTACTCAAAGTGCTTTAAAAATAGTATTTGATTTTCTTCCTAGAATTACAATTGCTAGTTTAATTAATTGTTTTCTAAGTCAATTTATTGATGCAAGAATGTATAAGATTTTAAAAAATAAATATGGAAAATTATGGATTAGTAATAATGGTAGTACGATTATCAGTCAAATATCTGATACGGTAATCTTTATTGGAATTTCTTTTGCGGGAGTTATGCCATTTATTAATTTAGTAGAAATGGCAGTTACCAATTTAGTATTTAAAATAATTATTGCTGCGCTAGATACACCATTTTTATACTATGTTTCAAATATAAAGAAGAATGAGGAATTATAATATGAGAAAGATATTTATTAAAGATGATTTACTCTGTAAAGATGATAATTTGTTTACTTATGATATGTATATGGATGCTTGTAAAAAAATAGCAGAGAATATAAAAAAGAAATATGATTTATCTGATCCAAACTTAGGATTTATTGGAATTGCTAGAGGTGGACTTCCCCTACTTGTTACTGTCTCTCAATTACTAGAGTTTAGACATGTTTCTTTTATTCAATGTAAGATGACAAATAGTGATAAACCTTATGATTATGGAGATTTTAGTATTATTAGTGAATATATTGAACCAGGTAAGACTAAGTTTATTGTATTTGATGATATTCTATATACTGGTAAAACTTCTTATGGAGTAATTGATTATTTAAACAAAAAGAATATAAAAGTAGAAGATGTATATGCATTAGTTGCGGATAAGAGTTTTCAAAATGATAATCCTGATATTACTTTTCAAGCTGGATTTGAATCTAAAAAAGATAGTTGGGTACATTTCTTTTGGGTTGAAGATATTCGTGATCTAGCAAGTAAAGGAGATAGTGAAAATGATAAAGAAAATTAATTTTTCACCAATTGTATTTTCAGGCCCTTCTGGAGCAGGAAAAAATGAATTAATTGATTATATTGTAAAAAGAGAGCCTTTATTTGAAGAGGCTTGGGGTATGACTACTAGAAGTAGACGTCCTGGAGAAGGAGGACATACTCAATTTGTTAGTAAAGAAGATTTTAGAAAAGCTATTCATAATAATGAATTAATACAATATGCAGAATATAATGGGAATTATTATGGTACTTCAAAATCTGCTTTAGATTTGTTACAATATAAACAGATACTATTTAATATGGGATTTGATGGTACGATGTCTTTAAAAAAGATTCGACCAGATTCTGCATTAATTTATATTCTTCCACCAACGAAAGAAGAATTACTTCGAAGAATGGGAGATAGAGGAAGAGAAAGATTTGCTATTGGAAGAGAACAAACTATGAAAAGTATAGGAGTTTATGATTACTTATTAATTTCCTATACAGATTGTTTAGATGAGTTATATGATGATTTTATGAACATATTTGAAGGTACAGAAAAAGGTCAAGAAAAGAGTTTAAAATTACAAAAAAATAGAGATTTTATGAGAAAGTTTTATAATTAGGAGGATATTATGAAAATAACATTAGTAACCGGAAACAAAGCGAAATTAATTAGTGCTAGACAATTCTTAGAGCCTTATGGAATTGAAGTAGATAATGTTAAAATGGAAACTACTGAGATTCAATCTGATTCTATTGAAGAAATTGCTGCTTATTCTGCAAAAGAAGCAAGTGATAAATTAAAATGTACTGTTTTAAAGAATGATACTGGTTTCTTTATTGAAGCTTTAGGAAAATTTCCTGGAGCTTATACTCATCAAGTAATGGATGCGATTGGAACAGATGGTATCTTAAAACTTATGAGAGGAGTAAAGAA
>JAEEGL015925570.1_pt1 | contig 13640 bp, 10 predicted proteins | sample 9134231 | NCBI WGS metagenome assembly JAEEGL01 (sample SAMN16246548, study PRJNA631951) | gut metagenome | biome: gut microbiome; feature: rumen; material: fiber-attached | host: Bos | place: Iran: Karaj | collected 2018-10
AGGTCTCGCGCTTGATTGCTGGGTAGCCGTCGCGGACCAGGCGCGTGTAGCGGGACAAGGTGCGGCCGATCAGCGTGAGGACTCCATTCGTCGCCACGTATCGCGTCTCGGTGCGAGGACGCGAAGAGTCGTCGTCGTGGTCCGCGTCCCCCGCAAGCGGCACGTAGTCCTTGACCGTCACGAAGGCGTTTTCGAGCAGGGAGGCTTCGTACAGCTCATTGGAGATGACGCAAGGAAAGGCCGAGGGAACCTCGGTGTCCCCCCTCTGCTCCACGCGCAGCGTCTCGCGCCCGTCCTCGTCGAAGTCGGTGTACGTCCACGCGCGGGCGTTGCCCTGGACGAGGCGCGGCTTGCCGTGGCGAGAACGGTTCTGCGGATCGTTCCAGTAGTCCGCCCAGGACATCTTCCAGCCCGTTCCCGTCCACTCCTCGCGGTACGTCTCGCGGATCACGGCGTTGTCGCACTCGCCTATGCGGCTCTGCTCTGTCGTGACGGATTCGAGCGTGCTGCCGCTTCCGTCCGTGACAGTGCGCGTCTCGCTCTTCGTCCCGTCGCCGTATTCCGCGAAGTCGTCGATTGGCGACAGCTGGGTCCCGACGCCCGCGACGTTGTCGAACCGCGTCCAGTCGACGTAGTCGCATGTGAACGTCTCGTCCGACATGACGTTGTTTAGCCGGCTGATCTTGCGGAAACGGACGCGGGCCGGGTCGCCGCTCACATTCGTTATTTCCCACGTGTGCTCCAGCGTCTGCGCCGCCGTGTCGTAGATCGTCACGCGCACGCCGTCCGCGATGTCCTCCATGCGCAGGTCCCGTCCCCTCGACTCGTGGCTGGCGATGCGGCGCATCCCGCCATAAGTCGTGTCCGTCACGTTGGCGCTCGGATGAGCCGTCAGCCGGAACATGGACTTCGAGACTGCGATCGGCCCGTCGGAGGAGAACCACGCGAAGCCGGCGACGTACCCCTTCGCGAACGCGCCGAGCGGGATGCGGAACTTCAGCGATCCGAGTGCCGGCCCCTCCAGCGAGTCGCAGTTGCCGTTCGCGCAGTCCGTGTCGCAGGCGTCGCATCCGTCGCCGAGGAAGTCCTCGCGGTAGTCGTTGCCGCAGGCGTCGTAGTCGTGGACGTGCCTCGGCTTCTTCGACCAGACCTGCACGCCGTCCACGGACACGCTCGCGCGTTCGCCGTCCGTGGAGGTCGTGACAAGGGTGCCGTCGTCTCCCGCTCCGCCGGTCACCTCCAGCTCGCAGCCGTCGTACGTCACGCCGCTGTCCGGCGCGGTCTGCCACGACCTGCGCAGGCACCTGGAGTCCAGCGGGTAGCACTCCTCCTCGCGATACCTGTCGTGCTCCCAGTCGTAGCCCAGGCCGTCGAGCCCGCATCCGTGCAGCCTGCAGGACCATTCGGCGGACGGGTCTAGGACTACGATTGTCGCCCCTCTTCTTCCGTCGCGGCCCGAACGGAGGGAAGGTCCCGCGTCCGGCGTTCCGAGCGAGATGTCGGGAAGCTCGCATATCCCCGGCCTCCATGCCGTGATGCGCCCTCCCGACATGTCGCCCTCGAAGTTGAATCCGTAGTTGGACATCGAGAACCACACGAACACCGCCATGTCGCACTCGTCGGCGCCTGGCGACGCGCGGTGCGGGCGGCGGGAATTGTCTATCGCCAAGCCGATCTCCGAATCCGAGCCTTTCGTAAACACCCGGAACTTCGCGCCGCTCCGCCCCGTTATCTCCTGCCCGCCGAAAACACCGAACTCTGGCACGTGGGCGACGAGGTGGAGCGGCGACGGCGAACGTACGAATTCTCCCGCGGCGCGGAGGCGTAGCGTCAGGCTGGCCGGAAAATCGTTTGTCGAAAGCGGAATGCGCCAGCTGTCGCCGCAGGGCGACGCCACCGCCGCCCCAGACGTCCCCGTGTCCGTCTCCCATTCCAGCGCCATGCCGAAAAGGCTCCACGCGGCGGCGTTGGTCGGCGAGGCCGAGACGAAGAACTGCTGCCATGCGCTCGTGCGGTTGACGGCGAAGGTCCGCTCCCAGACGACGTTCGCCGCCCCGGCAGGCCGCTCAGCGGCAAAACCGTCGAACAGCCGCCACGAGACGCACAGGTTGGTCGCCGCGACCACGGCGGAGAACGCCTCGTTCGTGGCGGACGCCGCGACGCGCGCGAGGATGTCCGCGTCTGGGACGTGCCGCAGGCGCGGATCAAGCCCCGCCGCCACGGCCTCGCCGTCGGACATCCCGTCGCCCGACGTGTCCGCAAGTTCGGGATCGGTTCCGTGGAAGAACAGCTCGTCGAGAAGCGGCAGCCCGTCTCGGTCCCGATCCTGGTCCGTGGCGTCCTCGGCGGAGAGCGGGTGGAAGGCGAGCGATGTGAGGTTCGTCGGGATTGAGTTGGTCGTCCACTCGAGGCCGCCGAACGTTGCGCCGACAAGGACGTTCGTCACTTCTTCGACGTCAAGGCGGGAGAGGTCGTAGCGGTAGGTGAAGCGGCCAGACGGCCAGACTTCCATCTGTACGCTGACAGGGGTGCTTGTATCGCGATCCAGCAGCACGTTCTGCCACGTCATCTGCAAGGTGTTGGATTGCGTCACCAAGTGCCAGAGCCGCGATTGAAGATTTGAGATTGAAGATCGAGGATTGTCCAGCAGATGCCAATTGGCTGCGGGCATGATTCCCAGCGCCGCCTTGAACGGACGGAAAAGCGGCATGACCTGGGAGTCAGCCCAACCGCCGTCCGCCTGGTAGGGCGCGCTCGCCAAGCGCGCCGCAGTTCCAGCCGCCGCCCAGCCGTCGGAATGGACGCGAAAGCTGCTCGCCTCGTTCGTGCCGACCAGGAACGCCCAGTTGGTGAAAGCGACGTAAAACCAGTCCTCCGCCGCGCCGAACGCCAGCCAGTCCTCGCACGTCGTCGCACCTTCTGGCGCATCGAAGTCGTACGCTTCGCCCGTCCCTGCGCGCGCCATCACGAACCCCCGCCGGAAATCGTCCGCCTCAAGAGTCCTCGTGGTGTTCGTGGATGTGATGGGCGTGAAACCCTCCCATCCGTCCACGACGGGAAAACCGCCACGGTTGCCACCAGCCGGGGGCTTGATGCTGGCGACTACCCAAAGGACTAACGCGAACACGACAAGAAACACGCGCCCTATAACCGGCTGTTCCTTGAGCGCAGCCTCCACTCTCCGCACGGGCCGCATGCCCTTCTCGCGCATGAGCGCCACGAACCAAGCGACGGTGGATGCGCTCGCGAGGGAAACGAGAAATCCTATCCAGAATCGCGAGAGCATCAATTCACCTGAAGATGATATAGGTGTCGTCGTACCTGATGTCGCAGACGAACCATTCGGCAGGGACGCCTGGACCTCGCCGCGTCACCCGCATCAGGTTCCATTCCGGACGATAGAGCCACACGGGGACGGGCGACCGGAATCCCTCCAGCATCGCGCGTCCGGTTCCGTTCGTCGCCGCGAAGAGTTCGGGGAGCGACTCCTTCGTCATCCTCATCCTCACGGTCAAGGCACCGCCGGCCGTGACATCGGCCTCCTCCGTCCGCGCACTGCTCCTCACGTCCTCCACGAAATGCCGTCCCCTTCTCCATCCGTAAACGACGTCCGTCTCGCCGAAGGAAAGGACGCCGTCGCCGTCCGCGTCGCGCCCGAAGGCCACCTGGATGCAGTTTGACGAGCCTCCCTCGAAGGTAAAGTGCATCTTGAGGTCCCTCACGTCCTGCCGCGCACGGTTGAACATGACGTTTGTGCTTGCCTCCGAGTCCGCATGCCACGGCGTCATCGGCGGCACCTCTACGTGCAACGCCCACGCAATACACGGCAACAGGACTGCCATCAGCAATCCAAGGCAACTCCGCTTCTGACAGTTTCTTATACCCACATAATACCAAACCCAATCTTTTCGCATATTGATCCAATCTTTCATTGCTGAGCAATCGGAATGTTCTAACGGCAACGCAATTCAAGCTCATACCGTCCCGGAGCGCACCGCGAGTTCGAGCACGGCCTCCAGCGTAGGCAACTTCGCGTGCTGCACCAGCTTGAACGGCAACTGAAGCCCGAGCGGCCGCAAAAAGCGCATCACTCGCCCGGTACGAACGTGCAGCTCGCCAGGGACATGCCCCAGAACAAGGATGCGGTCCAGCATCCGCTGCGCGTGCGCCTCCCACAGTCGCTTCAGGCCGCCGGGCCTGCCGTCCACGGACATCTTCTCCCACACGCGCCGCTCGCCCGTCGCCGCGTCCACTGCCGCCAGCACGTACAGGAAGCGCGAGCGCTTCTCCCGCGTCTGGTACGTCGGCACCATCACGAAGTCGACCTCCCACTTCTCCGCGCCCGCAATCGGCAGCTTCGCCGCCGCCGCGCACTTCGCCTTGTTCAGCGACACCTGCTCGGTGTACGGGTTCTTCCGCTCGTCGGGCAACTTCAGCGGACCGTCGATCCAGACGTTCTCGGAAACCTCCTTGCGCGCGAAAAGGGCGTTCTCCTTCACGTAGGCGAGAGGAAGGTCCGGGGTCTCTTCCAAGCGCATCATCAGTCCGTAGCACTCGTAGAGGAGCGGCGCGAGGAACGCGCGCTCGTCGTCCGTCAGCGCGCGCGGCACGAAGCCGGGCTCGTACACGAAGAGCTCCGTCACGCCGCCCTTCGCGGACACCAGCTCGAAATGGTCGAAGTCCATCGGCGACATCCCCACGCCGAAGTCCGTCACGCGCCGCGAGATCATGAAGTCGCGGAACGGCACGAAGCCGGGGAAGAGGTGCAGCCGCCCGATCACAGGACTGCCCTTCTTGTTCTCAACCACAGCGTTCACGAGGTACGGCAGCTCGCTCGTCTGCGGCACGAGCGCCCAGTTGTGCGCCGCCGCCTTCTCCCACAGGTTCAGCGCGGCGATGGCCTTCGCGATTTCGTTGATGTCATGCCTGTTCACGTCGGATGCCTTCAAATGCTTCGTCAGACGACTTCCGAGCGATGTGGCACGGAAGCCTGCGCGCCTGGCCGGGTGACGGCGATGGCGGACGCCTTGACGGCGAACTTCACCGCGTCCTCAACCGAACTGCCCTCGGTGAGTGCGACCGCGAACGCGCCGTTGAAAGTGTCGCCTGCGGCAACAGTGTCCACCGCCTTCACTTGGCAAGCCGGCACGATGCCGTGCGCGCCGCCAACCGACCAGAACGCACCTTTCGCTCCGAGCGTAATGACCACGCCCTTGACTCCGCGCCCGTGAAAGACGGCGGCAGCGGCCTGCGCCGTTGCCTCGTCCGTCACGTCCACGCCAGTGAGAAGCTTCGCCTCCGTCTCGTTCGGCGTTATCCAGTCTAGGCACGGATAGAGGTCTGCAGGAAGTTCTGCGGCCGGCGCGGGGTTCAGCACCACCGTTACGCCCGCACCGTGCGCCGTCTTCGCCGCCCACGCGACGGTCTCTACCGGCGTCTCAAGCTGCATCACGACGGCGGCGGCCTGCTCGATCTCGCCGCGCATCGGCGCGAGGTCACCCGGGACGAGCGTCGCATTTGCGCCAGGTGCCACGGAGATACAGTTGCGGCCTTCGGCGTCCACGAGGATGAGCGCAACTCCGCTAGCTGCCGACGGGTCGGTGAGGAGCCGCGCGTCTATGCCGTCCTTCGCGAGGCGAGGGCCTGTCTCGCGACCGAACGCATCGTCGCCGACCTTGGCAACGAAAATGGTATCGCCGCCCAGGCGAGCGCATGCGACTGCCTGGTTCGCGCCTTTCCCGCCGGGATTAAGCAGAAACGTACCGCCTGTCACGGTTTCTCCAGGCACAGGGATGCGAGCGGAACGCACCACCATGTCAGTGTTTGTACTACCGATTACAATGATCTTTGCCATAGCCTTTCAAGCTCCTGTTGTCGTGATTGGTCGAGGCAATTATATCACAATCCAACGGCGCCATGGAAACATTCGCAACAAGCCGACTGTTCAAGCGCGCTATAGACCGTCCACGTATCTCGCCAGGATGCGGAAGTCGGAACGAACCGTCACGGTGTGGCGCGCAAGGACGAACCCCGTCGCAACCTGCCGGATGACGATCGCCAGCGTCATCTCGTCGCGGTCGTAGAACCCGCTGAAGCCCGCGTCGTTGTATTCCCAGGCCTGCACCCTCGTCTCGAGCGCGACGCTGGCTAGCGCGCGATCCCATGTCACCTTGAACCCACGCGCCTTGAGCGCGTCGACGAGCGCGTTCGTCACCCGCGGCTCCGTCTTGTCCACGAAGAACACAGTCTCTGCCGGGAACTTGTCGCGGTGCTTCGGCAGATGTTCCTGTATGTCGCCGGGCGTCCAGCACCCGAGGACAAAGAGCAGTATGGCAAAAAGAGCTGTCAGAACCGTGCGCATGTTTCCCTGTCGTCAAAATGGATTACCTTGTCTCCAATCGTCTGCGTGGTCTCGTGGCCCTTGCCGCAAACGATCACCGTGTCGCCCGCAACCGCGTGCGCGAGAGCGTAGTGGATTGCCTTTGCGCGGTCTGGTTCCACCATGACGTCCGTCCCTGCGGGCATGCCCGCAACGATCTGGTCCATGATGGACTGCGGGTCCTCGCTGCGCGGATTGTCGCTCGTCACTACGAGCCGGTCGGCGTGAGCCGCTGCCGCCGCGCCCATTAGCGGTCGCTTGGCGCGGTCGCGGTCCCCGCCGGCGCCGAAGACGGCCCACACCTTACCCTTCGTAAACTCGCGCGCCGTGGAAAGGACGTTCGCGAGCGCGTCGTCCGTGTGCGCGTAGTCCACGAACACCTCCGCCGCGCTGCGCGTGGATACGCGCTCCAGGCGTCCCCAGCGCGGCGTGAGCGACGGTATCTTGGCCACGATGTCCGCTAGCGGCACGCCTGCGCCAAGCGCAAGCGCCACCGCCACGAGCACGTTCTGCACATTGTATCGCCCCACCAGCGGGCACCTTGCGTCTATAAAGTCCCTAAGGTCGTAGTAGTCCTGTGTGTCTTGGGCGTCCTGTGTGTCTTGGATTCCCCATTCCACCGACAACCCGCACTTGATTGTGCGAAGCGGCAGCGCCCGGCAGATTTCCGCGAGCCGCCGCCCGTACTCGCCGTCCACGCAGATTGCCGCCGGCGCGCCGGGCGTCGACTCCGCCAGCCGACGGAAGAAGTCGGCCTTAACCTGAAAGTACGCCTCCATCGTCTTGTGGTAATCGAGATGGTCTTCTGTCAGGTTCGTGAAGCCACCGCCGGCGAAGACGGTGTCGCCCGTGCGGTGCTGGTGGATAGCGTGGCTGGACACCTCCATCACGCATGTGGCGCAGCCGGAATCCTCCATCTCCGAAAAGATATCCTTCAGGACAGGCAGGGGCGGCGTGGTGTAGCCGGTCGAGAAGCGGCGGCGGCCCGTGTTCACCTCCACCGTCGTCACGTACCCGCCGCCGCCGAGGAACGCGTCGAGAATCCACGTGGTGGTCGTCTTGCCGTTGGTACCAGTGATGCCGTAAATCCTCATGGCTGGTTGTTGTCCTCCTCCGGAACGTCCTCGTAGAGGTCGGGATCTATCTCCTCTGGGATGTCCGGCTCCACCGCCATGTAGCGTAATACCGTACTGGCGATGCGGCTGAACGTGGGCGCGGCGCAGACGCCTCCCTGATGGTTGTAGAGCGGGAGTCCCGTCTCCTGCGAGAGCTTGAAGGAACGGCAGTAGGCAGGCCGCTGATAGGTAACGAGGATTACGATCTCCGGACGCGATGCCGGGACGATGCCGATGAACGAGGCGTTGTAGGCCGTCTGCGAGTAGCCGCGCCCTTCCCGCATCTGCGCGGTTCCCGTCTTGCCCGCCACGGAATATCCCATTACAGCGGCACGCCTCGCCGTACCGCCCTTCTTCGCGACTCCAAGCATCATCTCGCGCACCGTGCGCGCCGTCTCCGGCCTGATCGGATGGCCCATGACCTCGTGCCCGTTGTTCTCGTAAAGCACGGTGCCGTCGGGATCTACCACCTTCTGCACCAGATACGGGCGCAGCAGCTCGCCGTCGTTTCCGATCGCAGCGTATGCGCTTGCCAGCTGGATCGCAGTCACCGCCACGCCCTGGCCGATTGGCGCGCGCGACCATTTCACCTTGTCCCATGTGTTCCAGTTGGGGATGATGCCCGTCTCCTCGCCAGGCAGCTCGATGCCAGTCCGCCGCCCGAGTCCGAACGCCGTCATGTACGACCACAGCCTCTTTGGCCCGAGGTCGAAGCCTAGCTTCCCGTATACGATATTCGACGAGTGCACTAGCGCTTCGCGCACGCTCATCCGCTCCTCCCACTTGTGAGACCCGTCACCGGGCAGCCGGAAGTAGTTGGGATCGTTGCGCGACGTGCTGATCATCGTTTCCGGCCCCACGAGCCGCTCGTTCAGCACGGCGCACGCCGTGATGGTCTTCATCACGCTTCCCGGCTCGTAGTTCTCCGAGATCGCCCCGTTGAAGCGCGCCGAGTCCGGCGACTTGTTGTACTCGTTCGGATCGTAGTCCGGCAGGTTAGCCATCGCCAGCACGGCGCCGGTCTTGACGGAGAGGACGATCGCCCACGCGCGCTCTGCCTTGTTCGACGCCACTCCAGCCGCTAGCGCGCGCTCCACCTCGTACTGTATGTTAGGGTCTATCGTCAGGTAGACGTCGTTGCCAGACCTGGCGTCCACGTCTATCTCGCGGCGCACGCGCGCCTCGCCGCCCGTCGCTAGGCGCGTGCCGCGCACCGTGCCGGGCGTGCCCTTCAGCAACCGCTCGTAGCGAAGCTCGATCCCTGCCACGCCGACGCGGTTCGTAGGATCCCGGCTCACGAACCCGACTATGTGCGACAGCCTATGCCCCTGCGGATATACGCGCACCTGCCGTTCGGTGATCGATAGCTCGTTGAGCCGAAGCTTCGGGTCGGACAGCACCTCGTGCACGCCGTCGTCGTCGGACGTGGCGAGCTTGACGTACCGCGCCATCTTCCTTGGGTCCTTCGGGTCGCGCGCAGCGTAGGCGTCCATCACCTTCAGCAGCGGTATCTGCAGGACGTCTGCTATCGTCTGCATCTTCTCGCGCCGCGCAGTGGCGCTGATAGGCTTCTTGGGATTCACGGGGTCGACCGTTGCCGCCTGCGCGTCGACGTGGTAGTCCCACACCGTCTTAGTCTGGGCGAGCACCTCGTTCCCGTCCATGCAATATATCGACCCGCGGCATCCCTGCGAGTTTCTGGTAAAGACGTAGTCGGGCTGCTTCGTTCGCGACGTCACGAGGCTTAGGTGCAGCAACACGAGCCTCGCGCCTATGCCGAGAGCGGCGAGCACGAGAATGACCGCAGGGAGATAGAAGCGTATCTTTTCGTTCGTGCCGGCCATCGGGCGTGCCCACATGCCGGCGCGTCAGCGCCGCGTCTGCCTGCGCTGGCGCGGAGCCGCCAGCGCCATGTTGCCTGTCTTCGCCCGGGCGCGCGCCCGTGCAACCGCCATCTGCCCAGGCGCCGGCTCGCCGTTCGCCATCATCCTCACCACCTGGTCAGGCTTCGGCGTCTGCATCACAAGCCCGATGCGGGTTATTGTCTCGTCGAGGCGCTCGCGCACCTTCATCCTGTTCCAGCGCGCGTTCTCGCGCCCGTACTCCGCGTCAAGCGCCTTCGCCCGCTTCTCCGCCTCTCCGATCTCGCGCATAATGGACGTGCACTGCGAGTCCAACGTCCAATAGATCATCATCATCATGAAGACCGACACGATAAGCGCCACCACTCCCGTCGCCCCCGACTTGAAGCGGGAGTGCTTCTTGACCCTTCTGTTTCGCCTCATTCCTCGATCCTTTCGATGGCACGCAGCTTGGCGCTACGGGCACGTGGGTTCTCTGAAATCTCTTCTTCAGACGCCGTCACCGCGTGACGCGTCACCAATCGCACTTTCGGGAGCAGCCCCTCCCACCTTTCCCCACCCTGCTGCAGGGAAACCATGTGCCCGGCGTGGGCGGCGAAGAACTGCTTCACCATCCTGTCCGTCAGGCTTTCGAACGTTATCACCGCAAAGCGACCGCCGGGCTTCAGCAGATCCAGTCCGCCTGCAAGCGCCCGTTCGAGCTCGCCCAGTTCGTCGTTTACCGCCATGCGGATCGCCTGGAACGTCCGCGTCGCGGGGTGGTGCGCGCCGGAGCGCCCCACCGTCCTCTCCACCAGCTCAGCCAGCTGCGCGGTCGTCTCTATCCGCGCCGAGGCGCGCGCCTGCACGATCGCCTTCGCGATCCTGCGGGCGCTTGGCTCCTCTCCGAAAGTGCGGAGAATGTCGGCCAGATATTCCTCGCTCCGCGTCGCCACCAGGTCCGCCGCCGTCTCGCCGCGAGACCTGTCCATCCGCATGTCCAGCGGGCCGTCGGCCCTGAAGCTGAACCCGCGGTCCGCTTCGTCGAGCTGCGGACTCGACACGCCCAGGTCGAGGAGGACGCCGTCAACGGCGTCGATTCCTTCGGCCCGCACGATTTGTGCGATGCTCCCATGGCATCCATGCACCAGTGTCAGGCTTGCGCCCGGCACCCTTCCCAGACGTTCGGCACTTTCGGTCAGTGCCTGCGTGTCGCGGTCTATACCCACCAGTCTCGCGCCTTCGCCCGCGCGTGCGAGGATTTCACGCGCATGGCCGGCCCGGCCCAGTGTCCCGTCTATGTACACGCCGCCAGGTTTTACTGCCAGCGAATCCACGGTCTCTTTCAGAAGAACAGGCTTATGCATTTCTTGTCCTTCCTCAGAAACGGAGCTTCTTCATGGCAGCCCGCAGGTTCTCCACCTCCACCGCCGTACGCTGGGGGACGTTCTCGGGTGCCCAGAGTCTGGCCATCCGGACCGCCCCCTTCATCACGACGGTGCCCTTCAGGTTCGCATGAGCTAGCAGCCGATCGCTGATGCGAATGCGCCCCTGCACGTCTAACTCGAGCAACTCAGAATCTTCTCCGATCTTTTCCAGCACGTCATTCAGGTCTTCGTCCGACAGCGGTTCTTCCTGAATCTCCGCCAGACGCGACTCGAACACCCCTCTCGGAATGAGACGGAGGCAAGGCGACCCTTCCTCCTTCATGACGTAGACATAATCAGAGCCGAGGGCATGGCGCCACGCGCTAGGAATCGTGAGGCGCTTCTTCGGATCGAGGTTGCGCTCATGCGAGCCTACCAGCGCACCGGTAGCCTTCATGGGCGTCTCCTCGACGATCTGTTTGCCTAGTTTTGACATTTGTTGACACTATTAAACACTTTCCCCCACCGACTGTCAACCCCCATTTTTAATTTTTTTTTAAATTTTTTTGTTCGTGCAAAACCGTGGCGACGAACGGCGATGCCCAGTGTTTATTGGGGCAAAATACAACGCCCCCCTGCAATCGGCTTGCAGGAGGGCGTTTTTCTCATGCCGCGCGGCGCGACACGCTGGATGTCATTTTGCCTCTGGCGGCTCGTAGCGGCGGGCTGCCGTGCGCTTGCCCCAGAACTTGAGGAAGTCGGAGACGAAGTCGCGATGCGCCACTCCCTCCCACGCGATGCGCGTCGCCTCGCGCGCGGGCTTACCTTCCTTCATCGCTTCCAGGTACGCGGGCAGGACGCCTTCGTAGTCGGCAAACTCCTTGAATGCATGAGACCCCTTCTGCAGAAAGTAGACCACCGCCCATGCCGCCGAATACCTGTCGTTCACCTCGTGGAGCGTTCCCTCGTAGAACGCCGCATGATCGAGCATGAGGATGTTCTTCACTAGCTTCGCGAACCTTTCAGGGTCGGACGCCACCGCGGCCGGACGCCGGTCCTTCGGATCGTCCCATGTTCGCACGTAGTTCTTCTTCGCGTCGTAGGAGACGTTCTCGAAGAAGCAGGCGTGCCCCTCGTTGAACCACACGGCGTGGTGCCCGTTGCCGGTGGCGTAATGCAGATACTGATGGAACGCCTCGTGGCGCATCGTCTTGAGAGTTTCGTTCCGCGCCGAGTTCCCCATGTCTAGGATCAGAAGCTCCTCATGCGAAGGACTCCACAGCCCGATGGTGCGATCGCCGGCCTCCCCTGTCGCGCCCTTCATGTACTCGTTATAGCCCTCGCGCGTGGCGAATACGCGAACGGTCGACACGCCCAGCTCCTTCTGCGGCGGCACATATCGCCGGTACGCCGCCTGCATCGCCTCCATGAGCCGACCGGCATTCTTGACGAACGCCATCCCCTGCGAGCGAGAAAGGTCTGTCTTGAACCTGTAGCCAGGCACCTCCACGGTCATCCACTTGCCTTCCATCATTACGCCTCCTGCCGCGGCCTTCCCCTTGTCGATCGCGACGCCCTTCAGGAACAGCCTCATCAATCCCTCGATCTCCTTTTGCTTCGCAGCCTGCGCAAGGCGGAACTCGGCGTAGTGCCATGTGCCGGCGGAAGTCCTGAAGAACGCGGCCCCGCGCGAACCGTCGCCGAAATCCACGAGCCTTACATCTGAATGCGGAGGCACCTCGCACTTGACGAGCGCGTCTGGCTTGACTTCCTTCTCGGAGAACTCGCTCGCCCAGCGCGCCAGAGCCTCGTCGCCCGGATCCTTGAACGTGTCAGCATCCGCAGCCATCTGGGACATGATGTCCTCGCGCTTCGCGTGTCCCTGGTCGAAGGTCGGACAGAACGCCGTGGGCGTCGCCACCGAAAGCTGGTTGCCCTTCCTGTCCTTCCACACGGCCCCGCACTCGTGCCCGTGCCAGATTTCGCGCGCGTCGTAGTGCGTCTCCGTCCATTTCTCCGTTCCGCGCCTGAATGTCCAGCTCTGGCCCTTCGGCGTGAACGCCTGCACCATCTTCGCCCCCGTCGGAGGCTTAACCTTCAATCCGGTCGTCCCCGCCGCCTCGGGCATCCCCTTAAGCTGCGGCACTGCCGCGCAAAGCGCCGTCGGAATCGCCAGCAGAGCGCCGCACAACGACATGATCGTATTACTGCTCATGGTCTTCTGCTCCTTGTTCAGTTGTCGGCAATTATATCAAAACCCGACCTCCCCTGTGGAACGCGGAGGAAACGATTTTGCACTTTTGCACTTTTCCGACGATTCCCCTTGCGCCGCCCCAAGGAATATGGTATCATCAGCCTCGAATTAGCACAACCAGATTCGCCGAAAATGAAAACGGAGAAATAATGGCCACTTTTAACGTGTTGAAATGGGATGCGATGCCCAACGTATTTGCATACCATTATCCGAGTTGCGAACTCAATACGCAAACTCAGCTCATAGTTAAGGAGTCGCAGGAAGCGATTTTCCAGAAGGAAGGTCTCTACTACGGCCCGTTGCTGCCGGGGCGTCATGTCCTTGACACCAAGAACATCCCATTCCTCACAAAACTAATCTCGAGCTTCACATCGAGAGGGTATACGCCTTACGAGGCGGAGGTGTGGTTCGTTTCGAAGGCTGTGCCGCTGAACGTGAAGTGGGGCACCACGGATCCTATTCTCATAGAGGATCCCAAGTATCATATCGCCCTTCCCGTACGCGCCTTCGGACAGTACGGAATCGCGATAACCGACTCTTGCAGGTTCCTGGCCAGGCTCGTCGGCCGCGTGCCGGCGTTCACGGAGAAGGTGCTGGCAAGTTACTTCAAGGGCGTGATCGTAACGTATGCAAAGGAGGCGATCGCGAAGGAAATGGCCGAAAGGAACTGCTCGCTGCTCCAAA